>Ga0315278_10006614_pt1 | contig 10539 bp, 7 predicted proteins | sample YL17G06_0_MG_FD_203880 | JGI IMG/M metagenome (GOLD analysis project Ga0315278, IMG submission 203880) | Sediment microbial communities from Yellowstone Lake, YNP, Wyoming, USA - YL17G06_0 | ecosystem: Environmental > Aquatic > Freshwater > Lake > Sediment | place: USA: Wyoming | collected... | reverse complement strand
ACGAGGTAGCGATCCTGCTCGAGGTCCTGGTAGACCTCGAGGGTGCTCCAGAGCACGGGAACGTCGTAGTAGTTGATGGCGTGGGCTTCGTTCACGCGCCACAGGCGCCCCTTCAGGTCGTAGCTCTCCGCAACCGCGATCTGCCAGGAGTCCTCGTCCAGGTAGAAGACGCGGCGCGAGTAGATGTGCTTGGCGCCCGGCTTGAGCGTCGCCTGCACGACCCAGACCCGGTGCAGCTCGTAGCGCGCCAGGTCGGGCTCGATGTGGTGCGGGCGGAGGATGTCCGCGGGCCCGACGCTGCTGCCGTGGAGGCGGTAGGCGTTGTAGGGGATCAGCATCTCGCGCTTGCCGAGGAGCTCCCACTCGAAGCGGTCGGGCGGGCCGTTGAAGAGCCAGGCGTCGTCCACCGTGCGCAGGTTGTCGCTGTGGGGCGCCGGGAAGTCGTAGGCCACCCAGGGCACCCGGAACACCCGCCGCAGGTCACGGCTGTAGATCCACGCCTTGCGCGGATCGTCCGTCTGATCGATCGGCTCGATCACGAGCGAGGCGTCGCCGGCGATCCGCGACGGCGCGACGACCTTCGCCTTGAGAGCCAGCAGCACGTTCGGGAACTCCTTCCCGAACGCATCGGGACGCTGCGCGCCGTACGGCAGCCCGAGCACCTGCTCGAGCAGCACCACGCGGTAGTTTCCCCGGCGCGTCACCGCGGCGATCCCCTCGCTGCGCTGGACCCGTGCGCCCCGCCAGCGCAGGTTGTGATTCCAGATCACCTCGACGCCGCTCTTTGGAATGGGAAAAGGCGGGCCCACGCGCGCGCCCTCGACCGATCCCTTCCCCTCCAGCACCACGCTCGCCCGCGTCGCGTTGGCGCGGACGGCCTCGTAGACCCACGCGGGGTAGGAGGCGGAGCGGCGCGTCGGATAGACGTGCATGCGCCAGCTCTCGGGATGGGCCCGCAGCAGCGCCTTCTGGCCGTCGCAGAGCAGGGAGCCGCGCGCATCGAGGTCGGCGGCAGTGACCGTGAAGAGGACGGGATCGCTCGCATAGGGGTCAGGGTGGTGCTGGCCGGGCTCGTAGTCCGGCGGCGGCGCGGTGATGCCCCCCGTCCATCCCGGGATCGTGCCCTCCGGGTTGCCGGCTCGTTCGGCGCCCATCGGCGTCAGGTCGGTTTCGAGACGGGCCGCCTCCGCTTCGGAGACGGCGCCCCACGCCGCCGGTGCGACCGGAGCCAGCAGCATCGGGAGCCAGAGCCAGCCGACCCAGCGCACGCGCCCTCCTTCGTCTAGTAGAAGTAGCTCAGCTGGAAGCGCACGAAGTCGCGATCGTTCAGCAGGTTGAAGCGACCGGCGCCGAAGAGGCTCGTGTAGTCCAGCTGCAACAGCCACGTGTTGGTGTAGTCGACGGCGACGCCCACGGCGAAGGCCTTGCGGCCCGCGACGAAGGCCCCTCCGGGACCCGGCGTGGTGCCGTTCACGTCCTGAAACCACGCGACGTGGGGCTGAACCGTAAAGCCGCCCAGCACGCCGTCGTAGGTGAGCCCCGCCAGCACCCGGTAGCCCCACGAGTCGGCGTCGGGGAGGTGATCGAAGTCGCGCGGCCCGGTCACGCCCGGCGCAGAGAGGCGCAGCGGGTCGCCATTCGGCATGTCGTGCACATGGACCCAGCCGAAGTCGACCCCGAGGATCGCCTGCGAGGCCCCGAGGCGCGGACCGAGGAGCTGGCGGACCCCGAGCTCGAGCTGGGTCTTGCCGCGTCGTACGAAGCCCGGAACCACCTCGCTGGGTCCGAAGGCGCCGAGTGGACCCTTTCCGAAGACCGGATTGAACTCGATCGGCGAGAACGCCGCGTTGAAGACGTCTCCCGCGAGGATCTGGAAGGGAAAGCCGAAGTGGTGGGAGACCTCGCCGGAGACGAGCGTGCCCGTGCGCAGCGTCGCGGTGTTGAAGCTGAGGCCGAGCATCTGGATGTCCTCCGGATACTCGACGAAGTAGCTCGCCTCGCTCGCGTACTCGCCGACCGTGAGCGTCGAAGCGGCGGTGGCCGCAGCGAGGGCGGCCTGGTCGGGCGGGAGGCCCTCCGCTTCGTAGGCGGGCGCGAGCGCGGCGGCCCGAGCGGCGACTGCTTCCGGCGAGGTGGCGGCGACGGCCGCGGCGTCCGCCGTCCGCGCGCTGATCAGAGGCAGGCGGCTGTGGTAGTTGATGAAGTGGAGCGCGAGCTTGGTCGAGTTGAGGTTCGGGACGATGGCCTGCACCGTGAGTCCACCCTGTCCCTGGCCGTTCGGCTCGTGGCGGCCGCCTCCGGGGATTCGCATGAAGTCCCGATCGAAGCCCAGGGTGCCCGGCGGCAGCCGGAAGGCGGTGTCGAGGTCGGTCCCCAGATCGGAGAAGAGCCCCGAGCCTGCCATGGCGGCGTTGGGACGGTTGGCGCCGACCGGATCGTTGTCGGAGAAGAACGAGCCGACGGGGGGCGTGCGCACCGGCTGCCAGTCGTACTGGTAGTAGCCCTCGATGGCCACCTCCTCGGTCACGTTCGCGGCCGCCCACAGCATGCCCTGGGGGATCTGGAGGTCCTGGGCCGAGCTCGCCGGGCGGAGAACCGCCACCAGGTCCACCGGGTTCACGGTCTGCACGCCGAAACGCAGGAAGGTGCTCTCCCCCCAGTTGATCACCTGGTTTCCCGCGCGCAGCTGTACGGGCATGCCACGGATCTGGAAGCGCGCGTCGAGGTAGTAGTCGCGCAGCTCCGCGTGCTTGCCGACGTAGTGGTCGGCGTCGCTGCCGAGAGCGGTGCGTTCGCGATCGGAGAGCTCCGTCTCGAAGTCGTAGAACCCGATCCCGCGCACGTAGGCGCCAAGGAAGCGCCAGCGCAGGGCGAGCTCGGAGCTCGCCTGGACCATGTTCGAGACGATCCCCTGGTCGTAGTTCAGGTCTCCGTCGTCGAAGTTGGCCGATTCGGCGCTTCCGCCGTTCGCGATCGCCACGAGGTCCGGATCGCGCCCCTCGACCCGCGCCAGCACGCCGTAGCTCAGCTCGAGGTTCGCGACCCCCTCCACCTCCCCGATCTGGAAGGGTCGCGCGAGGGCGGTGGACGGGCTGGTGACCGCTGCCGACAGACCGAGAAGAAGCACCGTCGACCTGGTCGCGCGGCGCATGAATCCGCCGTCCTTGTCGCAAAAGACGGGGGTCCCGCCGAACTTACCACGGGCGCTGGTTCTGGCTCCAAGACACGGACATCCAGTCATCGGGCCGCGCGCAAGGACGAGACGGTCCACTAGGAGCGTAAGGTGTCCTCGAGGGTCATCCGACCTCTGCTGCCGGTCATCTCGTCGCGGCCGCCGGGCGGCCTACTCACTCGCGCGATTGTTCCGCTGCCCCTCCTCCCTCAGCCTCTTCTCGTCGGCCGGGGTGAGCTGCGGGCGGTCGAGCGAGATCGTGAGCTTCGAGAGCGTGCCCGTGAACGCGAACGGCACCTGGTAGTCCTCGTCGTCCACCGGAGTGCCCGTGTCGGCGCCGACGTCCATGCTCTCGTCCCACTGCAGGATGAGCGGCAGGGTGCGGGGCAGCTTCTGCGTCGCCACCGCCGTGCCGTCCACCTTGAGCACGCCGGTCCCGCCCTGGCCGATGCCGCTCAGGCTGTTGAACGCGAGCGTGCCGAAGCCCAGACCGTCGTACTGGAAGTCGAACTCGAGCGTGTGCTTGCCAGGGGTGAGCGTCTGCGGGCTCTCCCAGCGCGGCCGCTCGACGTCGACCAGGTTCCACAGGAACACGGGCTTGCCCTTCAGCAGGTAGAAGCCATACCCCCCGAAGCGGCCGCCCGAGGTGACGAGCATGCCCTCGCCGCCTGCCGGAACTTCCACCTCGGCCGTGATCCGGTAGGAGGTGTCGAGCAGGCTCGGGGCATCACCCTGCGGGATCCCTGTGAGCGGGCCCGAGTAGGTGAACGTGGATCGGCCGGCCGTGACGCTCGGGCGCGGCGTGATCAGGCGCGTCGCGACCGAGGCATCGAGCGGGGCCACCTGGTACTTCGCAGCTTCCTTCCAGAAGAGATCCTGGAGCTCCTTCAACTGCTTCGGCTGCGACGCGGCGACGTCGTGGTTCTGCGTCCAGTCGTGGGAGAGGTCGTAGAGCTCCCACTTGTATCCGTTCGCCGGATCCTGGAGCACCGGCCCCATCGTGACCCACGGCGGTCGGACCGGCGTGGTGCTCGCGATCCAGCCGTCGTGGTAGATCGCGTGCACGCCCATCATCTCGAAGTACTGGGTGTGTCGCCTGGACGGTGCGGTCGCGTTCGCCCGGTCGAAGGTGTAGACCATGCTCACACCCTCGATCGGCCGCTGCGGGATGCCCTGGACGGTGGTCGGCGCCTGGATGCCGGTCGCTTCGAGGATCGTCGGCATGACGTCGATCACGTGGTGAAACTGGTTACGGATGCCGCCCACGTCCCGGATGTGCCCGGGCCAGGAGATCGCCATGCCCTGGCGCGTCCCGCCGAAGTGCGAGGCGATCTGCTTGGTCCACTTGTACGGCGTGTCGAACGCCCAGCTCCACGCCACCGCCATGTGGTTGTAGGTCCGATCCGAGCCCCAGACATCGTAGAAGTACTTGAGCTGGTCCGCGACCGGGACCTCGACGCCGTTGAACATCGCGACCTCGTTCGGGGTGCCGATCAGCGTACCCTCGGCGCTCGAGCCGTTGTCGCCGCTGATGTAGAGGATCAGCGTGTCGTCAATCTTGCCCAGATCCTCGACGGCCTGGATCACCCGCCCGATCTCGTGGTCGGTGTAGGCAAGGTAGGCCGCGTACACCTCGACCTGGCGCTCGAACATCTTCTTCTCGTCGGCGGAGAGGCTGCTCCACTCGGGCAGCAGGTCCTTCGGCCAAGGCGTGAGCTCGGCGTTCTGCGGGATCACGCCGAGCTTCTTCTGGTTGGCGAAGATCTGGTTACGCAGCTCGTTCCAGCCCATGTCGAACTTACCCTTGAACTTCTCGATCCACTCGGGCGGAACGTGGTGGGGAGCGTGCGTGCCGCCGGGCACGTAGTAGACGAAGAACGGCTTCGAGGGGTCGAGCTCGTTCAACATCTTCATGTGCTCGATCGCGTCGTCCGCCTGCGCCGTAGTCAGGTTCCAGCCAGGCTTGCCCACGTAGGGGTAGATCTGCGTCGTGTTGCGGAAGAGGTTCGGCTGCCACTGGCTCGTGTCGCCGCCGACGAAGCCGTAGAAGTACTCGAAGCCCATGCCGACGGGCCACTGGTCGAACGGGCCGGCCTGGCTGGCCTGGAACGCGGGCGTGTTGTGGTCCTTGCCGAACCACGCGGTCGCGTAGCCGTGGTCGCGCAGGATCTCGCCGATGGTCGCCGTGTCCTTCGTGAGGATGCTGTCGTAGCCGGGATAGCCCGTCGCCTGCTCCGAGATCACTCCGAAGCCCACCGAGTGGTGGTTGCGACCGGTGATGAGCGCCGCGCGGGTGGGCGAGCAGAGCGCCGTGGAGTGGAACTGCGTGTAGCGCAGGCCGGCCTGGCCGATGCGGTCGAGGGCCGGCGTCGGGATGACGCCACCGAAGGTACTCGGCGCGCCGAAGCCGACGTCGTCGGTCATGATCAGCAGCACGTTGGCGGCGCCCTTCGGCGGCACCACGCGCGGCGGCCACCAGGGCTTCGACTGCGCGGCGTTGCGCTCGATCTTCCCGCCAAACTTCGGTGGCCGCGGCGGCAGCTGCTTGCCGTCGATCACCGCGGTCGCGCTGGGCGAGCCCGCTGCGACGGGGGCCTGCTGGGCCGGGCTCGGGGCCGCAGCGAGCGCGACGACGGCCGCGAGGGCCACGCCGCGCAAACGCGAGCGGGTCGTCACCTTCATGGGGCTCCTCCTGGTAGGGCGTGCGGATCTTCGCGGGTCTCGCGCACGCGCGCCAATGCGGGCGCGCCGGCCGGGTCCGGGTCCCGGCCGCGCGCTTCTCCCGGCCGTGCGCCATCGCGAGCTCCGCCCTCGGGGCGCCCAACGGGTCCGCCGCTACGGCCTGTGTCCGGCCTCCGCACGGATCGCCGCGGCGACGTCGGCACTCAGCCTCGCGAGGGCGCGGCTGTGCGCGGCCGCCAGCGCGTCGAAGCCGTCCCCTTGCACGGCCTCGCGCGCGACTGTGCGGCCCAAGCGCGGCGTCCCGCCCGCGGTCGCGCGCACGGCCCACACGGCCTCCACGAGCGCCGCTTCGCCCCGGACCGACTCGAACCGCTGCACGGCGATCGTCACCCGATAGGCCGGGCGGAAGTTCGCGAGCGGGCCCGTCGCCACTTCGGGGTTTCCGAGCAGCACGGCGAGGTCGCCGGCGACGGTGCGCGCGACGGCATCGCCGAGCGGGGCGGCCCAGCGGTGGAACTCGTCGACCTCGACTTGATTCGGCGCGACCGCGATCACGAACTCCGGCCGGTCGACCGCAGCCGGCACGGAGACCGGGCCGACCACGACGGCCGCGGCGACGGGAGACCCGTTCGCCTCGCTCGCCGCGGAGTCCAGCGTGTAGAAGCGCGACGGCGCCGTGGTTCCACAGCCCGCGAGCGGCGCCACCAGGATTGCGATCAGCAGGAGCGTTGCGCTGCGATCCATCATCACTTGCCCTCGTCCGACTTGCCGCGCAGGAGCGACTCGGGATGACGCTCGAGATAGTCCACGAGCACCCGCAGCCCGCGCGCCGCGCGGTTCACCTCCTCGAGCGTAGTCCCGAGCTCCGCGCCAAGCACGGAGTCCGGCTGGATCAGCGCGTCGGCCGAGTCGAGGGTGCCGCGCGCGCTCGCGAGCGTCCGATCGAGCTCGGCGATCGCCTTGCGTAGATCCTGGCCGATCGCCTGGAGCGGGAGCTCGTCGATCTTCTTGACGATGCTCGCGACGCGCGCCTCGAGCTCCTCGATCTGCCCCGGCGTCGTCGGGAGCCGGACCGGCGTCTGCGACCAGTCGACCGTCGCCGCGGGCGCGTCCGGGAAGAAGTCGAACGCGACGAAGAGCGCCCCGGTGAGGAGGCTCCCGCTCTGCAGCTGCGCACGGACCCCGTGCGCCACGAAGCTCTCGATCATCCGTCGGCGGACGGCGGGGAGATCCGCGCCGGGCGCCAGGTCGCGGATCTTGACCCCGAGCCGCGTGGCGTCCAGGAGGATGGTCACGGGCGCCGAGAACTGGAAGGTCTGGGCATCGACCTCGGCGCCGACCTCGACGACCTCGCCGACCGGGATTCCGCGAAACTCGACCGGCGCACCCGGTGCGAGGCCACGGACCGATTCCTTGAAGACGACCTGGTAGGTCTGCGGGTCGTGGGAGGACGGCTTGAAGGCGGCGCTGCGGTCGCCAAAGAGGGTGAACACGGCGTTCGGCTCGGCCGGAGGCAGGACCGGATCGGTCGCCGCGGCCTCGAACGCGATGCCGCCGACCAGCACCGAGAGCGCCGACTGCGTCTGGACGCTGAGCCCGCTCGCCGAAAGCGACACGTCGATCCCGCTCGCATGCCAGAACCGCGTGCCGGGGCTCACGTATTGGTCGTAGGGCGCGTTCACGAACACCTTCACCGTGAGCGACTGCCCGCCGGGGTCGAGCTCGTAGGAGGCCACCTCGCCGACCTCGAGCCGCCGGAAGTAGATCGGCGTCCCCGTGTCGAGCGAGCCCAGGGTCGCGGTCTTCAGCAGGAAGAAGCGGCCGGGAGCCTCGCCGCTCACGACCGGCTGCGTCTCCAGCGCGACGAAGTCGCGCTGGGTCTCCGGCGCCTTTCCGATCTCCATGCCGATGTAGGCTCCGGAGATCAGGGTGGCGAGCCCCGTCACGCTGGCTCCCGAGATGCGCGGGCTCACGATCCAGAACTTCGTGTCGGCGAGGAGGAAGCTCTCCGTCTTGGGAGCCATCTGCACGGTCGTGATCGCGCGCTGGTGGTCGTCGGAGAGACGGATGGTGGCGAGGGTGCCGACGTCGACGCCGTTGTAGTGGATCTTGGTCTTGCCCGCCTCCAGCCCCTCGGCCGAGCGAAACACGATCGTGATCGTCGGCCCCTCGGCCAGGATCCTCGTCACGGCGACCCACACGCCCGCCGCCGCGGCCAGCATCGGAAGGATCCAGACCAGCGAGAGCCGCGTGCGGCGTGGAGCGATCGCCCTCGACCGGGGAGCGCTCGGAACCGGAGGGTCGCCGTCAGACATGTTGGACCTCGCTTCGCCTCGTGGAGTCCCAGATCAGCCGCGGATCGAAGCACTCGACGGCCAGCATCGTGAGCACGACGACCGCGGCGAAGAAGAAGAGCCCCGGCCCCGGCTCCACCGACATCAGCGGCTGGAGCTGGACGAGGGCCGCCGTGAAGGTGTCGACGAAGACGTCGACCATCGACCAGCGCCCGATGAACTTCACCATCCGGTAGAGCCGGACGCGCTGCGCCTGGCTCTCGGCGGAGCCCCGCTGCGCGCTGATCAGCAGGTATCCGAGCGCGACGATCTTCCCGCTCGGGATCAGGATACTCGCGGCGAGCACGATCAGCGAGAGAGGCCACCCCGTCGGCGACCAGAGCAGCGCGACCCCCTGCAGGATCGTGTCGGATTCGGCGCCCGCGGCCGTCGTCGTCGTGAGCACCGGGAGGAGGTTGGCGGGGAGGTAGCAGATCGCCGCGGCGACCACGCAGGCCCAGCAGCGCTCGAGGCTGTCCCGCTTGCGGAAGGACAGCTCGCTCGCGCAGCGCGGGCACGAGCCCTCGTCCGCGCCCGCTGCGGGTCGCGAGAGCAGGCCGCAGAGCTCGCAGCCCTGCAGGCCCAGCTCCATCGCGCTCGAGGCAGCGGCGCTCACGACGCGGTCGGAGCCTCGCGATGCCCGGCGCGATCGCCCCGATCCGCCGCCCAGCCGATCCGATCCCAGATCTCCCGCGGGTCGAAGCTCGCCTGCATCGCCGCGAGCAGGAAGATCAGCGCTCCCAGCGCGAAGAGCGCCAGCCCGGGGACCACCGTCGCGTAGTCCGCGATCTTGATCAGCGCGACCAGCACGCCGAGCATCATCACCTCGAGCATGCTCCAGGTGGAGGCGGTCGGCTGGTGGCGCAGGAGCGTTGCGATCCACCGCGGCGGGCGCTCGCGGTGGGCCGCGAAGACGATCGCGAGCGTGAGCCCGATCTGCAGCGCCGGCGCGACCACCGCGGTGAAGACCACGAGCACCGCGACGGCCTGCTGACCGCTCTGCCAGAGCTGCTGCGCGCCCCCGGCGATCGTGGTGGAGGCTTCCCTGCCGACCGCCGCGAGGCCGAGCATGGGCACGGAGTTCGCGATTGCGTAGAGCCCCGAGGCCGCCAGCGCGAACGCCAGCGTCCGGCCGAGCGGGTCCTCCCGGTGCCGCCAGAGCTCCAGGTCGCAGCGCGGACAGCGCGCCGACGCGCCCACCGGGAGCTCCGGGAGCCGCTGCACGAGGTCGCAGTCCGGGCACGCGATCAGCGCGGGGTCGGCGAGGGCCCGATTGTGCACCCTGTTCATCCCGCTCCGCGCTCCGCCGGACCTCGAACATCATCCGCCGCGCCTTGCGCTGGTGTCAATGGGCCGGCGCCGCTGCCGAACCCGCGGTGCAGCAGGGCTCGCTCAGTGGATCCAACCCTGTTGTTGGAATCGCTTCTCGAGCACATCGGCAATTTCCGTGGCGGTCTGCCTGGCCCTGCCCTCGACCTTGCTGCTGCCGCTCGCCTCCCCGTACGCCTTCATCCCGGTGCTGACGATCAGTCCCGCCGGGTTCGCGGTGGCAAGGAAACCGACCACCCCCAAGGCCGCCCCCGGGGCGCTGCTTCCGCCGGAATCCACGCTGCCGGATCCGAGCTTGCGCAGTCCCTGAGCCGTCATCTGGTAGCCTTCGACCGCCGTTCTCAACTCCGACGCCCCGGAGCCGAATCCGATCGCGACGCGCTCGGCAGCATTCCCCTCTTGGATCGAGATCAAATAGCCCCGGATCACGATGTCGTTGATCTGCGGTGTCGTCCCCGTCCTGGCCTGCGCTGCAGGCAGCCCCATGCCGCGAATCTGCTCGACCAGCTGCGCCGCAATTTCGGCGCCCAGCCGCCGGCCGGTCGCGATCTGCTCGGCGGTCTGGGGCGTGCCGCCGTCCGAAGACTTGCCGGCAAGCGCGGAGTCGGCCGGAACATCGGCGGCCGTGGCGGCAAAGTCGTACACCCAGATCTGATCGGGCCGCGGGAGTTTCCCGGTCACGAGTTGCTGGCGGTTGGTGACACTCGTCGAGGCACACCCGGCCGCCACGACGATGACGAAGAGGCACGAGACGATCGTGGCGATCTCTCTTCGCCGAAGTACCGAGTGGGCCTTCGGTGACGGGCAGGGAAAGCTGAACGTCGGGCGGCCCGCGGCGCCGCTACCGATTTGATGATTCATCAATTGAAGTTGCCTCCACGATGCCCGTCGAAGCTCATGATACATGCTGGTGGGCCGTCTGGGGATCGAACCCAGGACCAACGGGTTAAAAGCCCGGTGCTCTGCCAGCTGAGCTAACGGCCCGCACACAGGATAACCGGTGCAAATCCCGACGCTTTCTCG
>Ga0315278_10006612_pt1 | contig 10539 bp, 9 predicted proteins | sample YL17G06_0_MG_FD_203880 | JGI IMG/M metagenome (GOLD analysis project Ga0315278, IMG submission 203880) | Sediment microbial communities from Yellowstone Lake, YNP, Wyoming, USA - YL17G06_0 | ecosystem: Environmental > Aquatic > Freshwater > Lake > Sediment | place: USA: Wyoming | collected... | reverse complement strand
TGGGCGGCGGCGCCGAGCGTGGTGGGGATCGGGGCGGCGCTCGTGGTGCCGCGTCTCGCCGCGTCCGGGCGGCGCGCGCTCGTCCTGGCGCTGCTGTTCACGGGCGCAGGGGTGGCCACCCTGCTCGTCCAGAGCTCGGCCGGGCCGCTCCTGGCCGCGGCCCTCGTGCTGCAGGGCGTGGCACGGGGCTCGATGACGGCCGTGGCCATGCTCGTCCTGATGGACCAGCTCGGCGGGGACGCGCGCCATCTGGGCGCGGCGGGCGGCCTCTTCTTCTCAGCGGCGGAGATCGGCGGCGTGCTGGGGCCGGTGACCGTCGGCGTGATGCACGACTGGAGCGGCGGGTTCGGCGCGGCGCTCCACCTCCTGACCGGGGTGTGCGCCGCTCTGCTCTGGCTGCTGGCCGTCCTGCGCCGCGCCGGGCGCTGACCCGGCTGTGGCTCTGCGCCCGGTGACCAACGAGTTTTTGTTCGGTCTGCGCTTTTCAAGCGGGGACGGGTAGTGGCACCATAGGGCCGGCCGGCCGCAGCAGAGCGTCACCCGCAGCCAACTTCGGCACACGAGGAGATCCCATGCGCGGTAGACAGATCCTGATGGAAAGCCTCATCGCTCAGGGCGTGCGCTACATCTTTGGCAATCCGGGGACGACGGAGAGCCCCATCATCGACAGCCTGCTCGACTACCCCCAGCTCAACTACATCGTGGCTCTCCACGAGGGGGTGGCCGTCGGCGCGGCCAGCTACTACGCGCAGGCCAGCGGCAAGACGGGCGTCGTGAACGTCCACGTGGCGCCTGGGCTCGGCAACGCCATCGGCATGATGTACAACGCGCTGAAAGCGAATGCGCCCATCGTCGTCACCGCCGGGCAGCAGGACACGCGCATGCGTCTCCGCGATCCCGTGCTGGGGCACGATCTGGTGGCCATGGCGGCCCCGGTGACGAAGTGGAGTGTCCAGGCCGAGCGGGCCGACGAGCTGGCCCTGCTCCTCCATCGCGCGTTCAAGGTGGCGAACGATCCGCCCGCGGGTCCCGTGTTCGTGGCCCTGCCCATCGACGTATTGGAGCAGGAGTCGGAGAACGAGCCCGTGGCCCCCGGCACGCTGCACCGGGTGGGCCCCGCGGCGCCCGCCGGCATCGCCGAGGCCGCGGCGCTGCTGGCCGGCCGGCAGAGCCCCGTCATCGTCGTCGGGGACGAGGTGGCGCGTTTCTTCGCTGGAGCCGAGGTCGTGGCGCTGGCCGAGGCGCTGGGAGCCGCGATCTGGACCGAGGGCATCCGCATGCACGCCTCCGTGCCCAGCCACCATCCCAACTTCCGGCTGTCGCTCGGTTTCGACGCCCTGTCGATCCGGAAGGCGCTGGAGGGTGCCGATGCCGTGCTGCTTGTCGGCGGCCCCTTCTTTGAAGAGGTGTGGTTCTCGCCGGGGTCTCCGTTCCCCAGGGATGCGGCCGTGATCCAGGTCGAGTCCTCGTCGCGGCGGCTGGCGTACAACCACGGCGTGAAGGTGGGGCTGGTCGGTGATCCGAAGGCCACGCTCGCGGCGCTCCTGGCCAATGTGATTGGCAAGGCTTCGGCCGGATACCGAGAGGCGGCCGCCCGGCGCAACCAGGCGCTCAAGTCGCTCAAGGACGGCGACGCCGCGGCCCAGCGAGCCCGCGCCCAGAAGCGCTGGGACAATACCCCTATCTCTATGCCCCGGCTCATGGCCGACATCGCATCGGCATTGCCGGCCGACACCATCGTGGTGGACGAGGCGATCACGGCGGGCCCCGATCTCGCCCGCACGCTCTCCTTCAGCAAGCCGGGCGACTACTTTGGAGCGCGGGGCGGCGGCATCGGTCAAGCGCTGCCGGGCGCGCTCGGCGTCAAGGTCGCGTGCCCCGACCGGCCGGTGGTGGCCATCTCGGGTGACGGCTCGTCCATGTACAGCATCCAGGCCCTGTGGACGGCCGCCCACCACGATTTGCCCATCGTGTTCGTCATCCTCAACAACGGTGAGTACCGCATCCTCAAGCACAACATGGACGTGTACCGGCAGCGCTTCGGGGCCAAGCCCGATCGCCCTTATCTCCACATGGATCTGGGGCAGCCGAGGCTGGGCTTCCTCGATCTCGCCCGCGGGCTCGGGCTCTCGGCGGAGCGCATCACGGCGCCCGGCGAGCTGACGGGCGCGCTGTCGCGAGCCATCGCGGCCAAGCGCCCGCATCTGATCGAGGTCGTCATCGAGGGGAAGGTCGCCTGAGGCCATGGATGATCTTCTGATCCGCAGCGCCCTCATGGTCGACGGCAGCGGTCGCCCCGGGCGGGAGGCCGACGTGGTGGTTGCGGGTGGGCGCATCGTGGCGGTGGAGCCGCGGAGCGCTCGGCCGGCGCGTCGCGTGATCGATGCCCGTGGCCGCGTGGTGGCGCCGGGGTTCATCGATATCCACACGCATTCCGATTTCTTTCTTCCGCTCAATCCACGCGCCGAGAGCAAGATCCGTCAGGGTGTCACCACCGAGGTAATAGGCAACTGCGGGTACTCGGCGGCACCCGCTCTGCCCGGCAAGGTCGAGATGCTCGCGGAGTACCTTGCCGCCAGCGCCCCGTGGCTGCCTTTCTCCGAGGCCACGTTTGCCCAGTACCTCGATCGTTTTCCCGCGACCTCGGTGAATGTCATCCCGCAGGTGGGGCACAATACGCTCCGACTCATGACGGTGGGCATGGAGGCCCGGCCGGCGCGGCCGGACGAGCTCCAGGCGATGGCGCTCTTGCTCGAAGAGGCCCTGGCCGCGGGCGCTCTCGGGCTCTCGACCGGGCTCTTCACGGCCCCCGGCTGCAATGCTCCACCCGAGGAGATCCATGCACTCGCGCGGGTGCTGGCCCGTCACCGCGCCGGATACTCGTCCCATATGCGGGATGAGGCCAACCGGGTATTCGAGGCCGTGCGCGAGACCATCGCGGTGGGGGAAGCGACGGGCGTCCACGTGCAGATCGCCCACCTCAAGCTCTCGGGCACCGACAACTGGGGCGGGGCCCAGAGGCTCCTGGGCGAGATCGAGGCCGCGCGCAAGCGCGGGGTGCGCGTCGACTGCGATCAGTACCCGTACGATACCGGGACGAATCCGCTCCGCAACCTGTTTCCGTCGTGGGTGCAGGAAGGCGGCGTGCCCGCCATGCTGGAGCGCCTGGCCAGCCGCGATGTGAGGCGCCGCATCCGTGCCCATCTGGACCGCGAGGGCCTCAACAACTTCGGTCGCATCCCTTCCTGGGACGCCGTGCGGGTGGCGGTGTCTCCGAGCCGGCCCGAGGACGCCGGCCGCACCCTCGGCGACATCGCCCGCGGCCGCGGGGCCGATCCGCTGGACACCGTGTGCGACTACCTCATCGGCGACCGCGGCCATACGCGGATTCTCGTCACGTCGATGGACCCGGCGGATGTGGCGACTATCGTCCGGGCGCCGTGGGTGCTCGTGGGATCCGATGGCAGCGCGCTGGCCCCGTATGGCGTGACCTCACAGGGCAAGCCGCACCCGCGCTTTTACGGAACGTTTGCCCGCGTCGTGGGGCAGTGCGTGCGCGATCAACGGCTGCTCAGCCTCGAAGAGGCCGTGTACAAGATGACGGGCGGCTCCGCGGCGGCCCTCGGCCTGGGTGACCGCGGGCTTCTTCGGCCCGGGATGTGGGCGGACGTGGTCGTCTTCGACCCCGCGCGGGTGAGTGACGTGGCCACCTACGACAATCCCCACCAGTACGCCTCCGGGATCGAGACCGTACTGGTGAACGGGCAGGTCGTGGTCGACGGTGGTGACCACACGGGCGCCACGCCGGGGCATATGCTGCGGCACGTGCGGCCCTGACACGGCAGACCACGGGGGAAGTCCCTCAGGCTCCGCGGGTCATGGCTGAGAATGGACACGGGTTCAGATCTGCTCATCGCGTTAGCCCGGGCAAGCAGTGCGACCCTTAGCTCGCAAGTGATGTCAGACGTGCCGCGGATTACGTTGCTCGGGCATTTCTCATGGGCCACTGTTTTCTATCAGGCTAGAATGCTCGCATGCGCGCGGCTGTGGCGTTTGTGCCACAGGTGGAGTAAGGCCGCCCGTCAGGAGACCGTCGGCGACCTGCGGGCCCGGATGGCCTGGTCAAGGGCCCCAAGAAAGGGAGACTATGGACAGAAGAGCCTTTGTGATCGTTCTGGCGAGTGCCGCATTCACGATGGTGAGCTCCGCCTTCGGACAAGGAGCCCCGGCCCAGCCCGCACCTCCCCCGGGAAAGGGACCCCGGTGGGGCCAGCAGGCCGAGAAGGAATTCCGACTCGGCCGGGGAGTGGGACCTCAGCTCATGACCGAGGAGGAGTGGAAAGAGCACCACACGAAGATGCGCACCCTGACGGGTGAGGAGCGGGAGCGGTACCGCCAGGAGATTCACGACAAGATGGCGGAGCGGGCGAAGGAGAAGGGCATCACGATGCCCCCGGGGCCTCGCGGGCCGGGCGGCGGACCCAAGGGCCGCGGGCCTTCGGGCTAGCCGCTCCCGAGCGAGCTTCTCGAGGGGTCGGCCAACTGAATCATGAAGCCAGGTTCGCGCGTACGGCCTCGTGCCGGTCGGCAAGCGAATCGCACACCAGCTGGCAGAGACCTTGAAGCGTGGTGTCATTGATCCGGTAACGGGTGAAAAGGCCGTCCCGCCGGCGCGCGACGAGGCCCTGCTCGAAGAGCAGGGCCAGGTGTTTGCTGGCATTGGCCTGTGACGCTCCTGTCAGCACGCAGAGCTCCTGGACGGCACGCTCTTGCACGAACAGGGCCTGGAGCAGCGCCAAGCGGGTCGCGTCACCGAGAGCGCGAAAGCGCCGGGCGACGACCTCGAGAGCCTCAGGTGACAGCGTCGACTTCGCTCGTTTCCGGGCCACGGTCAGCTCCGGGGTCTCGTCGGTGCGGCGCAGGTTGCGCCGCCGCCGCCTGCCGCACACACGGACCCGGCAGACTCGGAAGGCGGGGCCAGCGGACGGTTCCAGGGCATTTTCATGAGCATCAACGCCAAAGCGCAGGTCCCGGTCGCCCCCGCGAAGGTGAGCCCGGCGCCGAAGAATGCAGCGATGGCGAGGAACCACGGGTTCACGAGCGCCCCGAGGGTCGCGCTCGTGAGGACCATCAGCCCCACAATCAACTGGACCTGCCGGTCGATGGCCAAGCGCCTGCGCCCTTCGCGCATGGGAAGCCCTGCCCGCCGCCACGCGTTCATGCCGCCCTCGAGAACGCGGGGCCTGCGCCCTGCCCGCGCCAGGGTTTCGGCCGCGATCATGGCGCGCACGCCGGTGCGGCACACGACGACGGTCTCTCCCTGGTCGGGGATCTCGTCCAGGCGGGCATCAAGCTGGTCCAGGGGGACAAGGCGCGCCTCCTCGATATGCTCGCCTTCGAACTCGAGCGGGCTGCGCACATCGAGGAGGAATGGGGTTGCCCGCTGCTCGCGGAGGGCCTGGAGATCCCGAGGCGCGATGCTTGCGGCGTCGGCCTCGGCCAGATTATGGCGCAGGATCGCGGCCATGTTGGCCGGCGGCGGAGCGGTGACTGAGAGTCGCGATACGAAGGCGTCACGGTCGCGCTCGCGAAGCAGGGGATTGTGCGCCTTTTCCTCGCCGATCGTGGTGACCGCGCGCCCGACATAGTCATGACCGGGGTGGACGACCGTCTCGTCCGAGAGCGCCTCGAAGGCACGGAAGGTGTCGAAGAGGTCCGACGCGCTGCCGCCCATGAAGTCGGTCCGCCCGGCGCCGCCGGCGAAGAGCGCGTCGCCCGTGAAGAGGTGCCCGTCTGCAAGGATGGCGAGCGAGTCGGGCGTGTGGCCGGGGGCGTCGAGGACCCTGAGGGTCTTCGTGCCCAGCTGGAAGGTCCCGCCGCCCTCGATCCGCCGAGCCGGGCTCCTGAGCTTCGAGTCCGTGTGCGCGAGCACGGTGGCCCCGGTCCTCTCGGCGAGCTTGCGTGCGCCCGAGAGATGATCGGCATGGGTGTGGGTGTCGAGCGCATAGGCCAAGCGCAGGTCGCGGGCCGTGAGAGTTTCCAGCAGCCGCTCGACCTGGTCCAGGCGCGGATCAATGGCCAATGCGGTCCGGCTGGCCTCGTCCACCACGAGGTAGGCGAGGCAGCCATCGTCTGGGGCGCGGAAGGTATCCACCGTGAGGGCTGCGGCGGGTGTCGTGAGTGTCGTCATATCGGCTCGTCTCCTTGGCTCCGTATATATAACCATATACTCATAAAGTCAAGAAGAGGGAGGACGATGCTGCTTTACTGGGCACTCCGCCATGCTAGATTCGCTCGCATGCGCACCGCTGGGGCCGGTCATGCAATCTAAGGACGAGATCGAATTCGTCGCTGCCCCGGAGGGGCCCCTCGACGCGCTGACCACGCTGCCGACGAGCGTCAGGTAACCGCGCCGGCTTGCCGACGTTCACGACCGGCGGACCGGTATCGGGTGATCGCGCCGGATCTCCCCGGCTACGGCCAGACTACGCCCCAGGCCGCGACCGATGAGCCGAGCGTCGACTATGCGGCCGGACTCATCGAAGCGCTCGTCGGCGACGCGGGCACGTATGCGAGGACGCAGGCCGTCTTCCACGGCTACATCACCAGCGTCGAGACCGGCAACCCCGCCGCGATTGGCACCATGGTCGATTTCTGGTTCGGCGACGGCACCTTTGACCGGATGCCCGAGGCGATGACCGCCGGCCTGCGGCAGGCCGCGCCCGCCAACGCACGGGACGTGCGCGCCACCTTCAGGGAAACCTACGCGGCCGGCGCGTTTCGGCGCCTGCCGATGCCCGTCGTCACGGTCGTCGGCGACCGGAGCCCCGATATCACGCGCCGGATCGCCACCGCTATCGCGACGCATGCGCCGCGCGGCTCTGTTACGTTACTGGCCAAGGCCAACCACGCGATGACCACCACGCACGCGGATGCCGTGGCCGACATCATCGCGAGCTGCGTCACCGGGAGATAAGCATGGACACCATGGACTTCTTCGACGTCGTCGGAACGCAGCGCGCGATGCGGCGCCTCAAGCCCGACCCGCTCCCGCCGCCCGTGATCCGGCAGATCCTCGATGCCGCGATCTGCGCGCCGAGCGGCGGCAACCGCCAGGGCTGGTCGTTCATCGTCGTGCAGGACGCGGCGCTCCGCGCGAAGATCGGCGCGCTGTACCGCGAGAGCTTCATGCTGCTCCTCGAGCATGCGCCGGCTTACAAGGCGGCAACGACGGCGCCGCCCGGGAGCCCGGACCGGAAGATGATCGACTCCGCGCTCTACCTCGCCGACCACATGGGCGAGGCGCCGGTCCTGCTCCTGGCATGCGTCGCCACCGACGGCGCGCGGCCCGGCCTCACGAGCGGCGCCTCGATCTACCCCGCCGTGCAGAACATCCTGCTCGCGGCGCGCGCGCTGGGCATCGGCAGCACGCTCACCACGGTGCACCACCGCTTCCGCCACGACGAGATCCGCTCGCTCCTCGGCGTCCCGATGGACGTCGAGGTCGCGGCGCTGATCCCGCTCGGGTACCCGCGCGGATCGTTCGGGCGCCCGCCGCGGCGTCCGGTGAGCGAGGTCGCGTTCAAGGACCGCTGGGGCGCGCCCTTCCAGGGCTGACAAGGCCCCCAGATCCGCCGTGTCCGGGAACGGGCGTTGAGACGAGAGAACAATCAACCATGCGAGTGAGAATCGCCACCGATCACGGTGGGCGTGGCAGGAAGGGCGCAAGGTGGCGGGGTCCGTCGGGGCTCGTGCTGGCCCTGCTGCTTGGCGCGGTGGGGTGGCCGGCGTTGGCGTCGGCCGAGGACGCCCCGCCACCGCCGCCGGCTCCCCCGCTGGAGCAGCTCTTTGCCCCGCTGAAGGAACAGTTCAAGGGTCTGCCCCCGTTCCTGGGGGACACGAACCTGACGACGCACTTCCGCACGTACTATTACAATCGGACCAAGCTCGACAACACCCAGAACGAGGCCTTGGCGTTCGGCGGCTGGATCAGCTACCAGTCCGGCTGGCTCTTCGACACGTTCGCGATGGGCGCGAGCCTGTACGGCTCGGCGCCGCTCTACGCGCCGGACGACAAGGACGGCACCCTCCTGCTCAAGCCGGGGCAGAAGGGCTACTACGTCCCGGGTGAGGCGTGGGGCGCGCTGCGCTACCAGGACTACGCCCTCCTCAAGGGCTACCGCCAGCTGGTCGACCAGACGTACATCAACCCGCAGGACAATCGGATGACGCCGAATACCTTCGAGGGCCTGACGCTCGGGGGCAAGGTGGGCTGGGCCCAGTACCTTGGAGGCTTCCTCTGGAACATCAAGACGCGGAACTCCGACGAGTTCATCGCCATGTCCTCGGCCGCGGGGGTGACGGGGGCGCACGACGGCGTCGGCCTGGCCGGGGTCCGGCTCACGCCGGTGAAGGGCCTGCGGATCGACGTGAGCAATCAGTACGGCGTCAACATGTTCAATACGATCTATGCGGACGCCGACTACCTTTATCCGCTGAGCGAGGACTGGAAGCTCCGCCTCGGCGCGCAGTTCACCGATCAGCGCGCGGTCGGCGACGCGCTCCTGGCCAAGGCGGACGGCAAGTACTGGATCACACAGGCGGGCGGGGCGCGCATCCAGGTGATCCACCGAGAGCTCACGCTGACGACGGCCTTCTCGATCACGGGCGACGGCAACACCATCCAGAATCCGTGGGGCAGCTTTCCCGGCTACCTCTCGATGATCGACCAGGACTTCGACCGCGCCGACGAGAAGGCCTGGTTGATCGGCGCGGCCTACGATTTCTCGAAGCTGCTCACCCCGGGCTTGAGCGCCAACGTCAACCTCGCCTGGGGCGTGGACGCCATCAACCCGTCCACGCGGAAGCCGGCGCCCAACCAGACGGAGTACGACTTCACGGCGGACTATCGCCTTCCCAAGGGCGCGCCGGCCTTTCTCCAAGGGGTCTGGTTCCGTGCGCGCGCCGCCATCGTCGATCAGCAAGACGCCAAGACCCTCGGCTACCAGTTCCGCTTGATTCTCAACTGGGAGAGAGACCTGCTTTGATGCATCGTCGGATGATCAATCGGCGCGGTATCAAATGGCTGGCGGGCCTTGCCGCGTCCTTGCTTATTGTCCTCCTCGCGCTGGCACTGGCGCTGCCGCGGATCGTCGACAGCGGGGCGGCGAAAGAAAAGATCCGGGCGTTTGTGTCTGGGCACACGCGAGGGGCCATCGCCATCGAGAAAATGGAGGTGTCGTGGTTTCCCCGGCCGGCGATCGTGATCCGCGGCGCGACGGTATCACTCCCCGATAATCTCGACGGGACTGTCCACTCGATCACAGTCTATCCCTCGCTGCCGGCGCTGATGGTCGGGCGCATTGTCGTCTCGCGGGTGGTGTTGGAGAGGCCTGCGGTCATCGCCCGGTGGGCGGCGCGGCCCGAGGAGCCGCTCGACTTGGAGGATATCGAGAAGACACTCCGCGCCGTTCTCGCGATAGGGGCTGCGGCAGCGCCGCGGCTCGTCATCCGCATCGACGATGGTTCCGCCATGCTCACGATCGGGAATCGGGCGGCCGTCGAGATCAGAGACCTCAACGCGCGTCTTGTGGCGCGGCCTCGGGAGCTGTCAATAGACGGCTCCGCCATCTCCAGTATCAGCGAGAGGTTCCGCTTCGAGGCACAGATCTCCGGTGAAGATCTTGTCACCGAGGGCAAGCTGTCGATCGAACATCTCCACCTGCGAAACGCCATGGCTTCTCTCCTGTCTCACCCGATCGAGCACATCGAGGATGGGGACGTCAGCGTGAATCTGGCGCTTCGCTCGAAGGGAACACGAACCATCAACGTGCAGGTTGACGCGCTGCAGCCGTCAGTGGTCCTGGCCCGCGGGGGCGATAGGGTCGCCATCAAGGCGCATAGAGCGAAGGGGGCGGTGGCGTACGAGAACGGGAGAATTCGCGCCACCCTCGAGCAGCTCGATTTGGCCTCACCCCGGCTCTCTGTATCCGGCGATCTGTCGCTCGACCCACAGCCATCAGCGGCGCGAATGAAGCTGGAGGGGCGGCAGGTCGACGTGTCCGGTGTCCGCCAGGCAGCTCTCACAGTCTCTGGCAATAGTGGCGCAGTCGCCGAAGTGTTCCATGCCCTGCGCGGCGGGACGATTCCGGCGATGAAACTCGAAGCCAGCGGATCATCGTTGGCCGACGCGATGCGGCCGAAGAATATTCGGATGACCGGACACCTGCGGGAAGGCACGCTGTTCGTGCCCGGCCCCGCTCTCGATCTACATGAGGTCGATGGCGCCGTCGTGATGTCCGGGGGCATCCTGGAGGCGACAGATGTCCGCGCGTCGCTTGGGGGGATGAAGGCCTGGGACGGCAAGCTCAAGTTCGGGCTCGAGGGGGACAGGGCTCCATTTCATCTCGATATCGCGGCACAAGCGGACGCGGCGGAGCTTCGCGCGCTGCTTCTCCGGCTCGTGAAGGACGAAGCGCTCAAGAGAGAGATTGTGAAGATTCACGACGTGGACGGGGAGGTTTCGGGACGACTGAGCCT
>Ga0315278_10006611_pt1 | contig 10540 bp, 11 predicted proteins | sample YL17G06_0_MG_FD_203880 | JGI IMG/M metagenome (GOLD analysis project Ga0315278, IMG submission 203880) | Sediment microbial communities from Yellowstone Lake, YNP, Wyoming, USA - YL17G06_0 | ecosystem: Environmental > Aquatic > Freshwater > Lake > Sediment | place: USA: Wyoming | collected... | reverse complement strand
CGCGGCGACAGGGATCGCGTCGGTGGTGGCGGTCACGCGGAAGCCGTCCGGCGGCCGCGTCACCGCGTCGCCGTGGCTCATCCATGCTGTGTCGGTGGCGGGAAGGTCCTGGAGCAGTACGCCCGGATCGGTGACATGAAGGACCGTGCCGCCGTACTCCCGGTCGCCGGTGGCGCTGACCTCGCCGCCGAGCGCGCGCGCCATCAACTGGTGGCCGTAGCAGATCCCGAGGACCGGAACACCGAGCTCGAAGAGCCCGGGGTCGACCTGCGGGCCACCCGGTTCGTAGACGCTGGCGGGGCCCCCCGACAGGATGATCCCAGCCGGACGCTTCGCGGCAAGCTCCGCCTTCGTCAGATCGTGGGCGACGATCTCGGAGTAGACGTTGGCCTCGCGGACCCGCCGGGCGATCAGCTGCGCATATTGCGCGCCGAGGTCGACGACGAGGACGGGCCGCGGCTCGCGGGTGGCACGGTCAGGCATCGGCCACCGCCAGCGCCCGGAGCTCCCTCGCGTGCTCGGCGAAGTGGTCGCCGATCGTGAGCAGGACCAACACGGCGGGCGCATCAGCTCCGAACCCGCGGAGGGTCGCGGCCGCGCCTCGGCCGGCACTCTCGAGTCGTTCGACCAGCTCATCGGTCGTTTCGCCGCGCAGCTCCTCCACCTGACGCTCGTTCAACTCGTCCCCCGTCTCCTCACCGACCGGAAGGAAGCGGTACTCGTCCAGGTCGAGGGTGTCGGTCGACATCTCGAGGAGAACCCGCGCACAGATCTCCGCCCATGCCACGCAATGTCCCACCACGTCGCGCGCCGACCACCTGTCGAAGGTCCCCGGTCGCTCCAAGGCGTCCGTCGGAAGCGCCCGGATGGAGGCGAGGAGGGCGGTGGTCTCTCGATCGGCCAGGTCGGCCAGGCTGGTCGCGGTGGTCCCGACGGGCACCTCCCACTCCCACGTGTCCCAGGGAGGGACCTCGGTCAATGGCCCATCCCCACGTGCTGCTGGGTCTGGTAGGTCTTGCCCTCGGTCTTGATGGAGGGCGCGATCACCAGTTCCGCCTTCTGGAACTCCTTGATCGTGGCGTAGCCGGTGGTGGCCATGGACGTCGCGAGCGCCCCGAATAGATTGAACGTGCCGTCGTTCTCGTGCGCGGGCCCCTTGAGGATCTCCTCGATGGAGGCGACCTGCTGGGTCTTCACGCGCGCGCCGCGCGGGAGGGTCGGGTGGAACGTGGCCATCCCCCAGTGGTAGCCGCGGCCGGGCGCCTCGTACGCCCTGGTCATGGGCGAGCCGATCATGACGGCGTCGGCCCCGCACGCGATGGCCTTCGCGATGTCCCCACCGGTGCGCATGCCGCCGTCGGCGATCACGTGACAGTAGCGGCCGGTCTCGTGCAGGTGCTCGCGGCGGGCGGCCGCAGCATCGGCGATGGCCGTGGCCTGCGGAACGCCCACGCCCAGGACGCCGCGGGTGGTGCACGCGTTACCCGGTCCTACGCCCACCAGCACGCCGACCGCGCCCGTGCGCATCAGGTGCAGCGCGGTGGAGTAGGAGGCGCAGCCGCCCACGATCACTGGGATGTCGAAGGCGGGAACGAACTCCTTGAGGTTGAGCGGCTCGTGCTGGCTGGAGACGTGCTCACCCGAGACCACCGTCCCCTGGATCACCAGGACGTCGAGCCCGGCCGCCAGTACCAACGGCGCGTACTGCTCCACGCGCTGGGGCGTGAGCGAGGCGCAGCTGATCACGCCGCCTGCCTTGATCTCCTCGATCCGCCGCCCGATCAGCTCTTCCTTGACCGGCTCCAGGTAGAGCTCCTGCATCCGGCGCGTGGCCTTCTCGTCCGGGAGCTCGCCGATCTCCTGGTAGATGGGCTCGGGGTCCTCGTAGCGGGTCCACAGGCCCTCGAGGTTCAGGCAGGCGAGGCCGCCCAGCTGCCCGATCGTGATCGCCGTGGCGGGTGAGACCGCCGCGTCCATGGCGCTCGCCATCATGGGCAGCGAGAACGTGTAGGCGTCGATCTCCCACTCGATGCTCACGTCCTCGGGGTCCCGGGTACGCCGCGAGGGCACGATGGCCACCTCGTCGAACCCGTAGGCCCGCCTGCCGGTCTTGCCGATGCCGATCTCGAATTCCATCCGCTCCCCCATGTCGTGCCTGCCCCGGAAACGCAGAACGCCCACCCGCTCCCGGATGGGCGTCACTCCTACATGGGTGAAGGGTACCACCGGGCCCCGACCGGGGTTCGGGAGCGCCGGTCCGCAGGTGCTCGCACCCGACGCCGGGACATCGGATGATGCCCGACATGCGCGAAGTGACGCTCCGTCGGCGCTCGACGGCCGGGTTCTCCGAGTTGGTGGACCCGGTGGACCTGACGCGGTACGAGGTGGCGGTCGAGCGCGTCGCGGAACGGCTGGGCGATCGAACACTCTGGCACGTGAACTCGACCGCCGACGGCGGCGGCGTGGCGGAGCTCCTCCACACCCTCCTCGGCTACCTCCTCGACGGGGGCATCACCACGAGGTGGCTCGTCGTCGCGGGCACCCCCGATTTCTTCCGGGTCACCAAGCGGATCCACAACCGGCTGCATGCGAGCGAGGGCGACGGCGGCCTGCTCGGCGTCGACGAACGGCGTGTCTACGACGCGGCCCTCGAGCCCAACCTCGAGGCGATCCTTGCCTTGGTGCGTTCCGGCGACGTGGTCGTGTTGCACGACCCGCAGACCGCCGGACTCGCGCCCGACCTCGCGGCGGCCGGCGCGCACGTGATCTGGGTATGCCACGTCGGGATCGATCGCCCCGACGAACTGGCCCGCTCGGCGTGGTCCTTCCTGATCGACGACGTCGCCGCCGCCGCCGCCGCGGTCTTCACACGGGAGGCCTACGTGTGGGATGGCCTCGACCGGGAGCGCGTGGCGATCATCCCGCCCTGCATCGACCCGGCATCCCCGAAGAACGCCCCGATGGAGCCGGCCACGCGCAACGCGGTGCTTGCCGCCGCGGGGCTGCTACAGGCGCCGCCCGGCGAGCCATCCGCCGAGCTGCCCGACGGCTCTGTCGTCCGCATCACGCGCCGAGCCACGATGCTCGAGGAGCGCCCGGTCCCGGCGACCGCCCCCCTGGTACTCCAGGTCTCTCGCTGGGACCGCCTGAAGGATCCGCTCGGGGTGCTCCACGGCTTCGTGGACCGCGTGCCGATCGACGACGCGCACCTGATGCTCGCGGGTCCGGCCGCCGACGGCGTCGCCGACGACCCGGAGGGGATCGACGTGCTGACCGAGGTGCGCGCCGCGTGGGATGCCCTTCCCACGCCCGCGCGGCGCCGGGTGCACCTTGCCAGCCTCCCGGTCGACGATCTGGTCGAGAACGCCGTCGTTGTGAACGCGCTGCAGCGATCCGCGCACATCGTCGTGCAGAAGAGCCTGGCCGAGGGCTACGGCCTCACGGTGACCGAGGCGATGTGGAAGGAACGCCCGGTGATCGCCTCGCGGGTGGGCGGGATCCAGGACCAGATCGTGGACGGCGAAAGCGGGATCCTCGTGAGCCCGACGGATCTCGCCGCGTACGGCGACGCCGTGGCGCGCCTCCTCCGCGACCAGCTGCTGACGGTCGAGATCGGGCACGGCGCACGGGCTCGCGTGAGGGAGCTGTTCCTCGCGCCCCACTTCCTCGCGGCGCATCTCGAGCTCGTCGACCGTGTGATGACCGCGTCCGGCCGCTGACGCGCGACCTGGTCCCCGCTCGTGCAACGAACGTGATCCTTCACCGAACGTTCCCGACGCCTACGCGTCGATCTCGTCCCCTTTCCTCAGGCTCCTCTGTTGGCCGCCGAGCGCCGGAGGATCCACCCGGCGAACGGCAACACGATCAGCGTTCCGATGATGGCGCCGACGATCCCGGTGAGGTCGAAGATCTCGTCGTCGCCGATACCCAGCCACTTCGCGAAGATCAACCAACCAACGACCGCGCCGATCAAGCCGATCGCGATCGAGATCAACCACGACTTCGGCCCGCTCATGTGGCGGAACACGTCGCCGGGCATCAGCAGGCGCGCGACGGCGCCCGCCACCAGTCCCAGGATCAGCGCACCGAGCATCCGTCTCCCCCTTCGTCTCCACGCGAAACCGCCCCAGGACTCGGGGTCGGCACCGGTCGGGTTCTTCTACCGAGCGCTTCGCGGCGCTGTCAACCCGCGGCGGCTTCGTGCATGGGTTCGATGCCGCGTAGACGCTCGCCGTGTGATGCGGGACCTGTAAGTATCTCCGGGTCGGAGCCGACCCGGTGCGCTCAGGGGGACGAGATCGTGCTATCGCGGATGACCCACCAGCGGATCGTTGCGCTCGACTTCCTGGTGATCGCCTGGGTATTGCTTTGCCTCATGCTCGGGATGGCCGCGACGAAGCGGATCAACCACCTCGGAACGCTGGGCGACGGGCTGGTGAGCGCGGGCGACAGCGTCTCGGGCGTGGGCGACTGGATCTCGGGCCTCGAGGACACGCCGTTGATCGGCGGGACGTTCGGGGCGGTGGCGGACAAGATCGATTCGCTCGGCTCTTCAACGGCCCAACAGGGCCGCAACGGCAAGGCGGCGGTGTGGAAGGCCGCGCTGGGCATCGGCATCCTCATCACCCTGCTCCCGACCCTGCCGATCCTCGTGTTCTGGATCCCGGCACGCGTCGCGGTCGAGCGCGAGCGATCCAGCCTCCGGGCGTCGCTCAAGGCAGACGAACCTGGGGTGTGGGAATACCTGGCGCTGCAGGCCGTCGACGACATGTCGTTCCGTGATCTGCGGAAGATCAGCGCGGACCCCTGGGAGGACATCCGGCAGGGCCGCTACGAGGCCCTCGCTCGGGTCGAGATCGATCGGCTCGGGCTCACGCTGGCCGCCGGCGAGCAACCCGACCGCCGTTCGAACCCGCCCGCGAAGACCCAGGATCCACCGCCAGTCGCTTGAGCCATCTCACACAACGGGAGGAGCACAGCGTGCCCCTCCCGTTGCTTCGCAGTGGTTCGACCCGCAGCTGTACCGGTTCAGGCGAGCAATTTCGCCTTCATTGCCGCGAACTCCTCATCCGTGATGAGGCCCTGCGTCTTCATGTCGGCGAGCTTCTGCAGCTGCGCCACCGGATCCTCGGCTTCCGCCGCGGCGGGGGCGGGGGGCGGGGGGACCGCGGCGGGCGCGGAGCTCTGTGCAGCAACCGCGGCGGCTGCAGCCTCGTCGATCTGCGCCTGCTGTTGGATATCGTCGTAGGCAGCGGCCTTCTGGGCCGTCTCGGATTGGTCAGCAGCCTGAGCGCTCGCGGCGGCCTGGCCTTTCTGAGCGCTCTTCGCCCCCACGTGGGCCGCTCCGCCCACGACCACCGCCGTCGCGAGCAATCCAGGCCCTCGTCGTCCTCTTCGCATCGTGTCTCACCCCTCGCTGTTCGCGGCCGCGAAATCGATGGCAGCCTCGACGACATCGTGCGGGATCCGCTCGTTCTCGAGCACGATCCCGTCGGCGTTGCGGACCGCCTGTGCGAACCGCGCGGCCCACGTGTTCTCCCAGACCAGCACGGCCGCGGAGTTGTTCGGCTCAAGGGCCTCGGCGGCCTGCAGGAGGTCGTCCTCGTTCAGCAGGTCGCCCACGTCACCGTGGTCGCCCAGGCCTCCGGCCTCGTCGTCGTCCATGTCATCGAGCTCGACGGTGGTGATCGAACCGTCGGCGTCCTTCTTCACGAACGCGAGATCGATGATCCTGATGGTCTCGTTCTGCACGAGTTCGGCCAGGGCCGGAACGATCTCTCCCTTGAACCGGTTCCCCGGGAACCCCAGCACCATGATCTCGACCGGTCCGATCTCCGTATCCATCCTCTCCCCTTCCTCAGCCAGCGTGGGCGGAGGATATCGCACGCCGCGCGCGGTCATCCTCACATGATGACGTGCCCGGCGATCTTGAGAACCGTGCTCACCCGTCGTGGGGCATCTCCGCAAGGAGGTCGTCGACCAGTGCGACGCCCAGCACGTACGCCGCGTGCGTGCCCAGACTCGTCGCCATGACGTCTGCGGGCCACCGCCAGGGCGGCGGCGTCTTCCCGAGGAGAGGGAACAGGGAGAACGTTGCGGACATGAGCGTGGCGCCGAAGATCATGCTGGCCCACGGCTCCGGCATCCTGCGGCGAAGGATGCCGTGCCACAAGCCGAACGCGGACCCGTACCCCCACTTCAGAGCAAGCCCCAGTTCGGCGTCCTCCCGTTCGCTCACGTCGGACAATCGCAGGACGCTCGCCACGATCTCCCCCGGCACGATGCTGTCGTCGTAGTCCAGCTGCCCCTCGACCCGGGGGCGCAGGAGATGCTCCGTGCGATACGCGAGCGTCATCGCGGCGGTGCCCGCGAGACCTGCCATCACGCTACGGACCGGCCAGGGCAGACTGCGGACGGTCATCAGATCATCCTTCCTTCGTTCCCGCCATGGCTGGGGCGGGGTCAGGCGGCGGCGTCGCATCGACGGACTCCGGAGCGATCCGCCGTGAAGCGACGTAGGCCACCACCACGGCCACGATGATCAGCGGCATCAGCGCGAGTCCGTCGGATTGCAGGAACAGCGCGGTGATCAGCACCGAAGTCATCGGCAACCCCAACATGACGACGGTCATCGCTCCCATCCCCATGGCGACGCCCGCGATCATCGGCAACCCCGCGAGATGAGACAGCGCGATGCCGCCCGCGGCACCGATGAACATGCCCGGGAACGTCGGGCCACCCCTGAAAGCGCTCAACGACATCGCGTAGGCGAGGCCCTTGCAGAGGATCAGCAGTACGAGCGCGCCCACCGTCCAACCGGCGGCGTTCTCGATCAGGGATGGCAGGGCGGACTGCCCCGAGAAGAGCACCTCGCTCGAGCTCTTGTCCGTACCGGCGGCGAAGGCGACGGCCAAGACGCCGACGGCGAGGCCGGCGATCGGCGTCATCAGGACCCTGCGTCGCGAGACGATGGGCTGCGCGATGAGGGCGAGGCGCCGGATCGCCGTCCCGAGGACGGCGGCGGCCAGGCCGATCCCGATGGCCCAGAGGAACTCGGCGCCGGTCGGCGAAGTGAACGGCGGCAGATCGGGGACCGCCAGCGAGAACGTGCCGAACCCGGTGAGGTTGTCCAACCCCACGAAGATCAGCGCGCCGATGCCGGCGGCGAGGAGGCCCGGCACGAGCACGACCCCCGTCATGGCGGCCCCGACCCCGGCCGCTTCCATCAGGAGGAATGCCCCCGCGAGTGGGGACCCCAGCAAGGTGCTGATGGCGGCGAAGCTCCCGGCGGCGCCGATCAGCATCACGGCCTGGGCCGGCGCATCGCGTTTGAGGTAGTGCAAGACCAGGACGCCGAGCCCGCTGCCGATCGCGATCAACGGCGCCTCGGGGCCCAACACGACCCCGAGGCTCAGCGTGGCGAAGGAAGCGATGATGATGCCCGGGAGGTCGATGGGCTGAACCGCGCCGGACGCCTTGAACCCCTCGGCAGGTTCGTGCCCGGCGGTCCCGGGGAGGTAATGGATCGTTAGGCCGACCAGGAGCCCGCTCGAGGCGAGGATCGGGATCGGCCACCAGGTCGGCTGCGCGGCGAACCCCAGCTCCTTCGGGAGGGTGGTGAAGACGTACTGCTGGGCCTCTTCGATCCCCTTGAGGAAGAAGTAAGCGACGACCGCCACGATGAGGCCGACCACGGCGCCGAGCACCAAGATCACGAGGTAGCCCCGGCTCTTGAGGATCGCTTCGGGGTCGGGCGACGTCGGCGGCGAAGGAGCGGGTTTCGTCACGCCGGATAGCTTCTCACGACGGCCGCCACGAGCCGTTCAGCTTCACCCGCTACCCTGGAGGCCGCCCAACTCACGAGGAAGGTCAGGGTCATGGTGCACAAGCACGTTTCCGCGAACGACCCGGAGGCCGGTTCGTCCGTGGCCCCCGCGTACACGCAGCGTCTCGACCTCGAGCCGATCCCCAAGTTCTCGATGCCCGAGCACGGTGCCCGGGCGGACGCGGTCTACCGCCTGATCCACGATGAGCTCCTGCTGGACGGCAGCTCTCGTCTGAACCTCGCCACGTTCGTCACGACCTGGATGGAGCCCGAGGCCGAGAAGCTGATGGCCGAGGCGTTCGACAAGAACATGATCGACAAGGACGAATACCCGCAGACCGCGGAGATCGAGCGGCGCTGCGTGAACATGGTGGCCCACCTGTTCAACGCCCCTTCCGACGGCGATGCGGTGGGCACGTCGACGATCGGGTCGAGTGAGGCGGTGATGCTCGCCGGCCTCGCCATGAAGTGGAACTGGCGCACCCGTCGGACGGCTGCGGGGGCCTCGACGGACAAGCCCAACCTGATCCTGGGCTCCAACGTGCAGGTGGTGTGGGAGAAGTTCTGTCGGTACTGGGACGTGGAGCCCCGGTACATCCCCATGCAGAAGGGCCGGTACGTGATCTCGCCCGAAGAGGTGGTCTCTCGCATCGACGAGAACACGATCGGCGTGGTGGCGATCCTCGGCACCACGTTCACCGGCGAGTTCGAGCCGATCGAGGCGATCCACGATGCCGTGGTGACCAGCAACGCCGAGACCGGCTACGACGTGCCCGTGCACGTGGACGCCGCCAGCGGTGGGTTCGTCGCGCCGTTCCTGCACCCGGAGGTCAAGTGGGACTTCCGCCTGCCCATGGTCAAGTCGATCAACGTCTCCGGTCACAAGTACGGGCTCACCTACCCGGGCGTGGGCTTCGCGGTCTGGCGCTCGAGCGAGGACCTGCCGGAGGACCTCGTCTTCCACGTGAACTACCTGGGCGGCGACATGCCGACCTTCACGCTGAACTTCTCGCGGCCGGGCAACCAGATCGTGGGCCAGTACTACAACTTCCTGCGGCTCGGGGTCGAGGGCTACACGCGGATCATGCAGGTGGGGCGAGACCTCGCGGTGCACACCTCGGGCCGGATCGCCGAGATGGGACCGTTCGAGCTGGTGAGCGACGGGACCGCGATCCCCGTGTTCGCCTTCACACTCAGGGACGGCGCCCCCTACACGGTCTTCGACGTGTCCGAGCGACTGCGCACCGGTGGCTGGCAGGTGCCCGCGTACACCATGCCGGACGACGTTACCGACGTCGCGGTGATGCGCGTGGTGGTTCGTGAAGGCTTCAGCTACGACCTCGCCGACGACCTGATCGACGCCCTCAAGGCCGCCACGGACTTCCTCACGCAGAACCCCCCGCGGGAGGCGGCACAACCGGGCTTCAGCCACACCTAGGCCGTGACGGGCACGAGGTCGGCGCTCCGGATCCCCGAAGCCTGGGTGGTGGAGGAGCGCAAGAAGGTCGGTCCCTTCGTCACGCACGAACGCTACCGGCTGCCCGACGGCTCCCACCTCACCTGGGATTCACGGCGCCATCGCAAGACGGGCCGGATCGACGAGCAGCGCCGGCCGGTCGAGCACCCCTGGTGGCGGCCGAAGCTGCTCGGCTGGTGGGTGGCGGCCCTGTTCATCGTGGGGTCGTTCCTTTTCGCGCTCGGCACGTTCCCGCCGTACGCGAACCACGTGGACGTGCGGGTCGTGGGCATCACGTACTTCCTGGGTTCTCTCTTCTTCACCTCGGCCGGCTATCTCCAGTACGTGCAGACGATCAACGCTCCCGACGAACTCACGCCCGGCGCCGGCGTTTCTCATCGCACGAGGTTGCTGGCCGTCCAACCGCACCGGATCGACTGGTGGGCGGCCTCGGTTCAGTCCGTCGGGACCCTGCTGTTCAACGTCAGCACCTACAGCGCCATGAACACGGCGTTCAGCACGCAGCAGCAGGAGCGCCGGGTGTGGGCGCCCGACATGCTCGGCTCGATCGCCTTCATGGTGGCGAGCACGTTGGCCTGGATCGAGGTATGCGACGGGTGGTGGGCCTGGCGCCCCCACGACACCCCGTGGCGGATCGTGGCCCTGAACCTGGTCGGCTCGATCGCCTTCCAGATCTCGGCGATCGCGGCGTTCATCCAGCCCACCACCGGCGAGGTCGCGAACGTGTCCCTCGCCGACCTGGGCACGTTCGTGGGCGCGATCGGGTTCCTCGTGGCCGCGGTGCTGTTGATCCCCGAACTCGCGGACCGCTAGGGGTTGAGGAGGAGCTCAGTGCTCGCTCATGAGCGGGTTCGGCCACGGACGCGCGACCGAGAACGGATCTCGGCTACGCACCGCGTCACCCGCTAGCCCTTCGAGGTCGTAGCCCTGAAAGCTTCGACCGCGTCTGTGAACGTGTCGAAGTACGCATCGTTCCCGATCGCTTCCGAGACGCCGTAGCGGTCGAGCTCCGCCCGCACGTCGGGGTCCACATCGGCGATGACGAGCCGGGTGCCATGCGTCCCCATCTGGCGCACGACGTCCAAGATCGTCTCGCCGCCGCTGAAGTCGATGTCTCCCACCCCTGCCGCCTCGATACACAGCCACGTGGGCGCACCCTGGGGCCGTTCGAGGATCCCACGGATCTCTTCCGCGAACCGGTTCGCGTTCGCGTAATAGAGGCTGGCGCCGAACCGGTA
>Ga0315278_10006610_pt1 | contig 10541 bp, 7 predicted proteins | sample YL17G06_0_MG_FD_203880 | JGI IMG/M metagenome (GOLD analysis project Ga0315278, IMG submission 203880) | Sediment microbial communities from Yellowstone Lake, YNP, Wyoming, USA - YL17G06_0 | ecosystem: Environmental > Aquatic > Freshwater > Lake > Sediment | place: USA: Wyoming | collected... | reverse complement strand
TCTAGAATGGCCTCCGCCGAGTACGTCCCGTTCGGAATGCGGCGCACGGCGGCCCGTGCCATGCGCTCGCCCTGCAGCAGGATCTCGTTGAGGGCGCCGACGGTAGTCTTCAGCCCGAATCGATCGATCACGTCGGAGAAGCGTTGGCTTCCCTTGCGAACGGCCGCCACCATGGCGCGGATATCGCCGAGGACGGCGTCAGGCACACGGGTGTTCGCGCGAATCAGCCGGAACACGTCGTCGTTGTTCTTCCCCTCAACGAGGAGCTTTACGGGGGGCATGCGAAAGCCTTCCTGGAACACCTCCGTCGTGTCGCTGTACCAGCCGCCAGGGTAGATGCCGCCCATGTCCACGGTGTGCCCGCGGAATGCGGCCCAGCCCCGAATCTCTCCGTCAAAGAAGACCGGACACAGCGTGACAAGGTCAGGACAGTGCGTGCCGCCGCCGTTGTACGGGTCGTTGCACAGAATCACATCGCCGGGCCGGAGGTTCTCCCGCCCGATCGTTTCGTAGGTTGATCGCACGGCGTAGCCGAGGTTCGCCAGAAAGATCGGAAGACCGGGCGTCTCGGCGATCAGGTTCGCCTCGCCATCGAGGATGCCACAGCTGAAGTCGACGACCTCGTAAAGGATCGGACTGTACGCGGCCCTCTCCACGGTCCGACGGATGTCACGGCTGGCTGCAATCAACCGGTTGCGGATGACCTCGAGGGTCACGGGATCGATCTTCATCGCGCCTCCCCACTCAGCGAAACGATCAGGTTGCCGTACTCGTCCACGCGACAGTTCTGCCCGGCCTCTACAGCGGTCGTAGCCGTCGCCTCCTCGATCAGCGCGGGCCCGGCGACGACGTTGTCGGACAACAGGCGCTCACGGCGAAGGACGGCGAAGGACTGGTAGCGTCCGTTGCCGACGTACACCTTTCGCTCGCCCATCCGTGCGGCCGCGGAAGGCGTGGGCTTGCCTGCGGGGATCTTCTCCAGAAGAGGCTTGTTCACGTTCCCGATACCGATGACCTTTAGCGACACGACTTCCTTAGGCTCCTCCGGGGCGTTGTGGCCATAGACGCGAAGGTGCGTCTCATCGAAACTCGCCGCGAGCAAGGCCTTCGATGACTCCGTCACTGGCGCAGCGGCCGAGACAGCCAGCGTGTGCTCCTGTCCTGCGTAGCGCAGATCCACGACGTAACTGACGGTGATCCGGGAATCCTCGATCTCCTCCTTCTCAAAGACGGCACGGATGCGCTCTTCAAGGCTTCTGAAGACGCCGTTCAACTCTGCAGGGCTCGCACCGGCCAGCGGCGCGATGTAGGTCTGCTCGAGATCGTGGCGCAGGTCGGCCATCAACATTCCCCACGCCGAGAAGACACCCGAGTACGGAGGAACGATGACCGTCGGGATGAGTAGCTCCTTGGCAATGGCCGCCGCGTGAATGGGTCCCGCGCCGCCGAACGCCACCATCACGAATTCCCGAGGGTCGTAGCCGCGCTTGACGGTCATGGACTGCAGGAGTCCCGACATGTTCGTGTTGACGATCTTCACGATCCCGAGCGCGGCTTCATCCACGCTGAGGTCGAAGTGATCGGCCATGCTCTGGATCGCCTGCTCGGCAAGGCTCTTGGAGATCTGCATCTCGCCGCCGAGGAAGTAGTCGGGGTCCAGAATCCCCAGCTGGAGATTCGCGTCCGTCACCGTCGGCTCCTTGCCACCTCGCATGTAGCACGCCGGTCCCGGTTGGGCGCCGGCACTCTGGGGGCCTACATGCATGGCGCCCGCCTCGTCAATCCAGGCGATACTGCCGCCACCCGCACCGATCTCGCGCATGTCAACAACGGGGAGAAGGATCGGGCGGCCCTCAACGACGTACTGCTCCGCCGTCTCTGGTAGGCCGTGCGTGATGATGGATGTCTTCGCCGTCGTTCCACCCATGTCATACGAGATCACGTTCTCGAAGCCAACGAGCTTCGCGAGCTGCGCGGCGCCGATGGCGCCTCCCGCCGGCCCGGACTCCACCATGGCGATCGGCATTTCGCGCGCCACGCTCGCTGCCATCACGCCGCCATTCGACTGCATGATCTGCAGAATCTGTCCGAACCCGCGTCCCCTAAGCTCGTCCTCGAGGTCGTTCAGGTATGTGCGCACGACGGGCATCACGTACGCGTTCTGGACCGTCGTGCTCGTGCGTTCGAACTCGTAGTACCGTCGCGTAATGAGGTGCGAGAGCGAGACGGCCACTCCGGGCAAGCGCTGCTGGAGGAACGCACCGATGCCCGCTTCGTGCTCCGGATTCGCGTACGCGTTCAGAAGGCACACGGCTACCGACTCCACCTTCTCCCGTTCAAGAACGCCCAACACCCTCTCTAGATCGGCCGTCGCCAGGGGTCGCACGACCTTGCCGTCGGCGTCGATCCGCTCCTGAACCTCGAGCCGCAGATGGCGCGGAACCAGCGGACGAGGCTTCCGATAGAGCGCGTCGTACATCTCGGTCCGGTTGCAGCGACCGATCTCCAACACGTCGCGGAAGCCCTCCGTAGTGACCAGTGCCGTCTTCGCCCCCTTCCCTTCGATCAGGGCGTTGATGACGACCGTCGTCCCGTGAGAGAGGAACGAGGCATCGCAAAGCGGCTTGTCGAACTTCTCGATGCATTCGATCGTCCCAATCGCCGGGTTGTGCGGCGTAGATGAGACCTTGCTGATCGCGATCTTCCCCGTCTTCTCGTCGAGGAGTACGCCGTCAGTGAAAGTCCCACCTACATCCGTGCTCACTCTATACATCGCTTCCTCCTGGTCGTTGCCTGTCTCATCCTCAGCCGGCCAGCCTCCGGGACGGCGCTTCCTCCGACACTGCCTGCCACACCTCTTCCGCCTCCCCGATTGCCGCCGACATGCGTGCGAGCAGCAGCTTCGCTCCTCCGCTGGCCTCCGTCGTGCAGACGTGCCGCGTTCCCGCGGGAAGGTGGTAGCAGTCTCCTGCTGCCAGCGCGTACGGCTCTTCGGCGATCTTCAACTGAACCCGTCCGTCGAGGACGTAGCCGAATTCCTCGGCGTCGGGCGCAATCTCTCCCTGCCCGCAGCTTGAGGGGATCTCCGCGACCAGCACCTCGAGAACTCCTGCGGGGAGACTTCCGCTCAGGAATCGATACGCAACCGTGCTATCGGACAGCTTCACATGGGGCGTGCTGTCGGTCCCGGTTCGCAGGGGCTCATGCAACGTCGGCACCCTGGCCACATCGGCGGGGTTTCCTCCGAGCAGCGCGATCGCCCGGGCGTAGCGCGCTGTCTGAATCCACAGCACCTTCGCCCCCCCGTTGTCGCTGGTCGAGCACCGGTGCGACGTTGTGCCCAGCACGTGGTAGCTGTCGCCCCTGCCCAATCCGTATGCGTCTTCACCGATCGTGACGTCGAGCGAGCCCTCGAGCACGTAGCCGAACTCCTCACCATCATGGACGTGCTTCTCATGACAGCTGCCTGGCGTCATTTCTCCGATCAACACCTCGAACCGTCGCCCAGGGAACTTCGCGCTCAGGAACCGGTAGTGAATCGAGGTTCCGGACAGGCTGAGGTACGACTGATTGTCGCCCTTCGTGATCGCAGAGGGGCGCGGGTCGACTAGGAACGCCATGCCCGGTCCGTTGGTCATTACGAGCATATCGGCGAGCGAGACATCCAGAGCCGCGCAAATCGCCTGCAGAGACTGGATCGAGAACGACGACAGGCCCCGCTCGATTTGAGAGAGGAACCCAATCGACAGCCCGCACTGCTGGGAGAGTACGCGCAAGGAAAGCCCACGCAGGCGTCGGAGATGTCGCACCTTTCGCCCGACCTCCTCGAGGCGATCTGTTTCCATGCAGCACTCTAGTACGCCGAGTGAACGTCTGTCAAGCGGGAGTGAACACCGTTCACTCGCAGTGAACCCGTGGGCCTCGATGGGTCGCTTGTCGAGATGGGGTCAGGCCACGCACGCGCGACCCTCCTCGATCGATTCTCCCTCCCCGACGCGCCCGGCTTTGCTGTTCCTGTCCGCTGCGCCTATACTCGCGCGGTTATGGTCTCCCTTGGCGCCAGGATTCGTCAGTTGCGCACGGCACGCGGACTGAGTCTGGCGCAGCTCGCCAAGCGATGCGGCTGCTCGACGAGTTTCCTGTCCCAGGTCGAACGCGGGCTTTCCTCTATCTCGATCCCCGTTCTTGGAACGGTCTGTGAGTCCCTTGCGATCTCCCTCAGCCAGTTCTTCTCCATGCTCGAGGCGGACGGCTGCGAGGGGGCTGTCAAGGATCCGCTTTCGTCTGTCCTCCGCGTCGGCGAGCAGGTCGGCATCAACCTCTCCCAGGCAGCCATCAAGTACCGGTTCTTGACGCGCGATCTCCCGCTACGCGGCTTCGACATCGTCGTCGGCGAGATTCCATCGGGCTACCTCTATCCACCCGCGGCGCACGAGGGCGAGGAGTTTGGCTACATCCTCGAGGGCCGACTGCGCCTGTGGATCGAAGATCGGGACGTCGACCTCGGACCCGGGGACAGCTACTACGTGGTCTCCACGTCGCCTCATGGGTACCAGGCTCTGGGATCGGAGTCGGTGAAGGTGCTGTGGGTGCAGACCGTGCAGCATCTGGAGATCCGCGAGGGTGTCCCTGTCGATGGCCCGTCGAGGCCGTAGGCCTAAGGCCTAAGGCCTAAGGCCAAGGCTGTCCGATCCCAGAATCGTGTTGACAGCCAATCACCGCAGAGCGCGCAGAGGACGCAGAGAAAGCAGGTTCACTGTAGCGTCGCACCTTGTGTGCGACGTCGACGTGCGACGTTCGCGAATCTGGAACGACGTCGAACGCGACGTCGGAGGCAAGCTCCGACGCTACAGTGAGCGGGGCTAGAGCTCGCTGTGCGCGGTGCGGGCGATGACTTCGTCCTGCAGCGGACGGTCGAGTCGGTGGAAGTAGTCGCTGTAGCCGGCAACGCGCACGATGAGGTCTCGATTCTCCTCGGGGTGCTCTTGCGCTCGGCGCAGGGTCTCGGAATCCACGACGTTGAACTGGATGTGGTGTCCGTCGAGGCGGAAGTACGTGCGCACGAGATCGGCCACCTTGCGTAGTCCCGCCTCGTCCTTGAGGACGTCGGGGAGGAAGCGCTGGTTGAGCAGCGTGCCGCCGGTGCGCACGTGGTCGATCTTCCCCACCGAGCGGATCACGGCCGTCGGCCCGTGGGTGTCGGCGCCCTGCGTTGGCGAGATCCCATCCGAGAGAGGTCTTCCCGCCTGGCGTCCGTTCGCGCTCGCCCCGACGACGCTGCCGAAGTACACGTGGACGGTTGTCGGCAGGAGGTTGACCCGATACTTGCCCCCCTTGGTGTTCGGGCGACCGTCCAGTGCGTCGAAGTAGGCGTCGAAGGCAACGCGGGCGATGGTGTCGGCACGGTCGTCGTCGTTTCCGAAGAACGGCGACTCCTCGGCAAGGAGGCGACGCTCGCGAGCGTGCCCGACGAAATCGTGTCCGAGCACGTCAAGCAGGGTGTCCATGGTCATCGTTCGTCGCTCGAAGACGTGCTCGCGGATCGCCGACAGCGAGTCGGTCGTCGTCCCGAGTCCGACGCCCTGGATGTACGTCGTCGGGTGACGCGGCCCCGGCCCGTTGTAGTCCTCGCCCTTTGCGATGCAGTCGTCGACGAAGACGGACAGGAACGGCGCCGGCATGTGCTCCGCGAACAGCCGCTCGATGCGGCTGTTGCCTTCGATCTTGAGGTCGACGAAGTAGCGCAGCTGCGTGCGGTACGCGTCGAAGACGTCTTCGAACCGCGTGAAGCCGCGCGGATCCCCCGTCGCAGGCCCGATTCGCTTGCCCGTTCGCACGTCGACGCCGTCGTGCAATGCGAGTTCGAGGAGCTTCGGCCAGTTCATGTAGCCGGTCAACACGCAGCTCTCGGTCCCGAACGCGCTGATCTCGACGCAGCCGCTCGGCCCGCCCGACCTCGCTTCCTCGAGCGACTTCCCGACGCGCAGGAACTCCTGCACGATGGCGTCGGTGTTGAAGATTGACGGCTGCCCGAAGCCCTGGCGCACGACCTCGAGGGCGCGAAGGAGGAAGCGATCCGGATTCTTCTTCGACAGCTGGATGCACGAGCCGGTGTACGGCAGGCGCATCTCCTCGATCACCTCGAGGACGAGGTACGAGAGATCGTTCACGGCGTCGTCGCCAGTCGGCATCACGCCACCCACGTTGATCAACGTGAAGTCGTTGTACGTCGCGCTTTGTTCCTCGGTCACGCCGACCTTCGGGGGCGCCGGCTGGTTCGAGAACTTGATCCAGAAGCACTCGAGCAGCTCTCTCGCCCCCTCGCGCGTCAGCCGACGCGCGTCGAGATCGCGCCGATAGAAGGGATGGAGGTTCACGTCGAGGCGCCCGGGATTGAGGGAGTCCCACTCGTTCAGCTCAATGATCACGCCCAGGTGGACGAACCAGTACATCTGCAAGGCCTCGTGGAACGTGCGCGGCGCCCGCGCCGGCACCCACGAGCACATGTCCGCGATGCCCGTCAATTCCTCCCGACGCGTCGGGTTCGTCTCGATCGCCGCCAAGCGCCGCGCCGCTTCGGCGTGCCGCTCGGCAAATCGGATCACGCCGTCGCAGGCGATCGACATCGCCTCGAGTTCGTCGACGCGGGCCTCCCAACCGGGCTCCTTCCGCTCCTCGATGCCGCGGCGAGAGGCCGCGATCCGCGCCTGGAAGTCGCGCAACCCGAGTCGATAGATCTTCCCGTCCAGGACCGCGTGCCCCGGCGATCGCTGCTCCATGAACTCGGTGAACACGCCGGCCGTGAACGCATCCATCCACTCCGGCGTGACGGCGGCAAACACCTTCTCCCGCATCGTCCGCCCTTCCCAGTACGGGATCACGGTGTCGCGATACAGGTCAACAACCTCGTCATCGACCTCGAACGGCGTCGTGCTCCGCGTCGCGAGGATGCGCAGGTCGTCGAGCGAATGGCAACAGAGTTCCGGATACGTCGGCGTCGCTTTCGGCGCGGGTCCGCGTTCTCCGACGATGAGCTCTCCGTCCCCGAGGGTGATCGCCTTCCGCTCGAGCAGGTAAGAGAGCGCCTTGGCGCGGTGTACGGGGACCGAGTCGCCGCCTGCGCTTTCCTTCTCGAACCGGGTCAAGAGCTCGGCCCGCTCCCCGCTCACGGTCGGCGGACTGGCCACGCACGCGTCCCTCAGCTTTCGGATCCGCTCGTTCATCGCTCTACCCTCCGATCGTGACCGTTTTGCCCGTCGCGCGGCGCAGTCCCTCGGCCGCGCGCTCCGCCGCTTGCGAACCCGCACCGGGGACGATCGGCAGCGCCGTCGTCCGGCCAAGCCGCTCGAGCTTGGCCTCTCCCGCCCGGTGATACGACAGAACCTGCACCGCTTCTACGGATCTGAGGTCGCGGACAAATCGACCTATTGCCGCCAGATTCTCCACATCATCGTTGACTCCGGGGATCAGCGGGACGCGCACCCAGATGCGCGCTCCCAGGGCGTCAAGGAGGCGGGCGTTCGCGAGGATCTTGTCGTTAGCCACGCCCGTCTCCGCCTCGTGCCGCGCGCTGTCCATGACCTTGAGGTCGTAGAGGAAGAGGTCCGTGACCTGCGCGAAAGCTTCGATCCCATCGGCCGGCCCGTAGCCGCAGGTGTCCACGGCCGTGTGGGTCCGCCGCGCGCGGCACGCCGCGAGGATCTCAAGAGAGAACTCGGCCTGAGCCAACGGCTCGCCCCCGGACAGCGTCACTCCTCCACCCGACTGGTCGAAGAAGAGGACGTCGCGATCGATCTCGGCGAGCAGCTCGTCGAGACTCCATCTACGCCCAATGACTGCGCGCGCCTGCGCCGGGCATACCTCGGCGCATCGACCGCATCCCGGGCACGCGTTGCGGTCCGTCCAGGCGACGCCACCCTGAAGGGAGACATGACCTTCCGGGCACGCCGTCACGCAGGCGCCGCAGCCAACGCAGGCACCCGCATCAAAGAAGATTTCAGGACAGGCGCGCTGGCTCTCCGGGTTGTGGCACCACCGGCACGAGAGCGGGCAGCCTTTGAGGAAGACCGACGTTCGTATGCCCGGCCCGTCATGAATCGCGAACCGCTTGACGTCGAAAACGACGCCCGCCGGTCGCGACGCGCGACCAGCGCCATGCAGTGCGACTTCACACTGTCCCACATCCGCGCCCACGTCTTGCTGCATGGGGTCATTATACCGCCGTGCAGCGGCGTAAGCTGCTTCGGCCGCAACGTACAGTGTCACTGCACGGCGAGTCGATGGGCTCCACGTCCCGCTCCACGGCGACGCGGAGCCAAAGCCGATCGACGCACGGACCTTAGCCGAGAATCGCCTTGAGGTCCGCCTCCGGCGTCGTGATCGGTGCAAGGTCGAAAGTCTTGACAAGCACGTCGAGCACGGCGGGCGTGACAAACGCGGGCAGCGAAGGCCCGAGGCGGATGTTCTTGATCCCGAGATGGAGCAGCGTCAGGAGAATGACGACCGCCTTCTGCTCGTACCAGGAGAGGATGAACGAGAGCGGTAGCGAGTTCACGTCGGTCTCGAACGCGCCCGCAAGCGCGACGGCAATCTGGATCGCTGAGTACGCGTCGTTGCACTGGCCGACGTCAAGCAGCCGCGGGATGCCGGCCACCTCGCCGAAGTCGAGCTTGTTGAATCGGTACTTGCCGCAAGCGAGCGTCAGGATCACGCAATCTCGGGGCACAAGCTGTGCGAACTCGGTGTAGTAGTTCCTTCCGGGCTTCGCGCCATCGCAGCCGCCGACGACGAAGAAGTGGCGAATCTTCTTGGCTTTGACGGCCTCGATCACCGCCCCTGCAACCCCGAGCACGGCGTTCCGGGCGAAACCGACGGTGATCGTCCGGTCCGACCCCGCCTGCGCGAAACCGGGTGCGGCAAGGGCGGCCGCGATGACCGGCGCGAAGTCCCGGCCGGCGATGTGCCGCACGCCGGGAAACGCCACCAGGCCGCAGGTGAAGATGCGGCCGACGTAGGTCTCCCGCGGCTTCTGGATGCAGTTCGTCGTCATCAGGATCGCGCCAGGAAAGGCGTCGAACTCTTTCTGCTGATCCTGCCAGGCGCCGCCGTAGTTCCCCACCAGGTGCTTGTGCCTCTTCAAGCCGGGATAGCCGTGGGCGGGGAGCATCTCGCCGTGCGTGTAGACGTGGATCCCCTTGCCTGCCGTCTGCTTCAGCAGCTCGTCGAGATCCTTGAGGTCGTGTCCCGAGACGAGGATCGCCCTGCCCGCAACCGGTTCGATCCGGACGGCCGTCGGCTCCGGCATGCCGTAGGCGTCGGTGTTCGCGGCGTCGAGGAGCTCCATGACCCGCAGGTTGACCTCGCCACAGCGCAGGCACATGGCCGTGAGCGCTCCGATGTCGGTCGGATCGCCTGCCAGGAAGTCGAGCGCCTCGTGGAAGAACGCCCACACGGCCTCGTCTTCCTTGCCGAGAAGGAACGCGTGATCGGCGTACGCCGCCGCGCCCTTGAGCCCGTACGTCAGGAGCTCCTGCAGCCCGACGGCGTCATCGCCGTGTGCGGCGCGTCGGACGTCGACGCCGATGGCCTTTTCCTGTTCGAGGAGTCCCGCCAGCGTCGCTGCGGGCGCGTACGCGGCGGGCCCGAGCAAGACGGCCGCCGGCCGCCCGGCCTTCTTCGCCGCCTCATCGGCCAGACGCTTTGCCTGATCGCGCATCGATGCCGCCCGGCGCACGAGGCTTTCAAGTCGCCGCGGATCGAAGTTGACGTTCGTCACGGTCGTGAACAGCGCCTCGACGATGAAGCGGTCCACGTCTCGGTCCCGCGCGCCGAGCTGACGCGCCCGGTGCGTGTACATCGCGATCCCCTTGGTGGCGTACACCAGGAGGTTCTGCAGCGCCGCCGAGACGGGGTCCTTGCCGCAGACTCCGAACGAAGTGCACCCTGTCCCATTCTTCGTTTGCTCACACTGATAGCAGAACATCCACCCTCCGTCCTTCTGCGACGATGTCTTCCAGGGTCGTCGAGCGCAAGTGCTCGAACACCTGATTCCGAACTCCAACGACCACTTCGCCGAGGGCGCAGGTCGTCCGCCGGCACACCGGCTTGGCGAACAGGCACCCATCGTGCCGCATCGGCCCTTCCAAGGCCTCGTAGATGTCGAGGAGGCGGATCTCGGCGCGGGGCTTGGCTAGCGCGTAGCCCCCGTTCGGTCCGCGCCGCGCCTCGAGTAGGCCGGAGCGCGTGAGCGTCTGGAGTACCTTCGACAGGTGGGCGGCCGAGACCTCGAGGCTCCCCGCCGCGGCGGCCGCGGACAGCGGCTGGCTTGCCGCGGCCAGCACAAGCATGGCGTGCAGCCCAATCGCCGTCGCCCCCGACATTCTCACGAGTTCAGCCATGGTCCGTCTCTCCGTATGTACGTAATACGGTACCAGTATACCGCTATTCATCGGGCGAGCAAGCCGGATCCCACCCGCTGCCATGGATCTCGCGCGCCGATACTTGCTTGGCCCCTGCGGTGAGCCGCCGCGCTGCGGCACGCG
>Ga0315278_10006609_pt1 | contig 10542 bp, 19 predicted proteins | sample YL17G06_0_MG_FD_203880 | JGI IMG/M metagenome (GOLD analysis project Ga0315278, IMG submission 203880) | Sediment microbial communities from Yellowstone Lake, YNP, Wyoming, USA - YL17G06_0 | ecosystem: Environmental > Aquatic > Freshwater > Lake > Sediment | place: USA: Wyoming | collected... | reverse complement strand
GAGCCATGCCTCAGAGCGAGGAAGCCCCGACGGCGGGTTGCGGAGCCGTGCGCTCAGGCACGAGCTGCCTGATGGAGGAGGTTGTCGAGAGGGAGAACCTGAAGGCGGCGTTGAAACGAGTTCGTCAGAACAAGGGCAGTCCCGGTCCCGACGGGATGAGGACGGAAGAGTTGCTGCCGTATTTGCGGGAGCATTGGGTGCGCATCCGCGAGGCGTTGCTGGCGGGAACGTACCGACCGCAGGCAGTGAAACGGCAGGAGATCCCGAAGAGAGGCGGAGCTAGCCGCTCGCTCGGGATCCCGACCGTGCTCGACCGGTTCATCCAGCAGGCGATTCTTCAGGTCCTGCAACCTCGGTTCGATCCGACCTTTTCGGAACATAGCTACGGGTTTCGCCCGGGCCGCAGCGCCAAGCAGGCGATCGCGAAGGCGCAGCGGTACATCGATGAAGGGCGCCGTGGCGTGGTGGACGTCGATCTGGAAAAGTTCTTCGATCGAGTCAATCACGATGTGCTGATGGGAAGGCTAGCGAAGCGGATCGAGGACAAGCGGATGCTGGGACTGATTCGGCGCTAACTTGAGGCAGGAGTGATGGCCGACGGGGTAGTGGTCGAACGGCATGAGGGGACGCCGCAGGGCGGACCGCTCTCGCCGTTGTTGGCGAATGTTCTTCTCGATGAAGTGGACAAGGAACTGGAGAGGCGAGGTCACTCGTTCGTGCGGTACGCGGACGACTGCAACGTGTACGTGCGGTCCCGCAAGGCTGGCGAGCGGGTAATGATCTTTCTTCGCAGGAAGTATGGGGAACTCCGGCTTCGAATCAACGAGGAGAAAAGCGCGGTGGCGCGCGTGATCACCCGGTCGTTTCTGGGTATCGCGTTCTGGCGCGGAAAGGGAGGGGGGCTGCGCCGCCGGGTGGCCGACAAGGCCTTGGAAGCGATGAAGGATCGCGTGCGGGAGATCACCGGACGGAGCCGAGGACGAAGCGTCGGTCAGGTCGTAGAGGAGTTGAATCGGTACCTCACGGGCTGGCGGGCGTATTTTCGGATGGCCGAGACGCCGGAGGTCTTTCGGAACCTGGACGAATGGATACGACACCGGCTGCGGCAGATCCACCTGAAACACTGGAAGACGGCCAAGCGAGCATACGCTGAGCTTCGCAAGCGCGGAGCCTCGGAGGATCTCGCGAGGCGGGTGGGTGTTCGCAGCGGGCGATGGTGGTACCATTCGACGCACGCGGTTCACGTCGTGCTGACGAAGGAGTACTTCGACGGGCTGGGGGTTCCCCGGCTCGCCTCGTGACCTCAACATCTCGAACCGCCGGATGCGGACCCGCATGTCCGGTGGTGTGGGAGGGGCCGAAAGGCAACTATCCCGATTGGGCGGTCCTGCTTCAGTCCGAATGCGTGCGCACTTCCTAGCTATGATCCCCCGACACCCATTCCTGGCCCTCGGCGTTGGCCTTCTTCTTACATGCTTAGGCTGCACAGGTGACTTCCATGAGAGACGCCGGGTGCCATCGCCTGATCGTACATTTGAGGCCCTTGAATACAGCTATATGTGGGGCGGTGCGCCTGGAGGGGCGAGTACCTACGTTGACATCGTTGCCGCTTCCTCGCCATTTGGCACGGCTGGTCATAACGCCGCCTTCGGAATGGAATTCGGCTACGATCTGACCCTGACGTGGCAATCCTCCCTACACCTGGTCCTCGCTTATCCAAAAGGCGCTCGTGTGTTCCTTCAATCACCCAGCAAGGCAGGCGTGACGATCGATTATGTTGCCAGGCGCTGCCCCGAGCCGTCTTGGAAGGGCGAGCTGTCAATGCTCAAGTGGAATCAGTCAAACGGATTCAGACCGAAGGATTGTCCCGCCGAGGGTGTCGAGCCTTGAAACGGACATTGGCCAAGAGAATGTTCCCTGAACCTCGGCCGCCCAACATGCGGGTCAACCTGACCGTCGCTCTCGTCGCGCCGCTTGCAAGGGGCGTAGAATCCGAGGTGGAGGCAAGCGGCTCGCCGAGCCACCGCTTCGCGGTGGACGCGCCGGCAGGTTACCCGCGGCGTTCGACGGACGCTTGGCCCATGAGCGTGGTAGACTGACGTCATGCATACGACAATCGAGGCGGAAGTTGACGACCAGGGGAACATCCGCCCGAAGGAGCCTGTCACCATTGCGCCCGGCTCTCGAGTGTTGATCACCGTCCTGGAACCGGATGGAATCGATACCGCGTTGCTAAGCGAGGCATCTCTGTCCGCCGACTGGGAACGCCCTGAGGAGGACGCAGCGTGGTCGCACTTGGGCCTGGAATCGTAGTTCTCGTCCGCTTTCCCTTTTCGGATCTCTCTTCGGCGAAGCGGCGTCCCGCCGTCGTACTGGCCCATGCCGGAGGAGTTGATTGGGTCCTCTCCCAGGTCACCAGCAACCCTTACGGTGATGCTGGAGCGGTCGCACTGAGCGCGGCGTCGTTCGCCTCTGGCAGCCTTGGGCGGGAGAGCTTCGTTCGGCCCGGGAAACTCTTCACCGCCAGCCAGACGATCGTGGCGCGGAGTGTCGGCACCCTTACCTCAGTGGCCCTCCGTGAGATCATCGACCGCGTAGTCGGAGTTCTACGATCAGGCTTGCAGTGACGCCGCCGCCGAACTATTGCCTGAAGCTGACGGCCGCGCTGCGCGCGTCCGCAGCTTAGGCATGCGTTCGACCGCTGGACGGACAGGCCGCTAGGGCGTAAGGTTCTTGGCGGATCTAGGAGACCATCGCGGTGAGAGCCTTCAAGTTCGTCGTCGAGCGTGATCCGGATACGGGGCACCTGGTCGGCTACGTTCCGGGTTGGCCAGGGGCTCACACCCAGGGCGCCGACATCGATGAACTTCAGCACAATCTACGCGAAGTTATCGAGATGCTCCTGGAAGATGGCGAACCGGTTCTGGAGTCCGAGTTCGTTGATGTGCGAACGATTCAGGTCGCATAGCCGTGGGGTCAGTCCCCGTTCTGAAGCCTCGCGAAGTGGTCGCGTTGCTGGAGGGTCTCGGGTTCGTCGAGGCCCGACAGCGCGGATCGCACAAGCAGTTCAGACATGCTGATGGACGCAGCACAACCGTTCCCTTTCACAGCGGCCGGGACATCTCGCCCACTCTACTTCGAAAAATCGCTCGCGACATCGGCCTCACTATGGAAGAGTTGCTCGGGCGCGTGTAGCCAGCGGCCGAACAACATGATTCAGCGGACGGTCTGGGTTGACACGCTGCGTGCTTACGCACGCGTCGCGCCAACCCACCCCGCTGCTGAACGCGAGCGTTATCCCGCGCTTCTACATGCGGACGCCCAGGGCTCGCGCTACGTCGCGTCCACTCGCACCCAAGGCTAGCAGGGACCGAACGAGAAGGTCGACCGAGACCGACGGGTCACCCGCCTCCATCTTCGCTACTCGCGATTGGCTTGATCGCAAGAGCTTGGCGGCTTGTTCCTGTGTCAGATGCCGCCTCGTTCGTCGCTGCTTGAAGCGACGGCTCAGTGCGAGTTTCAGCTCAACGAAGGTCGACTCCTGATCGGACAATCCCAAAAAGTCCTTCGCCGAACCCACCGCCCAGCCTTTCTTCTCAAGCCGCTTTCTCTTGTCGGTCCTCATCTCTTCGCTCCTAGTCGCGCTTGTCTGCGCCGAACCTCTGCAACCGCCGTTGACAGGCTTCGATGACCCGGTCAGGCGTTCTCCTGGTGGTCTTGTTGAACACCTCCAAGATCACGATGGCGTCAGGATCCAGGCGGTGTATGATTCGCCAGATCTTGTCGCCTTCGGTGATTCTGAGTTCATGGCACCTGGGTCCGACGGTCGGCATGACACGTGAGTGCGGCATGCCAAGATTCTCTCCGCCCTGTAGGCGCCGCAGCAAGTACCCCGCCTCCACTCTGGCCTTGGCCGAGAACGGCGGTGTCTTGACCTCGCCCTTGAGCCACACGAGAGGTTTCTCTCTTCGTCCCACCTCCTATACACGATATGTCAGACTCGACATTCTGTCAAGGGCGCGGGCTAACAACGCGCTGCAGCAGCCGGCGGGCGCGGCCGCTCACGCAGGCAGACAGCGCCCGCGCTCGCCCGCCGCTGCTGAGCGCGGGCGTTGGACAGCGGTTGTCCGTGGGAGTCGACACCCGCCCCCGTGCAGGCGTATCTTCCAGACGTCCCCCCGAGAAGGGGTCAAGAGGCAATCGATGCAGAACGAATTCACGGCCGTAATCGAGCGGGATGGCGACTGGTACATCGCCTACTGCCCCGAGATTCCTGGCGCCAACGGTCAGGGCCGAACTAAGGACGAAGCGCGAGACAGCCTTGCGGACGCCATCGCACTCGTCCTGGAAGACCGTCGCGAGGACGGCCTTCGGGGCGCACCTCCCGACGCGCTGCGCGAGACGGTCATCGTCAAGTGAAACGAAGCAGCCTGCTCCAGCACCTACGGAGGCATGGTTGCTACCTGAAGCGCGAGGGGAGATCCCATTTCGCTGTGGTGCAACGCGAGCACAGGAGCCGTCGAGGCCGTACCTCGCCACACCGAGATCTCGAACCAGCTTGCCCGAAAGATCTGTCGTGGACTCTCGGTTCCCGAGATCGGCCAGCAGTAGATCCACTGTCAACAGGCGCGTGAACCCGCCGGTCCGCCCGGTCACGGCGCTTGCAAACAACGCAAGCGCCGCGCCGGCCCGCCCCGCAGGTTACGCCGAGCGTTCGCCGGACAATGGAGAAGTGTCATGCCGCAGATCAAGCTGGAGGCGAAGCCGCACCCAATCGCAGTCGATATCGCGAAGGCGGCGCTTATCGTCGTCGATATGCAGAACGACTTCGGGTCGAAGGGCGGGCTCTTCGACCATGCCGGAGTGGACATCACGTCCATCCAGAAAGTAGTCCCTGCGACGGCACGGGCCATCGCAGCGGCGCGCAAGACGGGGATTAAGGTAATCTTCCTGAAAATGGGGTTCCGGGCCGATTTGTCGGACATGGGTTCGGACGACGCGCCGAACCGGGTGCGACACCTCCACTTCGGTGTAGGCCAGCCGATGAAAACGCCGGACGGCAGGGAAGGGCGTTTCCTCGTGCGCGACACCTGGGGTACCGCCATCATTCCCGAGCTGGCGCCTGCGCCGGGAGACATCGAGATCTGGAAGACTCGGTTCAGCGGATTCTACGAGACAGAGCTTGACTCGATCTTGAAGTCGATCGGCGCCAAGCATCTGGTGTTCACCGGTTGCACGACGAGCATTTGCGTCGAATCCACTGTCCGCGACGCGATGTTCCGCGACTACCAGTGCGTGCTTCTCAGGGACTGCATGGCGGAGCCCATCGGGAACAATCTGGCACGCAGCAACCACGAGGCGTCGCTACTATCAATCGAAGTACTTTTCGGCTGGACGGCGAGCTCCGACGAGTTCATGAAGTGCCTGACGGTCTGAAGCTCCCCGTGGAATACGTGGTGCCTGAGTCAAGCGAACTCGTGTGCCAACAGTGGCGGTCCTCTGAACGGCCGTCGACCTTCCGGTTGCAGCGGGCGGCGCTGCGCACCGCCGCTGATGCTGAGCGTTCGGCGCGGAACGTGTCAGCAATTCTGGCCGCCAGGCAATCGGGTCAACCTGTCAGGCGCTCGCGTCGCGGCGCTTGCATTCCGCTGCTCAGCGAATTGCGCGGCAAGCGACGGGCCGAGCCACCGCTTCGCTATGGGCGCGTCCGCAAATTAGCCGAATCGTTAGCTGTACACCATTTGGCTCCTTGACACATCTGCATCTTGTGTGCATATATGTCTGCATGCGAACGACATTAAACCTGAACGATGATCTGCTCAACAAGGCGGCGAGCCTGACTGGCGTGCAAGAGAAGACTGCACTCATCCATCTGGGTCTTGAGGCTTTGATTGCCCGCGAGAGCGCGCGGCGCCTGGCACAGCTCGGTGGCTCGCAGAAAAAGTTGCGGCCAATTCCCCGGCGCCGCTCCGGTGCCGCTTGACGTTGTCCGACACCTCCGTCTGGGTAGACCATCTCCGTTGCGGCAATGCGAGACTTGGCCAGTTGCTGTTCGACGGTGAAGTCCTTTCTCACCCCTTTGTCGTGGGTGAACTGGCTTGCGGGTTTCTCACGAGACGCGCCGAAATCCTGTCGTTGCTCGATACCTTGCCGAAGGTCGCTGTTGCCGATCATGCAGAGGTGCTTCGGCTTGTCGACACGCAACGCCTTTTCGGGCAAGGCCTCGGCTGGATCGACATGCACCTGCTCGCCTCTGCCATCTTGAGCCGCACCCCGATTTGGACATTGGACAAGACCCTTGCTCGCGTTGCCCTGGCGATGGGCGTGGCTGGATAGGAGAGACGTTGGCAGATAACTACGCGATGAACCTGTTGGTTGTTCGCGTCACTGCGCTTGCGAGCAGAAACAGGCGCCGAGCCGCTCGCCCTCCGCCGATGACCGCAGGTGTTGACGGACGAGGTGTCGAGATGAAAGCAGTCCCTTGGCGAGGCGAAGATCTGGCTAGAACCAATAACTCTGTCGCGGCGAACTACAATTTGTCGAAGCGGGATCTGAGCAGGGCCGTTCGGTTGGTTCGGGAGCATGAGAATGAAATCCGCTGAGCGTGGTAGAAGCACTTTCCAGGTTGAAGTTGCCAAAGTCGGTCAGGATGGCTTCGGGGTTCTGCTAGACGGTCAAGAACTCTATTCGCCGTTCGCGCGCTTTCCGTGGTTTCGCGATGCGTCGATCGGCCAGATCCTAGAAGTGGAGCGTCCCTCCCCAGACCATCTATACTGGCCCAGGCTCGACATCGACCTCGCAACTGGGTCCATCGTGCATCGCGGGAAGTATCCGCTCGTCAGTCGGGTGCGGCCCACCAACGGCGTGCAGCGGCCGGTTCCGCGTGCCACGACCCTTGCTGAGAAGCGCAACGACCGCGTCAGGCGCCCCCGCCGCTGACGGCGGGCGTTGACCGGCACAGGATCGGGACGTGAAGACGAAGGGTATCGCACATCAGTTCAAGGTCACGCTCAAGGGAATCGAACCCGAGGTATGGCGTCGGATCGTGGTTCCTGCCGGCTACAGCTTTTGGGACTTGCACGTCGCCATTCAGGATTCGATGGGGTGGCTAGACTATCACCTTCACGCGTTCAAAGTAAGAAATTCGGATTCTGGAGAAACGGAGCAGATCGGAATTCCCGACGAGGACGCTTTCGAAGACGCCGAGCCGTGTCTTCCGGGCTGGGCAGTTCCGATTGTGGACTACTTCAGACAACCTGGCGTTCGGGCTGACTACGAATATGACTTCGGCGACGGATGGGAGCACGAAGTCGTTCTGGAGGAGATCACCGTTCGTGTTCCAAAGGCGAAATACCCGATCTGTCTTGACGGGGCCGGCGCGTGTCCGCCAGAGGATTGCGGGGGAATTCCCGGTTACGAGGAGATGTTGAAAGTGCTTCACGATCCAACTCATGAGGAGCACGAGAGCACGGTGCAGTGGGTTGGTGGCTATTATGATCCGGCCGCGTTCGATCCGCGGAAGGTGTGTTTCGACAGCCCAAAGAAACGTTGGCGAATTGCCTTCGAAGGTCACAACCAGTGCAAATGAGAGGCTGTCTAGCAAGGCCGTGAAGCTGCCGGTCCACCGTGTCACGGGTCGTGCCTGCGCGCGCTTCGCGCCGCGGCGTTCCGCACCTTCCGGTCGGCGTTCGGCGGCCTTGCGCCTCCTCCGCGTTCCGACAGGATCAAGATTGGATCTGTTCATGCGGCGTGTCGCTGATGCAGTTGCTTCGGCTATTCTCACTATCGTGTGCGGCGTCAGCCTCTCCTTGTCGGCTGCGTCACAAGCACCATCTCCTTCTCCGTCGGTTTCCGCAAGGGAGGGCGTCTTGACCCATCGCGCAAGTGGATCATTCGAGGTGGTACTAACTCCCCAGGCGACGGAGGCCGACGCCGGCCTCGCCCGAATGTCCATTGCCAAGCAGTTTCACGGCGCGCTCGAGGCGACCTCTAAAGGGGAAATGCTCGCAGCTCACACGAGCGTGAAGGGCTCGGCCGGCTATGTGGCGATGGAGCTAGTCTCTGGCGTCCTCGACGGGCGAGAGGGCACATTCGTTCTTCAGCATACGGGGACGATGTCTCGGGGCACTCCAACCATGGCCGTCACAGTCGTGCCCGATTCCGGAACCGGGACGCTTGCCGGCCTCGCTGGCGCCATGGTGATCCGAATCGTTGATGGGAAGCACTTCTACGATTTCGAATACACCGTACCTACCGCTCCTTGACCGGCCCTGTCGTTTCGGGCACGAGGTCGGCCGCCTCACCGCGCAACCGGCACCTTCCCGCCGATAGACCAGCCGATCAACGACGTTCTCTCCCTGCTCGCGACCTCCTACCGCGTCGTCATCGGCATCGGCTGCGGCTGGCTCACCTACATCTTCAAGGCCACCCGGTACCTCACGACTGCCGCTCCGTTGGCGGGCACCGGAACCTCGAACTCCAGTGTCCGGGCGTCCTTCTTCTTCCCCTCGGGTGACGCTTCGAGGACCTTCCAGTCCGCCTGGGGCAGCGATTCCCGGACGGTAACCGTCACGGCCTCGTCCTTGTGGTTGCGGAGGCGGATCTCGAAAGCCGCTTCGGCGTCGTAAGGGAGGACGCCGATCTTCTTCCAGTCGGTCTGAACGCGATCGGCGACGACGTCGAAGGCGTTGCCGAGGCGCAGGCGCACGGTTTCGTCCCGGGGCGTGTGGTTGATGCGGTCCTCGCCGGCGAACTGCTGGGCCCCGTCGCGGTCCTGTTGGTAGAGGCGGACGATCCCGGCGGGGAGCGGAATCCCGAGCCCCGCCGCCTTGGTGTTCGGAACCTCGAGCGTCACCGCCACAGGCAGGTTCTCGCCCATCCCGCCGAACCGGCCGCGGAACTGGTTCTCATCGCCGTACAGGACGAGCTTCTTGACGACAGGCACCCCGCGGCCCTGCAGCAGGAGGATCTGCTTCGTCTGGTTTTCGTGAATATCGGTGCGGTGCTCGAGCGTGTAGAGGTGGTATTCGAAGAACCCCTGTTCGGAGAAGGCCGGCGCCGCCGCCATCGCACGCCCCTCCGCGGCCATCATCTTCATCCCGGGCGAGGAGACCCGCTGGACCTCGCCGGCGACGAGCTTCAGCAGGGCATTCTCATACGCTGCCCCCGAACGGTTCTCCAGCGTCACCCATCCGGTCAGGTCCACTCGCGCCGTCTGAGGGTCGGCGATGGCGACGTAATCGGCGCTCCACGAGATGCCGTCCGTCATGTACGACGCCTCGATTTTCTGGGTCGCGGGGCCGTTGTTGGCGAGCTTCCAGACGAGGGCCGGACGCGCGTAGAGGCCCTCGGGAAGGTCCGGCAGGACGATTCGTCCCGGGTGGCCGACAAGGATCTTTCCCTCGGACTCGAACACGTTGCCCTGGTCGGTGGCGAGCAGGCGGGCCGGAGTGACCCGGTCCTGGAGGTTTTCGGCCGTCTCCACGAGAAGGAGGTCGCGGCCGAGATACTTCTGGAGCAGCCGCTGCGGGCTCGTCAGGTCGTATTCGTAGTTCTGCTCCACGACCGAGACGCCGTCCTTTTCGAGCGAGCGCAGGGAGACCGTGCGTGGATTGATCAGGGCCGGCACGTCGAGGAAGTTCAGGTCGAACTCCCCCTGCGGCAGTCCCGTCAGCTCGCGGACTTCCCGGACGAGCCCGAGGTTGTTGTTGTAGGCGGTGACCGCGACCTCGCGCCGTGTCGAGGCCGGGGCGTCGATCGGCCGGCGGGCCTTCACCGCATCCGGCGCCGAGGTCGTCTGGGCCGCGGCTCCGGCCGGCGACGCCACCGAAAGGGCGATCAGCACGAAGCCGGCGGCGGTTGCGGCAGCCGGGGCCGCGAAGGGGAGGCGTCTGGTGGGCATTTCTTGTCTCCTGAAAGCGGCCCGCGACAGGGCGGGGGCCGGATGCGGTTCTCTCCGCGGGCTAGATTTCGATGCGGTGAGCCTCACCCCGCAGCGTCGTCGCCAGAAAGGACCGAATGCGTTCGAGAATCTCGGCCGGGCGCACTCCATTGTGGCCCGAGCCGGGGATCGGGACGAAATCGTGCGGGCCCGCAAGGGCGGCCGCAATGCGTTGGGAATGCTCGAAGGGTATGTCACGGTCTTCCGTGCCGTGCAGCAGCAGCACGGGAACGCTCACGCGCCGGGCCGCCCGCTCCACGTCGATTGACCGGGGATCGAAGCCCGACCTCAGCCGGACGACGGCGTAGTAGAGCGGCTCGAACGGCCATGCGGGGATGTGCATCTCGGCGCGCCGCAGGGCAACGAGGTCGGCAAGCGATGCGAAGGAACTGTCCGCCACGACGGCGTCGATCGGGGCGTCCTGAGGGTCCGCCGCGGCGAGGATCGCGACGGCGGCTCCGAGCGACCGACCCAGGAGGGCGACCGGCACTCCCGGGGCGAGGCGGGCGGCCAGCCGGGCGGCCTGCCGGGCGTCTTCGGCTTCCCGCCAGCCGTAGGTGCAGAACTCCCCGTCGGAATCGCCCCGCCCCGTGAAATCGAAC
>Ga0315278_10006608_pt1 | contig 10542 bp, 8 predicted proteins | sample YL17G06_0_MG_FD_203880 | JGI IMG/M metagenome (GOLD analysis project Ga0315278, IMG submission 203880) | Sediment microbial communities from Yellowstone Lake, YNP, Wyoming, USA - YL17G06_0 | ecosystem: Environmental > Aquatic > Freshwater > Lake > Sediment | place: USA: Wyoming | collected... | reverse complement strand
GGGCATCATCGTGCGCACGGCAGGAGTCGGGCGCGAGGCTAATGAATTGCAATGGGATCTCGACTACCTGTTGCAGCTTTGGCACGCCATTGAAAAGGCCTCCCACGAAAAGAAGGCGCCCTTCCTGATTTACCAGGAAAGCAACCTGTTCATCCGCGCACTGCGCGATCATTTGCGTAACGAGATCGGCGAAATCCTGGTAGATGACATCACCGTATTCCAGGACGCACGCAAGTTTATCGAAGAGGTGATGCCACACAACGTACGCAAGCTCAAGCTGTACGAAGACGATGTGCCACTGTTCAGCCGCTATCAGATCGAAAGTCAGATCGAGTCCGCGTTTGCCCGCACGGTGCACTTGCCGTCAGGTGGTTCGCTGGTCATTGACCACACCGAAGCGCTGTTGTCGATCGACATCAACTCTGCGCGCGCCACGAAAGGCTCCGACATTGAAGACACCGCTTACAAAACCAACCTGGAAGCTGCGGACGAAATTGCCCGGCAGTTGAGGTTGCGTGATTTGGGCGGGCTGATTGTTATCGATTTCATCGACATGATGGACCGCAAGCACCAGCGAGACGTTGAAGAGCAATTGAAAAACGCCCTGCAGATCGACAAGGCCCGGGTTCAGACTGGCCGGATTTCGCGGTTTGGCCTGATGGAAATGTCGCGTCAGCGGCTGCGCCCTTCCCTCGGTGAGTCCAGCCAGGAAACCTGCCCGCGCTGTGATGGTCACGGAACCATACGCAGTGTTGAATCCCTGGCCCTGTCCATATTGCGCCTGCTGGAAGAAGAGGCGATGAAGGAACACACCGGCCAGGTGATTGTGCAGGCTCCAACTTCAGTGGCCAATTTCATACTGAACGAAAAGCGCACAAACCTGACGGGCATCGAAGCACGTCATTCCGTTCCCATCCTTATCCTGTCGAATGAACACATGCAGCGGCCGAAATTCGAAATTGAACGCTTGCGCAAAGCCGATGTAAGCGACGAACCCAGCTACACGCACGTGCATGATCCGGAAGAAGATGCAGCACTTGCAGAATTGGCCAAGCCGGTAAAGCCGGTGGTCGGGCCGGCGGTTTCTGCCATCAGCCCCAGCCGTCCAGCCCCCATTCGCGTGGAAAAGGAAGAACCGGCTCAGGTGTCGGCCATGAAACCCAAGGCCGGTAAGTTTGGTCAGTTCCTCTCGAAACTTTTCTCCGCCACTGCGCCGGCAAGCCCGGTCAGCAAGCCGGCAGAACCTGTGCCCGCAGCGAGGCCATCGGTAGCGTCAACGCCCGCCCCCGCAGCAGCCGCACGCTCCCCCGCTAAAGGGAGGCCTTCCGGGGACCGCTCATCCAGCCGGGGTCGCCCTGCACGGGGAAAACCATCACCGGCCGCTGCAACAGACAACAAGGATCCGGAGAAACGCCAGCAGGGGCGCAACAAAACCGGCAAGAAGAAGCGCGTGCGCAAATCGTCATCGGACACCAACAGGACAGTAGATAGCCGAGCAGCGGATGGCCGGGCAGTCGATGGAAATCTTGCTGCGCCGGAACAACCACGGCCACCACAAGCACTGCCTGATCAGCTGCAGGAAACTGGTGAGAGCCAGCCTGTGCAAGCAGGCGAGCGTGATCCCAAGGCTCCGGCCAAGAGTCGCCGGCGTCGTTCACGTTATAAAACGGGCGGTGGTAAATCCCGCGAAGACCAGTTACACGAAGGCCAGTTACACGAAAACCGGGCACACGAAGATCGGGCACACGAAGATCGGGCACACGAAGATCGGGGCGCAAACATGCCCGCACATAACAGCCCAGGCCCCAACGGCAATGTAGCAACACCCGCCCCGTCAGCGCCTGCAGGATTACCGCCTTCCGCTAATACCGCATCCTCGTCACCGCAGGGCAATGCACCCGCAGTTGCTGTGTCGCGTGATGACAAGGGGGTTTATACCCTGAAGCCTGCTGAACCTGCTGCACGTGCAAGCGCGCCGCCGGTTGAGCACATTGCCCCGCCCGCACCTGCGCAATCGGGCGGCGATCAGTAGCTGCACCGCTGGCTGGTGGCCAGAATGAACGGGCGTTTGCACATCCCAAACGCCCGCTTGGCTGAAACCCGGTTGCCCCAAACCGGGTAGCCTGAAACTGGGTTGCCTGAACCTAGGTCGCCTGAAAAATCAAGCTGGCGCAACAATTCCGTAGCGCATGGCCAACCGGGTCATGGCCACATCGTTGGTGGTGTCGAGCTTTTCGAATATGCGGTATTTGTAGGTCGCCACGGTTTTCGGGCTCAGATGCATGGTGCTGGCAATGTCCGCGACGCGGTATCCGTCCGCCAGCATCAGCATCACTTCCATTTCCCGGGTAGACAGCTCACTGAATGGCGAGCTCGCGGTGCCGGGCAACATGCCCAGGGCCATGATCTGCGCCACGGTTGAACCTATATGGCGGCCGCCACGAGCCACCGTGCGTATGGCCTGGACCAGTTCGTTAACCGGGCAGCCCTTGGTGAGGTACCCGGCCGCACCCGCTTCCATCAAGCGCTCGGGGTATGGCGAGGTTTCGTGCACGGACAGGATGATGATGGCCAGTGATGCACTGATTTGCTTCAGCCGCGTCGTGGTTTCCAGCCCGGATAATCCCGGCATGCATATATCCAGCAGGACTACATCCGGCCTGAGTTCTCGCGCAAGCCGTAAAGCAGTCTCCCCTGTACCTGCTTCCCCTACTACTTCGATGGCCGGGTAGTCCCCCAGAATCTCCCGCAGCCCCACTCGGACGAGTTCGTGATCGTCCACGATCAATAAACGGATCATTGATATTGCCCCCTTGATTGGTAGATTTGCCCTCTTGATTGATGACCCGATTTCAATATACGGCGCTTCGTTGCATGAGTCGAGGGCAAGCTGGAAAGTAGCGGAGAATTCTTACACGGTCTACGCCGGACTGGACGCTGACCGGAATACATTTCAACTTACAAATTTACCAGCCAAGATTAAGCATTGGCGCGGGTTACAGAGCGAGGGATCAGGCGTGATCGCGCAATTGCTTCGCAGCGGGGCTATCTTTGTCAGACAAAGTTGACTCGGCGCGTTCCTGAGCCTGCAACTGATTCACAATGTTCACGAGTTCATGACCCGTGAACCGGTTCAATATGTCTCGAATTAAAGGTTGGTAGCCAATCCCGTGGTATCTCGCAACCAACTTCAATTGGTCAATAAGCGTTTTTTGCAGGCGAATTGAAATCAGCTTGAGATCAAGCGCATCATCGAGCGCGGCCATTTCTTCCTCACTTGCTGGAACTGAATGTTCTTCGGACAGGCCTAGTTTGCCTGATTCCCAATTCTCAGTTGTTCCTTTTACAGTTCCTTTGGAGATTCGCTGCTTGCTTGCCTGGCGCGGTGTGTTGGTCATAGTGGGCATCCTCTTTCATTGATGGTCATTCAGCTTCGTTCATTTCGCATCTGAGCGTTTGGTTAGTTCAAGTAAGGTGCCTTGGTTCTAAAAATGTACTCTGCTTCAGGTTCGGGCTCATAAGCGGACTTAATGACGGCATGACCGCCTTTTACGACGTAAATCACTTTAAGTCGTCGCAGGTGGTGGGTTTCGGAAATCATCCACCATGTCGGCGGATCACTATCGTGGGCTTCACGAGTGTCTCGCAATGCATGGCGCTCCCTATTCTCAAAGCACTCAATTAGCTCTTTTCGAGTCACCCTATGCTTTTCAAGAAGCTTCTTTTCGACCCGTCTGGAGATTTTCACGCCCATGAAGGATAAAAGCTTACCGTACATGTTCTAATTTGTATATACAAAAGATATACAAACATGAGAGGTGATTGGCAACTTGCAGAAAAATGCAACATTGCATATTAGAAACGTAAATGCTATTTTGCAATGATGATTAAACGATCTCTCGAGTCCAGTTTGCGGACGGCACTGGCCGCAATGCCCGTGGTTGCCCTGTTGGGGCCACGGCAAGTCGGCAAGACCACGCTCGCGCTGGAAGTTGCCAAAGCGGGCGACAAACAAACCGCCTATCTCGATCTTGAGCTCGATTCCGACCTGGCAAAACTGGATGATCCGGAAGCCTATTTACGCCGCTTCGAAAACCAGCTCCTGATCATCGATGAAGTGCAACGTAACCCTGATTTGTTTCGATTGCTGCGCGGCCTGGTAGACATCAGAAAAAGGGCTGGAGAAAAATCCGGCCAGTTTCTTCTGCTCGGTTCCGCTTCACGTGATCTCATTCAGCATTCCTCTGAAACCCTGGCGGGTCGCATTCGCTTCCTGGAATTGAGCCCTTTCTCCGTGCTGGAAATTCATCAACACCGGCAGCGCAATGCCGGACTGGAGAAGCTCTGGTTGAGAGGTGGCTTTCCAGACAGTTACCTGGCAAAAACTGAAGACGACAGTTGGTCCTGGAGAAGCGATTTCATCGCCTCCTATGTGGAAAGAGATATTCCATTCATGGGGCCGCGAGTTGCAGCCACGACCATGCGGCGGCTTTGGTCGATGCTGGCGCATAACAATGCACAGCAAGTGAACTACTCCAAGTTGGGGGCAAGTCTCGGCGTCAGCTACAAAACAGTCAAAAACTATATCGACACGCTCACCGATTTCTACATGTTGCGGCAGATACAGCCATGGGCCGGGAACAGCAAAAAAAGATTGGTCAAGGCGCCGAAGATTTATGTGCGCGACTCCGGGCTGGCCCATCGCATGCTCAATATCCCGGATATTGAAACCTTGCTGGGCCACCCCGCCATTGGCGCCAGTTGGGATAGCTTCGTCATTGAAAACATCCTGCGGACGATCTCAGACAAGTGGCAGCATAGCTTTTACAGAACCAGCGCCCAGGCGGAAGTTGACCTCGTGCTGGAAGGCCCAAACCGGCAAGTTTGGGCGGTTGAGATCAAGCGCTCCTCGGCACCAACAGTTACCAAGGGCTTTCATTTTGCCTGTGAGGACATCAGGGCGACAAAGAAATTTCTGATCTACCCGGGCACCGAGCGCTTCCCACTCGCGAATGATATTGAGGCGATGGGCTTGCTCGCGTTTCTTGAAATGTTGACTTGACAGGGCGCCAGAATGCCCGATTAGCCGGGGTCGGCTCAATTGGTGACTGCGCGTCGCATCGGCGTATGTCTCTAAACTAAAAAACTGCCCGAAACGGAATAGAAATTTATCAGGCCTTTGCTTACTCAACTACTTTTCGGCTATTCAGTCCGTCTCCTACGGCAGAATAATCGAGTGCACCTGCAGGTTACCGGTCGTGAGCGCCTTGGTTCCGCCGGTGTCGAAGCGGCTATCGCCGGTGACATTAATGGTATCACGCGGCACCTTCTTGCCCTCGCCGTAGTCAACAGCGATGGCTGTCAGAATCGGCGTCGATCCATCGTTGCACTTGCCAGGACCGGTCGTCCACGTCGCGGTGTTGTGCGTACTCGCCGGGGTCTTCGCGGCCGGTCCGCTGAACACGAGCTTGGTGAACGTATCGAAATGGCACGAAACGGTCTTGCCAGTGGTTCCATCCTTGGCCACTGCGTTCCACTGACCGTGGATCCCGGGCAAGCCCGAGTCCTTGCCGATGATGCCGGAGAACTGCATCGTCTTCTTCTTGTTTACGGTGGCGTAGGTACCCGCGCCGCCCGTGATGAAGTTGGCGAACCAGCCCTTGGTGGCTATGTTGCTCGGTATGTCGAATTCACCGACGTCCTTCAGGCACCCAATGAGGGTGGAAGTATCTTCATCGTCGATGCCAAACCCGGCTGGATCACCGTCCAGGCAAGCCTGGAGTTTGTCTTCACCCTCGACGGTCGAGCTGTAGCTGGTCGTGGCTACACCGGCTGCGTTCGTGACTCCGACAAGAAGCTCACCCAGATTGGGTCCGCCGCTGCAGTCATTGCTGTCGCAATCCCCGTCGACAGTGCAGGCTGCTCCGCCATTGATCCCGCCAGAGCATTCTCCAACGACCGCGAAGAAAGTCGGGTAGCCCGCATAGGTGCAGGACCCAGACACATTACTGCAGTCTGCATCGGTCGAACATACGCCGAAGCCCTGCCCAGCCGCACAGTACTTGGGCATGCCGGAAAGAGTCGCCGTCAGGACATGGGTTGTTCCGATCGGGTTGTACGCGCTTACCGGCGTCAAATCCAGGTGCACAGCGCTCCATACTTTTTGGGCCGGGTTGCTACCAATGTCCGTCCAATCAGAGCCGACTTCGCCGAGACATTCAGACGTTAACTCATACGCATCCACGAAAAGATCGGCGCAGGCCAGGATTGTGTCGACGCCCGCCCCGTTCGTGTCTGGATAAGTGAAGCTCACCTGGCCGTTGACATCTGTTTGTTGAGCGTCTACAGCGGTGTCCGCGGAGTTTTGACCAGTAACCTGGAAGCCGACCGGAATGCCCTCACTTGAGCAAACATCGGATTCGCAGTCACTGTCGATGGAGCAGTAGGAACCGTCATTGGAACCACCGTCGCACAGCCCGAAGCCATTGATAGTGGCTTTCACGGTGTGCGAAGTGCCTGTGAGATTGTATGCTCCCGGAGGGGTAAGAACGAGTGTCGCCACGCCCCATTCCTTGGTGACAATGTTACTGGCAACGTCGCCATCGCCCTGGCCGTCCTCACTGATGCACTCAGCGGTGGTCTCGCCTGGATCAATGAAAAAGAGATCGCCGCAGGCCTGGATCGTGTCGATGCCGGGCCCACCCGAACCGGTGTAGGTGAAGTCCACTTGGCCATTGATGTCCGTACTAAGGTTCACAGTGGTGTCGCTACCCGCCGAGTTGGGACCAGTATTAATAACGAACCCGATCGGAAAACCAGCTTTCGAGCAGACCTCACCGCCCTGGTCAAAGCAATCAGCATCGATGGAACAGGCTGCACCCGCATTGGAACCAGTGTCGCAGAATGCATAGCTATCAAGAGTGGCTGTCACGGTGTGTGTGGTGCCAACGAGATTGAACGCGTTGTCGGGGGTAAGAGTAATCGTCGCTTGAGCCAGCGCAACAGAAGAGCTCAAAACACTGACCATAAAAATACCAATAAAGATTGCAACCGCCCGTATTGCGGAAAATGCAAAATGTGCTTTAACACTTGAAATTGACATTAGAAATGTCCCTCTTGTTGTTGATGGGCAGGTACGGACAGAATAGAGCTGGCGACAGACGTACATCACGATTTAAACCTTTTTTCAAGAATTTAAGGTTCTGCAAAGATTCCTTGGAGGCGGAACTACTGGGACTCTTGCGGGATAGTGATAGCTGCGCAGTAACAGTCGTCGGTAGGTAATCACTTAACTCGTTCTGTTTCAATCCTTTACAATGATTATTCAATCTGAATTTGTGCCAGTGAAGTGTGAAAAGTAAACCTCGCGATGTTCTGTGATGCCAGTGCGACATGAAGCCTCATGCCGCGGTAAAAGCAGCCATTTGATCCAGATCAAAACGGTCCGCTACGACAAGCGGATACTGCTCGCATGGCGGTCTTTTCCAGGTAATGCGGCCGTTGCTCATGTGGCGTCAGCAAGGCTCCACGAATGACTTCCGGGGAACAAAGGAGTGTATCCGACCAAGAATTGTCTTCTCGCCAAATTGGTGCGCTCGCTGGCTCGCGCGGCAGGCTTGGTTATAGTCCTGGTCACGCTATGGCCCGCCGAATCCATGGCGCTGCCAATTTTCGCTCGCCAAACCGGACAGAACTGCCTCGCTTGCCATGCGGGTGGGCAGTTTCCGGAGCTCACTCCCTACGGACGCCTGTTCAAGCTCACCGGCTATACCCTCGGCAAACGCACGATTCCGTTGGCGGCCATGGTCGTGATGAGCGCATCCGTCGTGTCCAACACATCCAAGAGCGACGATCCCGCGGCTGATTTTCAAAAGAACAAATCGGTGATCATTCCCACTGCAAGTGTGTTCCTCGCCGGCAAAGTGACCGACAACATCGGTGCGTTCATCCAGATCACCTACGACAATTTCGCCGGTCAGTCGGACGATGGAAAGTACTATGGGCATAGTTCCGCCGACAACATGGAGATACGCTATGCCGATCGCCACATCGACGAATACAGTGACCTGATCTATGGCGTCTCCTTAAACAACAATCCCTCACTGCCGGATCCGTGGAACACCGCTGGTGCATGGATGCAGTACGTACCGGTACCCAGCCCGACGAGTAGCAGTTTCATCGACGGCAATACGCCCTACCCGGGGCTTGCTGCCGGCGGCAATATTGCTGGAATCACCGCGTACGGCTATTGGAATCAACTGCTTTACGTCGAGCTGGGCGGGTACGGCACCGCCAACGGTCTGACATCCTTCATGAGCGCGGGCGTGCCGGACGACGAAAAGACCCACCTGCAAGGAACCAACCCCTACTGGCGTGTGGCCTTATCCCATTTCTGGGGAGCGAACAACATTATGGTTGGCACCTCCGGCATGTCCGCCGATGTCTATGACGACCCACTCGACACCTCGGACCCGAACAGCATCCACCATCTCAAGGATATTGGCTTCGATTCCCAGTACCAGTATCTGCTCGATCCACACAGTGTTACTGCGCAACTGGCGTACATGCGCAACAAGCATAGTTACCCTGGGTTCCTTGCCAACCAGCCGGTGGAGGATGTAAATGGCGACCCGCTGCCCGACACCAATGCAAACGACACTACCAAAGTGCTGCGGGCAAAAGTCAGCTACGTGTATGGCGCAAAGTACGGCGGCAGCCTGGCGCATTTCAACCAGACCGGCACGACCAATTCGGCGTTATACGATCCGACCCGCGTTTTCGGCAATGTCTCGGGCAGCCCGGATATCAGCGGCTGGACGGTCGAGGCTTTTTGGACTCCAATCCAGTACATCCGCATCGGCGCGCAGTACACGAGTTACAGCAAGTTCAATGGCGCGTCGAACAATTACGATGGCTTCGGGCGTAATGCCGGCGACAACAATTCGCTGTTCTTTTATATCTGGGGGGCGTATTGATCGCTCGCCAGCAGGGTATCTGGCGACAGCACTATTGATCCGGAGCATACCCTGATGTTTAGCAGTCCCGGGAGCGTGGCATGAATACAATACGTTTGTTAGTGGCGGTAGTTCTGGTCAGCTTGGCGGCCGATTGTGCGAACCTGCCGCGCTCACGTAATACCGCCAATCCGGATGTGTCCGGCGAAACGCTGGCGCTTCAGGTCTGTTCGAACTGCCATGGCGCGACCGGAAGCTCCACGTCGCCCAATTTCCCCAACCTGGCGGCGCAGCAAGAAGCGTATATCGTCTCGCAAATGCTTCAGTTCAAAACTCACAGCCGCACAGACCCGGCTGGCTATCAATACATGTGGGGCCTGAGCCAGAACCTGACCGACAAACAGATACAGGAACTGGCTGCGTATTTCGCCAGCGCCAAATCGGAGCGGCAACCTGTCGAGGGCAATCCGGAACAAATGGACGCTGGGAAGGACATCTTTACCAACGGTATCGCCGCCAAGGGTATTCCTCCGTGCAGTAGCTGCCACGGCCCGGATGGCCTGGGTAATGCAGTGATCCCGCGCATTGCCGGACAACATGTCGACTACCTGATCAAGCAATTGACGGTTTTCCAGCTCACCGACCAGCGTCCGGCCGGAAGCATCATGAAGGTCGTGGCGCATGAACTCACCCAGCAGAACATCAAGGACGTTTCAAGCTACGTGCAAGCGATGCCGAACCAGTAGGAAGGATATGACGTTTGATTTGGTGGGAACACAGGTGGGAACAAAAAAGCCTTTCTTTAGAAAGGCTTTAATTGCAATGCCTCACAGCCGTAACTGGCGGAGGGGGTGGGATTTGAACCCACGAAGAGCTTTCACTCTTGCCGGTTTTCAAGACCGGTGCATTCAACCGCTCTGCCACCCCTCCTAACAAATCGAACAGCAGGCTTGCAGCCTGCGCTTGCCGGTTTTGGCTCGGGCTCCTCGGCAATTGCTCCTGCATTGCCCTACCTCCTGCGTCCCTGCAGTCGTGCCCTCGGGGCTGCGCCCTGGCCTGCGGCCACCGCTCTTTCGCTCCCGGCGACGGGTCAAGACCGGTGCATTCAACCGCTCTGCCACCCCTCCGAGGCGCGCAAGAATACCGTAAATCCGATCCGTGCTCCAGCCCGTGTCTTTTGCAATCGCGTGCTATTTAATTTGGCTCTTCGCCAATCACAGTGGGTTAATCACGCCTCAATACCAGCAGGCTATATGTTACATGTGACTGAAATTTCGCATCAAAAAGCCAAATAAATGTTCATTTAACAGTATGACTTTGCTTGATTAATAAACTATAATACTGTATATTATTATAGTATTTAATTTCGAGGCTACCATCATGGATTTCCCAAGCTGTACGCACACTTCTGCCACCTTCAAAGACTCCCATTTCGCCCAGGCCCACCAACGCCACCAGCACGTCGAGCACCTGGAAGATCAGATCACCGAATTGGCGGCGCATATCCACGCAGCCACGTTTCGTTTACTGGAACTCGTGCGCGAGTACGATGAATGCGAAGGCTGGGTGGTAAAGGTTTGATCTCGTG
>Ga0315278_10006604_pt1 | contig 10548 bp, 16 predicted proteins | sample YL17G06_0_MG_FD_203880 | JGI IMG/M metagenome (GOLD analysis project Ga0315278, IMG submission 203880) | Sediment microbial communities from Yellowstone Lake, YNP, Wyoming, USA - YL17G06_0 | ecosystem: Environmental > Aquatic > Freshwater > Lake > Sediment | place: USA: Wyoming | collected... | reverse complement strand
CTGTTCAAGGATTGGGCGTGGTTGTTTTGGGATTTTATATCTATGGCTGGGGTCGTGTCGATTCTTGTCTTTTTGGCTGTCATGGCTGGGCCTTGTTCGTTCAAAGCGTCAGCCGATCCGGTAGAACCTCCGGACCAGAAGGATAATGTAATCGATTTGCCTCGTCCGGATTGGCTCCCAGGGTTCCGTGCCCCGGATGTCGAGTTGCAGGCTGTACCTGAAACTCAAAGTCGGCAAGAGGTAGTAGAGATGGTGTATAACCATTGGCACGAAGATTTTAATGATAGGCCCCCCACACATGGCGGAGGGTGTGTTGACTGTGGCAAAGATAAAGATGATGATGGGTGTCCTCCGCCGGTTCCGGAACCGGCTACCTTGGTGATGATGGGTTTGGGGCTTTTTGGCCTTGCAATGACAGGATCTAAACATTAGATAAAGTTAAGGATTGGGCGGGCGCTGATCCCGCGAGTGTGCCAGATCCTTTGCATGCCATTTTGGTATATCTGGCACGAAGAGCCCTCCAAGAGATTCTTGGGGGGCTTTTCAATTGTTTACCCTAAAAATGGTGATAATTTATTAGGACTAGACTAATTTTGGAGAGATATGACGAAACCGGGCAAGAAGCGGAAGTATACTTTTGAGTCGGTTGAGAATACAAATTTATCTATTCTTGCTGATCTAGTAGCCGATCCCCAGACTAGCGAGCATCTTCGCGTAAACATTATCAATAAGCTTTTGGAAAGTCGAGAGGGAAACACTTTCTTTGCTACGATGCTAGAAGAGGGCCTATCCTTTGGAGAATGTCCTCATTGTGGGCACGAAAACCACTGGCTAATCCCCGAAGACTCTCTTAATGAGCTAGGCTGGGTAACGTTTAAGAAAGATCCTAGAGTTAAACAGCATACAACTGCGACGGACTGCTCGGAATATGGGGAAGCGTGTGCCAAAAAGAAAACATGTGCATGACTAAAGAATGCCGAAAATGCTCTAAAAAACAAAGCATTTCTTTGTTTGGTAGACATAAGAATACAAAAGATCAACTAAATACTTGGTGTAATCCTTGTCGCAGAGAGTATGAAAAAGAGTGGAAAAAACGACAGCCTAATTTTAAAGAAAAATCCCGAGCTTATTGGTTAAAGCATGCGTACAACTTAAGGCCAGAAGATGTCCCTGCTCAATGTGAAATTTGTGGAGGTAAAGATAAAGCTTGGATTTGTGTAGATCATTGCCACACAACCGGAAAAACAAGGGGATTCTTGTGTGATCGTTGTAATGTAGTTTTAGGCCGAGTTAATGATAGTACTCTTCTTTTAAAGAAAATGATAAGATATTTGCTAAAAGCTAAGAAAAAGACGAGCGCATAATGAGCTTTGACAAGTCTATAGAGTTTGTTTTTAGGTGGGAAGGAGGGTATTCTAACGATCCAGATGACTCTGGAGGAGAAACCAAGTATGGCATCAGCAAAAAAGCCTACCCAAACCTTAACATCGCAAACCTGACTGAAGTGCAGGCCAAAGTCATTTATGAGAAGGACTATTGGAAAGCTGCTTATTGTAACCTTCTCCCGTATCCTTTGTCTCTGGCAGTTTTTGATTACGCTGTGAACGCTGGCCCGCCTAGGGCGGTGAAAGCCTTACAGGGGGCGGTGGGGGCCTCCCCAGACGGTGTTTGGGGGCCGCAAACTTTTGCAAAAATCAACGAGGCGATTAAAAAGATGGGAACAAAGAGGCTGGCTGCACACCTCTGTAATGATCGCGCAAATTTCTATGTCGATTTAGTGACTAAAAAGCCTTCTCAAATCAAGTTTCTTAAAGGGTGGATGAGAAGGGTGTTCGACTTAATTATGGAGATATACAATGGCTAAGAAACCGAAGATGAAGATGCTCTCTAAGATCAAGATCCCGAATCGGGAGATTCCGGAGATTGATAAAGAAACTTTGAAGAAGGTAAAGCCGATCCCGACTCAGAAGTCTCAGCAACTTCCTAATGCCCCTCGTGGTAAGGCCCCCACGGTGAAGGCTCAACCTGCTGTAACTAAGGCAAATCCTTATGGGAATAGTAAGGCTCACCTTGCTAATGTGGCGCGGAACAGGGGTTTTGATGCCGCTGCAAACGAGGCTATTGCACAGAGGAAAGCAGATCTGGCAGCTAAGGGACAATCACCCCCTAGGCGTGTACTATCTCCTCAAGCTGCTCCGAAGGCTCCTGCTGCTGTTTCTGCTCCCGCAAGAGTTCGGCCGGTCCCGATGGCAAAGCCTGTAGGGAAGATCACCCCTAGGGTCGAGTCCCGTGTTCGTGTAATATCCCAGCCTAAGCCTGCTGGTACAATCGCTACCCGGGGAACTTCTCTTCCCTCGCCTAGTCTCAAAGGGTTAAGAGACCGTTCACCCATCCCTGCCTCTCGCGCCCCGGCTGTTTCAGCCCCCCGACTCCCGGCGGTAATTAAATCCGCTCCGAAGCCCGTTGTTGGAGGTCTTGCTAGGATCGAAGGTGCGCTTGAGCGTGTCGGCACTCCGCTTGGAACTGCTAACGCTACAGGCTCAGCATTGCGCGGTTCTCGAAAACTATTTGGGGCATTGACGGGTGGGAAAGCACGTATGGCTGCTTCGATAGTCGGTCCTGCGCTTCTACCTGAAAAGGCGACTCCCGCTTTGAGTGCTGCATATCACGCGGCAACGGCTAGAGAACTAATGAAGTTTGGTGCCAAACGTGCCCTCGGGCTTGGCCTGAGGGGAGCCCCGATTGCTGGTACCGCGCTTGCGGCTTTCGAAGTTGCCAACGCTGGGGTCGAAGGCTACCGCGCCGTCAAAGCCCAAAAAGATGCTCAGGGTGCAGCCGAGAGATCTGCTGTCAAATATGCAAGTCCTCTGGTTCACCAGCAATTCCTCCGGAAACGCTCCGCTGATGCACTGAAGTCAGGCGCAATGCCGGATAGCACTAAGACGGGGGTGCCTAAATCTAAGCATACTGCTGCTACCCCGTCTAGGACTAATATGGGACGAAGTGAGTTCGGCACCGCTTTTGCACAAGCACGTAAGGCAGGCACTAAAGATTTTGCCTATAAAGGTAAGCAGTATAACACAACCCTAGCCAGCGAGCCGGTGAAGGTTTCGAAGGTTACTGGACAGAATAAAGAAACGGCCACGCCTTCATATGATAGTCAGTCATTTGTAAAGACTCTCCCTCAAGCTGAGAGAAGTGCGAATAACATTGTCAGGGCCGATGTAGGAGAATCTTCTGCACCCGCTAAGAAGCCGTTTAAGATTGGATTTGGACGATTCCTGCGTGCTCACGGCAAGGGGAGCCAATAATGGTTTCTCCGAAATTGCGCACGCAAATTAAAGCTTCTATGAGTGACAAAGTTTCTGAGCGGTTGGTTAAGCTAGAAGTCACTCTGACGAATCTTATAGAAACCTTATCTCTTCACATAGCGACAGAAGATGAAACTTTCAAGAAACTGGTAAATAAAATAGAAGATCTTCAGGCGTCTCTCACGGCGGTTCTACTAAAGAACGCAACAGCAGACGGTGAGCGAGCGGCTTTAGAGAAAATGGCAAAAACATATGGTGCGTTGGCGGGGGGAATTTTCGCAGGAGCTATCTCGATTGGGACAGCTTTGATAGGATACTTAACTCGGTAAAAGGAGCTAAAAATGAGTAAAGCAAAGAAAAAGGCTAAGGGTAAGGCACTAGGTTTTGGTGGAAAGAAGGCTAATCCCTTTGCGAAGAAGGGTAAGGATGCTAAGAAGGACGGCAAGAAATCTAAATGGGTTCCGCCGTGGGTAAAGGATACCGACAAGGATAAGAAGTGACATTAGCAGATGCACTTGCAGGATTAGGTATTGTCTTTGCCGTGTCTTTTGTGATTGCTGTTGCTTTTATGGCTTTTGCGTGGTGGACTAAGTAATGGCTGATGACGAAGGACGAATGCTAGGCTCTGCGGAAGCTCGGGTCCGCAGGCGCATTGCATCTATTGCTAAAAAGGATGCACCAAAGCCTTTCTTAACAATGGAGCGAGACATTAGTTATGGTGGGGTGAAAAGGGCAGATAAGAATATCCGTCGGAGTTTTGATAAGCAGAATCCTGAGAAGGGCCGAAGGTATTCAGGTATTGGCGGAACTAAGATTCGAGGAAAAATTGAAAATTCTGTAGGTATCGAAGCCCGGTACAAACCCCATAAGAGTCTCGTTAAAGTGCTAGAGGTTTATCCCTTGGCATCAAAAGGGAAGGGCGTGCCCTTTGATGCTATGCCGGAGCAGCATAAGGTGTTCGCAAACAAGATGCTAGACAAGCCGCTCGTTAAAGGGTTTGTCAAAAAGGCTTCGAAGATGTTTCATAAGGCTACCGATCTTGTTGGCTCAAGAGATACGGGCGCAAGAGCCGACGCCGCTAACCGTCTTATTGCGACAGCCCAAAAAACGGGCAATCTAGACCTAATGTCCGCAGCAGCCGATCGAGCTGATAAGATGAAGATGCAGCATTTCAGCCTGTCCGGAGTCCGCAATAGGATGAGTAAGCTCGGGAAAGCAGGTAAAGTGCTAGGTCTTGGTCTTGCAGCTTACGATCTAGTAAAGAAGTTTCAGCAGGAATAAGGGGAGTTATGGACGAAACTCGGGCTACCAAAGAGATTGGACCCAAGGAAAAAGAGTTTGTTGAGTTGATGGTTACTAGCGGCTTGGGCGCTATTGAAGCCGCTAGACAGACCCTTGGGTGGAGATGCGAGCCCGGTTCACGGGAAGCGCAGAAGGCACAAGATCTAGCCCGGTCTCGGCGCTGCCTCATCTATCGTAAAGAGTATGAAGAGCACCAGCTTTCTGAGGCCAAAGCTAAACTACTCATCCAGCACTCTCAGGGAGTAGACCTAGACAAGCTTCGGGACTTGGCCTACAAGAAGCTTCTAGAGATCGCCACAGATACCTCTAACAAGAGCCAGACACGCTTTACCGCAGTCAAGGCGCTTGAAGACCTAACCGACCCCACTAAAGATGTTGCTCTCATCCTCAAATGGATAACTTTGGGGTGGAGGGGTTTGAACGCCCACTGCCCTGCATGTCATAACAGCTTTCCTCTTTGGAAGGTTAAGAACCAAGTTGTAAATGACTACATTGAAGAAGTCGGCGATCCGATCAAGGAGCTAGAAGGCACTTTGGAACGTCGATTAGAAGTTTTGTCTAAAGCCGACAATCGTAAGACACCTCACCCTAGCCAGCTCCAAGCCTTGGGGGCACCAGAACGGCACATCGTAGGTACAGGGGCAGCCCGCTCTGGAAAGTCCTATTTGCTAGCCATGCTTGCATTCTTGACTCTCATGAACCCTGGGGTTGAAGTCTGGATTCTTGCTCGCATTTACGAAGACGCTCGTTCAGAGATCGAGTATCTTCGGTCATTCATTCGGACGGCTTTCCATCCTTTCGGCAACCATATTATCAAAGAAGCATATGATGCTAAGACTGGTGAACTAACTTTGTCTACGAAGTGGGGCTCCGAACTTCGTATTCGTTCGGCGAAATCAAAGGGTTCAATCACTGGTCGCGAACTTGAAATGGCACTCATTGCAGAGCCGGGATGGGTACACGAAGACATTTTCAATCATTTGCGTGCTCGTATGTCGAGTCGTCTTGGCCGGATAGTTCTGCTCGGTACCCCGCAAGGGTTCGGTGGTATTCTAGGGCGCATGGTTAACATGATTGGGCGCGATCCGAAGACAAACAAGATTGTACGCATCGCTCCTGAGGATAGAACGCTTGCCGCAGGTTGCAGTTGGAACATTTCCATGTTGTACTTTAAGCTGGCTCCGGATGATAACCCGGAATATGTAAAGTCCGAATTGGGCGCAGCCCGCATGGAACTGATGGATGACGAGTACGCCAGTGAGTTCGCAGGTGAGATGGCTGGAGCGGAAGGTGCGCTCTTCCCTCAGATCAAGCCGAGACATCTTCTGCCGATCCCTAGGTCACTCTATCAGGACTCTGCCTACGTCTTAGGGGTAGATCAGGGGCCGAAGAACTTTGCTTCCGTAGTCGTTGGATGGGACGGGACTACCGCCAAGGTGGCGTTTGAAAACTACGACCCGGAACCCCGAACGATGAAGAGCAAGATGTATGAGCTGCGTGAGGCTGTTCCTGTGCAGTTAAGGAAGATGGGGGCCAATTCCGATTACCTTCGCTTGACTATTTTCGATACAGATCCTCCCTTGACGAATGAGCTAAGAGAGATGGAGCAGGAAGGTAAGTCTTGGATCACACCGTTTACCTTTAAGCATAGAAACCTGCGCTCTCGGCATATGCAGGAGAACTGGCGTAAAGAAACCTACGAGTTTGTTAATGAGTTGGCGGTGCAAGGACGTATCATTTTTGATGCAGAGCAGTGCTACCTCCTCCATGACGATCTGATGCGGGTTCAAAGAAAGCTCGCTAATGAAAATATGGATGTGGATAGAGGATTCGGCAAGGGCTGGGAAGTCAACAATCCTTGGCGAAAGGATCATGTTCTTGATGCCTTCATCCTAGCGATGTGGACTATCATGACCGGCCAAGTAAAGACCGTTAAGGAAGACCGTAAGGAAGATGTACCTTTTGGAGAAGCAAAGAAAGCGTTCCGGTATCAGTTTGCTAACCAAGAACGCAAAGAGCTTGCAGGTTTTGCAGGATACGGGAACTACACGCCTACGACCGCAAATGAGCTATTTGAGGAGATCTACGGCCGACCCAGAGATCCTGAGGGTGACCGGGAGATGTGTATCCCTCCGATGGTTGGGCCTTATAAGGACTATTAAACTTAACGTAATGTAACTTATTTTTCTGACTTAGGCCAAAAAAGTGAGGCACCCCAACTACTTGGAGTGCCTCAACACTAATCCCACTAATTCTGATTTTAAATACAATCTTACCGATCTACCTGTAATCGAACCGGAGTGGGTGAATCGTACACCACAACACCACACTCGTTGGTGATTGTGTAGAAAGTCCGATTGTATTCTCCCACTTGTCGTCTTTCTGTATTTACGCTGACTTTCCCTGTACAAGCGGATTTTTCTGCTTCGGTTACACTGATTCGAACTTGATCCGCTTCGACAGGCGGGACAAGGCTAGTGGGTGACACACTAGCATACGATCTGCGTGAAGTTTTTTCTAGGTCTGCAAAACTCCTCTTCACAGCAGCATCTCGGTATTGTAGGGGGATGCGCAACTGGTTATCTGTTGCCGCAACAGTTCCACCCTTATCAGTCCACTGGTAAAAGTTACTAGCTTTTACTTCATAAGCTGTAAAAAGGGTTACACAACTAAAGAGTAAAATTAGATTCTTCATTATTCCCTTCCTTCAAACATGTCAAACCCAACCGGGTTGCTCTGCACCCCAGTAGCTCGCGGTTGCGGGTTTAACGAGTACAAGTCCTTCAATTTACTGAGACCCATGTCAATTGCATCAATCACAAAGTCACACTCAGTAATCGGAAACCGGAACCCTTCATTGCCTGCTACGTCTTCTGATCGACGTAGCTGCACTTCCTTCCCTGTGAGGATCGCAGTAAAGATTCCCGAAGGACTCTGTACTGTTTCTGGAATCGCCGGAAGTGAAGTCATCTTCCACAAGGTTCCCACTAATTCCCGAACCTCAGTAATGTCCGCAGGCTGGAGGGTGAGCTGTCCACCCTTCAAGTCCCGAAGCTTTACCTCGTTCTGTGTGACGTGGATAATGTGGTCGCGAACTCTGAGTTGATCCATTATTCCTCCCGAGCAGTAGCAACTTCTCTCTTGGCTGCCTTATTCATTTGTGTAATGAAGACCATGTGCTTACTAGCGGCATCAGGGTGTTCATCTAGGAATAGCTCTAGAGCCAGCTTCGTTGCAAATTCCTGCGGCGGAGATACCCCAAAGCAAGTCCGTTCCGGATCATACTTCGGAGCTGCCCGACGAGTGCTTAGCTCACCTGTGGGAGCAAGAATCCCACGGATCTTTGCTGCACGACGTTCCAACGCTTCAATCTGGTCACGGAAAGTTTTGTATCCCTGCATGGCAATTGCGCCCTCAAGGTCTTCCTCGGTGACGCTGTTCTGCCCTGCTCTGATACGGTCATTGCGAATATTCGCTACGAAGTCCGTGTACTGCTGTCGCCGCACTTTAATGGTACTCTGAAGGCACTCGTAAACCTGTACATCGTAGCTTCGGTCAGTGTCCATTAGAAAGACACCAAAGCTACTGAGTAGGTTTCTTACCTCTTCAGATCCCGGCTTGCCGGGTCTAAAGTCATCAAGTTGTTCAGGGAATAGTTCAACGTGCCCGTCGCCGGGAACGATGATTCGAGTGCGATGCCAGGGGATGTTTTGCTCCCACGGGGTACTGTTGCATAGACGACCGGATAGGCCCATTAATGGATCTCCTTTACGATGATAGGCTTGTTGCCTGAATTCTTCGGACGGCCCTGTTTACGTAGATTAACCCCCTCTGCAAGCAGGAGGTTCCTAACGGTACCCTTGGACACTTTATGCGCATCCGCAATCGCGTCCATTGACACCCCGTTATTGTACGCTGTCAGAACAGGGGTTCGAACTGTGTCTAGTTTCCTAGTCTTAATCCCCATATGTTTAGTCTCCTAAAAGGTGAGGATACCTTTTATCCTCTAACTAATTATCACAATTTGTTAAGGATTTGCCAAGATAGTTCACCTTTTCATGTTCCCAACGGCGAAGAGCGTCTTTTTCTCGTAGCTTCCACCTATCAGCCCATCCTCTTTTATGGGGTTTGCAAAGGCCGCATGCTTTCTTTTTGTTTTTAAATGCTTTACGGGCCATTTATAGAAAAACTAACTCCTTAGAATTATGGTGCCATCTAAAGACAGCTATTTCCATTCTGTCTAAAGATACACATGGGATGTGTAAACATTCATACTTTTTGCTAAAATTATATCCTGAATGGATTAGCACTTTAGGCCGTGTGGCATACATAATAGTCTTTAAACCTTCGGAGTTAGACTTTTTACTTCCAAAGGTTTCATCTAGAGGCCCTTGGTGAGAAAGAAGAATATCTGTTATTCCACAACTAGAAGCCCTCTCCACTTCTCTACGTGTGTAGTATTTTAGCTGTTTAGGTACCTTTTCCCCATTGAAAACTCTGGGAGAGAAGACCTTACCCAACCCTGTAATCGAAGGGCCAATAGTTGTTTGGAACCCGTTATTTAGGTACCAGAAGTTTCCCAATAGCTGAGTGTCACGGGATTTCCATCTGCGCTGTAACCACAGATGGTCTTCATGCGCCCCGGAAGTAAACAACGTGTTTCGGGGAGCGGTCCATTGTTCGTAGTAAAGCCTATGAAAATCTCCAACATCCCCGTGGGTTCGGGTTGCACGATCGATGTATTTGAAATCGGGCCAGATTCCCATAGATCCTGGAGATATGACCCAAGAGGCAGTAACTCCCAGCTCTCTTTCTTTGTCAAATATCTTAGAGTAGGCTTTAAGGATTTCTCCATCAATTTCTCCTATAGCAAAGATATAGCTTACGTCTTCGTTACTTTCCGTCTCCTTGAGAGTGGTGATCGTATGCTGCGTTCTCGGCAGTAAGTCTCTTAATTTCATTTTTTAGTTCCTCTACATCCGCTTTTAGGTTGTCAAGCTCTACGCTAAAGTTTTGGAAGCCCTCTAGTGTTGCTTGTTGGAGTCGCTTAGCTAGGACTAGAGATGCTGTGTGGGCCTCTCGCTTGAGTGCATCAGCAAATCTCGGTGCCATAGCTTCTAGCTTCTCTTGGCTAGCAGTTGTAATTGCCAACCCAGATGCCCTAAACATGTCATAGACGAGACCAGCGAACCCTTCTTTTAGAGGAGGTTTTACTTGCTTATCCACGGTTTCTCCATTCTCCTGCGAGGGTAATGGCTTTCGGGCAGAATGGCCCAAGAACCTGAGTAGCGGCCCATTCTGCAACGCTTAGACCATAATCTTGTTTTGTCATTTCTAGAAATTCTAGAATAGACTTACTCCCAAAATTGTCAAACATTATACCAAAGAGATTCTTCGTTCCAGATGTAGTAGAAGCTTGAACTGTGCGAGGACATAACTTGCTAAGCCCTGTTTCACATTTCTTAAATTCATGCTCCAACCTTGCCCGGAGGGTTGCCATCTCCTCCGGAGTCGGTACTACAGTTGTCGTCTTTTCTGGAACAGAAACTACGTTTAGATCTTCGAAATCAGAAAAATCTGCCTCGATAAAGTATTTGTTGGTCATTCTTCCTCCTCTTTCTGGTGTTTTTGCTTTTTCATATTACGATAGCATTTACGACAAAGCGTGATCCCTTCTGCAATTAACGCTGCCGGGTTTCCGCAACTTTCACATAGCTCAATGTCTTCGAAGTCAGCGAGGCAAGCACCTTTAATTTGCATGATTAATATACTCAAAGATTGTTTTCAATAAGTTATTTTCTATTCTCTTTTCCAATTTTCCAATAAAAGTATTACAACTACTACATAAAACTCCTCTAATTTTACCTGTTTTATGGCAATGATCGATGTGAGTTTGTTTGCTGTTACTAAAGGACTTATTACACACTTTACATTT
>Ga0315278_10006603_pt1 | contig 10548 bp, 4 predicted proteins | sample YL17G06_0_MG_FD_203880 | JGI IMG/M metagenome (GOLD analysis project Ga0315278, IMG submission 203880) | Sediment microbial communities from Yellowstone Lake, YNP, Wyoming, USA - YL17G06_0 | ecosystem: Environmental > Aquatic > Freshwater > Lake > Sediment | place: USA: Wyoming | collected... | reverse complement strand
GGTCGCGACCTCCTGTTCTTCCTCGACGAATGGGACTGGATCCTGCGACGCCGTGACCCGTCGCTCGAGGTGCTGCTGAAGCCCCACAACGGTCACCTCACGATCATCCCGATAGCCGTCTATGAGATCCTCCTCTGGCTCTTCGGCCTGACGCACTACGAGGCCTTCCGCGCGCTGGTCCTGACCCTCCACCTCGCGACCTGCACGCTCGCGTTCGTCTACCTGCGCCACCGCGTCGCTCCGGCCGTCGCGCTCGCCGGTGCGGTGGTGCTGCTGTTCTACGGGTCGGGCTGGCAGGACATCATCTGGCCCTTCCAGATCCAGTTTCTCCTCAGCGTTGCCGCCGGCATCGGCGCGTTCCTCCTGCTGAGTGCGCAGAGGAGGCGGGCCGATGTCGGCGCGTCGGTGTGCGTGATGGTCGCGCTCGCGTCGTCCTCGGTCGGCATCCCAATCGCGGCGGGTGTGGGTCTCGAGCTCATGCTTCGCCGCCGCTGGCGCCGCCTCTGGGTGGTTGCGGCGCCGGTCGCGGTGTACGCGATCTGGTACGTCACGAGTGGGGAGCCCGAGTCTCGCGTCGATGGTCCGGTGGAGCTGGTGCGTTTCGTCGTCGAGGCCGCCGGCGCCGTCATTGGGTCGCTCCTCGGCGTCGGGATGACCGTGGGTCAGTTGCTCCTCTTGGTCGTGGTTCCGGCGTTCGGCGTGGCGTTCGTGCGCGCAACGCGCGACGAGCGCCCGCGCCTGCTCGGCCTCGCCGCAGTGCCGGTCGTCTTCTGGACGCTGCTCGGTATCAGCCGCGCCGGACTCCAGCCGCCGGATTCGAGCCGCTACCTCTACCCGGCGGCGGTGTTCGTGGTACTCGCCGCCGCCGAGTGCCTCAGGAGGGTGAGACTCCCTACGGTCGCGCTCGCGGCGATCGTGGTGGTCGCGGCGTGGTCCGTGGTGTGGAACGTCGGCCAGATGCGGGACGGGCGCGTCGTGCTGCTCGAAGCATCGACCAACGCCAGGATCGACCTCGGAGCGATGAAGGCCGGCGTGACCGACGTGCCGTCCTGGTACGGCGCGGTTCGTCCACCGATCCCAGAGGTCATGCGGCTCTACACGGATGCGCTCGAGGAGCTGGGTTCGCCGGTGGCGACGATCGACGGCCTCGCGACGGCGCCCGAGGCTCAGCGTTTCCGCGCCGATGCGTTCCTGTCGCGCGCCGTGGGTCTCCACCTCGCCGACCCGAAGACACCCAACGGGCCGGTGCCACGGGTCACCCGGGGCACCCCATCTGCGAGCGACGGCTCCTGCGTCACCGTCGGCGGCGCCGGGGGAGGGGCCGATGCCGAGGTGGAGGCCAACAGTCGGGGGCTCCTCGTCGAAGCGCTCAGTGCGGCGCCGGTCGAGCTCCGGGTGCGGAGCTTCGCCGCCGGCTACTTCACGGAACCGAATGCGTGGGCGAAGGTAGCCGCGTCGAGTGCGCGTACGCTGCTCGTACCGCAGGTGGCGGGGAGGCCGTGGAGGCTCGGAGTTCGCAGCGACGGCGCGGTCCGCGTTTGTGCTGCCGACGGGGCGTTGAGGCATGCCACGTAGGATGGTCTGATGTCGGGGGGTGAGGCGCGCGTGCGCGGCGATGTTCCGGCGTCGCGGCGGATTCCGGCGGTCGGCCCCGATCCCGCGCTCGTTGGCTGGACTCTTCGCCACGTCCCCGCTCTCGACGGGATCCGCGGCCTCGCGGTGATTGCAGTGCTGTTCTTCCACGGCAACGTGCTGGTCGGTGGGTACCTCGGTGTCGACGCGTTCTTCGTCCTCTCCGGGTTCTTGATCACGTCGCTCCTCCTCACCGAGGTGCGCACCACCCACCGGGTGGATTTCGCGGCATTCTGGACCCGCCGAGCGAAACGCTTGTTGCCGGCGCTGCTCGTGCTCATGATCGGTGTGGCTGCGTTTGCGCTGTTCGTTGCGACGTCCAGCGAGCTCGGTCGCATCCGGAGCGACGCGCTCGCCACGCTCGGGTACGTCGCGAACTGGCACTCGATCAGCCAGAACACTGGCTATTGGAGCTTGTTCCAGTCGCCTTCGCCGCTCGAGCACACGTGGTCGCTCGCGATCGAAGAGCAGTTCTACCTGGTTTGGCCGCTCGTCGTGTTCGCGATCGCGTGGTTCGCGGCGCGGCGCACCGCCCGCGCCGGGGAGTCGCCAGGCCGGTTCGCAGCTCGAAGCGTGCTCGTCCTCTGCGTCGTGCTCGTGGCCGCGAGCACCGGGTGGATGGCGGCGCTCGTCCAGCCCGGCCAGGACCCGTCGCGGGCGTACTTCGGTACCGACACGCGCGCCGCGAGCATCCTTGTTGGTGCCGCACTTGCCGCCCTGCTCGCGCTACGCGGGCCTGTCCGCGGCTTCGCGGCACGCCTGGCGCTCGAGGTCTGCGGGGTCGTCGCGTTCGTCGCGCTCGGCGTCGCTTGGGCGACGGTCGATGGTCAGTCGACCGGGCTCTACCGCGGGGGGTTCCTCCTGTGTGGGCTCGGTGTCGCGGCGGTGATGGCTGCCGGCACTCATCCCCGTCCGGGACCGCTGTCGAGGGTGCTCTCGATCAGGCCGCTGTGCGCCATCGGCTTGATCAGCTATGGCCTCTACCTTTGGCACTGGCCGGTCTATCTGGTGCTCACCGAGGCACGCACCGGTCTCGACGGCTGGGCGCTCCTCGGCCTGCGTATCACGCTCAGCGTCGTGGTCGCGACGGTGTCGTTCCTCGCGGTTGAGCGTCCGATCCGGCGAGGCTCGCTGTCGGGTCGCAAGATGCTGGTTGCGGCACCGGCGGTGGCGCTCGTCTGCATCGTCGCGGTGGTGGTCACGACCATCGGGGCGACGACACCGTCCAGCGGTCCCAACTTCTTGGTCTCGTCGGCGAGGCACGATCTCGTCAGAGTGGAACCCGGCCTCCTGACCGCTGCGAGCCGGCTTCCGGCAAAGCCGGGCCTGCGCGTGCTCGTGGTCGGCGACTCGGTAGCGGGAGCGATCGGCCAGTCGGCGGAGTACTTCCAGGGCAAGCTCGGCGTCCAGGCACGCTCGGCCACGATGGCGGGCTGCCTGCTCGAGGAGGGGATCGGCGCGCGCGCCCTCATCCACGAGCAGATCAAGGCGCTCGATCCTGGCCACTCGTGCGTGCCCACATGGGTCGACGGGGAGCAGCGCTTCATACCCAACAACATCGTGATCATCTACGGCAGCGCCGCCGGGTTCCAAGATCTTGACCTCGGGGGCACTTGGGCGGGGCCGTGCGACGGCGTCTACCGAGCGTGGTATGTGTCGCGTTTGCGTACCGCTGTGCGCCAGTTCGCGCAGGCCGGCGCGACAGTGTCCATCGTCCGCCTGCCCCACCTCTCCAACGACTGGGCCCCGCCCGACGCGAGCCAACGCATCGATTGCGTGAACACCATGAACGAGGTCGTCGCTCGCACCACCGATGGTGTCCGCACCACCGGTGGTGTCCGCACGACCGATGGTGTCCGCATCCTCGACCTCGCCGCGTTCGTCTGCCCGGATGGGCAGTGTCGTCAGGAGATCGACGGCGTGGACTACCGCGTCGACGGCATGCACTTCTCGCGCCGCGCCGCGAACGAGATCGCCCAATGGCTCGTCGACCGCGTCGGCGACGAGCCACGGTCCGCGGTCACGCTTCCGCAGGCACGGCTGCGGTAGTGACCTCGGCGTCGTCAAGCGCGCGCCCCGGCGCGGTGAGCAGCACCGCCAGTCCGATGATGCAGGCCAGGTAGGTGCCGAGCAGGAGCCAGGGCGGCAACGGTGGGGACCAGTCCCACTTCACGAAGTAGAGGAGGCTCCCATCGCGTCCGACGGTGTAGCGGCGCAGTTGCTGGCCGTACGCGATGGTCTGCCCTACGGCGAACACCACGCCGAGCGCAGTTGCGAGTCGTCGCGCCATACCGGTGTCCACGCGGGGTGACCTCCGGAGTGCATATGCGGCGACGATCGGGATACCGGCCGCGAACGGCAGGATGTATCGGCCCTGCCACGAGAAGCCAGTGTCCCGTGCGATCGACGCGTCGGCGATGGTGGGTACGACGATCGCGATTGCCGCGAGCACGCCGACCACCACCAGGTCACGCTTCTTCGCCAACACGAACACCGCGATGAGCAGCGCGCCGAGCCCCGCGGTCCACACGAGAATCACGGGCATCGGCGCCGGGTCCGTGAACCATCCGAACGTCCCGATCGATTCCCGAAAGTTGGGTACCACTTGACCGATCGCCCCGCGCACGATCTCGCTCGTAGAGCCGGTGATGGCGACTCGGCGGTCCTTCACGCCGAACGGCCTGACCGCGAGGTCCCACGCGGTCTGCGCGAGCGTCAGACTGAAGACCACCCCGACCCAGATACGAACCGATCGCTCGCGGACGATCTCGCGCAGCCGTGGCCTCGTGGTGAGCGCGAGGAGCGTGAGCGCAACCAGGAGCAGCCAGAAGGGTGACGTCTCCCGCGAGAGGGTGAAGACCGACGCCGCGATCGCGAGCCTCGCGACCAGTCGGCGGGAGATCGGACCGTCCTCGGTCGCGAGCCGCACCCCGGAGACCCAGACCGCGATGCCGGCAGCAATCTCCGGTCCATTCGGGTTGACGACGCCGCTCAAGTAGAGCGCCATCGGCGTGAGCGCAATGAGCATCCCGGCACCTGCGAGCTCACCCTCGCGCTGCTCGAAGAGGCTTACCGTCGCTGCCGCGAGCAGCGCCGAGCAGATGGCCGCGGTGATCGCGCGCATGAGGTCGAGGCCCAGCAGCGGGTCGGCCCAGGCGGTGAGGGCCGCGACAACCGTGTAGTAGGCGGGTGGGTGACGGACCGAGTACGTCGGCGTGTCGACGTCCTTCGAGCTGCCCGCGAACGACGCGCATGCCGGCGTGACGTTGGGATAGAAGGCGTAGCAGGAGGCGCGGAGTCCCGAATCACGGTAGATCGCGGGAACCCTCACGATGCGCTCGAAGGATTGCGGAGGGTTCCCTCGCTTTTCGCCGTGCAGGTCGCCGTGCTCGACGATCGCAACTGCCCGCACCACGTGGGCCGGCTCGTCGCCCGCGCCGAACGGAGGCGTTGTGATCGCCCAGACCAGCCCTGTCCCGAAGAACAATGCGAACGCGACGACAAAGAGCCGACGCCGGCTCGACCGGACCGCCTCCACGATGTGTGAGATCCGAGTCACCCGCCCTTCCGATCCCCGGTCAGCCGGTCGCAGATGGGCGTCGGCGTCGGAAGCCGCCGGATCGTGCCGGCGAACGTCCGCGCGCCACGGTCGGAGACGTCTTGTGCGCCGATCCGCGCGGGTGAGTCGGCCACTGGTGCGAAGGTGCTCATCAGCTGATCACCGGAGCGACGCACGCCGACGTAGCCCGCCGGGTCCATGCGGATGGCGAAACTGGCAGTCGAGTCGCGCGACAGGGTGAACGAGTCGCCGGTCCGTTGGCCGATCTCGGCTTCGTCGGGGGTCACGCCTTCGATGAGGCCCTGATTCTCCCCGGTCCACTCGTACTCGAACCGCATTCGCCCGTCCTCGAGGTGGCGCAGCCAGAGGATGCTCGAGCCCCGCGGGTCGGTGGCCGAGAGCACCGGCTGGAGCGTCCCCGCGGGCGCGTCGGCGACCTCGAGGCGTAGTCGGAACCGTCCCGTGCGAGGCGTCTGCTCGACCGGGTGCCAGAACCGCCCATTGGACCAAAAAAAGCCGTCGCAGTCGCCGACCACGAGCAACGTGGCGGGCGAAGCCGGTGCGGGCAGCGGGAGGTCACCTCGCAGTACCCGCGACGGCGCGCCGCCGGGGAGCACATCGTGGACGTCGAGTTGGGCGTCGATGAGGGCGGCTCGGGCGTCGGTCGCGACCAGCGGCCCGAAGGCGCGCTGCTGGAGCAGCGTGAGTGAGCCGGTGGCCCAGCAGCTCCAGCCCCCGACCAGCACGAGGCCCGCGATCGTCGCGATACGCACACCGCTCGAACGGTGGGCGATCAGCCGCGCGATGTACCAGAGGCCGGCCGCGCCTCCGACAACGAAGAGGGGAACAAAGTCGCCCAGGTAGCGCTCCTCGAGGAACGCGAGCGCGAATGTCCCGACGCACCCGACCGCGGCCCCGAGGAGGGGCACCCGGAGGACCGCGGCCGTTGCGCCACCACCCTCGGGCCGCGGGGCGCGGATGGCCGCGACGACGCCCACGATCGTCAGGAGGAACAGCAAGGTCGACGTGGCCGGAACGCTCGAGGAGAAGTTGACGGCCTCGAACGTCACTCCTCCGATGATGCGCGGGGGCGGCGCGAACGATACCCACGGGAAGAGGCGGTCGAAGCTGATCGCGTCGGGCCGGAAGTAGTCGAGCAGCAGCGTCGGCGCGTACTTGATTCCGAACAGTGTCCCGCCGTTCGCGGCGAGTGCAGCCTGGCGGCTTGCCCGCCCCGCGAGGAGGTCTTGCAGCTCGTAGGGAGGGGTACCGAGGAACGTGCCGAACTTCACCCAGTTGACGAACGAATAGAGGACGACCGGGGCCGCGGTCGCCACCGCGACCGGCCAGAAGGAGCGGTTGGCGTGGTCTGTCCCGAGCCCGAGCATGCGCAGCCACCAGGCCGACGCAGGCTTGGCATCTGGGCCGCCGGGCGCGTCATCCGGGTCGTCCGCGCCGCGTGCGCTCCGCGTCGCCGATCGGTGCCGCCACGCGTCGCGAGCCGCGGTGGCGAGCCGTGCGAGAAAGACGAGACCGAGCGCAGCCACCGGGCCCAATCCCACGGACCCGCGTGAGAGATACGCGAACGCTGCTGTCGTCGCAGCGAGCACGAGGGTGCGCGTGCGTGGCGAGACCAGATAGGTCGTCAGGTACGAGAACGAAGCGATCGACCAGGCGATGCCCCAGAGGATCGCCTCGTGGTAGACCCAGGCTTCGCTCGCGAGAAAGAGTGCGGTTGAGCCGCACCCCGCGACGAACACGAACGCGCCCGTTCCGATCAGCGTGCGACGAGTGGGAGCGCCACTTCCGCGTAGCAACGTCCGGGTTTGCCACGAGAGCCGGGACGTGTACGTCAGCATGATCAAGAACGCGAGCAACATCGAGATCCGGCTGAGGTCCCCGTCCAGTTCATGGGTGAACGCGACGAAGGGGAGCCGCAGTAGCGCGGGCCAGGGACCGAAGTACGTGTAGAAGCGACCGTCGACGTTGAAGCGTTCGAAGAGGTACGCGCCGGGACCCGCATCCCAATGGCCATGCAACCAGCTGCGGGCCTGCACCTCGTAGAAGTTGGCAAGCGGCACGTGGCCGAACGGATCCGCCCTGCCTTCGAAGATGAAGTAGGCGAAGATCGCGGTCGCGCCGAGCGCACCGAGCGCGCATGCCGCGTAGAACCGCGACCTTGGCGCGTCGGCGCGTCCCTGCAGTGCGCTCACGTTCTGTGACCCTTCATGAATCGTCGGCATTCGATGCCCGGAGCAGCTCGTTGCACAGCGGTGTTCGCGTGGGCTCGCGCTTGAGCGACCCGGGGAACCTCCGCTTGACGGTCGGCACGTTCGGGTTCCGGCCGATGCGGAAGTCGCGCCCGCGGTACGTGTAGTGGGCGTCGAGCACGACGACGTCGTCGAGCATCACGACGAGGACCTTGGTGCGCCAATCGGCGCCGATGTCGATCGCGTACTCGCGGCCGGGCTCGAATGGGAACGGCACGTAGCGACGCGTGAACGCCGGGTCGGCGGCGTCGTACTCGAAGAGAATCTCGTCGTCCGGCGCGTACTCGACAAAGAGAATGTTCGGGTTCTCGGCGGTTCCTGTGGTGAACAGCGGCACACGCGTGCCGACCGGTCGGCTCGGGAACGCGCCGCGCAAACGGAAATGACCAGCGGCCGCCGTTCGCTCCACGGCGTTCCAGGGCGAGGCCTTGGCCGCGTTCACCCCCAACCCATCGGAGAGGTACAGCGCCTGACAGTCGCCGATGACGAAGAGCCGTCCTGGTCGTCCGGTGCCCCTCGGGAGCGTCGAGCCGCGCTCGATTGACAACCCGCTGTCCCCGATCAGACCGGCCGCGTCCTGCTGGAAGCCGAGGAACCCCGCAACAACGTCGGGATCGAGGTTGTAGCTCCACTGGCGCTGGTAGCGAAGAGCGAGGCCGAGGTTCACCCATGTCATGAACATCGCGGCGATGACGAGACCGACGATTGCCGCGACGACCCAGCGGGCGCGCGGTGCGGCCTCGTACCGGCGAACGAGGGTCTGGAGCCCGATGGCCGTGCCGAGGACGAGCAGTGGCAGGAAGTCAGCAAGGTATCGATTCGCGATGAAGCCGAACGGGAGGATCGTCAAGGCCGCGGCCGCGGCCGCGAGGGTTGGCACGCGTAACGGGCCCAAACTCGATCCGGAACGCCATGATGACCGGCGGAACAGCACCCAAAGGCCGACGATCGTGAGCACGAAGAAGAAGGGCAGCGCGGAGGGGAGGCTTGACGATCGGTCGAAGAGGTCAAAGCGGTAGTCGCCGATGATCGGCCCAGGGAAGGAGGGAAAGTCGACGAACGGGAACGTCGCCGTGAACCGGAGCGCGTCGGGGCGAAGGTACTGGAGCACCGTGGTGGGCACGAAGTGGGCGCCGAAGAGCGTTCCGCCGTTCTCGGCCAGCAGCGCCTGGCGACCGGCGTCGATCTGGGAGAACTGCTGGCTGTAGAACGGCACGCTGAAGAGCGTGCCGAACTTCGCGAAGTTCACGACCGCGTACGCCGCCAGCGGCGCGATGGCCGCCCCGCCGAGCAGCCATACCGACGAAGCACTACCGGACGGCTCGCCATCGGGTCCTGGCGCGAGCCAGCGGAGGTGCCGCAGGACGCGTAGGCGCTCAGGCGCCCGGTCATGGATCCGGACGACGAGCATCCCGGCTGCGAGCATGCCGAGACCGACTACCGGACCGATGCCGACGGAGGCGCGGGTGAGCAGGCAGCACGTGGCGAAGAGGGCGCTCAGCGCGAGCGTGGGGCGCGTCGGGCGCACGATGTAGGCGATCATGAAGTCGAGTGAGGCGAGCGCGAACGCGCACCCCCAGAGGAGCGCCTCGTGATATACCCACGCCCGGCTCGCCTCGTAGACGACCACGGACCCTCCGGCGAGGGCGAACGTGAAGAGCATGACGAGCGCTGCTTCTGCCCGGCCGACGGGCGCGTCGCCACGCAGGAAGCGTCGCGCCTTCCAATGGAGCCGACACGCGAAGACGATCGTTACCGCGAAGGCGACGAGCATGCTCGACTGCGTGAGCCGGCCGTCGAATGTGCCGCCCGCAAGCGCAACTACCGGCATGCGCAGGATCGCCGGGATCGGTCCCTGGTAGATGTACGCGTTGCCGTGGACCGTGAACGCCTCCACACCGAGACGAAGGCCGTTCACCGACAGGTGACCTCCGAGGAGCCGGTGCGCCTGGAGGTCGTAGAAGTCGCCGACTCGCTGCCACTGGAAGAGATCGAAGGTGCCGCCCGTCAGCAACCAGGTGAACACAAGGGCCCCAAGGCCGCCGCCGAGCGCGCTCGCGCGCGAGAAGCGTCGGCGTGCGGCATCACGCGCGCCGGTGTCGAGTGGGCCGTTCGGATCGCGCCGGGCCGACGCCGTTCCTGCCGTGAGCGTCGTCAAGACGTACTCACCTCTGCGACGGTCGGCGACAACGTCGCCTCGATCGCGGGCGCAAACTGTGGCCGACCCCAGCGAGGACCGAAGGGCGCGTCTGCCGTTGCGATGCGGTAGGTGAGCAGCGCGAGCCCGCTTGCCACGCTGATGGTGACGATCAGGAGGAACCACGCCGGGAGCGGTGGGTCCCAGCCGTGCTGGTCGAGGTAGAAGAGCGGACCGGGCCGGCGAGCCGCGCCGTTCCACGCGGTCGGAGTCGGCCGCTGGTGCCCACGGCGAGCGCAGCGAGGATCGGCAGGCCAACCGCGATCGGCAAGTTGTACCGCCCCGACCATACGAACCCGAACTCCTTGGCCGTCGGCGCCTGCAGGAGTGAAGGGGCGAGGACCATCAGGCCGAGCAGCACCAGCACGCCGAAGGCCAAGCGTCGTGGCGCGTACCGCACCGCAAGCACGACGAGCGTGAGCACCATCGCGCCCCACACCCAGTACAGCGGCGCCGGCATCGTCGTCGAGCGCCAACCGAACACGCCAACCATCTGTTCGAGGTACTCACCGGTTCGACCCAGGGAGTGCGAGAACGCGTCGAGCAGTCCCAAGCCCCGAGGATCGTCACCACTGTTGTTGCCGAGTGCGTCGAACGCGAGGGTCCAGGCCGCGGAGGTCACGCAGAGCACGCCGACGATCGCCGCAGTGATGCAGGCCGCGCGGGATCGCAATACCTCCGCGACGCGCGCGCGGCCCGTCGCGAACAGCAGCACCACGCTGAGCGCGATCGCGAGCCAGAGCGTCGAGAGCGGGCGGGTCCATGCCAGCAACCCGGCTGAGATGCCGAGAACCCACAGCAGATGGGTCGGGACCCGTGGGCGGTCGTCGAGTGCGACGACCGTGAGTGCCGTCCACAGGCAGATCGCCGCGGCGATCTCGAGGCCGTTC
>Ga0315278_10006602_pt1 | contig 10549 bp, 7 predicted proteins | sample YL17G06_0_MG_FD_203880 | JGI IMG/M metagenome (GOLD analysis project Ga0315278, IMG submission 203880) | Sediment microbial communities from Yellowstone Lake, YNP, Wyoming, USA - YL17G06_0 | ecosystem: Environmental > Aquatic > Freshwater > Lake > Sediment | place: USA: Wyoming | collected... | reverse complement strand
TGACCCTGATGGTAACGTAGGATTGAAGAAGTTTTCGTGGTCAGCTGTGGGCGATCCAGTTGACTTCACTTCTCCTACCTCTGGGTCAGCCTACGTATACGAGGGTAGCGGTGGAATCCAGTCAATCGCTACGTTAACACGTGATACGATTGCCGTTTACAAGTCAGACTCTATCCATCTTATTGAGTACGTAGCTGCACCAATGTACTTCAACTTCCGAACCTCTATGTCAGGAGCTGGCGTATACGCAAGAAATGGTGTTGCTCAAGTTGGCAACGAACATATTGTACTGACGAATAATGGATTACGTAAGTTCAATGGTGCGTCACTGGAACCGTTTGGTCCTGAGATTGAACCAATTTTGTCACAGTATTACCCAAATGATAACGCTGCATTTGCGCAGTTAGTACATGATACATATGCAAACAAACTGTGGATATTCCTGCCTTCGGCGGGGGCTGACTGGCACTTTACCTCTGCGTTTATGTATTCATATAAAGATACATCATGGTCCTACCAAACAGGATTTGATTCGTACTCCATTTGCTTGATACGTATGGGTACAGCCACTGACACATTCCGACTTATCTTCTCGGATATGCTATCTAAGTTATATAAGCAAGACCCTGCTGCTACAACACGACACGGAGTAGCGTATACTAGTACCGTGGAAACTGCGATGATCTGTCCCGGTTTGTTACTCTATCAGATACCAACTTCAATGGTAGAGTTGGTACAGCTTGATGTTGGGACAGACTCAGGTGCGCCACACATTTATATTGGTGTATCTGATGGTGGGGATCATGCTACGACATGGACTGGTCCTTACACACCAGACGCGAATGGTCATATCTATACGACAGTCTGTGGTAGATGGTTTACGTTCCGTATTACAGACACCGATGATTTCTCGGTTCATACTCTTACTCCGTGGTTTGTTCGTCGCGGCGTAGTCTAGGAGGAGCATATGGCAACATTAGAGCAGCTGTTGGGACTTAACACAACTGGTCAGAGTACAAGTCAGCAACAGCAACAGGCTCTGCAGTACCAACAGCAGATGCAGCAGATGCAGTCGCTGATGACGCAAGCACAACAGATGCAACAGGGTTCTACTTCCACGCAGAACTTGTCAGGATTTCAGAATCAGAATCAACAGATGGCTGGTACAAACTACGCTAACCAAGCAGGTACTACCAGTCAGGATATGTCAGGATCAAACTGGGGTACTACAAACCAGAACTCTCTATCGAACATGCTCCAACAGGCACAGACGCAGGGAGCGATGGGGCAGACGAGTCAACAGTCTGGAACGCAACAGCAGCAAACACAGGGTACGCAGAATCAACAGTATCAGTACGGGTTAGGCCCAGTTGATCCTGCTACGCAACAGGCGCGTCAGTTTGCGATGAACATGATGCCGGGATTAGCACAGAAGTACAATGATCCATTTTCCGATCCTACACTACAAGCGATGCGACAGAGTTCGATGGACAACGCTCAACAGCAGTACCGAAATGTGTTAAAGCCAACCTATGACACGATGGCCCAGAAGTCAGGAATGTTTGGTAGTACTCCGTGGGCGCAGCAGTCAACGCAGGGGGCGCGTGACCTTTCAACACAAGTAATGAAGGAACTAAACGACGCAGCGATGAGACAACAGGATACCGCTTTACAGGGTATGCTTAGTAGCGGTCAACTGATTGCATCGTCTGGGGCTACGCCGGTTATGATGAGTTCAACTGGAACTAACACTTCTAATATGTTAGGTTCTTCGCAAGGTACTTCCGATACGCAGGGGTGGAATACTGGATCAACTAATACAACGGGGCAACAGTCTACCAATACCTCTGGTGGGTATACAGGTGGTCAGCAGCAATCTTCGCAAGGTGGGTACACCGGAAGTAGTACAGGTGGAAGCAACAGTTCTATGACAGGACAAAGTAACTTTGGGCAAACTGGAGTTACCGATACGTCAGGATGGTCTAATGCGTTATCACAAGCATTGAATCAGGGAACGTCTAATACGCAGGGACTTGGGATATCTAATACGGTAGGTTCTGGTATGTCAACCGCACCGATACCGGGACAAAACCCACTCTCTAATGCGATAGGAAATGCCGGTCTAATATACGGTGTTGGGCAGGGTATTTCCAACGACTATAATAATCCCACTGGCGTAATTAACACTATTGGTGGTTGGCTATCACGGTAAAAGGAGACTATTATGGATGCGATGAACGACCTCTTTAGTTTTCAACGGTCAAGGGCGTTACAGCAAGCACTACGTGAACGTGAGGGTTTGGCTCCGCTTGAGTTACAGGCAAAACAGAGAGCGATGGAGGCCCAAGCGATACAAGATGCAGAGATAGCACGTAGTACAGCCCAAACTGCGCGTAACGCACCTCTCGGTGAGGCACTTAGTCGAGGTAATGCTATGGGCGCAGACTTAGGTGCCGCAAACGTAATGAACGATCCTGTTCTTGGGTCACAGATGCGGCAGTCGCTGTATGATCCTAACGCACCACAGCCTTCTAGAGACATGGGTGGAGAGTACGACAATACTCCTAAACCCAACTCCGATCAGTGGGTGAGAGAGCAGTTACGTGGAATGATGGAAGCAAATCGTGGTATGCCTGTAGAATCTCTCAGGAAAATCAATGAAGGCGCACCTGCGTTACGCTCTCAGGAGAATGTGACAGCTGCGCAGGGTCAAACTTCGCGGGATGTAGCAAAGATAGCTGCTTCGGCTCAGGAATACAGTGCCGATCAAGCGTTAGCAGCATCTCGGGGGCATGATGTTGCGTCTGATACTCGTACCCAGAAACAGGATACAAATAAGTTCTTAAGAGATACAGGTGTAACTGCAACTATGGCAAACACTGGTGTCCAAGGAGCAATCAACAAAGCTTATTCTCTTATGAGTGACGAAAAGTTGAGTTCGTATGGTGCTACTGGCGGTCTGAAAGCATACGCAGCTGCAATCGCAGACCTAACTCTGCAAATGACAAATGCGAAGCAGCTTAAGGATTCAGACGTACAAGGTGCAGTACAAATGGGTATAGACCCAAGTAAGATTACAGCGGCATACGCAGAAATGGAACGGCAAGCTCAGGTTGCATACGAGGAGTTATTAAAGCGGCATACTCAAGAACGTGCGTATCTTAATAAGAGTACGGTTGGGCAGATCGGACAACGGGTTAACGCGATGTTTGGGCATACAGGTGATATCGGTCCACAGGATGCTACAGGTGGTAATAGGTAATGGACGACAAACTTGCGAAGCTGTATAGAGAAATAGAATACCAACGTATTCTGGATGAGGCGCGGAGAAAAGCGCAAGACCAGAATCGTCCTACGTTCGCTGGTAATGTGCTACATGGTGCAACTCTTGGATACATGGGAGATGCCCCCGAAGGTTGGGGTGGTCACTTAGGTTCAATGCTCGGTAGTCTTGTTCCCTACGCTGCAATAGGTGCAGCAACAGGTGGATTAGTAAACCCTATTACAGCACGATTAGGTCTGCAAACTGCAAATGCCGCTGGTGTTATGGCGGCTTCGCCTGTTGCGCAAGCCCTCATACACGGAGGGTTAACAGGTGGTATAGCGGGTGCAGCAAGACAGGCTGATACATTTGGGGAAAGACTGCAGAACACCGCCTTAGAAGGTACGTTAGCTGCGGTTATTCCCGCTGGTATATCGAAGCTGTGGGGGAAGAAAGGTAACGTTGACTACAACGTAAACCCGAAACCAGAAGCACCGCCCGAAGATTGGATGAAGCTTAAGGGACGTACGGAACCAATACCGGGAACTACAGACGTATTTTCAGAAGCAGATAGATTCTATCCACGGGGGTCGTACACACCGTTAACTGGGCGTGGTGTGCAAAACGAGTTACCGGGGATGGCATCTTACTCTCCGCGAGACATGCGTTCAGAAGCGGATATGCTTAGCCAGTTATCGAAGGGCGATCCGATTGCAACGTCGGGTAACGTAGAGGTAACAAAGTTCCCTATCAGGAAGATGACAGATGTTGTTAAGTCACAGGAACCGTTGCTTGACGCAAAGGGTAATCCACTACGCAAAGTGAATATGCGTATAGACCCCGCAGGGACGGAGTACGTTACCGCTAAAGCAACAGGTGAGATTACAGATGCGTTTAATTCCGAAGTAGAGAAGAAGCTGTCTGGTGATCTGTTACGTAAGGGGATGTTTAAGAAAGCGTCTGAGATTCCTGAGAATCTCGCTGCGCTTAAACCTACGAAACCGGGACAGGCTGACCTGCCGTTCCCCGGCGAACCTCTAGCTGACTTTGGTACTCTCGCAACACGTAAAGGATACGATATACATACGGGGGAAGATGGCGTTCTTACCCTCATTGGTAAGGGCGGAAAGGTGGAGAGGTTTACCAGTCTTGACGATGCGACAGGGTATCTGATGTTGCAGAAACCCTCGCCACAGCTTCCCTCAGAGCTGTATGGTACAATGGATAAGATGATTAACGGACCCACTTCTGGTAAGTGGGGAACTGGTGTAGACGGAAGGCCGAAGTATACATGGACAAAGATGGACGACAATGCACTACGTCTACAGAAGATGATGAATCAGTGGGTAGATACTCCTATTGGTAACGACATAGCCAAGGGTCTAAGACCTCTCACTGAGCGTATGCGAATCAATACGCTTACCGGAATCAAGTCTGCGGATGAGGCGCAAGCAACTGCGAAGTTGTTAGAGGCGAAAGGATATCAAGCGCAACCGCTTGTTTTCGGTGACTCAATCGAGGTAGCCTATTTCAAACCGGGAGACCCCGGTGCGTTAGAGGCGTTCAAGTGGTACAACGTCCTACGTGGTGAAGGGATAAAGGGACTGGGTTCTAACTCTGGTGAGACTTTGCGGATTATTGGTGGACAGTTTGGAAAAACGCCTGCAGAGACTGAGGCATACGCATGGCAACTTATCTCGCAGTCAGACTTGTCTACCCGTAACACATTCTTAGCTGGGCTGTTTGAAACACCGCAACGTGCGCGTAGTCCTCTGTTGCAGGAAGTTAGTTGGAAAGCTATGAAAGCAGCGCAGGGGAAAGAAGTACAAAGTCTGTGGGCGCATGATAACTTTTTTGAGAAGCTGCTCAAACCCTTGAATAAGTCGGAGCTTAAGACGTTCGTTGAGGTAGCAGAAGGGCGCGTAGCACCAGAAGATGTATCTCTTAAAATAAGAGATGCCTTTAACTCATGGTCCGCTATCAGAGAAGATTTGGCTACACGCCTTGACGTTTCTCCTATCAAGAACTACTTTACCCACAAGACGGACTTCGATGCTCTGTGGACGGTAACAAAGAAATCGCTACTTGATCCTACTCAGACAGAGATGTGGCAGAAGCAACTGGGGGAAGATGGTGTTAACGCACTCAAGAAACTGAGGATGCAAGCGGTAGAGTTTAACAACACCAACTGGACTAAGATACCGATGGAAGCGCGTAAGGCGATTTTGGATCAAACACAGAGGGGATGGAACGTTACTAAGTGGGATCAACTGCCTCCGCATCTACGTAACAATCTACCGGAGGAGATATTCAACCAGCATTTGATCCCCCGTGTCAAAGACTCTAAGATACCGTGGAGTCAAGATGTACGTGGAGTACTAGAATCCTATGTCGATACAGCTCTTCGTGATATACATTTCTCCCCCTTGTTGAAGGAGATTGCTCCTGTCATAAATAAGATGCCGGGAGCAGGTGCGCCGGGAACGGAACGTACTGTAATTGAGGAGTTCGTTTCTAGGCTAGTTTCAGGTACACCAAACGCATATACAACTATGTTAAACAACGTTACAAGCGAAACAGCACGTAGTCTTGGTTTACCGTTCATGGACCCCGGTGCGCTTAGCAAGATGATTACCTTGTACCGTGGTCGTGAGTACGGTGGTTTAATCACCATCTCTACAGCGATGAAGCACCTTAATAAAGTGATTAACGTCATGGCAGAAAATGGAAAGTACACGGCTTCTGCTATGCAGAAACTACCGCATGAAATTCTGAATCAAGCGCGTGGTATAGAAGGAGCGATGCCTAATATCCCCGGTGTTATGGGGAAGGTTCTCCCGATTGAAGAAGCGGTGATGAGAACACGCGGTACAGGTATCTTAGATCGTGCAATCCGTATATCCAACACCATCAATGCGTATATGTTCACCCCGATGCAGATGGTTGAATCTGGGTTACGACATCTCTCTGCCAACGCAGCGTTTGATGAAGGGTTAAAGAAGGGATTGGATTTCAAGTCTGCGTTACGTCTGTCGATGGGTCGCGCCTCCGCGGTTATGCCAGAACTCTCTATTACTGAGGCACAGATGAGCGCGATGCGTAACGTCTTAAAGACAGACTTCGGCTACGATGTAGCACACATGCCAGCTCTATGGAGCAATCCCCTTGCGCGTATCTCTACTATCTTTATGTCGTATCCTACAAAGGAGTTGGAGTTTCTGTCGAAGGGGATTAGTAATAGTCTCAACGGTTACTTCTCCGTAGGTCAGACTGCAGGAACAGCTATGGCTATGGAATCTTTTGAGGGCGCAAAGCTGTTTCGATACGCGATGGCTTCCGGTCTGCTGTTCAGTCTACCATCTCTCTTTGCTAAGTATTTGGGGATTGACGCTAGTAGATTCTTTGGGGAACACATGTTTCAGTTTGCTCTCCCCTTCTACCAGCGGATTGGAAATATGTACAACTCAATAGCGGGGGATGATCCTATCACCAGAGAACACGCAAAGTCTGCGTTTGTTGAAAGTGTTAACTCACTGGTGGTTCCACAGTACCGTCAGGGTAAGATGTTCAACGATGCGGTCAGGTCTTATCAACGCGGTTACACTACGGATCAAGCAGGTCACAGGATTGCAGACTCCTCTTTCATGGGGGAGCTGGGGCGTGTTCTCGGATTGCCCCCGCAGAGTTACAACGAACCGAAGTACGTTGCAGCTGAGTGGAAGAAGATCGCGCATGAGTACAACAGGGAACGCACCTACGCAACCTCAGAGTTCATCCGCACTGGACAGATGGATGAAGTGCAGAGGTGGGAATCTAAGTGGGGAAAGAAGATTGAGTCCAAGGACTTGGCACACGCTGTCGAAATTTCCAATATGCCACCTGAAAAGCGAGCGCAGGTCGGGATGGCGTTCGATACGATTAAGCAGCAGTTGGAGCAAAAACCTTGGTTGGTAGGAGGCATGTAATGAATTTCTCGTTCGTGTCCCAAAAAGGGGATGCGCTTCCTTTGGTACAGCAGCTACTCAAAGAGGGTCATACCGTATCTATGTACGTAGAATCCAAGTCTGCGAGGGCAAGAATCAATGGGTTATGTACAGTCGCCAAAGTTCCGTATCTCGGAAGTGACGCTGTTATCGTATTTGACAGTCCCGGCGGGGGTGCCTCTGCAGATACCCTCCGACGAAACGGAAACCTTGTTCTGGGATCAAGTGAGTTTTCCGATAGTATACAACTAATCCCCGGTTACGATAACACACTGTTGGGGATGGCGGAATGCTCCGCGCTTCCTACTACGTATGATCTGGAAGCGTGGTTCAACGGGGAGGATTGGATCGTAGGTATGACGAATGTGAGCGTAGTAGAACGCCGCTTCCTTACTGGCGGTTTGGGGGTTGCCGTTGACTTTGGTGGACTGACATCCTGTTTCTTCAAGCGATATCGCCCAAGCTGCTTTAAGGATACACTCTATAAGCTGGGTAGATTCTTAAAGAAGGTTGAGTACCGTGGACCGATTGCGATACGTAATGGAAAACTGGAGGGGGGATTCTCCCCCGCTATGTTACACGTGTATCCCCTTCTACTCAACATTGAGATTGGTAAGCTGCTTTCAGAGACTGCGAAGGGTACGTTGAAGAAGGTAGTTACGTCGAGCGACTATGTTATTGCAGCGAGAACTACGCTTCCTCCGTTTCCCTACGGTGAGTCCAACTGGGATGAGATGGCTGCGGTTGTAGGACCAACAATTAGTGAGATACGTTACACACTTAATAAGAACTTACACGATATGAAGTTTCCACCGGATATACAGTATCGTACTGATATTGGTGTAGCAGCACAGAAGATTATACCTAACTTACTTAAAGAGGATACGGTATCAGGACGTATTCCAAAGGTGATAAATGACAGAGGAAGAAACGAAAGCACTACGGCTGCGGCAGTTAATTAGAAAGCCGTTTTGGTGGCAGGTACTCTTGCAGGGAGTACTGCCGGTGATAATTACTCTGTTGTTGGGATGGGCTGTAAACAAGGTGCATGAAATGGATATAAAACTTGAATTAGTTGTACATACTGTTAAAGGTATAGAGCAAAAACTGGATTATCACGAAGGGGTAACAAGGGAAGTGTTAAAGAAAACTGCTGAGTTGCATCATAGTCCAAGGATGTCACTTCCGTGTACGGGGTGTCATGGACAATGAAAAAACTAGTGTGTATAGATGCCGGTCACGGTGGGCACGACTGGGGTGCTTGCTTTGAAGGTAGAGTAGAAAAGCAGGAAACCCTTGACATTGCCCACGAATTGAACTATAATTTAGATACCGTGTGCGACACTGTAATGACCCGCTTGGAAGATGAATACGTACCTCTTGCTGAACGTGCAGCTATTGCAAACCGATTAGGAGCAGACATCTTTGTTAGTATACATGTTAACGCTGATCCCGATGACGATACTCCCGGTGATCCTGTTGCAAAGGGAGAAGAGATATGGATATACGAGGGAAGTGTGACTGGGAGGAAACTTGCAGAACACATCCAGAAATATGTAAATACGTTTGCTTCTGTGAATCGTGGTATAAAGGAAACATCGTCTCTTGCTGTGCTACGTTTGACCCAAATGCCTGCCGTACTTGTGGAGGTGGGTTTCATAGATGATCCAGAGTTTATAATAAATGGACAGATTGCAGCTGCGATAGCACTGGGGATAAAGGAGTATCTAAATGGCTGAGTTGCCGATCCAAGAAGATTGGTGGAAGAAACTTAGTGACTACGTTACAGAAAAACGTACTAACGCTATTCCTCCTAATGAGGGAGGATTAGATGTACCTAAGTTAGCACAGTCTATAGTAGTTCCCAAGGATGCTACCGCAGCTGGGCAGATGTTTGCGTCAAACCCACTTGCATCTACTATATCATCAGGGCCACAGGAGTTTGCGGCTAAGATAATAGAGAGTCTGAAACGTGATCCTCGTATGTTGGATTGGTTCAACAAAACGTTTGCGAAGCAAGAAGCTGTGTCAACATTAGGTAATCCGGTGATGGGGTTCCACGGACGTACAACGGACTACCCTTTAGAGGAGATACGTGGTGGAACAAATCATGTAATAGATCAAGTTCTTGGTCCACATATGACTGTAGACCCAAAAGTAGCAGCGCAGTTTGCTTTGCATAAAGGATACGGAATAGGTAATCTACCGCAGGACTTTGAAGGTAAGTTAATTAAGTGGTTGAAGGAGGCACAAGATACTGGTTACGGTTATAATGCTGTTCCCGGTGCTGATAAAGTTACTTACGGTGGTATGGGTGCATATAAACCCGAAGGTGGAAACATAATTCCTGCGTTCTTAAAGTCTGAGAAACCTCGTATCATAAAACAGGGATGGCGACCTACTGAGTGGATGCCAGCACCAACGCCGATGATTAGTAAGGGAAATGAAACAACAAAAATAAACCCTGAGATAGCGCAGAATGCCCCAAACACATGGCAAGAATTACTAAAGTTAGACCCTACATTAAAACCTCCCGAGAGAATTATGAATGACGCTTCCGCAATACAACGTGACTTCTTTCAAACCTTATTTCAAGATTCACCACGCCAACGTTCTTTAGGTAGAGCAGAAGAATGGTTCTCAGGTCAATCTCCTTCCGGTTATAAGAAGTTTGATGCTGCGGAGACAGGAAGGATACACGATAGAGGTGAGTTAGGACAGCATATAAGTAATGACTATGTTTCTAAGAAGCCAGACGATGATGTAGTAAAACACTTTGTAGATAAGTACAAAGGGGATTTACGCCGTGAAGGTTATGACTCTATTATGTACCATAATACAGTAGAAGCACCGAGGAATCTAGACCCACGCTCCTTCATTATGATAGAACCTAATAATATAATTTCTCCATTCGACTTTGAGAAGTTGCGTAGAATGGGAGGTAGATAATGGCTGACTTACGTGTACAGCCAGACGATAGTATATGGGATAGACTCAAGGAGAAGGGCAAGCTCCTAGAGGCTACGTATGTCGATCCCGCTGTATCTCAGTACGTCCGTGATGAAGGACGTAGATTAGGACAGTACTACTCTGAGCCTCCTGTAGAGACAGAGGAATCTAAGAAGCATGGTAGTATACGCGCAACTCGCGTATCTGACAATCCTCAAGAAGCACTATCAGATATACTTGGCTTGTTACCACAGGGTGCGTTGGCTAAAATGGGGGGACTTGCAGCAGCAAAGGGAATGATGTTTGTGGGTATGGCGCGTGCGCCTAAACCACCGGGGAATCCTGTATCACGTTA
>Ga0315278_10006595_pt1 | contig 10552 bp, 8 predicted proteins | sample YL17G06_0_MG_FD_203880 | JGI IMG/M metagenome (GOLD analysis project Ga0315278, IMG submission 203880) | Sediment microbial communities from Yellowstone Lake, YNP, Wyoming, USA - YL17G06_0 | ecosystem: Environmental > Aquatic > Freshwater > Lake > Sediment | place: USA: Wyoming | collected... | reverse complement strand
TCCATGTAGCGGCGCTTGACGTCCTTCAACCACTGCACCCGCGGCCGCTCGGTCTCCTTCAGCTCCATCTGGCGGATGATGTTGATCTGGTCCACCGTCAGGAGCCGCCGGTCTTTGCTCGCGCCGGGCCGCGTCGTCGGGCCTACCGCCGCCGCGATCTTGGCCGGCTGCGCCGGGGGCGTCGCCTTGTCCCACATCGCCGATCGCTCTATCGTCTGGCGAAGCATCACCGCCTCGGCATGGTTCGGGTCCAGCTCCAGCGTCTTGTCCACTTCCGTCTTGGCCAGCGTGTACTCCTTGCTGTCGTACAGCCAGCGGGCCAGATCCAGATGCGACTTGGCCCCGGCATTCGCGGGCAACGCCGCCAGCCGCTTCTCGTACTGCTCCTTGATGTTCGCGGCGTACGTGATCGACGCGATGTCGCCGCGGTTGAACGTGACCGACGCGACCTTGGTCGCGACGGTAACCTGGTTGTCATTCTCGGTGATGTCGCCCTCGATGTTCCGGCCGTCCTTGGTGCGGACCGACCCCGGACGGGCCAACGCGACGGAAGCGGCAAGCAACAGAAACACGAGAATCGACAGTCGGCCCATGGGGTGTCTCCTCGCACGTGGAAGCTCCCCAACATCGTAAGCCGCCCGCCCACCGGCCGCAAGAAGAAATGCGGATGCCTTCGCCCGCCGCCTGTATGTCACGGGCTGCGGCCTGCCTCATTCCCACGTGAAAACGCCCTTGACCCACGCGTACACATACGCCACCACCAGAATCCCCGCGAACAGCAGCATCTCCACCAGCAGCAACGTTGTCGAGGAGGAGTTCTCGGCGATCGCGCGCGGGAAGATCGTCGCCCACGGGTAGAAAAAGACGATCTCCACGTCGAAGACGAGGAACAGAATCGCCACCAGGTAGTAGCGGACGTTGAAACGCCGCCGGGCGTCTCCCACCGGAGTCACCCCGCTCTCGTAGGTCATCTGCTTGCCGGGGTTGTCACGGGTCGGGCCGATCAGAGCAGACAAACCCAGCGTCCCCACCACGAACACCAGACCAATGACAATCAGCAGCACCACCGGCAGCCACGCAATCCGTGGATCGCTCGCGGACTGAGCCATGAGCACAACAGCAAGCATCCCGATCCTCTCAAAGACCACGCCGGTACTCTACGATCACAGGAGGACCATGGGAAGGCCCATAGCCCCATCGGCGGCAGTCTGCCCGTCCACCCGTCTGCCGACATCTCCTTCAGACGAACAGATCCAGCGCCGCGGTCCTCAAGCCATGGGCATACCGGTGATACCGACCGGCCAGCAACTCCCGCAAAACCAGCGGAATCCTCAGCATCGGCTGCCGGCGCATCCGCGCTCGTGTGCGACACAACGCCGCCTTCTCCTCGATCATCCTCACGATGCGATCCTCCGCCGACATGCCGCCGGCCGCCAGCAGCCGCTCCCGCAGCTCGACGTACTCCCCGGCCCGAGCCAGGAAAAACGACTCATCGACCGCGCGCCGGGCCTGGACATACGTACGCCACACGCCCCTCTTCTCCGCCCCGCCCATCACCTGCGTAGGGTGCTGGCGGTACTGGTTCAGCGCCTCGCCCACCAGCCGCGTCTCCGCCACGGCGCTGATGACCGTCGCGATCCACGCGTCATACAGCCACTTCCTTGACAGCGGCAGAATCAGCGGCTTGAAGCTTGCCCGAAACGCCAGCGTCGCCCCCGCCACGAAACAGTGCCGCAGAAACACCTCGAAGCCCTTCCCCTTCTCAAAAGACCCCTGCTGGCGCGCGGAAAAACCCAGCCGACCCCAGAACGTATACCCCAGCGGACGCAACTCCTGATCGACCACATCCGCATCCGCGAACACCAACCCCACCGCGGAATGCCGCGCGAACTCCTCCTCGAACCGCGCGAGTTTCGCCGCATGCCACACGTCGTCCTGGTCGGAAAGCAAGATGATGTCGCCCGTGGCCAGCTCGATCCCCCTCTCGAAATTCCCCCGCACCCCCAGGTTCGACTCGTTGACCACGAAACGCACCGGAAATCCGGCGTCCGCCGCGAATCGCCGCACGATCTGGGCCGTTTCGTCCGTCGATTGGTCGTCGCAAACGACCAGCTCATCCGGCTGCCGGCTCTGCGCCGCGAAGCTCTCAAGCTGCTGCTGCACAAAGCGAGCGCCGTTGTAGGTGGTCATCGCGATGGAAAGCCGCAGCCGGTTCATAAGCTCCCTGCGCCGACCTCACGCGCTCTCGACGCTCCCCCTCCTGGCCAGCACCCCAAACTCCATCAGGAACCATGTGTGCATCAGCCCGAGAGTCAACACGTCGACGCCTTTCAGCACCGACCTCTTCCATCGGTTCGACAGATACGTGTCAAACCACCGCTCGATATGCAGGCCGGCCCCCCGGCACCACCGGATCAGACGCTTCCGCGTCATCACCTGCACGTGCGTGGCATCGAAAATCCCCGTCCGCTCCTCCGGCCAATCGCCGCCGAAAATGAACCGCCCCACCACCTTGATGTTCCGCATGTTCGGCACGCTGATGACCACCCACCCGCCGGGGCGGACCATCGCCGCATACGCCCCCAGAGCCTCCCAAGCCCTCGGAACGTGCTCGATGACGTCGGCCAGGATCAACCCGTCCAACGACGCCGCCGCAAATGGACCGCGCTCCGCCGCCGCCACCACACGCGCCGACGAGAGCCTCTGCCTCGCGGACGCGATGGCATCCTCGCTGATATCCACGCCGTGGACCTCCCGGCCCCCTTGCACCAGCACCGCCTCCGTCGCGCCCCTCCCGCACCCGATCGACCCGATCACTTTCCCGTCACAGGGAATCATCCTCAGGATCTCGTCGCGCGCTCGGTCTTCATAAACGTACGCCATGTGCAGAACCCGCCGGTTTTTCCGGGCCATGATGTTAGCACCCAAGGATACGCTCCGCCACACCGCGAGGATCGGACAGAGCCCCCGAAGGGGTCGCGACCTGAAGAGTCAGACGACGCGGTTCTGGCGGATGACTTCCGAATACCAGCGCGCGCTGAGCTTGGGGATACGACGTTGGGTGAGGAAGTCGGTATACACGATGCCGAAGCGCTTCGAGTAGCCTTCGGCCCACTCAAAGTTGTCCATGAGGGACCAGGCGAAGTAGCCTTTGACCGGGAATCCTTCAGCAACGGCGCGCTGAACCTGGATGAGGTAGTTGCGGAGATACTCGCGGCGGTCGAGGTCGAGGATCGTGTCATCGGGGAGGAGCCGATCGGCGTAGGCGGCGCCGTTTTCGGTGACGTACACGGATTCCACGCCGTAGGCTTCGACGGCGTGGCGAATACCCCAGTAGAGGGCCTGGGGCATGACGTTGAGCCAGGCGAGGTCGGCCTTGGGGTATTGGGCCGACAGGGGAAGGGGAGTGTAGCCTTCGGAGTCCTCGCGTGGCTGGACGAACGTCCCGCTGTAAATATTCAGGCCGAGAAAATCGGTCGGGGAAGCGATGATGTCCAAGTCCCCCGGCTCGGTGATCGGTGCGTCGGGCCCTTGTTCGGCAAGCCACCAGTCGGGGTAGGCTTTGAGGAAGACGGGCGCGAGGCACTGGGCGTTTTCGCGGTCCCAGAAGAGGCGAGAGGCCGCGATGTGGTCCGGGCGTTCGATGGCCGGGACGCCGACCGAGGGGTTGGCGACCAGCCCGACAAGCGAGCCGGGCTGGGCGAACTCACGCACGGCGCGTACCGCCAGCCCATGTGCGAGGAGTGCGTGGTGGACGATCTGGTTGACGATCTTGGGTGGTTCTTTGACGCCCGGGGCATGAACGCCCAACTCGTAGGCGAGCTTGGTGAAGCAGACGATTTCGTTGACGGTGAACCAGTTCTTGACACGGCTGCCGAGGCGTTGCACGACTGTGCGGGCGTAGCGATCGAACGCGAGTGCGGTGCGCCGAGATCGCCAGCCCCCCTTATCTTCCAGGGCCTGCGGGAGGTCCCAGTGGTACAGGGTGACGTAGGGGGTGATGCCGGCGTCGAGGAGGGCGTCGATGAGACGGTCGTAGAAGTCGAGGCCTTTGCGGTTGACGCTTCCGTCGCCGTCGGGGATGACGCGGGGCCAGGCGATGGAGAGGCGGTAGTGCCGGATATCAAGGGACTTCATCAGTTCGATGTCTTGCGGGAAGAGGTGGTAGTGGTCGCAAGCGACAGAGCCATCATGCTCGGAGAAAACTTTGCCGGGGATACGACAGAAGGTATCCCAGACGGACGGGCGGCGACCGTCTTCGCCGGCGGCGCCCTCGATCTGGTAGGCGGCGGTGGCAGCACCCCAGAAGAAGTCGGACGGGAATCGGTAGGAGTCGACGTCGTTCATGACAAGAAGGTTCGCTGATTCTTAGCCGAGGTCAAGCGGCGTGAGAAAACGGGGACCCCCGACTTACATCAACGGCCGCAAGATGGTGATTCTGGGCCGGAAGGTGCGGACCCCGGGGGTGGAAACGGGCTTGGAGACGCGGTCCTGTCGGCAACACTGCGGGGCACGCCTCGCAAGGGCGCCACCGGCGCCTATAATGCCGCGGCCATGACGTCAGCCGAACCAACAGCAAAGCTTGCTCTGGAGGATGGAACGGTCTTCACGGGGCGGCCCTTCGGCGCCCGCGGAACAACCGAAGGCGAGGTCGTCTTCAACACCTCCATGACCGGCTACCAGGAAATCCTCACCGATCCATCCTACAAGGGCCAGATCGTCACGATGACCTACCCGCTGATCGGGAACTACGGAGTGAACAGCCTGGACGTCGAGAGCCGCTTGCCGCACGTCGCGGGATTCATCGTCAAGGAACTCTCCCCCCTCTATTCCAACTACCGCGCGGAGATGAGCCTCGGTGAGTACCTGACTCGCCACAGCATCATCGGCATCGAGGGCATCGACACCCGCGCGCTCACCCGCAAGCTCCGGATCGCAGGCGCGATGCGCGGTGTGATCTCCACGCAGATCATGGACGATCGGAATCTGGTGGAACACGCGCGAGCCGCCGCGGCCATGCTCGGCGCCGACTGGGTCAAAGCGGTGAAGCCCCCTGAAGCCTACCAGTGGGACCAGGGGCAAGGTGACTGGCGCCCCGCGCGGGTCGAGCGCGGGGACGGCCTGCACGTCGTCGCGATCGACTGCGGCGCAAAACATAACATTCTCCGCAACCTCGTCCAACGCGGCATCCGCGTCACCGTCCTACCCCCCGATATCTCCGCCACCGATATCCGCCGCCACCGCCCCGACGCCCTCTTCGTCTCCAACGGCCCCGGCGACCCCGCCGCACTCGATTACGCCGTCAGCCCCCTCATCGCCGTCCTCGATCAACTCCCCATCTTCGGCATCTGCCTCGGCCACCAACTCCTCGCCCGCGCCATCGGCGCCAAAACCTTCAAACTCAAATTCGGCCACCGTGGCGCTAACCAACCCGTCAAAAACCTCGACACCGGCCGCGTCGAAATCACCAGCCAAAACCACGGCTTCGCTGTCGATCCCCAATCTCTCGAAAGCAGTGGCGGCGTCATCACCCACATCAACCTCAACGACAACACCGTCGAAGGCTTCCGTCACCAATCCCTCCCCATCTTCTGCGTCCAATACCACCCCGAAGCCTCTCCCGGCCCGCACGATGCGTCCTACCTCTTCGACGCCTTTATGGAAATGATGAAGACCCGCACCCCTCCCTCCGCCACCCGCCTCGCCGAACTCCAATCCCTCCGCCAATAGCCACTGCTCCTCTTCCCCCTCCCCCGCTACTCCGGGAGAGGGTTGGGGTGAGGGTTCGGTGCGACCCCTCCAAGCACCTGCAAACCTTCATCCCGGCGTAACGACCTTCCCGCACTCCGGACACCTCTCTGGCGTCGCCCTCAAATCATACCCGCAAGTTGGGCACAGCCCGTGCTTGCTGCGACGACGCATCACCACGCGACTACGAAGGTCCCTCGCTGTGTAAACGGTCGGCAGAATCCCAAACCCAATCGCGATCGGCCAGAGCCTAACTCGGATTATCCGGAGAACTCCCCGTTTCTCGGAAAACCGCGCATATCGAATGCCAAAACGGGTCCATTGCGCATACTCCAAGACCTCACCGCCGTCTACTGCTGATTGCAAACACTTTCTGATCATCACGCTCTCAACCGCCCTGGGCATCTCCGGGATATGTTGCGAATGCGCCAGTCCTCGCGGTGTCATTTCAGGCCACAATGAGTTGCCCCAGCACCTCACGCTTCCGCGCGATGCCCAAAACGTCACGTTTCTCGCTCCCCCAATCCAACGGATCCGATCCGCTACCCAATAGCTCCTCACCCAAACTCCTATCACGGCCACACACAACACCAGCGATAGTCCCACAAGCATCGCAGTGAACCGCCGCCTCATGCTCCCATTGTACAGCGGACACACGCAGGGCTCGCCGGCCACTAACGCCGGGTGCCACTGGCGGCTTGCCCGCCAGTGCTCCCTCCCTTCAGCTCCTGAACGCGCGAACCTCAACCCCCACCCTCCAACTCGGTATAACCTACAACCATGCGCCCCATGCTTCTTCTCCTCGTCCTCATCCTCCTCCCCCTTCCCGCCCGCGCCGCCGACTGGCCCATGTGGGGCCGAACCCCCTCCCGCAACATGACCTGTCCCGAAACCAACCTTCCCTCCGCCTTTGACCCCGGCAAGCCCAAGCTCGACAGCGAAGAGATCGATCCGGCCACGACCAAGAACGTGAAATGGGTCGCCAAGCTAGGCTCCCAGTCATACGGCAACCCCACCGTAGCCGCCGGCAAGATCTTCGTCGGCACCAACAACGAGTGCCCGCGCGATCCGAAAACCAAAGGCGACTACGGCATCCTCATGTGCCTCGAAGAAGCCACCGGAAAGCTGCTTTGGCAACTGGCCGTGCCCAAGCTGGCCGCCGGCAAGGATTGCGACTATGACTTCGTGGGCATCTGCTCCTCCCCGACAGTCGAAGGCGACCGCGCATACCTCGTCACCAACCGCTGCGAGGTCGTGTGTCTGAACATCAACGACGGCAGCGTCGTCTGGCGGTACGACATGCGCGACGAGCTGGGCGTCTTCCCGCATCAGATGACCGCCAGCTCCGTGTTGATCGTGGGCCAGCGCCTTTATGCGACCACATCGAACGGGCGCGACTGGTCTGGGAAGCACATCCCCTCTCCGAACTCCCCGGCGCTGATCTGCCTGGACAAACAAACGGGCAAGCTCCTTGGCCAGGAGGATTCAGGCATCAGCCGCCGGATGTTCCTGTGCAACTGGTCGTCGCCGGCGTTCGGCCGCGTCGCCGATCGCGACATGATCTTCTTCGGGGGCGGCGACGGGTTCTGCTACGCGTTCGATCCGGTCCCCGTGAAAAACGCCGCCGGCGTCGATGTGCTCAACGAGATCTGGCGGTTCGACTGCAATCCGCCGCAACGCAGGATGCAGGATGGCAAGCCGGTTCGCTATGGCAATCCCAAGGGCCCCAGTGAGATCATCGCGACACCGGCGTTCGACAACGGCCGCGTCTATGTCGCGGTGGGCCAGAACCCGGAAAAGGCCGACGGCGACGGGTGTCTGAACTGCATCGATGCCGCCAGCGGGAAACCGGGCTGGTCGTACGAGGGGATAGGCCGGTCGATCTCGACCGTTTCGATCGCCGACGGCCTGCTGTTCGCGGCCGAGTTTGCCGGTCGAGTCCGCTGCCTCGATGCCCGGACGGGAACGGTGCACTGGACATACGACACCGAGGCAAACACCTGGGCTTCGCCCCTTGTGGCCGATGGCAAGCTGTACATCGGCAACGAGGAGGGCACGTTCACCATTCTGGCGGCGGGCAAGAAAATGCAACTCGTCGGCAAGGTCGATTTCCTGACGACGCCGATCTACTCCTCCGCGGTCGTCGCCAACGGCGTGCTGTACATCGCCACTGCCAACAACCTTTACGCGATCCAGGGAGGGGCCAAGCCATGAAATGCGCACTGAGCATGTCGACGATGCTGCTATGTCTCTGTTCGCTATCGCCAGCTCAGGCGCCGGCCCCCACGACGCGGACGGCGTATGTGAACGACTTTGAGAACGCCGAGGTCGGCAACGTTCCCGAGGACATGCTTGTCGTGGCGGGGCAGTTTGCCGTACGCAAAGAGGGGGGGAGTGCCTTTCTTGAACTCAGCGGCGCCCCGGTCAACTCCTTTGGCGTCCTTCTTGGCCCGGAAAACACCGCCGACGCCATCTGCGGCGCACGCATTCTCGCCACACGCACCGGAAAGCGGTTCCCGGAGTTCGGGATCGGCCTGGCGGGCGCCAGCGGCTACCGCCTGTGGCTCATGCCCGCCGTCAGCGAGCTGCAGCTTCTCCAGAACGATGACGTCATGGCCGCGATCCCGTACACCTGGACGAGCGGCACGTGGACCATGCTCCGCCTGCAACTGCGCAAGCTCGCTGACGGAAAATGGAAGCTCGAGGGCAAAGCCTGGCAGCAGGGACAACCCGAGCCGCCTGGCTCGATGATCTCGCTGGACCAAACCGAGGCGCCCGGCAACGGGCGAGCCTCCCTCTGGGGCACGCCGTACTCGGAGACGCCCATCCGGTTTGACGACATCATCGTCCGCCAGCCGCCCCAGCCTGCTCGGTGATTCGACGCATCCCCGCCGAAGTGGAACCTCGCACGTACACGCGGAGAGGCCCCCTTCCGTCCGAAGCGGGGCCTCTCACTCAACTCAAGGAAAATCGATTCTACGTCGCCTCGCTCGACGCCTGGGCCTGCGCCAGCTCCGGCTTGCTCTCGTCCTTCGTGCTGCTCGCCTCGAAATAGAGGTGCTTGCTGTTGTCCGCCTCCGTTTTCACCGAGATGCGAATCACGTCCTTGCCTTTGAAGTTCCCGCGGAGGATCTCTTCCGACAGGGGGTCTTCCACGTTGTGCTCGATGGCCCGCCGAAGCGGGCGAGCGCCGAAATCGGTGTTCGTGCCCTTCTCCACGAGGAAATCCTTCGCTTCCTGGAGCAGCTCCAGCTTCAGGCCGTGCTCGGCCAGCCGCTTGGTCACCTTGCCCAGCTCCAGCTCGACAATGGCTTCAAGATTGGCGCCGCTCAGGGCGCGGAATACGATCACGTCGTCCAGGCGGCCGATGAACTCGGGGCGGAAGTACCGCTCGATCTCCTTCATCAGCGTCTCTTTCATCTTCTCGTAGCCCTGCTCCTCCCGGGTGGCGGTCTTGCCGCGCCCGGACAGCCCGAACGACTGCACGCCGCCCTTGATCAGCTCTGCGCCGATATTGCTCGTCATGATCATCACGACGTTGCGGAAGTCGACCCGCCGCCCGAACGAGTCCGTCAGGTGCCCCTCCTCCATGATCTGCAGGAGCATATTGAATACGTCGGGGTGCGCCTTCTCCACCTCGTCGAGGAGCACGACGCTGTACGGGCGCCGCCGGATCCGCTCCGTGAGCTGGCCGCCTTCCTCGTAGCCGACGTATCCCGGAGGCGCCCCGATGAGCCGGCTCACGTTGTGCTTCTCCATGTACTCGGACATGTCGATCTGAACGAGCGCATCCTCGTCGCCGAACATGAACTCGGTCAGCGCCTTGGACAGCAGCGTCTTGCCCACGCCGCTGGGACCCAGGAACAGGAACGTTCCCATCGGGCGATGCGGGTCCTTCAGCCCGCTCCGCGCCCGCCGGATGGTCTTCGCGATGGCGTTGATCGCCTCATCCTGCGAGACGACACGCTTGTGGAGCTCGTTCTCCAACTCCAGCAGCCGCTGCGCCTCCTCCTTCTCCAATCGAGTCAGCGGCACGCCCGTCATCTTGCTGACCACCTCGGCGATCACCTCCTCGTCGACCACCCCGTCAACTTCCTTGGCCTTCTCACGCCACTGCCTCTGCATCTCCTCCTTCTTCTTGCGCAGCGCCTCGGCCTGATCACGCAGCCGGGCCGCCTCTTCATACTCGGCGTTCTTCACCGCCTCGTCCTTCTGAATGCTCAGCCGCTCGATCTGCTCCTCGATCTCCGCCAGGTTCGGCGGCTTGGTCATGCTCCGCAGCCGGATGCGCGCACCCGCCTCGTCCATCACGTCGATCGCCTTGTCCGGCAGGCATCGCCCCGTGATGTACCGGTCGGACATCTCAACGGCCGACTCAAGAGCGGCGTCCGTGATCCGCACCCGGTGGTGCGATTCATAGCGGTCGCGCAGCCCCTTGAGGATCGCCAGCGTGTCCTCCTTGCTGGGCGGCTCCACGCTGATCGGCTGGAAACGCCGAGCAAGGGCCGCGTCCTTCTCGATGTACTTGCGGAATTCGTCGAACGTCGTCGCGCCGATGCACTGGATCTCGCCCCGCGACAGCGCCGGCTTGAGCACATTGCTGGCGTCGATAGCGCCCTCGGCCCCGCCCGCGCCCACCAGCGTGTGCAACTCGTCGATGAACAGGATGACGTTTTTTGCCCGCCGGACTTCGTTCATCACCGCCTTGATGCGCTCCTCGAACTGCCCGCGGTACTTGGTGCCCGCCACCATCATCGCCAGGTCCAGAACCACGATCCTCCGGTCGCACAGCAGCTCGGGGACC
>Ga0315278_10006594_pt1 | contig 10552 bp, 8 predicted proteins | sample YL17G06_0_MG_FD_203880 | JGI IMG/M metagenome (GOLD analysis project Ga0315278, IMG submission 203880) | Sediment microbial communities from Yellowstone Lake, YNP, Wyoming, USA - YL17G06_0 | ecosystem: Environmental > Aquatic > Freshwater > Lake > Sediment | place: USA: Wyoming | collected... | reverse complement strand
CGAAGATTTTCGTTGGCTACCAGCTGAATATGCCTGTGGTGGTGAAAAACCGATAATTATCGTTGACATAGGTTGGTCGCGCCTGGCCGGCTTGGTAAACAGCATGTCATACTGAGCGGAGCGAAGGATCTGGATTCATCGGTTGCTCCGCCTCCGTAGAGTGACATATCAAAATAGGAGCGTTGAACTATGATCGCCAGCCCTCAGACGTTGTTAGCGTCCCGGTTGTTTGGCTCAGGGCCGCCAACGCTCGAACTCACCTGCCACTTGTAGCTAGAATGCTACAAGCGCCTGGCGTCCGCCGAGGTTGGAAAGGACGCCAGGTTTTTGGTGGGTATGGATGTCTCCAGAAACAACTATAAACGATATAATTCGGAGAAGAATATTTTTGCCTATCTGTCTGGGTGAAACATTGGCAATCAGCCTCCCGAATAATTTGCGTAGCATACGGGCCAATGCTTCACCCCAACCAGGATTGTCCTATGATCTCCCAACTCTTGTATTTCGAAGACCCGTTGAAACTTGAATTTGAAGCGGTTGTGCGCCAGAAGATCCCACTACCCGGAGGCCGGATTGGGGTAACCCTGGACCGCACCTATTTTTACCCGGCGGGCGGCGGTCAGGAGCACGATACCGGTACGATCGGTGAGGCTCACGTGCTAGAGGTCTACAAGGAAGGCGATGAGCCCAGGGTAATCCATGTCCTGGATCGAGATATCCAGCTCGGGTCGGCGCTCGCCCGGATCAACCCGGATCGCCGCCTGCGGCACATGCAGCACCACACTGCCCAGCACCTCCTGACCCAGTGTTTCTTGCGCCTGTTTGACCTCGAAACCGAATCCGCCCACATCAACGGCTATTTGCCTTCGACTCTAGATCTCCCCCTTACAGCTCTCCAAAAACACGAACTGGACCGGGCAGAAGACTTGGCGAACCAGATGATTTACGAGGACAGGCCAGTAAAATCGTACTTTGTCACTCCCGAAGAGTTTCAGCGCCTGCCTCTCCGCCGGGCGCCATCCGTGACGGAGAACATCCGCATCGTTGAGATCGACTCCTACGATTACACCCCTTGCGGAGGCACCCACTGCCCGACGACTGGCATGATTGGTGTGATCAAAATCCTGAAAACTGAGCGTCAGAACGATAAGACCAGGGTGGTTTTCATTGCTGGGCGGCAAGCTCTGGAGTACTTCCGGGAGTACCAGGACGTTGTCACCGGCCTGGCCGGGCAATTGAGTGTCCATCCGCGGGACATCCTGACTACCATCGAGCGGCAGACCGAACTACTCCGGTCGGCCCAGAAAGCGCTGCAGGAGCTGCGTTTGGAGCAGATTGCCCTGGAAGCCCGGGAAATGGCGCAGGCCGGGGAGGCAGCTGGTCCTTGCCGCGTGATCCTGGCCACTTTCGATCGCCGGCCGGCCGATGAGCTGCGGGTGCTGGGCGGCGAATTCCGGAAAATGAGCAGGATGATCGCGGTGTTGTCGACCTACGACGGGCAAAAAGTGTCGTTGGTGGTGGCTTGCTCGGAAGATGCTGGGGTTAGCGCACATGAGCTGCTCAGCCGGCTGTTGGCTTCCATCGGCGGCCGTGGGGGCGGCGACCGGACGGTGGCTCAGGGCGGCGGTCCTGCGACGGAAAGCCAGTTCAGAGTGCTTGTCGAAGGCGCCAGATCTGTCGTCTTTGAAATGTTGCAAACTAATGTTTGATTGGTGACGGTCGAATTTAAATCGATTATACTTCAGGATATTCTTGCTCACTCACCACCATCATAAAGTCAACATAATAGGGATGTACTCATGAAACGGTCTCTTTCGATTACCCTGGGTATCCTCGCCTGTCTGATTCTGGCTGCGGTCGCCTATTTCTGGTCCACGGGGCTGATGGACAGCCTCTACGCCTACCGCTCGCCGTTGCACAGCCAACCGCCGGCTGCCGGCCAGCCCGTGGGCCAGCCAGACACACGCCGGGTCGTCTTTGTGCTGATCGACGCGCTGCGCAATGACACCTCGCTTAAGCCGGAGGCGATGCCGTTCTTGAACGAGCTGCGCCAGAAAGCGGCGGTAGCCACCATGCACAGCCGCCCGCCATCTTATTCGGAGCCGGGCTACACCGTGTTGCTCACTGGCGCCTGGCCGGACGTCAGCGATGGCCCGACGATTAACCTGGATTACGACAAGATCCCTACCTTTACTCAGGATGACCTGTTTTCGGCCGCCCACCGCGCCGGGCTTAAAACGGCCGTCTCCGGCTATAACTGGTTCGAGAAATTGATCCCGCAGAATGCTGTGGACGCCAGTTTCTACACTCCTGGTGAGGATCAGGCTGCCGACCGCCAGGTAGTGGATGCAGCCCTACCCTGGCTAAAAGATGGCGGCTACCAGCTTGTGCTGATCCACATCGACCAGGTGGATTACGCCGGGCACCACGAAGGCGGCCCGCGCGACCCGCATTGGGACGCGGCTGCCCAACGGGCCGACGACCTGCTGCGCCAGATCGCGGCCACCCTCGACCTGAGTAAGGATACCTTGCTGGTAGTCAGCGACCACGGGCAGATCGACCAGGGCGGGCATGGCGGTCAAGACCCGATCGTGTTGGTCGAGCCGTTTGTGCTGGCGGGGGCGGGGGTCAAGCCGGGGGATTACGGCGATGTGAACATGGTAGACGTAGCCCCCACCCTGGCCGCGCTGCTGGGCGCTAACCTCCCGGCCTCCAGCCAGGGTCACGTGCGCACCGAGATGCTCCTAACGCTCTCGCCGGAAAAGCTGCCGGCCATCCAAAGCCAGCTCGAAACGCAGCAAAGCCAGCTCGTCCAGGCTTACCAGGCCGCCATTGGTCGCACGGTCGCTCCGCAGCCAGGTGCAGATACGGTCGCGGTCCACCAGGCAGCCCTGGATGCGGCTAGGGACGCGCGCCTGCGTTCCGAGCGCTTGCCGCGCGCCATCCTGGCCCTGGCAGGGCTGCTGATCCCGGCGCTGGTGTTGTTTCGCTATCGAAGTCGCACTGTGCTCTGGCTTCTGGGAGGCGCAGTGCTCTATGCGGTGTTATTCAACCTGCGCTACGCCGTCCTGGATAAGCGCACGTATTCACTGAGCTCCGTCACCGGGGCTACCGACTTGATCCTATACTGCGCTGTCACCGCGGCTGTGGCGTTGTTGATTGCCTGGCTGGTCGTATTGCTGGGCCGGAGGGCCTTCCAGGGTGGAGCGGGCCAAGCTGCCAGCCTGACCTTGGGGCTGGCCCTGGTCACGATCTACTTGCTGGCTCTGCCGGTTTTATGGAGCTTTTTGCTAAACGGCGCTCTGGTCACCTGGGCGCTGCCCGACTTTGCCAGCACTTTCCTGGCTTTCCTCTCCGGTATTCAAATATTGATCGTGGCAGTATTGGGTATTGTATTAACCGGCGTGGGGGCTCTGGTCGGCCGCCTGGTCGCTCGGTGAGACCCAAGTGCGCGTAAAATGTTCTTCCGGTTTTTATTACGCTGGTTGCACTTCGTGGCAGGCCACCCAGTGGTCGGTGGAAATTTCCCGCCATTCTGGTATTACCTTCGAGCAGTGCTCTTTGGCAATCGGGCAGCGCGGGTGGAAGCGGCAGCCGCTGGGTGGGTTGACCGGGCTGGGCACGTCGCCGGTCAGGATGATGCGCTGCCGGGCCCGGTCTTTCTTGGGATCTGGGATGGGGACGGCGGAGAGCAGCGCCTGGGAATAGGGATGCAGCGGGTTTTCGTACAGCTCGTTGCGCTCGCCCAGCTCCATAATCACTCCCAGGTACATAACCGCCACGCGGTCGCAGATGTGCCGCACCATGCTCAGGTCGTGCGCGATAAAGAGATAGGTCAGGCTGAACTGGTCTTGCAGGTCTTCCAGCAGGTTAACCACCTGGGCCTGGATCGAGACGTCCAGGGCCGAGATTGGCTCGTCGCAGACAATAAATGCGGGCTGTGAAGCCAGGGCGCGTGCTATGCCGATGCGCTGGCGCTGCCCGCCGGAAAACTCGTGCGGGAAGCGGTTGACCAACGCCCCGCTTAGCCCGACCAGGTTGAGCAGCTCTTTGACACGTTCGCCGCGCTCTTTGTCGTTGGTGATCAGCTTGTGCACGCGCAGCGGCTCGCCCACAATGGAGTTGACCGTCCAGCGAGGGTTGAGCGAGGCGAACGGGTCCTGAAAAATCATCTGCGCTTTTCGCCGGAAGGCCATCATTTGCTGGCCTTGAGCAGTGCGCACATCTACCCCATCGATTTTAATCGTACCGTCGGTAGCGGGGTAAAGGCCCAGGATCGTCCGCCCGGCAGTGGTCTTGCCACAGCCGCTCTCGCCGACCAATCCCAGCGTCTCACCGCGGTTGATGTAGAAAGAGATACCGTCCACTGCTCGCACGTCCCCTGTCTTTTGCGAAAAGACCATCCCCTGGGTGACCGGGAAGTATTTTTTGAGGTTTTCGACCTGCACCAGCGGCTCAGTCGCCAGGATGGCGCGCTCGCTCATCGAGGCGCTCCCGTCTGCACATCCATCCAGCAGGCGATTCTGTGGCCCAAATTGACGGGTGTCGTGGTCTGTACGATGGTCAGCAAGGGGTTTTCGTTAGTGCACTTTTCCACTGCCAGCTCGCAGCGTGGCGCGAAGGGGCAGCCATGTGGCTCAACCACCAGGTTGGGTGGCGCGCCGGGGATGGATTTCAGCCGTTGGTGGCGGCGCTGGTCGACGCGCGGCAATGCCTCCATCAACGCCAGGGTGTACGGGTGGCGCGGGCCTTCGTACAGTTCATCTACACTGGCTTCTTCTACGACCAACCCGGCGTACATCACCATCACCCGGTCGGCCAGCCCTGCGACGATGCCCAGGTCGTGGGTGATCCATATAATTGCCATCCCGATCTGGTCACGTAGTTGCTTGACCAAATCGATGATCTGAGCCTGGATCGTCACATCCAGGGCGGTGGTCGGCTCGTCGGCGATCAACAGGGGAGGCGAGCAGGCCAGCGCCATAGCGATCATCGCCCGCTGGCGCTGGCCGCCAGAGAACTGGTGGGGGTACTCGCCCAGGCGTTTGGCCGGGTCGGGGATGCCCACTGCTTCCAACAGCTCAACCGCCCGCAGACGGGCGGCTTCTTTATCTAACCCCAGGTGGGTACGTAGAGACTCGGTGATCTGCCGCCCAATGGTCAAGACCGGGTTTAGAGACGTCATTGGGTCCTGGAAAATCATCGAGATCTCCCGCCCGCGGATATGCTCCAGTTCGCTTTCAGTCAGGGTCAGTAGATCTTTGTTATTGTAGATCGCCTGCCCGCTGGCGATCTCACCTGGAGGGATCGTGATCAATTTTAGGATGGATAGCATGGTGACGGATTTCCCGCAGCCGCTCTCGCCTACCACGGCCAGGGTCTCGCCTTCGGCAAGGTAGAATGAGACGCCGTTCACCGCAAACACCGTGCCTTCGGGGGTGTGGAAACGGGTGCGCAGGTCGCTAACTTCGAGCAGATGCGTCATGCAGTTTTCCTTGTCGCTCGATCATTCAGCCCGGCTGCGCGGGTCAATCGCATCGCGCAGGCCATCCCCTAAGAAATTGATGCTCAACACGGTCAGCAGGATTAGCATGCCCGGGAAGAACCACATCCAGGGCGCAGTATCCATATAATTGTTGGCCCCATCCAGCATATTACCCCAGGTAGCCGTCGGCGGCTGCACGCCCAGCCCCAGGAAGCTGATATAGGCTTCGGCCAGGATGGCGTTGGCGACGCCCAGGGTGGCAGCGACCACGATCGGGGCGATGCTGTTGGGCAGGATGTGGCCGAAAATAATCTGCGAGTTGGGTGTGCCAGTGGCGCGCGCTGCCAGGATGAAGTCATTCTCTTTAAGCGACAGGAATTCCGCCCGCACGATGCGCGCCAGGTACATCCAGCTCGTCAATCCAATAATTACTATAATGACGATCACGCTCCCGCTGAACTCCCGGCCAAATAAGTGGATATTGGGGATCTGGTTGCCGAAGAACTTGGCCATCACGATCAACAGGAAGATTTCGGGGATGATCAGCATGGCCTCGGTGAAGCGCATTAAGACGCTGTCCACCCAGCCTCCGAAGAAGCCGGCCGAGGCGCCGATCAGAATGCCAGCGATCAATTCAATCGTCACGGCCGCCAGAGCGATCAGCAGCGAGATTTGCGCTCCGTAGATTGTGCGGGCTAGCACATCCCGGCCAATGGGATCGGTGCCAAAGGGATGGGCGGCCGAGGGCGCCTGCAGCCGCTGGCTGGTGTCGGTGTGGTTGGCAAAGCTCTCGGAGTATTTCAGCGCCCCAATGATCGAATAGGCCACCAGCAAGATCAGCGTTATGCCCCCAACCATCGCCATCTTGTGCCGGCGGAAGCGTCGCCAGGCCAGCTGCCCTAAAGTGAGGGGAGGCGCTTCCAGCACATCTGTGGTTAATCTGGGGATGGGAGCAGGCGTGGCTGTGGTCGTAGTCATGGCAGTCTCCCTAAGTCCCGTAGCGGATGCGCGGATCCAGGAAGGCGTAGGCGATGTCGGTGATGATCTGGAAAATAATCACCGCAAACGCGATCATCATCAGGATCCCCATCACCACTGGCGTATCGGAACGGCCTACCTGGTCGAGGAATAACCGGCCCATGCCAGGCCAGGCGAAGATGCGCTCCGTGACTATGGCGCCGCCTAAAAGCAATGGCAGATCCAGGCCAACCACTGTGACAATCGGCAGGGAAGCGTTCTTTAAGGCATGGATGAAGATAATATCCCTCCGTTGCAGACCCTTGGAGCGGGCGGTGCGGATATAGTCCTGGTTCATCACTTCGAGCATGGTGCTGCGCACGTAGCGGCTGTAGGCGGCGAAGCTGATCAGCGCGATGCTTAGCACCGGCAACACCATGTGGGTGGCCACCTGCCCGGGCGTCTGGCCGACCTTCGGGTCGAACATACCCACGGTAGGAAGATAGGGCAGCCCCCATTGCTTGAACAGAACGCCGAAAAGATACATTGAAAGCAGGGCGATGAAGAAGATCGGCATGGAATAGAAGATAAACGTGACCGTGGTAATGATGTTATCCCACATCGAGTACTGGTGCAACGCCGAAAAGATGCCGATCAGCAAGGCGCCCAGGATGATGAAGACTTCCGCCGCGATCATTAACAGCAGCGTGTTCGGCAGACGCTCGCCGATCACCTCCACTACCGATTTTCCTCGGATGGACAGAGACATGCCGAAATCGCCACGCAGCACCCCTTTGCGGATTCCAGGGGTCTCTGCCACACCGTCGCCGTTTAAATCAACCTTGGTCCAGTCGTTGCCGATCAGCCAGTACAGGTACTGGATGTAGATGGGTTTATCCAGGCCAAGCTGCCGTGTCAGGCGTTCTCTATCTGCCGATCTGGTGACGCTGCGCCCGCCGCTCATGGATGCAACCGGGTCGCCCATGTTCATCATCAGTGCAAATAAGATCACACTGATGATAATCAGCACAGGGATAGCCTGCAACAGGCGGCGAATGATATAACGGGTCATGAAAACCTCTAGGACCCTCCCGAGGATTTCGTATCGATCCAAAAATTGTTTTGGTTATGTGTGCGGCGGCTTTGCCGCCGCACACATAACCGGAGTCGCGAGAGGGTGCCTTGGAAAAGGGGTTATTGAGTGATATCCCACTCCATGATGTTAAAGAAGGGGGTCACGCCCGAGAATTTAACGTTCTGCAGCTTTGGGTTGTAGGCCCACACGTCCGGGTCCTGCCACAGACCCAGCCAGTAGACTTTGTCATGGAAGATCTGGTTAATCTTCTGGATGGTCTTCTGGCGTTCAGTTATATCCAATTGGGTAGCCTGTAGCTTGATCAGCGCATCCAGCTCCGGATCGCACAGGAACATCGAGTTCGTGCCGGTGGGGTTCTCAGCGCTGGGGATTTCGTCACACCTCCAGTAGTGGATATCGGGATCGGGGAAGGCCGGGGCGTCCGACCATTCCTGGATGTCAACTTTGCCCGTGTAGGTCGGGCCGTCGTGGGCGAAATCCGCGAAAAAGACATCACTATCGTAGCTGGATAGGTCCACTTTGATACCGACGGCAGCCAGCTCCTGCTGGACGATGGCCTGAACGTTCTGGCGGACTTCGCGGATGGTGGTGCCGTATTTCAGCTCCAGCTTCTTGCCGTCTTTTGCACGCACGCCATCCGCCCCCACCACCCAGCCGGCCTCGTCCAGCAGCTTCTTAGCGCCTTCCGGGTCATAGGGATAGTTCTGGATGGGGGGGTTATTCCAGAACGGCATGGCATCCCAAAAGCTGGCAGGCGTCTTGGTCAGGCCATAAAACAGGTCCTGGTTGATCTTGTCGCGGTCTACCGCCATGGCGATGGCCTGGCGCACGCGCACGTCGACCAGCGCCGGGTGCCCCTTGTCTTTGTTGATCAAGAAGAACCAGCCTTCATTAAAACCGGATGGCTCCGTGACCAGGTTGAGGCCTGCTTTCTGGAGAGTGGGCACGTCGCTGATTGGGATGAAAGCGCCCAGGTCGCCATCTCCGGCCTGCAGAGCCTTGACCATCGACGCGTTGTCGGGCACAAAGCGCATGAAAATCTCGTCGATCTTGGGCTTGCCCAGCCAGTAGTTGTCGTTGGCAACGAAGCGGGCGAAGCTGCCTGATTGCCATTCCTTGAATAGATACGGACCGCAGCCAACGGTGGGAGCCGTGTTATATTCGGCTTTATCGAGCGAGCCGTCTTTCTCGAAGACGGGCTTTAAGACATGCGCGGGTAGCAACCCTTTCCACATCGTCGCCTCCCAGGCCGCAAACGGTTCTTTGAAATTCATCACCACCGTTTGCTTATCAGGAGCCTCCATGCTTGCGATGCTATCTTTATAGGGATAAGTAGTGCTGACGGTATTTTTTGGATCGACATACATCTGGTATGTGAAGACAAAATCTTCCGCGGTGATCGGTGTGCCGTCCGACCATTTGATGTCATCCCGCAGCTTCATGGTGATGGTCTTGCCATCTTTGGAAATGCCGCTGTTCTCGACGGTTGGGATCTCTTTAACCAACCTTGGATGGGCTACATTTTTCTCGTCAGAATCCCAGGCCCAGCAGTTCCAGAGCTGCTGGGTGGCTGTAGAGAACCACATGTTGGTGTAGAGAGGATTGAGGGAGTCAAATTCCTGCGTCCAGAGGAATGTAGCCACCTTCTTCCCGCCGGTGCTTGCGCTGGCTTTAGTGGGCGCGGCCGTGGGGGGCTGGGTCGGTTCAGCTTTAGTAGGTGCGACAGCAGGGGGTTTGGTCGCCTCAGTGGCGGGCTTGGTGGCCTCGGCGACGGGAGGTTTGGTGGCTTCAGCGGTGGTGGGTTGGACCTGGGTGGGGGTTGCGCCGCCGGCGCAGGCTCCCAGGATTAAACTTACGGCGATGAGAAGGGCTAAAAGGGGATAGGCGATCTGCTTGCGGTACATGAAATGCTCCTCCTGATTACATCCGAAAGGCGGAGATTGGCAGTTTTGTAGTCGAATGGTTTCTGCCAATCAAATGGGCCGGAATTGACTCCCGGTGGAAAGCCGAAGGATTAGTTAGAGAATCATCACCTCCTAAAAAGATTGGGCATACATTATAGATGTTATTTATTATATAATGTTCCGGGCGATTGTAAAGCGATTAACTGCCCTAATTAACCATTACTTTATTCCTGTGCTGCGAGCGGACTTGACAGTTGGGGAACACCTCCAGGTGGTCACGCTGGATTTCACTGAAGATGAACAACGCTGAGCTGGCGGATCAGGAAGTTTGTCACCTGATATTTGTGACGAGGGGTACAATATATTTGCATTGAATTATGTTTTAATCTAGAAAACAATATTCCTGGTTAGATAATTCTGTAAGGAGGGCTTATGTCTAAAACACTTGAAGACCTGAAAGCCGCATTTGCGGGCGAGTCCCAGGCCAACCGCCGGTACCTGGCTTTTGCCAAGAAAGCCGAAGATGAAGGCATTCCTGCGCTGGCTAAAATGTTCCGGGCCATCGCTGAGGCGGAGACTGTCCACGCCCAAAACCACTTGCGCGCCATGGGTGGGATTGGGGCCTCCACCGACAACCTGCACACCTCGGAGGATGGGGAACATTATGAAGTGAACACCATGTACCCCGATTTTCTTAAGGACGCCGAAGCTGAGCAGGAAAAACGGGCGATCAATTCCTTCAGGTACGCCTTGGAGGCTGAGAAGATCCATGAGGTGATGTACCACGAAGCCCTGGAGACCTTGATGGCTGGCAAAACCATTGAAGAGGATGGGGAAGCCTATTATGTTTGCCCGGTGTGTGGTTTCACCCACAAGGGTACGCCTCCGGAAAGGTGCCCGGTCTGCAATACCCCCAGCAGCCGCTTTATGAAATTCAACTAGAGCAGTACTGCGTTCATTCGAACGAATAAACATAACCTTCACCCCGGAATTTTCTTCGGGGTGATTTGTTTAAGTCTGTGCTAAACTAAGGCCAGGTCAATCACCAGGAGGCGTTTATGGATCCTATCCAATCTGAGATGGTCGATTTCCTCTCCAATGGTCAAACAA
>Ga0315278_10006592_pt1 | contig 10553 bp, 10 predicted proteins | sample YL17G06_0_MG_FD_203880 | JGI IMG/M metagenome (GOLD analysis project Ga0315278, IMG submission 203880) | Sediment microbial communities from Yellowstone Lake, YNP, Wyoming, USA - YL17G06_0 | ecosystem: Environmental > Aquatic > Freshwater > Lake > Sediment | place: USA: Wyoming | collected... | reverse complement strand
GATCCAGGCGCGCCTGATACAGCACCTCGTCGGCGATCCAGTTTCCCACCCCGGCCGCGAAGCTCTGATCCAGCAGCAACGCCTTGAGCGGCGCCGAGCGCTGCCGCACGAGATCGCGAAAGCGCGGGCACGGCGGCAGGGCGCGATGCGCGTCGAAGCCGAGCAGGCTGATGGGCGGCTCCTGCGCAGGATCCTCGCGCAGCCGGATGCGGCCGAGGCGGCGCCCGTCCGCCACGACGAGCTCGCCGCCGTTGTCAAAGATGAGATGGAGCTTGGTAAAGCGCGGCGGCCACGAGGTGTCCGGCTTCTTCCGGCTCGATCTGAGCGTCACACGCGGGCCGCCGGGGGCCGTGTGGAAGCCGCCGGTCATGCCGAAATGGAAGCAGGGCCAGGGCCGGCGGTCCAGCTCGAACCAGAGATGCTTGCCGTGGCGCTGTACCGCAAGCACGCGCCGGCCGACGAGAGCCTGACGGAACCGTGCTCCTTTGACGCGCTCGAAGACGATGGGATCGTCGGCGCAGCGCGCCTCGGCGATTCGACGGCCCACCGCAACCTTGATCGCGATGTGTCGGCCGCGCTCGACTTCGGGGAGCTCGGGCATCGCGCTCGCGATCTCCCCGCTAGCTGGAGGGCGTGACGAGGTCGGCCTTCGTGGCCGGCACGGAATATGCCGCGTCCGGGTGCGTCGGCAGCGCGTCTTCCCAGGCGAGGTAGCGCGCGCGCATGGCGGCGAGGCGCTCCGGATCGCGCTTGGCGAAGTTCGCGCGCTCGCGCTGATCCTTCGCGAGGTTGAACAGGAATTCGTCGCCCTCGACGGACAGGTATTTCCACTCGCCGGCGCGCAACGCCCTCTGGTTGCGGAAGAGCATCTTCCAGTAGAGCTCGCGCTCGACGGTCTTTGACGGGTTCTTCAGCACCGGGAGCAGGCTTACGCCGTCCAGCGGATAGTCCGGGTGGGGCTCGACGCCGGCGGCATCGAGGAACGTTGCCACCCAGTCCATGGTGATCGCCACCTGGTCGGTGGCGGCGCCCGGCTTCACCTTCGCGGGCCAGCGCACGATATAGGGCACCCGGATGCCGCCTTCGAGCAGATCCATCTTCTTGCCGACCAGCGGCCACGTGTCGGAGAAGCGCTCGCCGCCGTTGTCGCTGGTGAACACGACCAGCGTGTCGCGATCCGCCTTCGCCGCCTTCAGCGCCTTGAGGATGCGCCCGATGCCCTCGTCCATCTGGCGGATCATGGTGAGGTAGGTCACGACCGAGCCGCCGTCGAAGTGATAGAGCTTCTCGAGCCGCTTCGACTCCGCCTCGGTCTCGCGCGTGAGCCAAGGCCAGTGGGGCGCGTTGTAGTGCACCGACAGGAGGAACGGGTCCCTGCGCTTGCGCCCGATGACCTCGACGGCCCGGTTCGAAATCAGGTCCGTGAGGTAGCCCTTCCGGTGCACCTCGGTGTCGTTTTCGTACAGGTCGTGGTTGCCCGCGGTGTCGCGGTGCGTGAAGTAATCCATACCGCCCGAAAGCGCGCCGAAGAACTCCTGGTAGCCGCTCCGGAGCGGCCCGAAGTGCGGCGGATAGCCGAGGTGCCACTTGCCGACGAGCGCGGTGGTGTAGCCGGCGTCGCGCAGGAGCGACGGCAGCGTCGGGTGCGACGGCGGCAGACCCAGGCTCGGATTGCCGCGCGCGTTGCTGCGGATGGGCTCGTCGGCGCCGCCCCGCAGGCGATGCTGCCAGCGGCCGGTCATCAGCGCGAAGCGTGTCGGCGAACAGACGGACGAGTTCGCGTAGCCCTGCGTGAATCGCAGCCCCTCGCGCGCCAGACGGTCGAGCGACGGCGAGCAGGTGGCGAACGGCGCGCCGCTCGCGGCCGGCCGACCCCCATAGCACCCCAGGTCGGCGTAGCCGAGGTCGTCCGCGAGAATGAAGACGAAGTTGGGACGCCGGGCCATGCTGGGCGAAGATAACCTACTTTTTCGCGTGCTGCGGCTCGAACTGCGCCACCGCCTTTTTCAGCCCATGGCGCGTTTGTGAAAGCTCGAAGACGGGCCCGCTCCCGAGTCAACCGCGGTTGACTACTGCCGGCAGGGTCTGATACTGCCGGCCGCCGGCAGCTTCCCGGGCCGAGCGAAGACAGCGAGGTAGCCGTCGGCGGGGCTCAGCAGGGCGAAGTCGACCTGCCGGTACCCGACGGCGGCCAGCTCGCAGCGAAGGAGCGCCGGGGGGGTGCCGTGGCTCTGGGTGGGCCTATCCATGTCGATGATGCCCACTCGAGCACCGGGCGCCAGCGAGGGCTGGAGCCGGTAGAGGAACTCGTAGGGGTTCTCGATCTCGTGGTACATGTGCGAGAGGATCGCCACGTCCACCGACTCCGCCGGCAGCCGCGGATCCCGGGGCAGGCCCAAGATAAGCTGCACGCCCGTGGTCCTCTCCCTCGCGAGCCGCGCCCGCAGCCGATCCAGATACTCGGATGTGACGTCGGTCGCGTAAATGGTGGCGTCGGGCCCGAGCCGGCGCGCGAGCCGTACCGTGTAGTAGCCGAGACCGGCACCGATGTCGGCGACACGCTGGCCCGGCTTGATGCCAAGGAGATTCAGGACGCGCTCGGCCTCCCCGTGGCCGTCGCGCGTCTTCTCGTCGGAGTACTCCGGGGAGATGATTCCCGCGACGGGACGGTCGGGAGCGGGAAAGGCCGACGTGCCGGACTTGTCCTGGGGTTGGGCGGCCCATGCCACGCCGGCCAAGAGGAACGCGAGGGCCACGCCGCCTCGCCTGACAATGGCGCGACCTTTTCCACGGCCGATCTCCGCCGCTATGGGCAGCGGCCCTCCCCTGCCGCCCTATCTTGAGTCAGGCTTGCGCCGGGAACCGCGATCGCCGGTTTGTACAACTGCCGGATGAAACCATACGTGCGTTGAGGACCATGAGAGCTACCCGTCATTTCGACGTGGAGCCGCCGCAGGTCGGCTTCCGTATCCACGTCGAACCAGCGCGGCAGGACGTGGACGGACAGGCCTCGGGCGCGGGCCTTGTCGAGCGTCATGGCGAACACGGCATCTGTGCTCCACGGAATCCCCTCGAAGAGCGCGGGCTGCGGGCATCGCACCCCGACGAGGTAGTACCCGCCGTCCTCGCAGGGCCCCAGGACGACGTCGGACCTCGAGCCAGACAGGATCTTTGCTGCCTCCGCCACGTACGCCATTGGCAATGTCGGGCTGTCGCTATCCACCGCGATCGCGCCGGCATGGCCGCGGTCCAGCAACTCGGTCAGAATCCGCGACAGCCGCTCGCCCAGGTCCGCCCCGCGCTGACGCACGAGTCGCAAGGCCGGCGGCGCCAGCGCCCTCATGAGGGTCTCGGCCTCGGGCGGCGTGAAGGCGACAACACCCGCGATGTTTCGCAGGGTCGCCACGGCGTCGAGGCGATCGAGGAGGAAACAGCGATAAAGCTCCGTCGCGCGCTCCTCTCCGAGCGATTCGTGCAGCCGGGACTTGACCACCGCCATACCCGGCACCTTCGCCATCACCGCGACGGCCGGTGGAAGCGCCGACATCCGCACTACAGGCTCCATTTCACCCCGCACCCGCGACATGGCTCCGGCGGCGCCGGCGTCTGTAGACTCAGCCGGAAGGCGCGATATCGCTCGCCCCACCAGATCTCTGGGAGCGACTGACGGTACAGGTTCCCGAGGATGATGCCATCGTAGTCGCTCGTGATCCACGGCGCGATGCAGCAGGGCAGCACGTTGCCGTGCACGGTGACGTACGTGAGGCTCCACGGGCGCCGGCACGCGCTCCACGGCTGGTCCGCCCGCGATACGGACAGGCTCACCTCGGGAGCGGCGGCCCCGGAAGCCGAGAAGGCAATCCCGACGGCCCGCGCGGCGGTCTCGGCGGCACGGATCATCTCCGCCTCACGCGCCTCGAGCCTGCCGTACAGCGACTGGTCTTCGGTCGCGATGCCGAGGCCGTTGTACACCAGCCGCTGGAGATGAATCGAGGAGGCCCCGACACGGACGGCCAGCGGGATGAGGCCGGGGATTTCTTCGATGTTCTCCTTCAAGGCCGTCAGCCATAGCGACACGACCGGGCGCAGCGCCCCGAGCTCGCCCTTGAGCGCGGACAGGCGTTCCAGGTTCTCCACGACCTTGTCGAAGGCATCCACCCCCCGGATGCGGGCATATGTGTCCCGGCTGCTCGCGTCCAGCGAGACGCGCAGCTCGTCGAGCCCGGCGTCGAGGAGGGCGCGGCCCGTCTTCGGCGAGAGCGTGATCGCGTTCGAGTTGAACAGCACGGTCGCGCCGCGCGCCTTGAGGTGGCCGATCATGCGCGGCAGCTCCCGATTCAGCAGCGGCTCGCCTATGCCATGGAGAAGCACGCGATCGAGGACGGGGAACTGGTCCACGATCTTGCGGAACTCGCTCCACCCCAGATCCTTCTGCGGCTCCCGCCCGCCAAAGGTCAGGATGCAGGTTTCGCATAACGAATTGCAGCGGCTGGTCGTCTCGACATAGAGCGAACGCGGCAGCGGCGGCCTGAGGGTGAGCGGCAGGGACATCATGCGGCGCGGCCCTCCACGCGCAACGCGGGGTACCGCCTGACCAGCCAGCAGAGCGCGCCGATGGCGAGCGGCGCGAACTCCACGACGCGCGCCCACGTCGGCACCGCCCACGGCTGCTGGAGGAAGAAGGCGTAGGCGAACATGACGCTGCCCGTGAACGCGATCCAGGGCCCCGACGGCGCCACCGCGAGGAACGGCACGAGCCAGACCGCGTACCACGGGAAGATATTGGGGCTCAGCAGCGTCAGGCCCCCAATGAGCAGCACGGCGCGGACCGACAGCGTCGAGTCCCGCCGAGTCACGCTCACCAAGACCACCCAGAACCCCGCCGCGGCCAGGGTCAGCGCGGGAGCGTCCAGGACTGCGCGCAGGAGACCCGGGTTGAAGTACTCCTCCGACACGTAGCGGGGCAGCGACCCCACCACCGGGTTTCCGGCGATCCAGCCTGGGGCGTAACCCAACAACACCACCACCAGGAATGCCGACCATGCCGCGGGCCACGCCGCCATCGGCAGCAGGAGCATGAGCGCCGCCGGGTAGAGCTTGACGAGGGCGCCCAGACCCAAGAGCGCGCCCGCCGCCGCATACCGGGCACGGAGCGCCGCCCACGCGGCCCCGGCCACCGCCGGCAGGACGAGCCCCTCGAGATGCCCCATGCCCCACACCTCGAAGAGCACGAGCGGATTCCAGGCATAGATCACCAGCTGTGACACCGGCCGGCCGTTTGCGCGCAGCAGCCAGAAGACTGCGGCCAGGCCGATCAGCTCCGCGAGCCCCAGCGCGGTCTTCATCGCGAGCACGCTGTCGGGCCGGAGGCGGTAGACGGCCTGAAAGAACACCTGGGCGCCGGGGGGGTAAATGGTGCGCCACGTCGGATGGTTCAGCCTCGGAAACACTTCCGTGTCGCGGAGCGGCCGGAGCTCCGTCGCCCACGGCGCGTAGAGATAGGGGCTGATCCCGGCGTGGGCAACCCGCGCGTCCCACACATACCGATAGACGTCGGTGGAGAGCGTTGGAGAGGTAGGCAAGAGGACGAGCCGCGCCGCAACCGCGACCGAGACGATCACGAACATCGAGCGCCGATCGTGAAGGGCGGCGAGGCGCCAGATCCCTGCCGCGTAGCAGACAAAGGCGACGACCACGAGCGCGAGGAAGAGCGCCGGCGCTTGAATCAAGTCGGGAATCCGCGCCATGACCGCGCACGACACGATGAGGCCGATCCCGGCGGCGAGCGCGCCGATCATGCGACCTCCGCTGCCGCGCGGAGCGCCGCTCGAAGAAAGCCGTAGGCGGCACGTGCGCTCCCGACGAGGGTGCCGGACACCTTCGAGTCGCCGGCCAGCCGCGGGCCGTGGAATACGGGAACCTCCTCGATGCGCGCGCCGAGCGCGGCCGCCTTGACGACCATCTCGGCGGGCCAGCCGAAGGCGCGGTCCCGCATGGCCAGCCGCCGGAGCAGATCCACGCGAATGGCACGATACGGGCCGATGTCCGTGAGGCGCCGCCCGTAGCGCCGGGAGATGAACCAGGCGACGAGGCGAGTGCCGAGGGCGGCATGCGCCGGATGCGCGCCGCCGAGCCGCCGGGCGCCAAGGACGAAGTCCGCCCGGCCCGCGAGGATCGGGGCCAGCACCGACGGCAGCTCCTCCGGACGCTGGCTGCCGTCTCCGTCGAGGAAGACGACGACTTCGGCGACGGGGCTGCAGGCCTGGACACCAGCCCAGCACGCAGAGCCATAACCCCGGCGAGCCTCCGTCACCACTCGAGCGCCGGCGCGAGCGGCAGCCTGGGCCGTGTCATCGGTGGAGCCGTTGTCGACCACGACCACCTCGTCCACGATCCCCGGGGGAACCCTCGAGAGGAGCGGTCCGATGATGTCCGCCTCGTTGAGTGCTGGAATGACGAGCGAGATCTTCACGAGTGTGGATCGAGAGCTAGGCGCGCCCGACGACCGTTGTACACGCGCTTCCGGTCTTCAGCAAGTCGCGCCGCTCGGCCGGCGCCCACTCGAGATCGACCGTCTCCCCCCGCACGAGCGGACAGTATGGATCGGGGGTCTCGACCCCGCCCGCCAGCGCCCGCCGGCCGGCGCAACCCCCGTGGCACGTCGCGACAAAGGGGCAGCCGCGGCATGCGTCAGGCACCGTCCTCACCATGGCGAACTGCGATGAGGCGAGCACGCCCTCGGCCCCGCGGGCTTGGAGATCTTCCACACGCATGTCTGACTTGCTCCAGTAGACACACGGGATGACGTCACCCCGCGGCGTGACGCGAACGGTCTGGCGGCCACAGCCCGAGCCTTCCGTGAACGGCTGCCCCAGCATCGCGTTGAGTATTGGCTCCGAGGTGCTGACGAGCCGGGTCGCCGCCAGGAGCCGCCTGAACCCGTCCCAGAACTCGTCGTACGAGAGCGTGAAGGCGTCCGTCTTCACCGGCTGGTACACGTTGACGCGATGGTTCGCCCCGGCGGCGAACGCGACCTTGGCGATCTCGGCGAGCCGGCGGTAGTTGGTCTTCATCATCACCGAGAGCACGGTGACCGTGATGCCCAGGCGTTGGGCGCGCTCGATGCCCGCCATCACGCGCCGCCAGTTGCCGGCTCCCCGGAAGGCATCCTGCTCGACCGCCGTCGGGAAATCGATGGAGACCTCGAGTTCGCGAAACGCCGCGAGTGTTTCGTCGGAGGAGCGCTCAATGGTGTACCCATTCGAGGTCAGCGAGAGCTTGACGCCGCGGGCGCCCAGCGCTTTGACGATGGCCGCGTAGTCCGGGTGCAACCCGTTCTCACCGGTGCCGAGATTGACGGAGCGGACCGGCAGAGCGTCACAGACGCCAAGGACTTGGGACTCGGTCAGCTGGTCAACGCGCCCTGTGTCGCGATAGCAGTGGGCGCAGGCCAGGTCGCATGCATTCGTGAGCCCGACGCCGACGCTGAACTCCAACCCGGAACCCTAGGTGAGCCAGCTCAGCGCGCGCGCCGGACGGTGACCCCCCGCGGCCGCACGCTCCAGCCGGGGGCCGAGAAAGGCATCCACGCCGAAGCTGCGGCCGGCGCCGGTCAGGAGGAAGACCGCGGCGAACATGATCAGCATGGCGTAGGTCCAGCCCCATTCGTGGGGCACGCTGAGAATACCCAGCGTGATATTGGCCGCCATGCCAAGCGCCACGAAGGCCCCGAGCCGGGTGAAGAGACCGAGAATCAGCGTCACGCCGATGAACGTTTCCGTCACGAGGGTCATGTAACCAAAGACCGTCCAGTTCGGAATCAGCACGTTGACCAGGAACTCCTTGTAAGCCGGGACCGTGGGGTACTGGATTTCCTGCTGCACCCAGAACCAGAGCCCGCCACCGGACTTCCGGCCGAAATCATCCGAGGGCACCTTCCACTTCGACTGCTGCCACCAGAGCAGACCGTAGAGGATCCGGGCCAGACCGAGCGGCCACAGCGGTGCCATGACCGAAAACCAGCCGCTCATCTTCGAGGGTTGCGTCGCCATGGAGAATCCTTTCTGCGGTCGCCGCTACCCTAGCAGGCGGCCAACCAGAGATGTCAAGACGCTGTCAACTCGGGACAACCACTCCTTCGACGCTCGGAAGGCTTCGGCAGGTTCGCTTTGGATGCCCGATGCGGCGGCCCAGAACTATGAAGGCGAGAACGGGTCGAGGGAGAGGTCCCGGTGAATTCCTAAGCCGTCGACGCCGCTGCGGTGCCCCCGGCCGAATCCCGCAGCACGCTGACGGCGACCCGGAGGCTCTCGGTCCCGCCACCGCGCCGGAGGCCCTTCACCGGTGGAACGTCGTCGTAGTCGCGCCCGTGCGCCACCCTGACATAGGTCTGGCCCACCATCGCCCCGTTCGTCGGATCGAATCCCACCCATCCGCTACCGGGCAGATAGGCCTCGACCCAGGCGTGCGAAGCATCCGAGCCGAGGTTGCGACCCGGGCTCGTCTCGAGATAGCCGCTGACATAGCGCGCAGGGATGCCGAGCATCCTGCAGAGCGCGAGCATCGCGTGCGTGTAGTCCTGGCACACACCCACGCCCGCGCGGACGAAGTCGGCGATGGGCGTGTCGATCCCGGTCACGTCCTGCCGGTAGGTGAAGAACCCATGCAGGTGGCGCGTGAGGCCGGACAGGTAGTGGACGACATCACCGCCAGGAGGAAGGGCCGGCGCCTGCATGGCCGACGCCCAGTCCCTGTCGAGCGGCACGCGCCGGGTGGGCGCAAGGAATTCGAAGAAGCGCGGCCGCAGCTCCCCCAGGCTATTCGCCACGACAGGGATGGGCGCCGGGCGCGGGTACGTGACGACGCTCGAGCGCGCCTGGATCGAGAGCCGACGGTGCGCTTCCGGGATGTGGAACTGGTGCACCCGGTTGCCGTAGTAGTCGACGTGGTCGCGCACGGCCGCGTCCGGTGAGAGCTCCAGCGCGAAGGACAGCAGGCTCTGGGAGTGATCGTCTGCCGGAAAGAGCCGGACCTCGTTGAAGGAGTCCCACGCGGGCTCGGGATAGCGGTACTCGGTCAGGTGAGCTACCGTCAGGTGCACAGGCGCGTCGGGCGCCGCGATCACGACGCCGTCTCCCCGCGCACCACGCCAGGCTCGTGCGTCCCCTTGACGCCGAAGTACGCCGAGCTGATGGCGTCGGAGATCGCGGCCACCTCCTCCAGCAGGGTCTCGATGCCCGGCTCCTTGGCGTCGAGGATGGGCTCCACGCCCGGCATGTACTCGAGACGGGCCGCCAGCCACCCCGCCTGCCGTGTCGCCGCGTCGGACGCCCCCGGGTTGAGCCGCTCGATGTGCTCGAGCGTCCCGTGAAGCGCGGCCAGGTTGTGGCGCACGCTCCGGGGGAAGTCGGCGTCGAGCAGCAGGAAGGCCGCGATCCTCCGCCCCTCGAGCGCGGCGCGGTGGCGCTTGCGGAAAGCCTCGTAGGCCGAGACCGATTTCAGCAGCGCCATGCCGCGGTGGTTCTCGAGACCGCGGGCGACCGGCTCCACCCCCGCGCCCTGGCGCTGGCGGACCTGGAGCAGCCGCAGGACATTGTCCGCCCGCTCGAGGTGCTGGCCGGCCAGCAGGAAGTACCAGCCGAGGTCCCGCGGCAGCGTCGCATGCGCGATACCGAAGAAGAGGTGGCTCGCCTCACGCGCCGCCACGCAGTACCCGTGCAGGCCGTCCTGCTCGAGGATGCGCTCGGTCGAAAAGCAGAGCTCGAGGTACGCCCGGTTGAGCGTCTCCCACATCTCGAGGCTGATACGGTCGCGCAAGCCCCGGGCGTCCTCGCGCGCCCTGCCGAGGCTCGAGCGGATGCTCGAGGAATTCTGCTGGTGGAACGCGAGCCACTCGGGCACCGTCCGGCCGTCGGCCCTCTCGAAGTGCTCGCGGAACGCCCCTTCATCGCCCGTGAGTGCCAGAAGCGGCGCCCACTGCTCGGTGACGATGCCCTTGGCGCCAGGCACCACGGGCGCCTCCATGATGGCGTGGTAGTTGACGTCGAGCAGACGCGCCGTGTTCTCCACGCGCTCGATGTACCGGCCGATCCAGTACAGGTTCTCGGCGATGCGGCTGAGCATCTAGGTCTGGCCGGAATCCGACAGCACCCAGGTGTCCTTGGAGCCGCCGCCCTGGGAAGAATTGACCACGAGCGAGCCGCGCTTGAGCGCCACCCGCGTGAGCCCGCCGGGCACCACGGTGATGTCCTCGCCCACGAGCACATAGGGCCGCAGGTCGATATGGCAGGGCTCGAAGCGGCCCGTGTCGGAGTAGAACGATGGATGCCGGGCCAGGGCCACCACGGGCTGCGCGATGTAGTTGCCCGGATCGCCGCGCACCGTGGCGAGGAAGGCCTCACGCTGCTCGGCGGTGGACTCCGGGCCGATCAGCATGCCGTAGCCGCCCGACTGGCCCACGGCCTTGATCACGAGGTTCTCGGCATTGTCGAGCATGTAGGCGAGCCCATCCGGGTCGGCTCCCAGGTGGGTCGGGACGTTCGGCAGTATGGGCT
>Ga0315278_10006589_pt1 | contig 10556 bp, 12 predicted proteins | sample YL17G06_0_MG_FD_203880 | JGI IMG/M metagenome (GOLD analysis project Ga0315278, IMG submission 203880) | Sediment microbial communities from Yellowstone Lake, YNP, Wyoming, USA - YL17G06_0 | ecosystem: Environmental > Aquatic > Freshwater > Lake > Sediment | place: USA: Wyoming | collected... | reverse complement strand
GCCAAATTGAGACAGATCTTTACTTAGATAGAAATTCAGAAGAATATAGAAAGAAATACAAGACACGTCTTGGCAGTGATTATGAAGAAGTAGAAGGTGCAGCAGCAGAAACTTATGGCGAGAAGTATAACACAAGTTTCCTTAAGGAGCTTGCTAAGGTTAGCAAGGAAAGGCAAGTCACGACTGTTGAAAATCCACTAAGTCCAAAAGAAACTGTTGATCATTCCACACTTCCTAAGGGATATGATGGATTTAATGATCCTAAGAATTTAAAGAAAGATGACGTAGGACTTTTTGGCAGAATAAAGAAGCCTAACTTAATGAAGGTAGGAATGCTATGAAAAACATGAGAGAAATGATTAACCTTATGGAAGGCGTAATGGCAGTTCCTGGTTTAAATGAAAAATCAACATCCGAAAAGCAAGCTCGTACAATGGCCGCAGCAGCACATAATTCAGAATTCGCTAAGAAGGTCGGGATTAGTCAGAGTGTTGCTAAAGATTTTAACAAGGCCGATACAGGAACAAAGCAACTAAGCAATGCTATGAAAGAGGGTACCGAATCTGAAATGCAAACTGCTGGAACAGTAGGACGTAATCAAGATTATGCAGAATTTGATCAATCCCAGGGTATGGCAACAGAAGAAAGCACCCAGAGTTCCTGGGTTAATGGTCCTAGGGCACCCGATGATACTACTACATGGAAACAAACAGGAATGTCGGCCCAATCTGCCATCCAAAGATACGGCAAAGATAACGTTCGTGTAAAACCTAGGGGTTTGCGTAATGGTCAAGATATGGTTGAGGTTTTGGTTCCATTATACGATATGACACCTCCCGGAATGGAAGAAAGTGTTCCAGCTGTAGATTCTTGCCAACAATCAAACCCAGCAACAGCTGATATTGCATGTGCAATGGAGAGCGGAGTGTCTGATTTAATTTATGATCAACAGTATTCAAGATTTTCTGATTTAATGAATTCTTATGTCGAACCGCAAGAAGCATTTGATGTGCTTTCTAGAGAGATGGCAGAACAGGGTATTGAGGGAGAAGAACACGACGCTATTATGCAACGTCTTGAAAGTGATTTCTTCCCCGACAATAGTGCATTTGATATGATGAATAGCTCAGATGATATGTCCGCCGATGCCGAAGCACCTGCTAGTGATTTCCCAATTGATGAAGCAAGATCGTCTGATATCAATCCAGACGAAATTAAAGCCCTCACTGGCATGCAAGTCGACGCCGCAAAAGCACGAGCACAAGAAATTATTGCCGCATCAACTACCGGTGATAACAAGAAATCATATCTTGCAAATCAAATCAACAGAGCAAGGACTACAATGGATGTTGTAGGTCTATTATACAATATGATTCTTGCAGGCGAAGGTAATGCAGTTCAGGGCAGTCGCTATGGTAGGAAGTTTGGTAATGCTATGGAAGAAGCATTTGATCTACAAAACGGCTACGATGATATCAATGATGCATCTGGCAATGACTACTTTCCTAATGGTGCAGATAGTCCTGTAGTCACCAAGGTTGGCCCATCTGGCGCACGTCAGGGCGACAATCCAGAACAAAAGAAAATGCAGGTAGCAGAAGTTCATAAAGAGCTTGTCTACGGATATAGAAACTATCTAAAAGAAGCCGCTGTAGTCAAAAAAAAAACTTAACTGAAGATCAGCAAGTCTCTAATCTTGAAATGCAAGATTGGGGTGGTGATTGTAATGTTGACAGCGACACTGCCACCTTTGATGGTGGCTTTAATATGGCCGGAAAAGCCATGGGTAACGACGGTAAAGTCCATGATGTAGGGTTTGATGTTGATGTTAAGGCATCTGCTGGTGTTGAATGGCAAGAGAATGAACAACCAACTGGTTGGAATTATAAATCCGATAGTCCAACCTATACATCAAGTTCCAACCTATCTGTGGGAGATCCAGAAGTATCATTAGTTACATTTTCCGAAGGTATGGAATTTTTAATTGATGGTGAATCACATTTTCTGCAAGATGCACACAAGATGATTACTCCCGGTGCCATGAAGCAATTGCTGAATCCAGAATTTTATAAGAAATTGGTAGGTTCACTCTTTGATAACAAGGCTGCAAATGTTGACCCGCCAGAACAAGATTATTATGAACCCGAACACGGAGAAAGCCGCTGGTAATTTATGGCAATATATCAAGACGACAAATTAGTCAAGCGTGCATACCAAAAGGTATCATATACCAAAGAGCAGATTGACGAATTGAGAGCATGCATGGACCCTGTAACAGGTCCTACATTCTTTATGCAGAATTATATGTATATTCAGCATACTATAAGAGGTAGGCAGAAATTAGAATTATTTGATTTTCAATATGATTTAATTAATAACTATCACACTTCAAGACGCTCAATAAACATGGTTAGTCGCCAAATGGGCAAAACCACTGTTGCAGCAGGATATTTACTCTGGTTTGCTATGTTTAATGAAGACTCAACAATTCTTATTGCATCTAACAAGTATGATGGCGCACACGAAATTATGCACAGAGTTAGATATGCATACGAGTCTATACCCGACCATATTCGTGCTGGTGTCAAGACATATAACAAACGTTCACTTGATTTTGATAACGGTTCCCGTATTATTGCAACAACCACAACTGAAAATACAGGCCGAGGCATGTCATTATCACTTGTCTATTTGGACGAATTTGCATTCGTGGAACCAAATATTGCAAAGGAATTCTGGACTTCACTATCACCAACCTTGTCAACAGGTGGTAAGTGTATTATTACTTCAACACCAAATACAGACGAAGATCAGTTCGCCGAAATTTGGTGGGGTGCAAATAAGATGGTCGACGCAAATGGAAACGATATGACCATTGGTGTAAATGGTTTTCGTCCCTACATGGCAACATGGGATCGTCATCCGGAACGTGATCAAGTATGGGCAGATTCTGAATTGGCAGCATTGGGCGAGGATAGATTCTTGCGTGAACATAATTGCCAGTTTATTACATTTGAAGAAACACTTATTAATCCAATTAAGCTTGCCCAGCTTGAGCCAAAGAATCCAATTAGAAAGACAGGTCAGGTTCGTTGGTTTTCAGATATCAGAGCAGAGCTTACCTATGTTGTATCACTCGATCCATCAATGGGAACAGGCGGAGATAATGCAGCAATTCAAATACTTGAATTACCTACACTTGTTCAGGTAGGCGAATGGAGCAATAATAAGGCACCGGTCGAAGAACAAGTTCGCACAATGAAGAAGATACTTGAAGAAATCTATTCTTTAGGTGCAAGAGATATATATTGGTCAGTTGAAAGCAATTCATTAGGCGAAGCTGCTCTAGTTGTTATTCGCGACACGGGAGAAGAAAACTTCCCTGGTACAATGTTACATGATCCCAAGAATAGACTTCAGGGTCGCACCGGTCGTCGTGCAGGATTTGTTACAACCAATAAATCCAAATTAGAGGCATGTTCTAAATTGAAATTCTTACTTGAATCTAGTAAGATGAAGATAAATTCAAAGGGATTGTTATCAGAGCTTAAGGTCTTTGTGTCTCGCGGCAATACATTTGAAGCGCGAATTGGACAGACGGATGACTTAATTATGGCAATGATTTTAGCAATTCGTATGACAGACTATATTTCAACCTGGGATGATAAATCACAAGCTGCAATTAACAGCGATGTATCTGATGGAACCTCATTATCGTCATATGATAGTCCGATGCCTATAATGATATAGTTGATCTTTTATTTAAAACCGATAAATAAGCATAACAAGGATTTTATAATGGTTGAAGTAAATGATCTAGCAGAACGAGTGTTTTCTCTATTAAAGGGAAACGGTCTGCAGGTGAAAATTTTTGACAATGCTGGGGCAGAAACTACCGATCCAACAGTCGGCCGTAGATTTTTCGTTGTTAGTCCAAATATTATGGTTACCATAGATGAGGATGATAACAAGGTTGAATTTAGTAAGGGTAATGATGTAGATGACTCTGTTATTGGAATTCAGAAAAATATTCGCAAATTAGCAGATCAATTTATGATGAATTCACAGATTAAAGTTTTTGGTAAATCTATTCAGCCAAAAGATTATGCATATCAAGCAAAGATGAAGGGCGGAGCAATGATGGAAAATGAAATGAACCCATATAGTCACCACTTAGTTGGTGAGATCATGAAAACTGTTAAGAAATGGGGTGGAAAAATCTCCGAAGCTGATCTTTGCAGCAATACAGGCATGCATGATTTAGACCAGGCCCGTCGTGTATTAAACAAGCTTGTTACAGATGGAAAGTTAGCCGCAACTCCGGGTAAGAATGGACATATACAATATTCTATTGCAGTCGATGAGGCAGTCATGGAAAGTTTTAGCAAGATGTTTGGTTCACTCAAAACATCGCAGCAAACCCTGGAAAATGTACGGATTTTGGTGAAGCATAAGACACCAGTTGATGAGAACGTTCGCGGCTCACGCTCGCGCCACATCAGCGCAATTTTCCTTGAATGTAACGGTGAACGATTCCGTTTCCCACACACCTATCTACCTGGCGCAAGAGCAATGGCTCAACATATGGCCCACGGCGGTGTAATGACAGATAAGGTTGGAGCATATATTACGGAAAGTACAGGAAATCTATTGAAGCTTCAGTCTTTTAATCGCTACGTCACAACCAACAAGCTTATCAATGAAGATAGTTCTGGTATTGTTGACACCGTAAAGGAAAACATCGAAACTCTACGCACAGAGCTAAAGAAACTAACTGGCGTAAAGACATACGAAACCGTTAAGGCTCGTTTGGAAACATTTGAACGCGAAGCACTTGCGGAGGATGATACAAGCCAGCTTAAGGATCTATTTACTATTCGTCGCTTTGATGAAAAGTTTGAGGGTGTGTTGCCTATCATCAAACAACTTGTACAAGAGAAGGACACCTTCCACAAGCGCATTGAAGAAGCTGCCGCAAATATAGTCATGGTTCGCCGCGAAGCAATAAATACTACACCGATGTTTGAGTTCTCGAGTGAAAATTCTCGTCTAGGATTCAAGATCAACGAATTAGCACTAAGAATTATTGAGAATGAGGAACTTGCAGGGTTCGTCAATAAGATTGGTTCTAAGCTATGCAAAGAAGGTCAAGTTAATGATTTTGAAAAGGCTGTATTAGGCCAAGTTTTTGAAAACATTAAGGTAGCAGAGAAGTCAAATGCTCCTAGGCAAGAGATTAAAGAATCTGTCGACCTTGATACTTATTATGATAAATATGTTATGAACTTCTTTTAAGAAGTTCTTGACAAACACACAAGGTTTTCGTATACTAGCTGCTTACGAAGACCTTAGCAAGTAAGATGCGAAAGGGACTAACGTGACCTAAGTAGATCAGCAGCTCAATTAACAGCGTTCAATTTAAACTAAAGCAGGAATATATTATCATGGCAAAAACATTAGACGAAATCCGTGCAAAATTACAAGCACTAGAAAACCGTAAGAACCCAGGCAATTTCAATAGTGGCGACAAGTCCACATATGCACATTGGAACATGCCAGAAGGAACAACAGCAATTGTTAGATTCCTCCCAGATGCAAACCAGGAAAACACATTTTTCTGGGCAGAGCGTCAAATCATCAAACTCCCTTTCCCAGGCATTAAAGGCCAAGACGAAAACAAACCAGTTGTAGTACAAGTCCCTTGTATTGAAATGTGGGATGGTCCAAAGACTTGCCCAATCTTAAATGAAGTTCGTCCATGGTGGAAGGATAAGTCATTAGAAGAGACCGCTCGTAAGTATTGGATTAAGCGTACCTTTTACATGCAGGGATTTGTTAAGCAAGATCCGCTAAATGAAGCAGAGAAGCCAGCAAATCCAATCCGTAAGTTCATTATTGGACCACAGATTTTTGCAATCATTAAGGCTGCATTGTTAGATCCAGAAATGGGGCCACATAGTCCAGTTGATTATATCAACGGTGTTGATTTTGTGATGTCAAAGACAAGCAAGGGTGGATTCGCTGACTACGGAACTTCAAAATGGGCAAGAAAAGAATCCAGTGTCACTGAAGAAATGATGGAAGCAGTTACACAATTTGGATTAGTCGATCTCGCAACATATCTTCCAAAGCGTCCAAGCGCAGAGCAATTAGCAATCATGTTTGAGATGTTCCAAGCATCTGTGGATGGTGATCTGTATGATCCGGTACAATGGAGTCAGCATTACAAACCATTCGGATTTGATTCCGGCGATGACCCTGCTGATGTAGAGGGTAAGAAAGTAACTCGCACTGCACCACAGACTACAAGAACTCAAGTTCCTACAACAAAGTTAATTGTTAAGGATCCAGTGGCAGTGGAAGATAATGCAGACGATGAAGTAGAAACTCCTAAGGTAGTAGTTAAAGAAGAAGCAACAGTTTCCGTGAAGGCTGAAAAGTCACCACAGGAAATTTTGGCAATGCTCAGAAATCGCAATAAGGCGTAATTGAGATAGGGGCGGCTAAATACCGCCCCACTACTAACTTCTAAGGAGGACCTATGTCTAAAGCTATTGACATTTCAAAATTTCGTAAGAGTATTACGAAAAGCATTCCGGGTATCAGCTCGGGATTTCATGATCCAAATACTTGGATTTCAACCGGCAATTATGCCCTAAATTATCTTATCAGTGGAGATTTTCAACGAGGTATTCCTCTAGGTAAAGTTTCTATGTTCTCAGGACAATCGGGTGCAGGAAAGAGTTATGTTGTATCCGGTAACATTGTAAAAAACGCACAAGAACAAGGAATTTATTGTATCGTAATGGATACAGAAAATGCGTTGGACGAAGCATGGCTACATGCTCTAGGTGTCGATACGTCTGAGGGAAAACTATTGAAACTAAACGTATCGCAGATTAACAATGCGGCACAAATTATCAATGATTTTGTTAAGGAATATAAAGAGCAGGCACTCGAAGACAGACAGAAAATCTTATTTGTGATTGATTCCATTGGAATGTTGTCATCGGCAATTGGCGCCGCACAATTCGAAAAGAATGAGATGAAGGGTGATTTTGGATCAAAGCCGAAAGAACTTATGGCATTAGTTAGAAATTGTCTCAACATGTTCGGTGATTTAAACATTGGATTAGTTTGTACAAATCATTCATATAGTTCACAGGATCCATATTCACCGGATGATAAAATTAGTGGTGGTTCAGGTCCGGTCTACGCATCGAGTATTGTTGTTGCTATGAAACAGCTTAAATTAAAAGAAGATGCCGAAGGAAATAAAGTATCCGAAGTACAAGGTATTCGCGCAGGTTGTAAGGTAATGAAGACGAGATTCAACAAACCATTCGAGGATATTGAACTTCAGATTCCATACGACACCGGAATGTCACCATATAGCGGATTCTTTGATTTAATAGAAAAGAAAAAATTCGTCACTAAGGACGGTAATAGATATTTCTATGTTGATCTCAATGGGGAAATTCATAAGTATTTCAGGAAAGAATGGAATAGAAATGAAAACGGAATTATGGATTTGGTAATGTCCGAATTCATTACTAAGGTTAAGGCAAGCGAAAAAGAAGATTCAGAAACAGGTGAAGAGGTATAAAAATGGTTAATGATAATCACGAATTATTACTAGAATTGTGGTCTAGAATTAAATCACATATTCCGCCAAAAGAGAGACTAGAGGTAGCAGACATAATTGTTGTTGTGTTTGATGAATTTGGACTCGTTGAGAATGATCTTTTAGAACAAGATCTTGATAAAGAAATGCGGGCCGCCGCTCGTAGTCATTTATCAGACGATGAATTTAGTGAAGATGAGGAAGAATTTGATGATGACCGCTAAAGAGTTTGGAGAATTATTACTTGAAACGATTAAGAACAAGGATGTTCTGAAATCCATTACGCAAGTCCAGCAGTTCAAAGCAAATATGCGAGATGTGACTGTGGGTGCCGACTACGTTACTTGGATTTCAGAACCAGTAAATTTGACCAGGGTACATAAGGCCTTGGCAGAAGACCTAGGTGTCCCTCCGCGTGCTATGGCTATTAAAAGAGTATTAATGTCCAGAACTCAGAAAGCAGTATTATTGGTTCAAGCAATGGAAATTGCTATTAAACGAGTGCATCAGCTGTGAGTGAAAAAGAAGTATTTGAAAAATTGACGAAAGATCATCTTGTCTGGAAACGAGATGAACTATCTCGTCAATTAGCAAATGTTAAGACAATTTCCGAATATGTCGACCTGTCAAATAAAATTAATGAGTTAAATGACAAGATAGGTAAGCCCGAAAAAGAATCAGATCTATGAGCTCGTGGTACTATAAAATAACCTCAGATCTCTCAAATATTGCTGATTTCATAGATTATTATGAGACAGAATTAGAGACTGCCCGAAGAGAATTATCACTAAAGGGTAAGTCTCTAGAAACACATGCTGGAGAACTTCCCGGATTGGTGGAACAACGGTTTGCTCAATTACAAGAGATTGAGGCCGTGTTAGAATACCTAAATATCAAATTGCGCAAGGAAAGATCGGCCGAGTTTAAGAAATTCTTAGAAGCATATCAAAAATCTCTTAGCTCTAGAGATGCTGAAAAATATGTTGATGGGGTACAGGCAATTGTCGATTCAACATTGTTGGTAAATGAAGTTGCTCTGTTAAGAAATAAGTTTTTGGGTATTTCGAAAGGCTTCGAAGCGAAAAATTTCATGACTGGGCATATAATAAAATTACGTGTAGCTGGTTTGGATGATGCGAGCTTATAATGTCAACTTGTAAATTAATAATTCAAGATGAAGTTAATATCAAATTCGAAGGACTTGATGTTGTAACTCGTAGAAAACTTTATGACTCAGTAAAGTATTTCCTAGAATACGCAAGACACATGCCATCTTATAAGCTCGGACATTGGGATGGTATGAAATCCTTTTGTGATATAGGCGGCCGTAGTTTTATTAATCTTCTAGATAGACTTCTGCCTGTGGTACAATCTCAGGGTTATGAAATTGAAATTGAGGATCTCAGAGATACCACGCATGAGTTTATCTTTGATGAAGTAGAAGAAGATAGTTATTCAGATATTAGATGGCCTAAAGGACATCAGCGCGTCGGTGATCCTATTATTCTTCAGGATCACCAGGTTGAGGTAATTAATTCTTACCTTAACAACCTTACTGGTGTAAATATTGCCCCTACAGGCTCGGGAAAAACACTAATTACGGCGATTTTAAGCCATAAGGTTCAACCTTACGGTCGCAGCATCGTAATTGTTCCCACAAAGGATTTAGTAACACAAACCGAAGATGATTATAAAAATTTAGGATTAGATGTGGGTGTATTCTTCGGTGATAGAAAAGAATATCTAAAAACCCATACAATATGTACATGGCAAAGTTTGGAAAGCCTAGCAAAGCGCTCGAAAGAAATAGATTTAGAGATAGATATAAACGATTTCTTCGAGGGAGTAGTTTGCGTTATAGTAGACGAAGTTCACAAAGCAAAAGCCGATGTATTGAGAAAGTTATTATCGAGCTATTTGAAGAATGCCCCAGTAAGGTGGGGATTGACCGGAACAATGCCGGAGGAAGAGTATGATAGTGTTTCCGTTATTGCTTGTATTGGCCCACTACTTGGTAGAATTAATACAAAAGAACTCCAAGACAAGGGACTCTTAGCTCAATTACATGTTAATGTTTGGCAGATGCAGGATTTAGGTGAAACTGCATTTGACAACTATCAATCTGAACTAAAGTGGCTAACAACTAATCAAAAGAGATTGAAGTTCTTAGCGACTAAGGTTATTGAGATGTCTGAGAGTGGCAACACACTTATACTAGTTGATCGCATTGAGACTGGAGAAAAGTTACAATTGCTTATACCAGATTCTGTATTCGTCTCTGGCAAGATGAAATCAAAGGATCGTAAAGACGAATATAAAGAAGTTCAAGAAGTCGACGGAAAGGTTATTATTGCCACTTATGGTGTAGCGTCTACGGGCATCAATATTGTTCGTATTTTTAATCTTGTGTTGTTTGAGGCAGGTAAAAGTTTTGTGCGTGTTATTCAGAGTATTGGTCGCGGTATTAGAGTTGCCCCAGATAAGGACTTTGTGAACGTTTATGATGTCTGTTCAAATTGTAAATTCTCTAAACGACACTTGACAAAGCGGAAAAAGTTTTATTCTGAGGCCGAATATCCGTTTAGCATTAAGAAATTGGATTATTGATGAAAAGTGTAAAAACAAAATTGTCTGTTTCAGATTTGGGTGCGTTTCAGAGATTTTTAGAACATTATGAAATTATCGGTGTGTTTGTAGGAATCTATGAAGTAAGAGTAAATAATTTTCAAATAAACAATTTAATTCACTATGTATACGATGAGGATAATACAACAAGTACCTTAACCATGTTGGCACTAAAATATGGTAGCGTTGAGAAGGCATTCTTAAGAGCACGTTATACAGAACGAGAAGTAGAAGAAATGTACGAACTGAACACAACTTATAAGAGGTAAGCAAAATTAATATTCTAACAAATGAAAATAAAGCGTAT
>Ga0315278_10006588_pt1 | contig 10558 bp, 9 predicted proteins | sample YL17G06_0_MG_FD_203880 | JGI IMG/M metagenome (GOLD analysis project Ga0315278, IMG submission 203880) | Sediment microbial communities from Yellowstone Lake, YNP, Wyoming, USA - YL17G06_0 | ecosystem: Environmental > Aquatic > Freshwater > Lake > Sediment | place: USA: Wyoming | collected... | reverse complement strand
CTCGCCCACCGGGAGGACTGACGTGGAAACGATCCAGATCCTCGCAGTCGCCGCCATCCCCGTCCTGGGCGCCCTCCTCTGGTGGCTGTTCAAGGGAAAGTTCATACGCAACGACCAGGACCACAAGGATCTCCGCGAGGAGAACGAAACCACCCGTGGAATAATCGTTGATCAGATCGGGAAGGTGGTCTCGACCAACGACTGCCGCGACTGCCGCAACGGAACCACGAACGCGATCCAGGCGGTTGGGATCCGTCTCTCGACGATCCAGGAGTCGGTTGCCGACGTCCGCGAGAAGGTAGCCAGCGGTCTGGGCACCATCACGGGCAAGCTCGAAACGGTTACCCGCATGCTGGCCTCCAGGATGGTCGTCGGGCGCAAGGAGGACAAGTGATTTCCAATTACATCCGCGGCAAGGTGCAAGAGTTGAAATACGGATCCTCGGCTACCCGGATCTGGTTCACCCCGTCAATCAACGGCAAGGAAGTCACGCCCACCAGCGCGCCCCATGTCACGCTGTACGACAAGGACGGAACCGCTGTGGTCGGCCCGATCGACATGACCGCGGCGACCCCCACGGATGAAGGGTTCTTAGCCTTCGATGCTATGACCTCAAAGTTTGTCCCCGGAGAAGTCGTGACCGGCGGGACCTCCCATGCCACCGGAGCGATCGTCTCGATCGATTACTCGGGCACAACCGGGATCCTCACCTTGATCGGCGTCTCCGGGACCTTTGCAAACAACGAAGCGCTGACCGGGGACCAGGGGGGCGCGGCCACCGAAGACCTGGCCCTGTTCTCCCGGGACTATTTCTACGCGGCCACCCTGGCGGCAACGTCGACCTGGCCGCTGGGGGAGTCCTACCGGGCGGCGTTCTCGTTCGAGTTCAACTCCCTGACCTGGACCAGCGAGACCCGCTTCGACGTGGTGCGGATGCCCTTCGATCCGATCAACGCCGCCGAGGACGTGGATCGGGTTCATGCAGCATGGGCAACCCTGCTGCCCGAGGGGTGGGAGAGCTGGCAAGCCGCGGTGGAGCAGGGACACGCGGAACTCGCCATGGAGATCCGCCAGGCAGGCAAGCGTCCGGCCTTCGTGGTCAACCCCGAGGAACTCCGGGGCCTGGAGATGGCCTACATCTCTGCCGTCATCGCCCGGCAGATCTCCCAGTTCAAGGCCGAGGAGCGGAAGTATTGGGCAGAGGAACGGGATCGTCTCTGGGAGCTCGGCCAGGGGTTATTTCACTACGACCTAGCCGGGTATGACACCGAGACTCCCGAGGCAGACGAAGACATCCACGAAGAAACCATGCCGGCGAAGATCAGGAGATAGCGCGCTTGGCAACGACACCCACAGCCATTTACCTAGCCCTGGAGAAGACGATCGCCGGGCTGACCCCACGCGGAAAGCCGCACGCGGGCGGGCACGGGAAGTACCGACGACTCCCCGGGGCCTGGGACTTCGAGAACCTGGCCGTCACCGCCTGGGATCGTTCCTTCTCCCTGTCCGGGCTGGAGCAGGTGTCCCTGGAGTCCTTCGGCGATGGCATCGGCCACGAATGCCGCACCCAGTTGATCCTTCGGGTGGGGCACATCAAGACCGACAAGAACACCGAGACCCGGGACCGCACGGCCGAAGACCTGACCCAGTTGATTCAGGCGCTTTCGATGGTATCGAACAAGCCCTCCGGGGTGTGGCTGATTTGGAAGAAATCGGGGCCCAAGAACGTGATCAATGCCGAGGATCGATCCCTGGAAGAGATCGTCTTCGACCTGACCTACAACCTCGCAGCGATTTGAAGGAGAAGAAGCCATGACCGCCAGATACATCGTGTCCGAATACAAGGCGCTTTCCTGGGTCGAAGAGTCGACCTTCGGAACCGACCCCGGGAGCGGCTACACGGCGATGCGCGCCAGCAATATCAGCATCCCGGAGATGATCCAGGAGATGCTGTCCGCTGGGTTCTCCAAGTCCGAGGACGAACGCGGGCCGGACAAGGCCATCCCGGGCGCCAAGGGTGGCAAGTTCACCTTCGACGTCCCGCTGCGCGGCGGTGGTGGGGCGGCCTCCGTGTTGACCAACCTGATGGAGCATTGTGGCACGCTGAAGACCAGCCAGGTGGTAAAGACCGGGTTGATCGATGGCGGAAGTTCAACCACCTTCTACATGACAACAACCGATTGCGCCGACCTGGCAGTCGGGCAGATGGTGATGCACGTCCCGGCGACCGGCACCAAGTCGATGCGCCTGATCACCAAGGTCATCACCGGCACCCCCTCTCAGTCGAACACCTACACGGTCAATGCCGCATTCTCCACGACACCGTCCAGCGGTGACACCCTGGCGGCCATGGACACGATCACCCCCAAGACCGGGTGCATCTCCAAGTCCTTCACCTTCAAGGTCTACCTGGGGCAGAGCGCCACGGACCGGCTGTTGCTGTCCCTGTGCGGCTGCTGCATCTCCTGGAAACTCAAGACCACCGAGGCGAAGAAACTGCCCGTGGTGGAGTTCTCCGTGAGTTACGACAACTGGACGGCGACCGAGTCGAACACCACCCAGGTTGCCGACGCCTCACCCGTGGCGTACCCCGTGATCTCCAGCAAGCTCTACGTGGCGGGCGTTGCCGCCGATACCAAGAACATCGGTTTCGACCCCGGCCTGAAGTTGGACGAGTATCTCGCCACCTCGGGCGCCAACGGTCGGCAGAACTGGTTCGCCAGCGAGAGCGAACCGAAGATCGACTTCGAACCGCTGCATGATTCGGCGCTGATCACCGGGATGTCCGCGGCAACCATCTACGATCTGCTGTTCGAGTCCATCAAGGACGCCGACGAGGCATGGGGGATCGCGGTCCACGCCGCCCAGATCGAGAAGTACGGGCTTGGCCCGGACGGGAAGTTGCTGCGCGCCAAGATCGAATGGGGCGTTACCGACCCGGGCAAGGCCGACGCCGACACCGGGAACAGCAACGTGACCGCGAACATCCCCAAGTGGGCGATCGGGATCACCGCGTAACTGGCGGACTGGAAGGCAAGGAGGAATCATGGTGCAAGTGCTCATCCCCGACATGGAAGCGACCACCGAGATCAACCCGGCGCTAGAGTCGCTTAGAACCCAGGCCGAGATCGCTCGGGTGGCCGCAGTCAACAAGAAGATCACCCCCGAAGTTCTGGCCAAGCACGAGTCCGCCGTGTCCCTCGAGGAGAAAGAAAGCCCCGTGCGTGGCCATCCGCGGATCATCATCGGCTACCTGACCGGGGCACAGATCACGATAATGCGTGCAAGCCTGGCCTCCGCTTTCAAGGATGTGGAGAAGGACGAGGATGATATGGATCGGATGATCTCCATCTACCGGGAGATCACCTACCAGGCCGTGCGGGGCTGGAAGGTCAAGACCAGGAGCGGCAAGGATCTCCCGTTCGATCCGACCAAGGCAGTGGACACCATCGAGCGCATGGACTGGCTGTTTGCCGTGGGCGCCGCGGTGATCAACTACAACAACTTGGACGGAGAGACGGAAAAAAAATAGTAGCGGCAGCGTGGGTGGACCCGCACACCTTCGACTGCCGCCAATGCCAGGAAGTACCGAGTTTGAAGGTGAGTCTGGGTTGCGAAGGGATGCCGATGGACTGCGGACGCAAAGCACCTTGGAAGTTCCCACCCAACGACCCGAAACCGGCGGTTGTTCTGGAGCAGTGTCCCGTCAAGTTCATCACCCCCGACGTGCATGACTTGTTCCACCGGCTGAACCTGGCGGACGGCAAGATCAGTTTCTCCGAACAGGATCGGTTGCCCTATCCCTACCGGCAAGCGGCTTTGCTGGCCCTCCGCGAGCAGAACAAGGCGATGGCCGAGCGCATAAAGAAGGGCGGCTGACATGGCCGGCGACTACGATCCATTTTTCCAGCTCACCGTAGAGGACGACACCGCCGCCGGGATGCAGCAGGGTGTGGAGACTATCAAGGAGCAATCCAACTGGGCCACCGATGCGTTGGGGGAACCAGGCCCAGCGAATCCTGACGCAGATGGAGGAGGAGGAAAGGGTCTGCGCGGGGGGCTGTCGGGCACCCGGGTCGGGTTCTCCCTGATGGGCAAAGCCGCTGGTGGAGCCGCCGGGCATATGATCACCATGGCGGGCAGCGCCGCCAGACTTCTGCAAAGTGTTACCCCCCTCAAGGCTTCATTCTTGATGCTGCCCGCCGCGGTGATCGGGGTCGGGATCGCGCTATCGAAACTATGCACCAAGGATATTACCGACGCGATCAAGAGTCTGAAGGATCTCAATGATGCGGCGGATAAGGTCTTTGAATCCTTCATGGAGAAAGCCCAGGCCGCCAGAGACAAAGAACGTGGGCTCAGCCCAGCAGAGATCGAAAACCGCGGTGTCAAATCAGAAGTCTTCCAGCTCAAAGAGGGGATCAAGAAACTCGAAGCAGAACGCGCCAAGGCAATGGTGCGAAAAGAAAACCTCGATACCATTGACGAGGAGATCGAGAGAGCAAGATCCAAGATCGATCAGGACAACTACGTCATCGAGCAGAACAACAAGATCATCGAGCAAGAGAAGAAGAAACAGGATTTGATCCGTGGGACGTCCAGTATCCTTCATGGTCCTGGCACCGGTAAGTTCAGCGGGGGCGGTCTCCCCAAGGAATCGGGCGCGACCGTTGAGGGCGGCATGTCCGAGGCCGGGGCCCTGTTGCTGCAGGCCGGCGGCATCGGTGGCTTCGGCGGACTCCTGGCGGCAGCGGGGGCCGGGGCCAGCGGCATCCAGGCCTTGCTTGACAAGGGTGGGGCAATCCTTCTCCAGGGCCAACTGGATACCGAACTCGCCGCCGCCGAGCAGGAAGAGGCGATCAGGGAGGGTAGTCTTGCGGTCCAATCGCGCATGCTGGAGAAATTCGCGGACTATCAGGCACAACTACGCGAGGAAGATGCTGCCTCGGCGCGCTCGATAGAACATCAGAAGATCCGCGATCAGCGGGAAGCCATGAATGCCGCCCGGCAAAGCCTCGACCTGTTCGAGGATTTCTCCAACCAGTACATCAAGAACCAAAAGGCAAAACTGGCGATCGACATATTGATCACCGCCGGGCGCGCGGCCATGAACATGCAGGAGCAACTTGCCCTAGCCTGGGGAATGCTTTACGAGAACCCCCCCGGTGCCGCAGCGCACTTCATCTCGGCTGGTTTGTTTGCCGCCCTGGCCGCCGGGAAGATCGCCGGCATGGTCGCGGGGGCATCTGCGGGGGGCTCTGGTTCTGGTGGTGGCTCCTCTGCCTACGGGGGCACCGCTTCGTCCGGCAGCGAGGGCCCGCGCGTGACCAACGTCGTGATCTACCTCGATGGGGAGGACATCTCATCCCAGACGGTCAAGCGGATCAAGAGTGACGACCAACGGCAGAACCCAACGAAGGTGAGGGACCGCCTATGACCATGCCGAGCCTGTGCGTGCCGATCACCATCACCGCGACGAACAAATGGATCTCGTTCAAGTATCCGCACGACTCCGCAGAGTACAACGCAGCCGTGGCCGTCGGTGAGTACGCAGATATCTATGCGTTGCTCAACGCGCTGGGCGATGCGATGCAGGTTGTTTGCGCGGCCTATGAGACCTCCTGGCTGGAGGTCAAGACCGATGGTGCGATCGGCGGCCTGACCGAGTTCTACACTGACAACAGCCTGGAAATCCTCTGGCACACCGGGACGCATGGAGCAGAGGGTGCGCACGATCACATCGGAGACGTGCTGGGGTACTCCGACGCGGCAGACGATGAGATCCTTGTCCCTGGCTACCTCGTCTCCGACTTCCAGCACCAGGGCGGTTGGTATCATAACGCCAGCCCCATGGATGATTCGTTGCCCCAACTCGAACACGTCGGCTCCGACCTGCAGACCACGCTTGACCAGACGGACGCCTGCGTGATCGACATCTGCACCCGCCACCAGTGGGATCTGGAGTTCTTTGCCATTCCCAAGGAGGCCATGTTCGCGCAGTTCGCCACCGGTGCGAACCTCAACCGCGATCTGGAAACGGTGTGGCGGGCCATGGTGGGCGGCAGCAAGGCAATCTATCGGCCGGATTATACCGTGCCGGCCACCCATCATCATCTCTGGCTCGAGAAGCCTCGCGCGCTGCTGGGCGCGGCCAAGCGCGCGGGCAAGACGCAGGCCTACTGGCGGATCGACCTGCACTTCCGGGAGGTCGAGGTTTGACCACCGCCGCCCGCATAGCCGCCCTGGTGAACAGCCGCCAGCGCCTGCAGTGGTGGATCGAGATCGAGGGAATCCGCTGCCGATATGGCACGACAACGCCCGTGTGGGCACCGGAAGATGTCACCCCGAACGAGGAGGATGATATGTCGTCGTTTTTCCACTTGGTCTCTGGCACGGCGATGCCGGCCATTGGCAAGGAGCCGGTCGTTGACGAAAGCGGCATGCAATACCCGGATGATGAGGTGGAGCACCGAGCATCCTGGATTATCTACGTCCCGGTTGCGCTCCGCACTGGGCACACCCTGGTCGAACGGCTGGTGTTCTACGCCGAAGCCGCCGGGACCGCCAAGATATCGATCGGGATCACGCCGTTCAATGAGTCGGGCGCGGACACCTTTGACCCCGATCTGGTCGTCAAAGACGTTGCGATCCCGGCAGCCCCGGACAGCATGGTCGCCGTGGACGTGGACCTGACCGAGTACATCGACGCGAACGTCACACATCTCATGATCGGACTCTCCAGGGATTCATCCGTCAGCGGCGACAATCTCGCCAAAAAACTCGTCTTCATGAACGGATATCTGGTGGAGTAGGCATGGGCACCGAGAGAATCATACACCCGTGGATCACCGGGATCCCGAAGATCAAGGGCCAGGAGGTTGATGCGCTCAACGGGGACACCACGCCCCAGACCTTCTCCGTGAACGTGCTGGACATCGACAACGAGATCACCGATCTTTTCGCGTTCAACGTCGTCCCGATCAAGACCAAGGTCACGGCCAGGATCGATTCGACGGACACGTCGATCACCGTGGCGAACTCGGCGGTGTTCACCCTGCCCTGCGACCTCTATGTCAACAAGGAAACGGTTTACGCCACCGCGGCACCAGATGGGACCACGCTGACCGTCACGCGCGCCATGTATGGCAGCACCGCGATCGATCATCTGCTCACCGACCAGAACGGTGCGACGATCACCCTTGAGATATTCAACCGACCGCAATTTATGGTCGGACGCCGGGTCACGCTCTGCGAGGGAATCGAGGGCCTGGCCGAGGCCGACGCGATGAAGATCAACGGGTTCCTGACCGGGACTTCGGTTGACGAGTCGATCTGGCAGTTCGATTGCTCGGGTGTGCTGGCCATCCTGAAAAAACAGATCTGCACCAACCTGCCAGTGACCAAACTCGCGGCGCCACTCTGGGGCGGTGAGACATCCGAAGACCAGGAGAATCTAGACGCGGCGCCAGGTCCAGGATCCGACGGGGCAGGGCCGGTTACCTACAACGCGATCAAGATCGAATCCCTGACCGGGGGCAACGCATTCAAAGGCGCCGGCACCGTGCAAGTGGGCGAGGAGATCATTCGATATGAAGTCCACGTCAACTTATCCGAGTTCCTCGTAATCCAGAGCGTTCCAAACATTGATCCTTATACGCCGTTTTACCTGACGATGGGCCGTGGTCTGTTCTCTAGGGAGATCCTCGGGGACAAATGGCAACGGCTGATTTTCGATGGGCAGCTCGGCGTTCCGCAGTTCATGGACCGCCATGAGGCCGGGGAGGAAGTCAAGCAGGTGGTCACACATCTGGACATGACCGGGTTCACCTCGCCCAACCCGATCCAGGTGATGCTGATCCTGCTCACCAGCACCGGCTACGGGACTAACGGAATATACGACGTCCTGCCCGATGGGTGGGGCGCGGGGATTGATCAGAGCATGATCGACGTGGCCGGGATGATCGCCCTGGGTAATGCCTACGGGCTAACGCAGATCCCGATCTCCGTCTGCATCACCGAACCCGTTGAATTGTTCGAGTGGCTTCAGGAAAACATTCTGCGGCCCTGCCATCTGTTCCTGGTTGAAGATCTCGACGGCAAGATCGTCGCCAAGACTATTCTCACCAAGGACGAGGCAGAGATCGCCGGGGCGTCGATCACCCTGGACGTGGGCGAGTTGATCAAGGCCCCGAAGTGGGCCCCAGGTGACATGCCGGTCGGGGAAGTGACCATCAAGTGCAATTGGAATCCGGGGGACGACAAGTTTTACACGGAGGCCAAGTGCCTGCTGGGCGACTCGCTCAAACGGTATGAGGGGTTGACCAGGCGCACCGAGATCGAATGCAAAACGATCTACATGCCCGGCGTAGGACCATCGGCAACCGTGACGCAGGAGAACAAGCCCGGCGTCCCAGCCTTTCTGAACCAGTTCATCTCCCCGATCTTCGAGCGATGGGCGATCAACCCGTGCCCGAGCATCGAGGCCGATTTACTCTACAAGGATCGATACTACGTCCAGCCGGGAAACATTGTGAAGCTCACCATGGCCGGCGTGCCCGACGTGGAGACCGGGGATCGCGGGGTGTCCGCCCAGTTGTTTCAAGTGGTGAGTGAACGGCCCGATGCGAAGAAGGGAACCACGACGATCGGCGCCCTGATGATCGGTTGTCATGATCGGAACTACCGGCGGATCGCCCCGAGCGCCAAGATTGCGGGCTACGACGCGGATGGCGGGGTGGGCGGCGTACCCAGAATTACACTGGAGGCCAACATCTTCTCAGCTTCTCCGGCCAAGGATTCGGACTTCTTCGAGCCACTGGACAAGGTCATCCTCGTCCAGGAGGATTATCGGGCGCTGGACGGCGGGGCAACGCCCGAGGTGGTGACGATCCTCGGGGTGGGATCCAACTACATCGACCTAACCGCCGCCCCCGCCACGGCCCCGATCGCAGGGTTCTTCGTGGACACCCCCGCTTATGGTGATGCGACGACGGCGCAGACGGAGGACTGGAGTTTTCAGGCTGGCAGTGACGAGAAAATCGGGGCAGATCCCGGAGTGATACGCCAATGAGCGAGCATCTTTTCAACGCCTTTGTTGAGCCGGTCGCTGCCCTGCACCACAACGGCAAACGGGTGCTAGGCCTGGTCGATAATGTGTTGGCCAATGCCGTTGTCACTGACTATTCCGCCTGCCGCCGAAACAACCTGTGCTTTTTTCTCAACACCCCTTCGGTGCAATCGATCACGACCAGACAACGAAACATCTGGCAGCGGATCTGTCCAGACATCCCGATCGCGGGGCGCGTCCGGGGGAATACTCTGCGGATCCATGTGCGCTGCAGTGGGAGCGTGGAAAACAAACTGCACATAGTAGCCGAGTTGATCGGTTTCCCCGTCTCCGTCTCGGGTGAGGCCCCGTTCGACATCGCCGACATTGGCGCCTCCGAGGCCTGGCATACTCTGGATCTCGACATAACGGGCGTTGACACCTCAGCCGTCAATGCCCCGTTGCAGGCGCAGGCCTGGCTCCGCTTGTCGGTCTACTCGACGGATTATGCGGCAACCACCTTCACCCTCTACGGCGTCTCCGGGTACTGCCTCGGGGATTCCAGCCCGCCGGTCTACACCGACTTGACCGCGACAAACTCCAAGGCCGGCACCGACGATTACGCGGACAGCGCACTTCTCCGCAGGTTGATCAGGGACAACGCGGTTGCGGTCCACGAAGCCCGCGTTCCTGGGAACAACATCGTCAACCATTGGTTGCGCCAGTGGTACAGCGCGGGCAACTACGGGGTGAACAACGACCAGCTCGGGCGCTACAAGGTGATCAAGCGCAAGGGCGTGACCTCCGTCTCCCTGTTCGTCCTCTACGAAACCGGGGCGGCCGGTCCCACGTTCACCCTCAAGGCCACACTGGGCGGCGTGGTCAAAACCGCTGCTGCCCTCGCGTCCGCGGGCACCACCGCGTGGGTGACCCTGCAGTGGACGGGATTGACTAATGACGAGTACGAATGCGAGTTGTTGATCGACGCCTCGGAGCCCACGGCGGCTAACGCATTTTACGCGCCCTTCGTGATGTTGATCGAGGATTTCGACGCCGCCATCGCCCACACCGTTCCGTTTGTCGAGAAGGCGCAGACGGGAAAGGTGGTGCTGGCCACGGAGTACAACAACGCCCGGGACACTCTGGACAGCCAGTACAATTGCAACACCGGGATCATGATGTGCGACTGGCGGTGCTCGATCTTTGGTTATTCATTCGACAACCGATTCCAGGCCGACGCCACGGCCATGGTCAAGGACGACTTCGGGCCGAACGTGGCCGCCGGGTTCGGTGGCTCTATCGTGGCCCGCACGATCCTATTCCCCTCGCCCTCGAGCAAGCGTCTGCGCGTGACCATGGCCTACAAGGTCTTCAACGACCTGACCGCGCTCAAGGCGATCAACATCCAACTCAGTCACAGCATGGTTGCAACCACATGGGATGACGTGGACCCAGCGGTAGACCAGACGGCCGGAACCCTGATCGTCGGGGGCCAGGGCGCCTATGATGGAT
>Ga0315278_10006585_pt1 | contig 10560 bp, 7 predicted proteins | sample YL17G06_0_MG_FD_203880 | JGI IMG/M metagenome (GOLD analysis project Ga0315278, IMG submission 203880) | Sediment microbial communities from Yellowstone Lake, YNP, Wyoming, USA - YL17G06_0 | ecosystem: Environmental > Aquatic > Freshwater > Lake > Sediment | place: USA: Wyoming | collected... | reverse complement strand
GCGGCTGGCGGCCAATGCCCTGCGGTCAGTCGTTTGGGATGCCCACACGGTCTGATCGGGCACGCCGCTGTGCGGGAATGCCCTGTAATAGTCAATCGAGGTCACATACGCCGGCAGGTTTCTTTCATCCTTTCCTTTGCCGTGATAGTTGCAGAGCACATACCCTTCTTTTCCGTATGTGCCTCCCCAGTCCCCGCTGGTGGTGGTATCCAGCCTGACCCATTGCGCGGCATAGGTCAGCGGCGGCTCGTCATAGGCGGGCGTGGTCCCCTTGTACGAGACGGTCAGTGCATACGAGCCCGGCTGCACGCCGGTGAACCAGACGAACTCGGCATCCTGGCCCGCCCCACCGATTCCTGCGACGGCATGGTAGGCGCCATCCCATGCAGGCTTTCCGTTGATGGCGATGCTGGCGATTGTCTTTCCGGCCTTTGGGATGCCAATGCGGCCGATGGTGCCTTGTGGCGCCGTCACGGTGCAGAGCCCCGAGGAGAGATCGAAACTGGCGGAGATGGCGCCGAACGGCGTGGGCGTTTCCCCTGAGACACGGGTCAACGTCCTGCCCGGATGCGGACGGATGTCATAGGTCGTGAACCCCGGCGTCGTGGGCACAATGCCGAGCACCTCTTCGTTCAGCCATTTCACCGGCCCTGCGCCCCAGGGATGACACAGGCTGACAATGCCGCATTGGGCGTTGGGCACCGCATCGTTCGGACCGATCACCTCATTCCATGACGGGCGGTACACCTCGAACGGTGTCGTGCCGCCGTACTGGATCATGCCGCCCCACATGTCCCTGATGGAGCTTAGCGCGTCATCGTGCCTTCCCACGCGGGCCATGGCCTGGATGACGAAATACTGGTTGAAGGGCGAAAGGGAAATGCGGTTGACCCGGTCCAGGAAGTGCTTCCTGGACAGTGCGTCCTTCTCCTCATCGCTCAAGCATCCTGTCGCGATGGCATCCGCGGCGGCGTGCAGCCCGAGCGCGGCAAACCAATCCCTGTGCTTCCGGAGCTCCGCCATTGTATCCCTGGCATAGCGGTTGTACTTGTCTTTCAGGTCCGTCCGGCCGAGCTGCCCCATGGCTGCGGCAAACTCCTTCCAGGCCCTGATTGACAGCATCTTGTAGGCATGCTGCGCTTCAGGACAGGGCCTGAACCAGATCTCGAATCCCGCACACAGCCGCTCATCCCAGCCGTAGAATCCCAGTGCCGGGTCTTTGCCAAACACGGCATGGGCGTCGTCGAGTTTCCCACACACGTTCTCCATATAGCGGGAAAGGGTGGCCGTGTCGCCCGTGTACCAGTAGTAATCGAGCACACTGAGGATCCAGTACAGGGAATAGCTTCTGATGCCGTTATCTTTGTCGGCGGTATTGTCAATGTTTTTCCTAATGAAATCGAAGTTGCCAAGGGCGACCAGCGCCGCAGCCTGAGACGGGTGGGCGTCGCCGGTCCAGGACATCCTGTCTCCGCGATCCATGAGGATGGAGCCGAAGTAGTCCTTGCACAGGGATGCTTTCACGCCATAGGCGGACATGTACCAGATCCTGGTGAGCAACGGGTCGCTGCAGGAGAACCGGCCGGCATAATTGCAGGGCTTGACCTGGCACACGGCGCGAATGCCCGTGATATGCCATGGAGCGCCGGCGGACTTGACCTTGATCCACGCGAACCGCATTCCATCGTACAGCTCGCCGTTCAGCTCGAGCCGGAAGGTGGCGCCGTGCTTGACAGGCACGCCGGTCTTGTCTCGGCCCGGTTCGTTGTACTCGCTGATGCTCATCTCGACATCGCCTGGGCAGTCGGGACTGTCGAACTCGACCCATGCGCCACATTCAACGCCGAAGTCCAGGACGATTGCACCGGAGCCCTTCACCGTGACATTGGGGCAGTCGCCAGTCAAGGAGTGGAGATTGAGGAACGCCTTCGCGTTGTCGGCAGAAACGGCTTGTGGCCGAAGCAGGTAGATCTCGAGCGGATCGGCCGCCTGGGGCTTGGGCCAGCGGTACGAGACAAGCGGGTCGGGCGATTCAGGCACTTCCGGCCCGCTGAAGGCGCCGGAACCGACATAGGCATACGGCTCGTCAATCGGCGACCTTGCCGAGAGCGCCGGCCTGGCCACATCCTGCTCTGCTCTGTTGCTTTTTTTTTCAACCGAGGCCGACTCGAGTGCCGTGATCACATCGCCGACATGCAGGAAGGCGGCGCTGGCGGCGTCCTTCCCAGCCGCGCCGATAGAGATCTGCCGCGATTCCTTGCCGCCATCGTCAGGCGCGATCGGAAAGCCCATGATGCCCGGCAGCTTCAGCGGCACGGCGGCAGACTGTGCATCAGGCGTTGACCCGCCGATGAGATCGAGGCTGGCTGCCAGGATCATTGCGGCCAAGGCGGCACACAGATTTCCTGCGTTCATCTCCCTCCGTGAGTGCTCGGTTAACACATCCTGAACTGCCACTTAGTATAGCAAAACAAGCCGCAACAGGCAAGCGGGCGGGGAACCTATACCGTTCCATCACAGGTGATCAACCGCCAAGACGCCACGGTCGCCAAGGAGGAAAGGCAGAAACCAACTGCGGTGATGCTGCCGAAGGAGTATTGAGCCGGACAAATTGCCCTCTGGTTTTCGTGTAGTTCGTGTGTTTCGTGGTGAGATCATTGCCCCTCCTGCACAATGCGCAGAGCGGCCCTTGGGCGCAGCCAAGAGAGAAGTGGCCACTGATTCACGCGGATATACACGGATGAGGAGCCGATGTGTTCAGGTGGCCGTTCTCTCGTCCGTGGCAGTCCGTGACAATCCGTGGCTGATTGAGTCTGTGCCCCGCCATCAAGTCCACGCCATGGCTGCGGATCACCGTAGTCCCACCCCTTGGCGTGGGCGGGATCTTTGCTCCGCTTCGACATCCGGCAACCAGAATCCAGGATCAACTCCCCCTTGTGTTCTGGCCTGACATGCGCGGCGCGCGGTGAATCTTTGCGGCCTGTTTTCGGGAAAAGAGGCCGCCCGTTGCTTTTCAGGGCGCGATTTTGTATACTAGGGACTGGGAATATAGCGAGTGCGCGTGCCCGCCGACCGGCTGTCGGCACCGGCATGCCCTCATCAGCAACACCATGGCTGCCATGAAACAAGGCATTCATCCAAAGTACGAGATGGCAACAATCAAGTGCGCCTGTGGAGCCGTCTACACGGTTGGCTCGACGGCGAAGAACGTCCACGTCGGCATCTGCGCTGCATGCCATCCGTTCTTCACCGGCAAGCAGAAGTACCTTGACACCGCGGGCCGCGTCGAGAAGTTCAAGAAGCGGTACAGCGCCGCCGGCTCCGCCGTCAAAGAAGGCATTGAAGAAGGCCGCCGACAAGGCCGCGGCAAAGGCTGCACAGAAGGCCGCCTCAAAGCCCGCGCCGAGGCCGGCACCGAAGGCTGCGGCAAAAGCCGCGCCGAAGCCCGAAACGCCAACGGCATAACCGTCCCGCGGCTGTCGCGCCGCATTGCCAGGGAAGCGAATGGACCTATCCGGGTTCAGCCAGTACGAGAAGGAACTTGCCCGGCTCGAGACCGAGCTCTCCCAGCCTGCAACGGCCACGCAGCCGGGCAGGCTGCGCGACCTCACACGCCGCCATGTCCAGCTTGTCGAGCTGCTCCGCGTTGCCAACAACCTCCGTGCACACCAGGCCCGCGTGGCCGAGTGCGAGGAGATCATCCAGTCCGGTGGCGACAAGGAGCTGGTGGCCCTGGCGCTCGAGGAACTGGCGCAGGCACAGGCGGCCATGCCGCAGGTCGAGGACACGCTGAAACGCCTGCTGCTGCCCCGGGACAAGGAGGATGAAGCCAATACCATCGTCGAGATCCGCGCGGGCACGGGAGGCGAGGAGGCCTCGTTGTTCGCGGCGGACCTGTACCGGATGTACAGCCGGTACGCGGAGCGGAAGGGGTGGCGTGTCGAGACGATGTCCACAAGCGAGTCCGAGACGCGCGGGATCAAGGAAGTGATTTTCAGCATCGAGGGCGACAGCATCTACCGCTTCCTGAAATACGAGGCAGGAGTCCACCGTGTCCAACGGGTGCCGGTGACCGAGGCAAACGGGCGGATCCATACCTCGGCCGCATCCGTTGCGGTCCTGCCCGAGCTCGAGGACATCGAGATCGAGATTGACCCGACGGAACTGCGGATAGACTCGTTCCGGTCCAGCGGCGCGGGAGGCCAGCATGTTAATGTGACCGACTCGGCGGTGCGGATCACGCATATCCCGACAGGGGTTGTGGTGAGCTGCCAGGACGAGCGGAGCCAGCACAAGAACCGGGCCAAGGGGATGCGGATCCTGAAGGCTCGGTTGTACGAGCGGGCCCGGGCCGAGGCGCTGAGCCAGCGGGCCGAGCAGAGGAAGTCCATGGTCCGGAGCGGCGACCGGAGCGACAAGATCCGCACCTACAATTTCCCGCAGAACCGGGTGACCGACCATAGGATTGGCCTCTCGGTCCACGCCCTCGAGGAAATTCTCGATGGGAACCTTGACAAGATCATCCAACCGCTGATCGAGCATGATACACACGAACGACTCAACCAGTTGTTTGCCACTGCTGCGTAATGCGAGCGCGGTACTGCTGTGGTGCATGGCGGCCGGCTGCGGCAAGCCCGCGCCGCCGCCACAGGCAAAGCCCGAGCCGAAGCAAGCCGCAGTCCAGCCCGCTCCGGCGACGCAGGCCGTTGCGGCGGTCCCGGCGCCGCCGGCTCCGGCAGTGCCGACCAATACGCCCCCTCCGCCGAAGCCGAAGCTTGAGCTTACGTCGAACATCATTGCCTATGTCGGTACTGAGCCGGTGCTTACCGAGGAATTCACGAAGGATATTCCCGAGGGCACGCTCGATACAATGCCCGACTACCTCCGCAGGCAGTATGCGGCGCGGATTGACGAACTGATCGGGTACCACCTTGCCGGCTGCGCGGCAGACCGGGAGTGCTTCACGAACGAGCCGGGCTACCAGCGCGACATTGACGCGGCACTCCGGAAGGTGAACCTGTCGTATTACTTCGAGCGCCACATCCAGGCCAGGGCAACGGTGACGGACCAGGAAGTGAAGGAGCAGTACACGCTCCATGCCGACGCGTACAAGGTGCCCGCAACGCTGCGGGTGCGGCACATTCTTGTCGAGGTGAAGACGGGCGCCTATGCAGCCGAGGTGAGCAACGCGCTGGAGAAGGCGCAGGGGCTGCGGAAGCGGGTGCTCGAGGGGGAGAAATTCGAGGATGTTGCCGCATCCGACTCGGACTGCGTCACGAAGAGCAAGGGAGGCGACCTCGGCTACCGGCAGCGCGGCCAGCTCGAACCGGTGATCGAGGACACCGCCTTCGCCCTCCATGGCACCGAGATCTCGGGCGTGATCCGCTCCCGGTACGGCTTCCATATTGTGCAGGTGACGGACCGGATGGCCGAGCGCCGCCGGACGTTCGACGAAGTCAAGAACGAGATAAGAACCGAGCTTGAACAACGACGCGAGCAGCAGCTCTATGCCGGGCTGCTCGCCACGCTCACGAACACATACCCGGTGATCCGCAATGAACACGTCATCCAGGATCTTGTGCGCGGCGGCCTCTAGTGTAGTGTCGTACAGCTGCGCACAAGCAACGAGACACGCCACGCGCCTCGCCGCATTTGCCGCGGTTGGGATGCTTGCCGTGGCACAGCCTGTGCGCGCCGCAGAGCCGGCCGATGTCGCCGTAGGCCACGTGGCAGCGCGTGTCGGCGACGAAGTGGTGACCTCGATCGAGCTCGACCGGGTGCTGGCGCCCGTGACGCGCGAGCTTTCGGCGAAGTTCGGGAAGGAGGACCTGCCCGCCCAGATCGCCGGCGCCCGCCGTGCGGCGCTCCTCCAGCTCGTGGACCGGAAGCTGCTTGCCATCGAGGCGAAGGCCATGGAGATGCAGATCCCCTCGGTCGAGGTGGACAAGCAGATTGACCGGTTCAGGGCCGACTACGCGACGGACGAGGACTTCCAGGGCTTCCTCGACGAGCAGCGGCTTACACGCGATGAGCTGCGGAAGATGGTCGAGGAGGATTTGAAGGTGAAGGTGCTGTTCCACGAGAAGGTATACCGGCGTGCCCGGGTGAGCCCGAGCGAGATCCACGACTACTACCAGCTCCATGTGTCGGAGTACCTCCAGCCCGCCCAGGTCCACCTGTACACGATCATGGTGAAGAAGAAACAGGATCATGTCCAGGCATTGCAGCATGCACAAGACATCGTGGCAGAACTGAAGGCCGGTGCAAACTTCCAGCAGACCGCCCGGCTCAAGTCGGAAGGAGCACAGCGGGACAAGGGAGGAGACTGGGGCATGGTCACCGAGGGCACCTTCAGCGAGGACATGGCGGAGGTCGAGAAGACTGCCTTCACACTCAAGCCGGGCCAGGTCAGCGCAATCGTCGAGGGGAAGGACGGGTACTACCTGGCCTATATTGACAGGAAGAAGGCCAGCAGGATACTGACCGAGGAGGAGGCCTACGACCAGGTGTACAACCGCCTGTTCCAAGTGAAGCTGGCGGAGATCTACGAGGACTACATGCAGCATCTGCGTGACAAGACGTACGTCGAGGTGCTTGACGAGACTGTGGGCGAACTGCCCGGGCGCAGCGGGACGCTGCCTGTGGCGCCGCTGCTGCCCAAGGCCACCAGCGGTGGTAACTAGTGCGGCGATACACGGCGACCATGCTCATTCTCGGCATAGATCCCGGCACGCGCACAACAGGCTACGGCATCATCCGGTTCGACCACGGGACGGCGGCATGCGTCGAGTACGGCACGATCGAGAACAAGGCGAGCCTGACGCCATGGCAGTGCCATGTCCGGATCGCCGACGGCATCGCGCGGCTTGTCCAGGAGTACACGTTTGACGCCGCGGCGGTGGAGAGCCAGTTCTTCTTCAAGAACCCGGCAACCGCTTTGCGGATCGGCGAGGCCCGCGCCGCGGCGGTGCTGCCGGTGAGCCGTGCGGGCGTGGTGGTGTTCGAGTACGCCCCGGCACGGGTGAAGCAGTCCGTGGTCGGCACGGGCGCGGCACGGAAGGAGCAGGTCCAGGCCATGGTCCGGACGCTCTTGGGACTGAAGGAGCCGGTTGCGCAGGAGGATGCCGCGGACGCCCTCGCCATCGCCCTGTGCCACGCCCACACGAAACGGTTTGACCAGAAGGTTCCATGATTGTATTCATCGAGGGAATCATCGAGGAGAAGAATCCGGCCCGGGTTGTCATCAACGCCGGCGGCGTCGGCTACGAGCTTGTGATCACGCTGAACACGTACGAGAGCCTGCCTGCGGCGGGATCGAAGGTGCGGCTTCACACCCACCACCATGTCCGGGATGACGCGGAGGTGCTGTACGGCTTCAGCGACACTGCCGAGCGCTCCTTCTTCGGCCAGTTGACGGCAGTATCCGGGATCGGCCCCGCAACGGCGGTGGGAATCCTGAGCGGGATGCCGTTGGTGAGCCTTCGCGCGGCAATTGCGGCGGAGGATGTGAAGCGGCTGTCGAGCATCAAGGGCGTGGGCAAGAAGACGGCCGAGCGGATCATCGTCGAGCTCAAGGACAAGGTGTCGGCCTTGGCAGTTGCGGAAGAGAGCGCGGGCCGGGCCGCCCTGAGCGACGAGGAGCGGGTGATGAACGACGCGGTTCTGGCGCTTGTGGCGCTGGGGTACCGGAACGCCGAGGCGTTTGCGGCGGTGAAGCGGGTGCTGTCCGGCGCCGAGGGGCCGCTGGCGATCGAGGATGTGGTCCGGCGCGGCCTCGCGTCGCTGCAGAACGGATGAGGAGACAGGCAATGGCTGATTCGTTGATCAGGCACATACCCAAGCAGGAGGACGTCCTCGACCTCACGCTGCGGCCGCAGCGGCTGGCCGACTTCATCGGCCAGGAGGTGATCAAGGAGCGGCTTGCCATTGCCATCGAGGCGGCCAAGCAGCGGCAGGACACCCTCGACCACGTCCTGTTGAGCGGCCCGCCCGGGCTTGGCAAGACGACGCTGGCCAACATCCTCGCCAACGAGCTTGGCGTCAAGATCAAGACCACCTCGGGCCCCGTCATCGAGAAGCCGGGCGACCTTGCCGGGCTGCTCACCTCGACCATCGAGCAGGGCGATGTCCTGTTCATAGACGAGATCCACCGGATGAACCACGTGGTCGAGGAATACCTCTACCCTGCACTCGAGGACTTCACGATAGACATCATGATCGACCAGGGGCCCCAGGCGCGCAGTGTCCGGCTGGACCTGAAGAAGTTCACGCTGATCGGCGCGACGACGAGGACGGGGCTCCTGTCCGCCCCGCTCCGCGAGCGGTTCGGGATTTCCTTCCGGCTGAACTACTACAGTGACCACGACATGGTGAAGATTGTCCACCGGTCGGCAAGGATATTGAACATCGAGGCGGACAACGAGGGGGCGGCTGAGATTGCGCGCCGGTCGCGCGGGACGCCCCGTGTCGCGAACTTCCTTTTGCGGCGCGTGCGGGACTATGCCCAGGTCCGCGCCAACGGAGCAATCAACCTCGATGTCGCCGACAAGGCGCTGAAGATGCTCGGCATAGACGATCTCGGCCTCGACGAGATGGACAGGGCCTACCTTGAATGCCTCATCCAGAAGTTCGGCGGGAAGCAGGTAGGGATCAAGAGCCTCGCTGTCGCCATTGGCGAGGAGAGCGACACGCTCGAGGAAGTGTACGAGCCGTACCTGATCCAGCAGGGCTTTGTGAAGCGGACCCCGGGCGGCCGCGTGGCGCTCGAGAAGGCATACAAGCATCTGGACATCCCGACAACCCACACCTCGTTGTTCTAATGGACGCACGACTCCTTATCGCGCCACTGGTCTGCGCGGCAGCCATTGCCGCCCCGCGGCCTGAACCGATCATGCCGCTGAGCGAGGTGAAGCCTGGGATGACCGGCGTCTGGAGGACGTGCGTGGCAGGCACCACGGTGACATCCTTCCCGATGAGGGTGGTGGGTCTTCAGCCGAACATCATCTATCCGGGCGAGAGTGTGATCCTGTGCGAGGCGCTCGATGCCCAGAACAAGCATTCCGGGCCGGTGGCCGGCATGAGCGGCAGCCCGGTCTACATCAAAGGCCGGATCGTCGGAGCGTATGCCTACGGCTCGACGGCACAGAAGGACCAGGCATTGTTCATGGCCACACCGATCGAGTTGATGCTGAAGATGGGCACGCTGCCGCGCACGGCGCCTGTACAGGGCTTCTCGCTGCCGTCGCCCGGCAACGAAGGCGACGAATCGAGCCTGACGCCGTTGTTTGTCAGCGGACTGGGCCCGCGTGCGCTCGCGCTGATGGACCAGCGGTTCAGGAGCCTGGGCATGAGAACGTATGCGGCGGGCTCGGTTGCGGGCGCCGCGCGACGGTGTGCAGAGCTGAAGCCGGGAAGCCCGGTCGCCGGCGTCATCCTCCATGGCGACATTGCCGCCGCGGCAGTCGGCACAGTCACTTACCGCGATGAAAACACCATCTACGCCTTCGGCCATCCGTTCACCCGCTCAGGCGCGATCGAGATGCCCATGGCGGGAGCCGAGATGCTGGCCGTGTCGCACTCGGTCTCGCGCTCGTTCAAGGTGGGCAACATCGGCCCGATCGTCGGCACCATCCAGCAGGACCGGTCGCCGGCGGTGGTCGGCACCATCGGCCGGATGCCTGCAATGATGGACATCCGCGTCCGCTCGCGGCATCCCGTGCTCGGCGAGCGCGAGTACGTGTGCAAGGGTATCAGGCATCGCGAACTCTCGGCCGAGGCGGTGCTGACCGCCGTGCTCGATCCGCTGATGCAGGGCCTGGACGCCATAGGCCCGCGCACGGTCAGGTACGCCCTCACCTTCACCCTTGACTCGGGCGAGACGATCGGGATCACGAATGTGGCAGCCGATTCGTCCGCGAACATGATGATTGCCATGAGCGCTCTGTCGGTCATGGGCGAATGCCTGTCCGCACCGTATGTGACGGTGGGAGTCCGGTCGTGCAGCGTGGACCTGTCGTTCAGCGAGGAGTTGCGCAAGGCAGAGATCACGCGGGCCTGGGTCTCGGCAACAACCGTGTCAGCCGGCTCTTCGTTTGACGTTGCACTCGAGCTTCAGCCGTTCAAGGGCAGCCGCTCCATTCGCACGGTGCCCGTCCATGTGCCTGCCGAAACCGAGCCCGGAACCTATTCGGTTGCCGTCTGTGACGCGGACCGCGCGGACAGCATAGACGGCTCGATGGCGTCCCGGGCAACCACGCTGCCCGGGCTCGTCCGCACCCTTGCAACAATGCGGACAAGCGACCGGGTGTACGTCAAACTGCTGGGCACGTCGGCCGGGCTGGTGATCGAGGGAGCCGCCATGCCGGGCCTGCCGCCCTCAGCCCTGATGCGGTGGCGGTCCGATGCAGCCAAGCCGCTTGCAGAAACCACGTTGGCCGAGTCCGAGCTGCCGCTCGATGCGGTTGTCCACGGATCTCACCAGCTCTCCATCACCGTCAAATAAGGATTCCCGGATGCGTGCCTTAATGGTGTTTGCCGCAGTGTCAGTACTGGCCGTTGCCA
>Ga0315278_10006583_pt1 | contig 10561 bp, 10 predicted proteins | sample YL17G06_0_MG_FD_203880 | JGI IMG/M metagenome (GOLD analysis project Ga0315278, IMG submission 203880) | Sediment microbial communities from Yellowstone Lake, YNP, Wyoming, USA - YL17G06_0 | ecosystem: Environmental > Aquatic > Freshwater > Lake > Sediment | place: USA: Wyoming | collected... | reverse complement strand
TGCGGGGGTTTGCTGATGAGCGCGCGGCCACATCGAGGCAGACTGCGGGTCACGCTTGGGCAGGTCGTGGGTGGGGTGGAGTGACGGGGGCGGTGCGTCTTCGCCGCCAGAGCACGATGCCCATGGCCAGAGCCGCCAGACAGCCCACCTGGCATACGCGCCGAGCGGTGAGCACTCCCCGGGCGAAGCTTCCGTAGGACCGGCCGAAGGTCTGCCCCCAGATGCCATTGAGGAAATCATTGACCTGCTTGGTCCGCCAGAGCTCAAAATCGGCTTGCCTGATGGTGTTGTCCAACTGGTCGAGGATCGCGTGCTGCTGGGCGACGGTGAGGCGTTCGATCTCGGTGGGCCAGCCTTTTTCTGTGGCCATCGCATCAATGTAGGGGCGAACAAGCTGATCGACGGGGCGGATGATGGAGAACGTGGGGGTGGTTCCCATGTCGGCGAGCAGTTTGCGTGTGCTGGCGAGCGCGCCATGGTCGGTGACGACAGCAGGCCAGACGTCGAACGATTGCAGGAAGGTCCTGATGTCGTCATCGGAGATGGCTGGCCCGCTCCACATTGTCTGAATCATGCCTGTAGTGGTCTGGACGCCCTGCTGGGCGGCGAGGTGGAGATAGGCCGAGAGGGGTCCTTGGCTGAAGTGTTCGTAGTGCAAGGCGAGGCGGTCGGTGGCGGCGAGGCGTTCTGGGAGGCCAGGGATGCGACGCAAGGTGTGGATGACGATTCTGGCGGGGATTCCGAGGACGGCGGTCTGCATGGCGGCGCTGCCGGTGCGGACGTATTCATTGCCGACCTGGCGGAATTCGGGATTGGCTCTGGAGCGGTCGACTGAGCGGACGAAGGCGGAGAGGCGATTGGCATCGCTGGGGGAGATTCCGAAGCCGATCGCAGCCAGGAGCAGGAGGGTGGCCGCGTACAGCGACAGGACGGCCCAACGACAGAATCGTGTGACGACACTGGGCAAGCGAGACCTCCTGGAGACCTAGTATGGATGGAAGCGGCGTGGGTTGGCAAGAGCCAAGGGGGCAATCAGGGTTGGGCCAAGTTCGCCTCCTGCTGGATCTCGTAGAGGATTTCGCGGGCGCGGGTTTCGTTGACGCGAGCGGTTGCCCGGCCGGAGATCGAGGCGGGGCCGATGGGGTCGTGGAGGTTTCCGCGGCTGGATCGGGCTTTGAGTTGTCCGTCGCGGATGATGATTTTGCGTTGGGCGCCCGAGCCGCGGATCGCGACATACCCGGCGCCCTCGTAGGCGAGGACGTCGGTGCTGCCCTCAGGTCCGAGGACGTACCAGTTGAAGGAGGCGTTGACGGCGGCGGGGTTTCTGGTGGTGCCTGCGAGGGGGCGCCAGTAGAGGTGAATATGCATCATCTGGCGGACGGGATCGAGGGTCACGGGATCGAGGGGTCGATTCTTCCTGGGGCTCTGGTAGTTCCACTCGGTGGCGTTGTCGACGAGGATGATGTCGTACTCTCCGCCGCGGCCCTGGGTGATGTAGGCTTGGGCGAAGGACTGCGAGAGGACAGTCTTGCGGTCGGCGGAGTTGAGGTTGACGGTCCCCCCGCGCGAAGCGCAGCCGGCGAGGAAGAGGACGAGCAGCGCCGCGGGGGGGGATGAGAGGAAGCGACGAGGATGCTGTAGGGGCTTGATCATAGTCTATGCCAATCCGAGCAAGGGCAGCGTATCGCGCTCGATGATGCTGCGAAGCGATTCCCGGGGCACGAGCGGGAGGTTGGTGCCGTGGGCGATCTGGTTGAGGCTGTAGAGCGCCTCGATGCACTCGGTGGCGGTGGCGTAGGGGAAATCGCTGGCGAAGAGGAGCTTATCGATCACGCCGTACTGGTAGACCGAGACAAGGGACGCATAGGCCTGCCAGGGGCGGCGCAAGAGGCCCGAGATGTCGGCGTACATGCGCTGGTGCTTGCCGAGCAGGCAGATGGTTTCATCGACCCATGGATAACCGAGGTGTGAGACAATGAGGTGCAGTTTCGGGAAGGCCCTGGCGACCTCGTCGAGGAGGGCGGGGCGAGCATACTCGAGCTTGCTGTGCTCTGTGAATGGGCTGCCGGGGTGGACGAGGACGGGCATGCCGAGTTCCTCCGCGGTCTCATAGACGCGCATGGCGCGCGTGTCGGAGGGGTGGAAATCCTGGTTAGCGGGGGAGAGGGTGATGCCGCGGAGATGCAGTTGGCCGCGTGCTGATCGGATCTCATCCACGGCGGCCGGGTCGGTGGGGTCGATGCCGGCAAAGCCGATGAGCTTCTGGGGGTAGCGGATGACGTAATCGGAGACGTAGCGATTGGGAACCTCGGCCTGGAGATAGCGACTCTTGAAGCCGAGGACGAAGACCTTATCGACAGCGGAGGCCTGTGCCCAATGGTAATCGACATCTGCGGCGGGAGCGGGTCGCTGGGCAAGGCGTTCGCCTGGTGTGCGTGGGATGCGTGGGCGACCTGCGCGGCCGGCGTCGCTGGCGCCCAGTTGGCCCAACTGGTCGGGAGTTTGCCAAACGTGGGTGTGACAGTCAACGATCATAAGAGCAACCCGTGGACGGCCTTATGTCGGTACACGTAGAGCCATGCCCGCACGATGGCGGCGTTCACAAGCGTGATATGGCGCGTGTGAGCCGGGGCGGACTGGTGACCATTCTAGGGATTGGGGCGGGGGCGTCCAGTTCGGGAGGGCGCCGGCTACAGGGACGAGCTGAAGTCGCATGAGGAATTCCGATTCATGTTGACGCTCGGCGACTCCCTAAATATAGTCTTGAGCTTTGCCCGGGAGCTCCTTGGACGCCCAGCCTATTCGGATACTCGTACTGTCCAGCCAGTCAGGCAGCAACGTCGCGGCGGTCGAGTGCCTGAAAGGCGTAGCAACGGTGGTGGAAATCAAGTCGATTGACGAGGCGGTGGAGTCGCTTCGCCATGGGCGATTTGACGCAATCTTTTCGGATACGTCGGACTTTCTGCCCTTGGAGCGCGCGCTGGTGTCGCAGCAGGCGACCCTGATCCTGAACACCCTCGGCGAAGGCGTGTGCATCGTGGATGGCGAGGGGCGATGCAACTGGATGAACAAGAAGATGCAGGCGTGGCCGGCCAGGGTCCACGAGAGGATCCGGCGGACGTGCCAGGAGGCGTACGACCTGTTCAGCAGACAGTGCGCTCCCCAGCCGACGGAAGGTCCGCCCACCAACCGCTCGAAGCGATATTCGTTGAACATCGACGATCAGCAGTACTTTGAGCTGATGACCTCGCCGGTCGTGAATCCGGCGGGGCAGGTCGTGCAGATTGTGGCGGTGGTGTGGGACGCGACGGGGACGCGCCGGTTGCAGCAGAAGATCGATGCGATCGACGGAGCCGGGCGCGAGCTGGTCCGATTGGAAGGGGAGGCGCTGAGCAAGCTGGATGTCGGGCAGCGGCTGAAACTGCTGGAGGACAAGATCATCCGGTTCACGCGCGACCTCATGCACTTCGATCACTTTGCGATCCGGGTGCTGGATAGGAAGACCAACAAGCTGGAACTGGTGATGGCCGCGGGTTTGCCGCACGAGGCGGTGGAAGTGGAGTTGTTTGCCGGGGCGGAGGGGAACGGGATCAGCGGATTCGTGGCGGCGACAGGGCGTTCGTACATCTGCCCGGATGTGGAGCGAGACCCGCGCTATGTGATCGGTCTGGACCAGGCAAAAAGCAGCCTGACGGTTCCGCTGCGGCTGCATGACAAGATCATCGGGATCTTCAACGTCGAGAGCCGCCAACAAGCGGCGTTCAACGAGGATGACCGGCAGTTTGCGGAGATCTTCGGGCGGTACGTGGCGATCGCGCTCAACATGCTGGACCTGATGGTGGTGGAGCGGGTGAAGACGAGTCACCAGGTGGCCGACGATGTGCGAGCGGAGGCGGCCGGTCCGCTCAATGACATCATCTCGGATGCGAGTTGCCTGATCCAGAATTACATAGGCAACGACGACCTTCGCGCCAAGCTGGAGCAGATCGTCGAGAACGCGAGCAAGATCCGGGGATGTCTGAGCCAGGCGGAGGAGGGGCCGAACAAGGTGCTGGGGATCGGCGAGCTGACGGGCGAGCCCGACGGGCTGATCGACGGGAGCAGCGTGCTCGTCGCCGACGATGAACCGAACATCCGAACGACCATCTGCGATGTTCTGCGGAAGTACCGGGCGAACGTCGTCGTGGCCAGCAGCGGGACCGAGGCGATTGCACAGTTGGAGCAACGGGACTTCGACCTGGTGATCAGCGACATCAAGATGCCTGACAAGAGCGGGTATGACGTCTTTGCCGCGGCCAGACGGCGCACCAAGCCCACCCCGGTCATCCTGATGACGGGTTTCGGGTACGATCCCAACCACAGCATCGTCAGGGCCAGCCAGGAGGGATTGCAGGCGGTGCTGTTCAAGCCGTTCAAGGTGGAGCAGTTGCTGGCGGAGATACGCAAGGCGTTGCAGTCGCATGTCGCCAGGTGAAGCTTCTCTTTGTGCATCGACCGGGTGCGGGAAGCCCCCGCGCGAGGGGGAATCAGCTTCGGCAACGCCGACGGACGAGGAGGCAGAGCGCCAGGGAGGCGATGATGCGTAGTGCGGCAGGTTCGGGCACGGTGCCCGCGGCCGCGACGGCAAGGGCGCCGGCGTTCACGCGCCCCCACCCGAACTCCTTGTCCCAGCCTGGTTTGCCGAGGTCTAGGGCGGTGTTGTAGAGCATCGATTCGACCTGGTCGGCAGTGAGATTGGGGTTGATGGACCACGCGAGAGCAGCGGCCCCGGCGGCCAGAGGAGCGGCGAAACTCGTCCCGCTGATCAAGCCATAGTGGTGGGGGAGGTTCGGATCGATCGAATCCGCGACCACGATGCTCTGGGCGGGCGCTGACAGGTCAACGAACGGGCCATATGTGCTGCCGGACGTTGAGCCGGGGTCGGCACCCCAGCGATGGTCGTGGCGATCTGTGCCCGATACGAAGATGAGGTTGTCGTAGGCCGGCATGGAGATCTCCATGTTGTCGTTGCCGGCCGCGATGAACGTCAGGGCCCCTTTGGACCGGGCGTATCGCGCGGCTTCGTCAATCCGCCCATATGTCAGCGCGTGCAATGAAACATTGATCACCCTCGCACCGTGGTCGGCCGCGAGCCGGATTCCATCGGCAATCCACTCCGGCTTGGTAACGTCTCCGATGGTCGCCTGTACCGGAAGGATGCTGAACTGGCCGACGCCAACCCCGCCGATGCCATTGTTGATGCCCATGGACAAGGCGCTGGCGACCCAGGTGCCGTGGCGGTAGTCCTCGTCCGCGGGCCCTGCAGGGCCGAACACGGAAAGGGGGGGGAGGACGCGGCCTTGGAGATCGGGTTCCGTTGGGATCACGCCGGTATCGACCACTGCAACAACGACGCCCACAGACCCCCGGGAATACGACCACGCCTGCGGCAACTCCATCGTGGCAGCATGCCACGAGATCGCAAAGTACGGGTCGTCAGGGATGAGCGGGGAAGCGGCGGCCAGCCCGCCGATGCCTGCGGAAAGAGCCAGAGCCAAGCTTATCCTCCGCAGCGGATTCATAGAACCTCTTGTGTCGTGGTGTCGCGCCGCCAGACGCCTCCGCAGCGCACCTCTCGCTTGCGTCGCCCACTGGCCGGACCAGAGCGGCCATGTTTCCCCGGCCTGATGGGGACCCTGGAATAGGAAGAGGCCGCTCTTCCCAGAGCGGCCTCCTTATTGTCATGAGACTCGCGTATATGCACTACCTGCGATTACGGCGCAGACCAAGCAGGGCGGCGCCCACTCCGAAGACGGACAGCGACATCGGCTCTGGAATAAGGCCGAGATGCACCGGACCGCCGATGATGATGGCTCCGGAGACGCCGTCCTTGGGATCGGATTCCTTCGGGGCTCCGTCCAGGAAGCGGTCTTCCATCCACAGAGCGGCGTTGGACTCTATCTTGCCAGCAGTCTTGCGGGTAACCCAGTTGATGTCGGTCTCGCCAATACCGGGCTTAGGGTTGCCAACTCGGAAGGCGATCTGCCCGACCAGGAACGTGATCGACGGCGCGTCTTGGGGGCGAGGCTCGTTGGCCGTGACGATACTCGGATTGGCCTCGTTATAGGTCATGTCCTTGCCACGGATGTTCACGTACTGGGAGGCAAGGTCGCTGGGGGTTCCGTCTGGCGAGCCCAGATCATACACGCCATCGGCGTTAAGATCCCTTCTGGTGGCCTTGTCGCCGCTGGAGGAGCCCTGTCCGTCCCAGGCGGCGCTGGCGCTGACGTGGGTGTTCACGCCCTTAGCGAGGATCGCACTCTTGAGGTCGGGTAGGACGGCGCCGCCACCGACCTGGGTGGCAATGATCGACCCAGACAAGCTCTGCAGACCGTCGATGCCGTCGAACTGATACTCCCACTTGGTGAATTCGTCGAACTCATCCAAGACGGCCACGCGGCTAAACCCGGCGTGCGCGCCGGACACGGTGGCATAGATCTGGATGAAGATCGACTCACCAGCGACCAGAGACCGGGCAACCCATTTCCCGTCCGCAGAAACCCCTGGAGTTGTTGGGGCGACCTTGAGGTCGATCGTGAGGGTGGCGTTGGCCACCGACGCGAGCCCACCAGCCACAAGAACTCCCGCACATGCAGTCATCAGCCGTTTCTTAATCGACATACGTGTCTCACTTTCCCTCATGTTGACCCGGCAAGCACTTTCGCTTGCCGCGGCGGCCACGCGAGGCCAAGACATGACCCACAAAACAATATTCTGAGTGCCGCTCCGGCGACTCTACTCTATCACTCCCCGAAATATAACACATATGTCGGGGTTGTCCAGTAAATTTAACTTGATGGCATGTGAATGGCGGATCTTTATGGGAGCCGTGCCCATTTGGAGCGGGCTGACGGCGGCGGGCTGAGCCGCCGGGGGTGTGCGACCTCAGCGGCATCTGAACGAGGGCGTACGGCGGGCGGATGCAGTGAGAGCGCAGTGCAGGAAGGTCTTGTGTTTGCGTGACCTGCACACCATTGGCGAGTTCACGACAAGGCGTTTTGGTTGTCGTGCGGGCGTTGGGCAAGATGCATATGGACACGATACCGGTCACGAGAACCCGTGTCTGCACCGCTCAGTATGAGGATCAGTGCCCGCTCGGAAGGCGTCAGACGATCGGCCAAGGGTGCTGGAGCATTGCCGGTCTCGGGAATCTGGATGACTTGGGGAGTCTGGGGCAGCAATGGGGATTCGTCACGGGCGCAAAGCGAGGAACGCGGCTCCAACAAGCCCCGCCTTGCTCAGCAGTTGGGCTTTTCTGAGTTGCATGCCTTTACTGGGACCGAGTTTCGAGCGAGTGATGACCTCATTCATGGCCGGCTCGAAAAGAGCGTAATGTTCTTCCATGATTCCCCCGCCGAGGATGACGCGCTCGGGGAGGAACGTGTGGATGAGCGTCCAGAGGGCGGATGCGGAGGCGTGGATGGCGCGATCGACGATGAGGCTGGCCGTGGGATTCGCGGAAGCTGCTTGGGCGAAGACATCCTGGGAGTCAGCGAAACCTGACGAGCGGCCGGCATCGGCGATGGCGGTTCCGGAGGCGAGACTCTCGAGGCAGCCGTACAGGCCGCAGTAGCACTCGGGGCCTGTGGGGTCGATGGGGATGTGGCCGATTTCGGGGTGTTCGCCATTGGCGCCGCGGTAGATATGCCCGTCATTCAGCGCAGCACCGCCGACGCCGGTGCCGAAGGTGAGCATGACGATCGCACGAGCGTCGCGCCCTGCGCCGGCATGGGCCTCGCCGACGAGAGCGGCGTCGGCGTCGTTTTCGAGGCGGACGGGCACGCCGAAGAGGTCGCGGAAGGCGTGGAGAATGTTGCAGCCGCCCCAGGACGGGAGGTTGTAGTCGGTGGTGATGACGCCGGTGAAGGGATCGAGCGGACCCGGGCAGCCGATGCCGATGCCCACGAGGGTCCGGGTCGGCAAACCGACCTGGCGGGTCAGATCATGGATGGCAGCGGCCATTCTCCGGATGCCGTCCTGGAAGCCCCGTTGGGCTTCGGTGGGCAGGCGAGTCTGGGCCTCGATCTGGCCGGTGTCGTTGACCACCGCGAGGGAGATCTTGGTGCCGCCGATGTCGATGCCGATGGCTCGTCTGGTATTCATGGTGGACCAGTGATCCGGTTCCGTGGAAACGGCGGGGAGGTTACCGCGCCGGTGGCGGGGCATACAATTAAGATACGGGGAATGCGGGTGCGGCGTCAAAGGCAGAGCCGAGGATGAAGCTGCTGAAGGAGTGGAAGGACGAGAGGGGACATTTCCCGGAGATCGCCGACCCGGACGCCAATCTGATCGAGCTTGTGGGGTGAGGGGGGCGTCACATGAGATTTGCGGGGTTCAGCGTTTTGAGCTCCTTGACGACGAAGAGGCCGTCCTTCCGGACGAGTTTGCCGTCGAAGTAGATTTCGCCGCCGCCGGCGTCGGACGTCTGACGCATGACAAGGTCCCAGTGGACGGTGGATTTGTTGCCGTTGCTGGCTTCGTCGTAGCACGAGCCGGGGGTGAAGTGGATGGAGCCGGACATCTTTTCGTCGAAGAGGGTGTCCTTCATCACGCGGGTGCAGTACGGGTTCACGCCGACGGCGAATTCGCCGACGTAGCGCGCGCCGGGGTCGGTGTTGAGGACCAGGTTGAGCTTGTCGGTGGCGGTGGAGGTGGCCTGTACGATCCTGCCATTCTTGAAGACGAGCCGGACGTCGTTGTGCGTTGTGCCGCGGTTGATGGAGGGGCAATTGTAGCGGATGACGCCGTTGACCGAGTCGCGGACGGGGGCGGTGAAGATTTCGCCGTCGGGGATGTTGCGCTGGCCTGAGCACCCTCTGACGGGGATGGCTTTGATGCTGAAGGAGAGGTCGGTGTCGCCGGGGCCTTTGAGTCGGACGGTGTCGGTGCGTTCCATGAGTGCTACGAGCGGTCGCATGGCGCGGGCCATCTTCGCGTAGTCGAGGGTGCAGACGTTGAAGTAGAAATCCTCGAAGGCCTCGGTGGACATTTCGGCGAGCTGGGCCATGGAAGGGTTTGGCCAGCGGAGAACGACCCAGCGGGTCTTTCGGATGCGGATGTCGTGGTGGACGCGTCTCCAGACGGTGGTTTCGTAGAGTTTCTGCTGATCGGACGGAACATCGGCCAGCTCGGAGACGTTGGGATTGCCGCGGGCGCCGATGTAGCAGTGCATCTTCTGCATCTGGCGGCGTTCGATGTCGGCGACGAGGTTCCACTGGGGGTTTGAGCCGGCCAGGAGGAGGGCGCGGTTGATCTGGACGGACTTGAGGAGGACAAAGGGGCGGCCACCGGCGGCGTGGGCGGCGCCGACGAGGGCATTGGTGAAGAAATGGGGGACGTCGATGGCTTCGATGAGGATGTTCTCGCCGCGTTTGAGATTGCAGGAGTAGGTGACCAGGAGCTTGGCGAGTTTGTGGATACGCGGGTCGGTCATGTGATGTCTCCGTATGGGGCACAGAAAGCAAACGGCGGTCGGTCGCGAGCCGCGCGGCCGCGCGGATGCCGATGCGCGCTCTTGGGAGCTTCTATCTTGCGATGATCTCGATGCCGTTGATTTCGGGGTTCTGTTCGCCTTCCTTGAACGTGATGCTCAGTTCGCCGGCGTTGATGCGGGTGGTCGGGCCGGCGGCGCAGCCTGCAAAGAAGGTGGCGGCGATTCCCAACAGGAGCGAGTGGAACAGCCCGTTGTGCGTCGTTCTGCGTGACATGTGTGGCATCCCTTTCCAAGTATGCTGTGTATGCGGCCAGGGGTCTTCCCCGTGGCGCGCGCATGAGTGTAGCGGAACAGGTGCGGGGAGTGCAAAACCTGACTTGCCTCCCCCCGAACGCGTTTCCGTGCTGTAACCGCCGTATTGAAACGTCGACTTCCGACTTCACGCGTCAGGCTACAACTTGACTTTCAGCAGGTCCAGAATCCGCCGCTGATCCGTGTCGGGCGTGCTGATGACATCGGGAATCTCCGTCCCGCCGATACGCAAGGTTTCCCTGCGGACGGCCTTGAGGCGCTCGATCACCCGCGCCCAGCTCCACTGGCGGTTCTTCCCCTTCCCATCCGAAGCGAACAGCGACTCCAGCATCCTCCTCGCCTGCCACTCCACCTAACACTACAGCGCAACGACGCCTCAACGGCAGGATCGTGATCGCGGTATGACCTTCTGATGACAAGGAGGTCATAAATGACGGAAGAACAGATTGCCGGACTGGGTCCGGCATTGCGGGTTCACCTGCGTAGCTATCGCAGTTTTCTCGGCCGCGGGCCGATCCTGGGGCATATTGACATGTACTGCCGAGGCCTGCTCAGCGACCTGCCCCGCAAAAGCGTCGAACCGATCGCGTTGGCGGCCGGGGCCTGCGTCCGCAGCCTGCAGTTGCTGCTGACCCAGCATGACTGGGACGAGGCGGGGCTGCGGGACGCGATGCAGCGGCGGATCGTGCAGGAGCATCTGCCGGCCCCGGGCGAGCAGCGGAACGATGCCGTGGGCGTGGTGGGCTGGATTGACCAGACCAGCGTGGCCAAGAAGGG
>Ga0315278_10006582_pt1 | contig 10561 bp, 11 predicted proteins | sample YL17G06_0_MG_FD_203880 | JGI IMG/M metagenome (GOLD analysis project Ga0315278, IMG submission 203880) | Sediment microbial communities from Yellowstone Lake, YNP, Wyoming, USA - YL17G06_0 | ecosystem: Environmental > Aquatic > Freshwater > Lake > Sediment | place: USA: Wyoming | collected... | reverse complement strand
CGCCGTTCATGCGTCTCCCCCCGGGGTGTCCGGCGGTCACGTCGCCCGCTGGCCGATCAGGGCGAGGAACTCCTCGCGCGTCGCCTGCGATTCGCGAAACGTTCCGAGGACCGACGAGGTGATCATCACCGAGTTCTGCTTTTCCACGCCGCGCATCATCATGCACAGATGGCGGGCCTCGATCATCACGCCCACACCTTTGGCGTCGATCGAATCCATCACCACCCGGGAGATCTGCTCGGTGAGCCGCTCCTGGATTTGCAGGCGGCGGGCATACATGTCCACGAGCCGCGCCAGCTTGCTCAACCCGAACACGCGCCCGCTCGGGATATAACCGATGTGGCATCGACCGAAGAACGGCAGCATGTGGTGCTCGCACAGGCTGTAGACCTCGATGTTCTTCACGATGACCATGCTGTTGGTCTCTTGCGTGAAGACCGCCCCGTTGATCAGCTTCACCGGATCGGTGCGGTCGCCGGAGGTCAGGAAAGACAGCGCCGACGCCACCCGCTCGGGGGTCTTCAGCAGTCCCTCCCGGTCGGGATCCTCGCCCAGTTCGATCAGCAACTGGCGGATCAGGGCCTCGATTTTTTCGGTCTTCACATGCATGGTGGGTTTCCTTCGAAAGTCCCGCGCTTCTGGCTTGTTCTGAATCGACGGCAGCCCGAGCGCGAACGGCATTCAACAGCGCCGGCCGGTCAGTATTATCCCGTGAATCGTCGGCCGCCGCGCAAATTGTGCCGTGCCCGCACCGATCATCGGCCTTCGGCATTTGCGGCCACGGTCTTGCGTGTTTCCAGTCCCTCCCAGCGCAGGTAGGCGGCGGCGAGGTCGGCCTCCGTCTGCTCCAGTTCGGCATGCAACGCCTTGGCATCGTGCGTCAGGTTGCGATAAAGCGTCGGGTCGGCAAAACGGTGTCGAATCTCGTCAATCCGGGCCTCGAGCGTTTCGATGCGCGCCGGCAATCCGGCCAACTCGCGCTGCTCGTTGAAGGTGAGCTTGGTGCGCCGGCGTCCGGAATCGTCGCGTGCGGAAGACGCAACGGCGGCGGTGATTGCGGGTGCGGCGCCGGGGGCCGCCAGGTGCGGTGCGCGCGACCCGGGGGTTGCGGGCGGCGCAGCGGTAGCCTGGCGCTCGCCCGCCACGCGCGACTGGTAGTCGGCCCAGTCGCTGTAGCCGCCCACGTATTCGCGCAGCACGCCATCCCCTTCGAATGCGATGACCTGCGTCACCACGTTATCGAGGAAGGCGCGGTCGTGGCTCACCAGAAAAATCGTGCCGCGGTACTCCTGCAGCAGCGATTCGAGCAGTTCCAGCGTTTCGATGTCGAGGTCGTTGGTGGGCTCGTCCAGCACCAGCACGTTCGCCGGCCGGGAAAACAATCGCGCCAGCAGCAGCCGGTTGCGCTCGCCGCCGGAAAGCGAGCGGACGGGCGACCGCGCCCGCTCCGGCGGGAACAGAAAATCGCCCAGGTAGCTGATCACGTGCTTGCGTTCGTTGCCGATTTCCACCCAGTCGGCGCCAGGGCTGATGGTCTCCTGCACCGTTGCCTCGGGGTCGAGCTTGTCGCGCAACTGGTCGAAGTAGGCGACCGCGAGATTGGCGCCGCGCCGGACGGTGCCGGCGTCCGGTTCGATCTCGCCCAGGATCAGCTTCAGCAGGGTCGTCTTCCCGGCGCCATTGGGGCCGATCAAGCCGATGCGGTCGCCGCGCAGGATGCGCAGGGTGAAATCGCGGATCAGCGGCCGGTCAGCGTAGGCCTTCGATATGTGGCTGAGTTCCGCCACCAACTGCCCGGAGCGCGCGCCATCGTCGAGCCGGAGGTTGACCTGTCCCAGGCGATCGCGACGCGCGGCGCGATCCTGCCGCAACTGTTCGAGCCGCCGCACCCGCCCTTCGTTGCGGGTGCGGCGCGCCTCGATACCCTTGCGGATCCAGACTTCTTCCTGCGCGAGGACCTTGTCGAACCTGGCGTTGGCGGCCGCCTCGTCGGCCAGCTGCTGTGCCTTCGTCTGCTGGTAGGCGGCGAAGTTGCCCGGATAGACACGCAACCGCCCGCGGTCGAGTTCGACGATGCGGGTGGCGATGGCGTCGAGAAAGCGGCGGTCATGCGTCACGCAGACCACCGCGCCGGCAAAGCTCTGCAACAACGCCTCGAGCCAGGCGATGGCATCGAGGTCGAGATGGTTGGTCGGCTCGTCCAGCAGCAGCACATCGGGTTCCGCCGCCAGCGCCTGCGCGAGCGCCGTGCGCTTTTTCCAGCCGCCGGAAAGCGATCCGATCAGCGCGTCCGCGGGCAAGGCGAGCCGCGACAGCACGGTGTCGATGCGGTTACCGAGCGCCCAGCCGCCGATGGCATCGAGCCTCGCATGAAGCAACCCGACCTGCTCGAGGCGGCGCGGATCCTGCGCATTGTCGGAGAGGAGCGAAAGCGCGTGATGATAGTCCGCCAGCACCTGCCCTTCGGCGCCGAGACCGAGTGCCACCGCGTCGTAGACGCTGCTCGCGGGATCGAGGTCGGGCTCCTGCGCAACAAGCGCAACTCGCGCGTGCGGCGCCAGCCGGAACTCGCCGTCGTCGGGATGCGCGAGGCCGGCGAGGACCCGGAGCAGCGAAGACTTGCCGGTCCCGTTGCGGCCGATCAGCCCCACGCGCTCGCGCGGATCGAGCTGGAAATCGGCGCCGTCGAGCAGAAGGTGATGGCCGAAGGCGAGGCGGGCGCGGGCAAGGGTGAGGAGGGGCATCGGGAGGGCCGCGCGTTCCGCTGCGGCAACTGCGTGACGGCGAACGCCGGTCCGGGGCGGCTCCGCGCCGCCGTCATCCGCGGCCGACGAACGGCATCTTGGTCGCCATCACCGTCATGAACTGGACATTGGCATCGAGCGGCAGGCTCGCCATGTAGACCACCGCATTGGCAACGTGCGCGACGTCCATCAGCGGCTCGATCGCGATCGAGCCGTCGGCCTGCGGGACACCGGTGGCCATTCTCGCCGCCATTTCGGTCGCCGCGTTGCCGATGTCGATCTGGCCGCAGGCGATGTCGTACTTGCGCCCGTCCAGCGAGGTCGATTTGGTGAGGCCGGTGATCGCGTGCTTGGTCGCGGTGTAAGGGCTCGAATTGGGCCGCGGTGCATGGGCCGAGATCGAACCGTTGTTGATGATGCGTCCGCCGCGCGGTTCCTGGCTCTTCATCAGCTTGAAGGCCGCTTGCGTGCAGAGGAAGGCGCCGGTGAGGTTGATGTCGACCACGTTCTTCCAATGCGCAAAGGTGAGGTCCTCGAGCGGAATCCCCGGCGCGCCGACGCCGGCGTTGTTGAACAGGAGGTCGAGGCGTCCGAACGCCTGCTTCGCGCGCGCGAACAGGGCGCGGACGGATTCCGGATCGCTCACGTCAGCAGGAATGGCCAGCGCCCGCTCGGCCGACAATCCTGCGCTGGCGATGACCTGTGCCAGCGGTTCGGCACGGCGTCCCGCCAGCGCGACGTCGTAGCCCTTGTGCAATAGCGCGAGGGCGACGGCCCGGCCGATGCCGGTGCCGGCTCCGGTGACGATCGCAACCCTGGTGGGTGGGTGCATTCCTGGATCTCCATGCGATTCGAAAACGAGTGCCCGCGGTTTCGATCGACCCCGCGACGCACCCTGCCGTACGCGCATCGGTCGGGGTCCGACCACCGCGGCCGATGCGACACGCGCGCAGACGAATGCCACGTCCTCGGGCAAGAGGGCAGCCGTTTCGGCCGCTCCCCCGTGCGCCGATCACGCGCAGCTCGGCGGACGCCGGCCCGCCGGACATTCAGCGTCGACGCGGTGAACGCCGGGGCGGCAGCGGAAGGTCCTGGCCCCCCGGCACCCCGGCGGCCGGGTGCGTCAGCCGTCGTACTTGAACGACAGCTGGACCCGTGCCCGGTAAGCGACGACCTTGCCGTCCTCGACCTTCATGTCGAGCTTCGACACTTCCGCAATCCGCAGGTCGCGCAGTGACTTGCTCGCGGCGGTCACCGCATTCTTGGCCGCGTCTTCCCATGACACCGCGCTGGTGCCGATCACTTCGGTGACGCGGTAAATGCCTTCGCTGGAGCTCTTCTTCGCCATGATCTTTACTCCTCCACAGAGTGTGTCACCTCGAGGCTGCGCCATGCGGCCCGGTGCCCGATCATGATACGCGCGCTTGCCGGGTCCGGGCGAGCCCCGGCTGCGCGGCCGTATCGCCGCCCGACCGCTTCAGCCGGGAACGGGTTGCCCGTTCGGCGACGTCACCTGCGCGGCGCGTTGCAGGGCTCCGTTCGCCGTAGCGCGCACGCACAGCTTCTCGGCAGCGATCGTGTGGCCGAGAAGCTTGACGAGCGCGTACACCGCATCGAGGTGTGGCGTGGCAGCGCCGGTGAGCCGGCCCAGTTCGATCACCGAGCCGACCAGCGCATCGATCTCGGGTTCCCGGCCCGCTTCGATGTCCTGCAGCATCGAGGTCTTGTGTTTGCCGACCTTCTCGGCCCCGGCAATGCGTTTTTCGATCGACACCCGGAACTCGATGCCAAGCTGGTTGGCGATCGTCTGCGCCTCGACCATCATGTTCGTCGCGAGCGCGCGGGTGAGCGGGTATTGGCAGAGATCGACGAGGGTCGAGTGGGTCAGCGCGCTGATCGGATTGAACGACAGGTTGCCCCACAGCTTGAGCCAGATCTCCGCCCGGATGTTGTCGAGGATCGGCGACTTGAGTCCTGCCGCCGTGAATGCCTGCGCGATGCCGGAGATGCGCTCGGTCGTCGTGCCGTCGAGTTCGCCGAGCGGGTAGCGGTTCCCTTCGATGTGTTTCACCACGCCGGGGGCGGCAATGCCGGCGGCAGGGTACACCACGCATCCGACAATGCGCCGTGGGTCGATCGTGTTCATGATGCGGGCGTGCGGGTCGACCGTGCGTACGCAATGCCCCTCGTGCGGGCCGCCGTGGCGCTGGAAATACCACCACGGGATTCCGTTCTGCATCGGGATCAGCACGGTCTCGTCGTGGAACAGCGCGGCGAGATCGTCGACCACCGGCTCAACCTGATTGGCCTTGACGGCGAGAATGACGAGGTCCTGGGGACCGGCCGACCGGATCTTGTCCGTGGCGGCGATATGCCGAACGAGATGCTCGCTGCCGTCGTCCAGGATCAGCCGCAGCCCGTTCTTACGGATCGCATCGAGGTGAGCGCCACGGGCGACGACCGTGACGTCGTGGCCCACCGTCGCGAACAGCACCGCAAGATGGCCGCCGATCGAACCCGCTCCCACCACGCAAATACGCATGTCATCGCCTCGACATTGGACGCGCCGCGACCCCATCGACGCGGTTGACGCACTGCATCATTTTACCGCCAAAGCAGGGCAATCGCCACGCCGGATTCCGACCCACGGTGAAGCGGGAGCGCGCCCTTTCGCATTGTCTTGCAACGAGGGCAACGGCTTGCGGTGAAGCGACGGCCGGGTGGCCCGCCGCCACCGTCGCGCCCGGCGGCGGGCTCCTGCGCACGGGCCGGGCGTGCGCGTGGGCTGTGGTAGATTCCTGCGGCCGGCCACGACCCGGCCCGATGCGCGACCTTCGGGCGGCGGCGAGGGAGGCAATGATGGCATGCACCCGAATCCTCGGTCTGGCGCGATCCGCACTCGCGACCGCCGTACCCTGCGTTCTTGTGTCCGCGTCGAGCGCAGCGACCGCCGGCAACCGTTCGCGTGCTTTGCGGTCATACGACACGCGGGGTGCAAGGATCGCCGCGGGGCGGCGACTAAACCTGCAGCGAAGGGCAAGCTGATCTTGCCCGCAAAGGAGATTGTTCATGTTTCGACGTTTTCCACGCCAAGCTTCATTCTGGTTGGCCCTCGGATTGATGACCGTGGCCCAGGCATGCGCCGCCGCTGGCAGCGCGGTCGCGCTGCCGGTGCCTGCCGCCGACGTTCCGGCGGCGTCGAGCAAAGGTCCGCAGACTGCGGTCTTTGCCGGCGGCTGCTTCTGGGGTGTCGAGGCCGTATTCCGGCATGTCAAGGGCGTCACCGGCGCCGTTTCGGGATACGCGGGGGGGACGGCGAAGACCGCCGATTACGAGTTGGTGAGCAGCGGCACGACCCGCCACGCCGAGGCGGTGCAGGTCACTTTCGATCCGGCGCAGGTTTCGTACGGACAGCTGCTGCGGGTCTTCTTTTCCGTCGCGCATGACCCGACCCAGCTCAATCGGCAGGGCCCCGACGTCGGCACGCAATACCGCTCGGCCATCTTCTTCGCGAACGAAGACCAGAAGAACGTGGCCCAGGCTTACGTCAACCAGCTCAATCAGGCCAAGGTCTTTTCGCGCCCGATCGTGACGGAATTGGTGACGCTGCCGGCGTTCTATCCGGCCGAGGCCTACCATCAGAATTACGCCGCCCTGCATCCGACGCAGCCCTATATCGTGATGCACGACCTGCCCAAGGTCGCCAGTCTGCGCGAGCAGTTTCCCGCGTTGTACACGGGCAAGTAGGGCAGGCAGAGAACCCCGGCGTCGGCATGCCGTTACGCCTGGAGCCCGGCGCGATCGGGCCCGGGCGCCGCGGCAGCGGCCGGATAACCAGGGAGAGGGGATGACGGGGCTACGGGAGCGATTCGGGCGCCGGCTGCGGCTGGCGATCATCGGCGGCGGACCGGATGCCTGGATCGGCCGCATGCATCGCGGTGCGGCCGAGATGGACGGCTGGTGGTCCGCCGTGGCCGGCGTTTTTTCGAGCGACCCGGCGCGCTCGCGGGCCGCCGGCGCGGCGATGGGCTTCGATCCTGCGCGCAGCTACGGCGACGTCGGCGAAATGCTGGAACGGGAGAAGCAGCGTCCCGACGGCGTGGATGCGGTTGCGATCATGACGCCGAACGATACCCACTATCCGTTTGCCGCCGCAGCGCTCGACGCCGGGCTCGATGTCGTCGGCGACAAGCCGGTCACGCACGACTTCGCGCAGGCCCGCGACCTGGTCGCGCGAACGCAGCAGCTCGGACGGATCTTCGCGATTGCGCACGCCTACTCGGCTTACCCGATGACGCGCTACGCCCGACAGCTTGTGCGCAACGGTGCGCTGGGGGCGATCCGGCTGGTGCAGGTCGAATATATCCAGAGCGGGCTCGCGACGCGGGTGGAAGAGGGTCCGCAGAACAACCGGTTTCGCTGGCTGCTTGATCCGCAACGGAGCGGCCTCGCGCTCGTGATGAGCGCGATCGGCTGTCATGCGCAGCATCTGGCGAGCTTCGTTTCCGGGCTGCACGCAGCGCGCCTCTGCGCCGACGTCGGCGCGTTGCTGCCCGGTCGCAAGGTCGTCGATCATGTTTCGGCGCTGATCGAATACGAAGGCGGCGCCCGCGGCACGTTCACCGTCACCCAGGCGGCCGCCGGCGGCGAGAACGACATTCGCCTGCGCGTCTATGGCGAGACCGGGATGCTCGACTGGTCGCACCGCGACGCCTCGTACCTGCGGCTCGCGCTGCAGGGGGAACCCGTTCGTGTCATCGGCCGCGGCGACCCCTTTCTGCCGCCGGAGATCATCGCCGCCGGCCGCGCGCCGCGCGGTCACCCGGAGGGCCTGCGCGAGGCATTTGCCAACATCTATGCCGAGGTGGCGCAGGAGCGGATGGCGCGCGCGCTGGGGGCGCCGGTGCCTGACCTGCCCTACCCCCGGATCGAGGAGGGTGCCCACACGATGGCGTTCATCGAGGCCTGCGTCGCGTCGCAGGGCAGCGGACGATGGGTCGACGTGGCGCGGAGCTGATTCATCGCGCGTTGCACCGGCGCAGCGCCTCGCCGGCGGCTTCGCCCTGCGCGGTGATCCGCAGGGCAAACTGTTGCGCCGCGAGGAGGTTGAGTGCGTTGTCGGCACGGGTAGCCGTCAGGGCGGCGTCGGCAAGGGGCGGCGCGGCATCGGCGCATCCGCAGGCCCGCGCCTGCCGTGCGGCGTCGATCGCCGGCCACCGCGCCTCGTTTGCAATGCGCCTCACCTCGACGAAGTTCTCGCTGGTGAGTGCGCGCCGCCCCTGATCCGCGACGACCGCGGCGAAACGGATGGCCGATTCGCAATCCGCCGCATGCGCGAGCCGCGGCGTGAACGCGAGCACCCAGGTCGCGGCGAGTAGGCCGAGGTGTTGGCGGGATGGGCGCATGGCGTCGACAAAGGTCCGGTGGGACGGGCAGGAGTCTGCTCCGGCCCTACCGTCCCCGGCAGGATTGCATTATCCTCGCATCCGGGCGACGAGCGCGACCCCGTTGCCCGGCGGTTGGAGCGCGGGCGGCACGACGTAAGGGCGGCCCGACCAAGACATCCTGGTCGACCTTGAATTGCCGGGCAAGGCGTACTTCGGCAGCCGCGAGAATCCCCAGGCCTTTCCGTCGCCGCGTGCCCATGTCAGTCCTCCCCATTTCGGCCAAGCAGAAGGCCCGGATCCTGGCCGAAGCGCTCCCGTTCATCCGCGGATTTCACGCCAAGACGCTGATCGTCCGGTTCGGCGGCGGCGCGATGGCCGACCCCGCACTCAAGGAGGGCTTCGCGCGGGACGTTGCGCTGCTGCGGCTGGTCGGAATGAATCCGATCGTCGTGCACGGCGGAGGCTGGCGGATCGACCAGTTGCTGCAGACGATGGGCATGGAAAGCCGCAGGCATCGCGGCATCCGCGTGACGGATGAAGCCACGCTGAACGTCGTGGAGATGGTGCTGGGCGAGATCAACCAGGAACTGGTCGGACTCATCAACAGGCACGGCGCCAAGGCGGTGGGCCTCAATGGCCAGGACGGACGCTTCATCCACGCCAGGCGCATGACGCTGGCAGCCGAAGACGGGGAGGGCGAGGTGCCGGATCTCGGCCTCGTCGGCGATGTCGAGCGGATCGATCCCGACATCATCCGGCTGCTGCTTTCGCGTGACTTCATTCCGGTCATCATGCCCATTGGCGTGGGCCCGGATGGAACGGCCTATCACATCAACTCCGACATCGTCGCGGGACAGCTGGCGCGAACGCTGCACGCGGAAAAACTGGTCCTGATGACCAATGTGCAAGGGGTGCTCGATCGCGACGGGAAGCTCACCTATGTTCTCACCGCGAGCGAGGCGGAAGGATTGTTGCGCGATGGCACGGTCCACGGCGGGATGCGGCCACGGTTGACGGCGGCGCTCGCCGCGGTTCGCGAGGGCGTGCGCTCCGTCCATATCATCGATGGGGGCGTGGCGAGTGCGCTGCTGCTCGAGGTGCTGACCAACTCGGGTGTCGGTACTGCCGTGCGCTCGGATGCGGGCCCCCATTTCCTCGCCGACAGCCGCAGTTATTTCGCGCGCGTCAGCACGGAATGACTTGCGGTGAATCCGACCCCGTTCGGCGATCGGGACCCGACCGACTGACCACCTTGCCGCGCTACGGCTGCCGTTGGTCGTGGACCCGGCGAAATTCACGAAGCAGGAACTCCTCGTCGGCGGGCCCGAGGTCAAAGCGTTGGCACGCCTCTTCGATCAGGTGGGGAGTCGAGACCCCCTGTTCGGCCAGCCAGGTGACGGCGCGACGCAGCGCCTCGCCTTTCGGCACGGTGGGCAGGAGAGACATGGACTGCGCCGTTGGAGAGGCGGCCGAGCGTATTCCGATTACCGGCGGGAGCTTGCCCCGGTACGATGCTCTGTCTCGGCTCGGGCGGGCGGCTTGCCCCGGACTCAGACGCCGAAGGGCACCACCGGAACGCCGAACAGCACCCGGTGCAACGTCATCACGGCCAGCGCGCCGCCGATTCCGGCCACGGCCGCAATCAAGTCGAACCTGAACTCGGGGACGAACGACTTCACCGCCTGCCTCTGCACGGCCGACACCAGATCGACCACCGCGTAGGCGAAGAAGGCACCGAACAGCACGGTACCCGTGCGGTCGCCGTTGGCGAGCAGATGCACGGAGGACCAGAGCAGGATGCCGAGCAGCATCGGGTGCCTGAGGACGCTGCGCAGATGCCCGCGCATGTTCGCAGCCGCGAGCAGGACAAACGAGATCGTCATCGCGTAGGGGGCGATCGCGACGGCCGCGGGGAAGGGGGCGAACACGCGATCGCGCTGGTCCGAATGGGCGTAGCCCAGCACGATCAGCACCAGACCGGCGGCCGACGCGACCGTGAACAGGGCCTTGTAGCGTTGCGCGCCGAGACCTTCGGCGAGCGCAAGGCGTGCGCGCGGAACCGTCGGCAGCAAATGGACGCCGAGAAAGACGACCAAACCGGTGATCAGCAGGGACATCAGGGCCTCGGGAGGTTGGGGTGGGCGGATCCGGGACCCCGGCCCCGGCGGGCGCCATGTGAAGCGCCGCTGGATGCAGTGGGACCCGCTTGAAGTGCGCCAGACCAACCCAATAATATGCTATTTCGGGACTGCAGCGAGCCAAGGAGACGGCAATGGAACACGAGACGACGAACGAAGCATCAGGCCCGGCAGCGGAACAGGCAGCTGCGGCCCCGGGGCAATCCGCGACGCCGCACAAGGAAACGCTGGGTTTTCAGGCCGAGGTGCGGCAGCTGCTGCAGCTGATGATCCATTCTTTGTACAGCAACCC
>Ga0315278_10006581_pt1 | contig 10564 bp, 7 predicted proteins | sample YL17G06_0_MG_FD_203880 | JGI IMG/M metagenome (GOLD analysis project Ga0315278, IMG submission 203880) | Sediment microbial communities from Yellowstone Lake, YNP, Wyoming, USA - YL17G06_0 | ecosystem: Environmental > Aquatic > Freshwater > Lake > Sediment | place: USA: Wyoming | collected... | reverse complement strand
CAGGGTGTTGCCACCAACGGCAATCGTTCCCTGTGAAAGACTACATGCATTGTTGACGGTTACAGAATTGTTTAGGCTGAGCGTGCCGCTAATGTTGTTAATGATAAGATTGTTAAACGTCTCTCCCCCCCTTCGGGTGAGTGCCTGAGCACCACTCCCATTGAATGTTACGGTGTTGCCACCGCTGACGAATGTACCGCTGTTGTTCCAATCGCCACCCAGGAAAACGTTTAGTCCGCCGGCATGAAGAGTTGTTCCCGACTGGATCGTGACGTTCCCAACGACAGTCAAGCCGGACGTGATGAGTTGTGCTGTTGGCTTCGTGGCTTGGGAAGTTGCATTGGAGATAAATAGATTGCCAATGGGGTGAGCGCATTGGATGTGGATCGTCTGGGCATTTGCCGTGCTCGCATCTCCAATCTGCAACGTGCCTCCGGTAACGGATGTCACCGATGAGGCATTTACAAAATCTGCCGGTGCACTTGTGGCGTTTCTTACAACGATTGTACCGCCGGACATTGTAAACACTGAGCCCACTGCGCCAAGATCAAAACCCGCGAATGTTGCACTCGTCGATCCTTGTTCAACCACTGTAACCCTACCGCCGCTCTGTGTGTACGATGTTGTGGCGGTTGCATTGTTCCGCGTCAGCTGGCCTGCGATGTTGAGCGCGCCGTCCTCGATAATAATGGATGACCCCGTCACATAGTTGAGAGAATTATCAATGCTTGTTCCCACATTATATGTCCCGGCAGACAATCGGAGCAGCCCTCTGACGGACACTCCTCCTGCCTGCGCATTCACTGTCACATTCGGGTTGTTGATCCACAAACCTGCTGTTGGATCAATATTGTAGATGGGTCCGACGGTGAACGTATTGGCGAACGCAAATGACCCGGACATCTTGAACGTCCCGTTGATAATGGTGAGGAACGGGTCGGGAGCGCTGAAGTGTGTGGCAGAAACCTCCAGCGTGTTACTGATGCTCGTCCCCAGGTTCACCTTCATGAGGTTGAAGTTATTGAGTCCGGCTCCGGTGATCGTTGCGTTGCCATTCTTGATAAAGGTGACCGTCCCGGTGTTGCCCGTGAACGTACCATTGTTCGTCCAATTGCCTCCCACAGTCAATATGTTTGTTCCACCGTTCAATGTGGCGCCGGTATTGATGACCAGGTTGCCGTTGACATCGACGTTGCGCGGAAGAGTGGTTGTACCGCCACTTGCTGTCAGGTTGTTGAAGATGATAGTATTGTCGTTGGGAATGGTGTTGGTGGCTGTGAACTCAACAGTTCCTGTGCCCGCAGTCCAGGTACCGAGCCGGCCCACAATCAGCCCCTCACAGATGAGAGTGCCGCCACTCGCCATGGTGAAACGGCCTTCAGTGGAGTTGCTGTTGAAGGGCCCAACATTGAGCGCACCCGAGATCGTCACCTGAGATCCACTTGTGAACGACAATGTTCCGGTTCCTGCGTTCAGCACGGACCCGCCCAGCTGGATGCTCAAACATGCTGCGTTTGACACGTCAACTGTCACGGTGAATCCGCCGTTGATGATCACATCGTCGCCCACCACCGGCGCGGGATTGCCTCCCCAGGTGGTAGTCGCGCTCCAGTTCCCCGACTGAGAGCTGGTTCTCGTTATAGCGAGCGCACTCGTGCCGAGGAGCAGAATCAGGACGAATGTGAAGAGAGCTACGGAACAATATATTTTCATAAGAAGCCTCAAAGATATGAGCGTGATACTATAGAACATCCGTAACCTTGGTCCTCAGACCACTGCAGCGTCAGCCTGAGCGGACAGTTCCCTGTCCCTCTTGGTATCGCCAAGAAGGATCCCCCCCCAATGCGTATGTTACTGAATCGCAACACTCCGTCATACAAATCACCGGAGGTCCCACTGTTGCCCATCGGTATCGATAAACATAAAGATAACTGTTGTATCACCACAGTCAACGACCAGGGAACAATCCTCAGGGAAGCCCGGGTGAAGAACACTGTTGCGGACGGAGCAGATCAAGCATCTGGAACAGCTGCTCAATAAACGTCTGATCGACAACGATGCCATCCAACACTTGTTGTATATCCCGGCCTTCGGTCGAATCACCGCGTTCAGGGTCTACCTGGAAATAGACGGCATAGATCGCTTTGCCAGCGAACAACAGCTCTTCTCGTAGGCGCGCGCTACCAGGTGCGAACAACTCCAACCACTCGCGCCGGCAAACGTAAGGCTGCAAGGACGGAAACACATACCTGAAGATCGTCTGCACAGATGCCGCCGTCCACGCTGTGCGCTTCTCTCAGGAGATCCGCTCGTTCTATTAGAGCATGCGCAGGCGGAGCAATGAAGCCATCGCCCGGACCGTTGTAGCGAAGTACCGCTTTTCGGCATCCCGCTCAATTGTATCATGACATTGTTGCGGGAGAACGAGGCCGCATCGTCTATCATATGCTCACGTACAACACTGTGCAGCGATCAACTATTCGCCTGCAAGAAAGGAAAGCTTCAAGGCGACCTCTGGCTTGGCATTGTGTGTTGGACGTGAGAGATCGTGGATTACATGATGACACATGTGTTTGGTAGCAGCGGAGTCCAAATGTGCGGTCAGCCGTGGATCCGATGTGGCGGAAGTTTCGCGGGGACACGTTCACACGCAACGCGCATCTGGATGAGCGCTCAATTCGCTGGTCGTGAGATCTGCATCGCCATGATCCCGGCCAGCTGCCGCCAGTGGTCGGACCCAATCATATGGTTCGGAGTGATCCACACATGTGTCGCCCCGCCTTCAAGAGAGCCCCTGAGAGCAAGCCCGAACTCGTTGGCCGTGACCGGTCTCTCCTTCCCCCAGAGTCCAATCGACATGACAACCCGCTCCGCGCCATAACGCCCGGTGAAGAACCGGGCCAGTTCTTTCGAGGAGGATGGAGATCGGCTATCAAGATAAAAGTAGTCCCACACTACCAGGGCATCGGCAAACTGCAGGAGTGAGGGATAGTGGAGTCCGTGCTGCAACCCTTCCGCTTCCATGTCCTTGAAATCTACCGGGACATCGATAAGGATCCTCTTCCGGGCCGCATGGGCGATGTCGGCGATGCTGCGCAAGTACTCCGCCATCAAGTGCGATCTCCACTCGCCAATTCTCCGGTCGTCCTTGTCGATTTCCTGCGCATGAGATATACGCGGCCAGTCGTCCATGCCCGTCAGCGCGCGGAAGGAGGCGAGGCACCGGCCGTCATAACAGAATCGACGGTAGTCCAGTTCAGTCAGACTGATCCCCTCGATCGAATACGAGCCGACCAGTGAGGCGATCATCTCCTTCAATTCGGCCCCGTAACGACCCCGTACAAGCTCCATAAAACAAACCTGTTCTATGCTCTGTTTCCCGTCTGCATCCACCCCTTCGGCTCCCGGATGCGCGGCAATGTAGGCCGGAGCAAAGAAATCCACAACTGCGACCACCTTCTTTCCGGATGACGACGCGCGCTGGATGGCCATTTGAAGAAGATCCTCGGATGAACCCTTCTGGTCATTACTCCAGTATTTTTCATACCCCTGCCTGCGGAAGAACGTCCACTCGAGACGGCCTGCCCCAACGGCGATCGTCTGAACCATGCGCGATTCCGGGCGATCAAGCACAGAGCTGATCGCATCATCCGGTTTGGACCAGGCATCGAAGTGCGTGGCTACGGTAAGCGCTGTAGATGAAGCCCCCGCCGGCGCTGGGGACGACGGCTGTTGACCAGGGAGGATCAGGAAGGCGACGAGGGCCAATGCAACCATCGCCACCCGGGATATTCCCCTGGACGCGAACGCAGGAACCAAACGACGCGGCAATTCGGTGCTCGTTCCGGGATCACGCCTCTCAGTCTTATGCCAGATCTCACGCTCCTGCCCCATCTCCTGGGCCAGGGAGTAAAGAACCACCCCGTCCAGAAAGAATGAGAAGGGGAGAACGAGCCACCCGTATAACGGAATCAGTGGAAGGTGCTCCGGTCGACGGTCAATCATTACACTATACACGGCGATGCCCGCGAACATCCCCAATCCCGAGAAGGAGAGCAGATCAAGGATGCCGCCGAAGTGGACCAATCCACGGGCCATAGCAAGCGGCAACGCTCCAATGAGCACCATCTGCAGAATGGGTAATACGACCATGCTGAACCAGTTTAACGGCATATAAAAAGAAAACGGTGCGTACGACGGCCGGAAAAAGATGTCTCGGTGGACTGCCGTAAGCTTGAGGTAGCTCCTGGTCCACCGTACACGCTGCTTCCAGAGCGACCGGAAATTCCGCGGGACATCGCATCGCACGGCGGCCTCCCAATCGTACACGATCCGCGCCTTCGCTTTTTGCAGTCTGAAGGTTATATCCAGATCTTCACCCCAGACATTCGAAAACCCGCCGACGCGCTCGAGCGTTTCTCTCCGCACCGCTCCCAGGTTGCCGCTGATGATAGGGATGACACCGAGGATCGACAGGGCACGACGGACGAACCCGGTCCCGATATGTGTCGTGATCACAAGGAGTTTCTGAAGGGCCGTTTCCGGGGACAGAGGTGTATCGTCCCCGCAGACAGCGTGGATCGAGGGGTCGACGAACCACCGTGTGATCTTCCCGATCGTGTCGGTCTGGAAAAGGCAATCAGCATCCGTGTACAGAATAATTTCTCTGTTCGAGGCCGCGATGCCACTGTTGAGAGCGCTTCCTTTGCCACCGTTCACCTTCCTGACATATCGGATCCGAGGGTCCGACAGGAACGGCTGCACGCGTTGCTCTGTCGCATCAGTGGAGCCGTCATTGACCACGATGACTTCGAAGTCGGGATATACCGAGGCGCATACGCTCTCCAGACACCGGGCAATCATCCGTTCCTCATTGTACGCCGGGATAACTACCGAAACGGAGGGCGTTGCCGGAACAGAAAACCGCGCGAAGAATCTGCGCTTCCAAATCCCGTACCAGATCGTGAGCGGGACGAAGAAGATTGATTGGATGCCGACGATAAAGATCACCAGTCCGGCCGACCAGAGGAAGGGCATCAGGAAGTCCACGGATCGACCCCCTTATACAGGAGAAACGCTTCGGCGTACTTCAGTCCCGACTGAAGGCCCCGGTGTGCCGCACGACCACGTATCGTATCCGGTTGCATGTAGTTCTTGTGGTTCTGCGTCCGGTGCGACCGTACCGCGGCGATCTTGTCCTCGATGTAGTCGGTGACGTCGACGAACATATTCGCCGCAAAATGAGGTTCCGTTGAGACATCCTCGTAACAGAGAATTGTTTTGTCTCCCCGGGCGGCGATTTTCGTCGCCTCGAAGACAGTCTTGTGGTCCTGGTGGATGTCATGGGGAGACTGTGTGATGACCACATCGGCGCCCGTCTCGCGGATCTTCTCCTCAATAACATCCTTGATGGCGGGAAGTTGCGATTCGAGCATCGTGTCCGCGAACCGACAGATCCAGAGACTGTGTAACCCCAGCACCCCCGCACCGTGTTCCGCCTCCTTCCGCCGGTCCGTTCGCTCATTGGAAGAGGAGGTCCCCTCCTCCCCAGACGTGATTACGAGTCCATGGACGTGATGCCCGGCATCCCGAAACCTGGCGAGCGTTCCGCCACAGCCGAGCTCGATATCGTCGGGGTGCGCGCCGATGGCAAGGATGCTCTTCCGCTTCCCTGTTTCCTGAGAACGCGAGACCCACACGAGCGAGACGAAAGATCCCACCAGGAATACGAAGGTCAGAAACTGTGCTGCCTCCTGCAACACCTGAACGTGCTCTGACAGGCTCTGCCGGACCGCAACAACCACCAGCATATAGACAACCAGCAAGCCGGGAAAGATTTGAAATGCGATTCTGTAATAGCGAGGGTGGCGCCGGATAATGACATCGCGCCGCCGGTAGAAATAGGCGGTAATCGCAAGAATGGTCAGGACCGTCGAGGCGGGCTTGACAACGTCGAGCGCAATCCGCGCGTACGCCACGCCGTGCATGGACTGGAGTTTCTGAAGGAGTGCCTGTGCGCGCGGCTCGTCGGGGACCAGTCCGAAGACCCGTTTCACAGCCATCTCCGCCGTATGCTCGTCACCGGCTCCGAGCGCCGCTTCAGCCAGATTGATGAGGCCGTCAACGTTTTTCGGATCGAGTTCCGCCGCACGGCTGTATGCAGCAACTGCGGCAATGAACCGCGCGTTCCAGCGGTAGAGATCACCGAGGCTCCGGTAGAGTTCTGGTCGCAATGGGTCTACCGCACACGCTCCCGTGTACTGCGCTTCAGCCTCGTCAAATCTGCCGCTCCATGCCAGGATGTCCCCCCTGATCGCCAGGTTGCGCGTATTGCGTGGGGAGATGCGGTTGGCCTTATCCATGAGCCTCAGGGCTTGTTCCATTTTTCGTTGATACGCCAGTGTCAGTGCAAGTCCGATAAGTGCATCGAGATCACCCGGTTCCTTCCGTAGAGCACGTTCGTACATGACCTCTGATTCCTCATACCGCGAAGACCACCGCATTACCCGGGCCATCCCCTTCAGCGCCGCCAGGTTCTCTGAATCAAGGTCCGTCACATCCCGGTACATCGATATCGCGCGGTCATAGTTGCCTGTCCAGGAATACAGATCGGCAAGCCGGATCATGCATCCTGGATCATTCGGTCGCCGTGTATTCAGTGCGCGGTACACGGCAATCGCCTCCTGGTGTGCACCTTCAGTGATCTTCTGCTCCCCGATTTGGCGCAGGCTGGTGATGCTGAGCGCAGCATATGCCGCCTGGGTGCTGTTTGCCGGGTGCGCGGAAGGTGCAACCAGAAAGAGCAGCATGCCAAGGGTCTTGATGGCAGGTTTCATTTCAGAGTCCTGTTCGAATCAAGAGTGCAACAAAAGGAATGATTTCCGTACGGTCCGTGTTCAGCGCCTTGGCTCCTGCGCTCAGTTCCACCGCTCGCAACGGCCTGAAGCCCGCGGTGATCATATCCACCCGTGAAGAAGGCACACCGCGTGACGACGTCCCCGCGAACCGATCAAACACCATGTCATAACGGATACTGAACGACTCCCAGTGGTAGCCGATACGTCCAAAGATGGACCAGGCGATTGACCGGTCCAGATCGCGGTCAGGCACATACCTGGCCTCGGCGGTCAATGGCCCGTTGTCAAAGCCGATGCCACCGCCGAGAAATCCCACCTGCTCATATTCATAACTCTGTATCAGGTTGGTTTTTCCGTCGGCGATAAACGAAGCAGGATCCGGATCCCTCAATAGTGCGGCGAACACCTTGACATAGATCGGGCCGGCGATCCACTGCGTGACGCCAACGGAAAGCTTCACGTTGTGTGCGTTGAGGGCAGGGTTCCAGTAGAAATTAGGACGGAAGTACTCTGCCTCAAATGAAAAAGTATTCACCCGTCCATAGTTGAACCCCGCCTCGATCTGCCCCGCCGGCACCTGGCTGTAAGCGTTTTCATCCGGCCGTGTGGTCTCACCCTCCGGGTAAGTGTATTGCCTGAGCCGTGCACTGATCCTGACATAGAACCAATGAACCGGAAAGACGTAGGCGTCCACGGACGCGGTAGCCCGCTGGTAGAAGATCCTGTCAGTCATCGTATAGCTGGCGTATGCGTCAAGCCAGTCGATGTATCCGATAAAGAGCCCTGCTTGAAACGCCCGCTTGGTGAAATCAACGTCAGAGCTGCCGAAGAAGCCGAAGAGGTGAAGGCTCCGTTGCGTGTTGAGATCTGCGAGATCGCCGCGCAGCTCCCCGTCAGCGGGATTCAGCTGAAGTCCGCGTTCCAGCCGACTCCTTGCGTCCGTGAACTGTCGCGTCCACATTTCCAGGGTGGCAAGCCGTTTCAAGCTGGTGATGTCCGAATTGCCTGTAAGATCTGATGCCAGCCGGTACGCATCGGCGGCACGGACGAGTTTCCCTTCTTCCAGATATGCTTCGCCGAGACGAATGTAGTATCCGGCCTCTGTGGCGCTACGCGTGGGGAGAGGGGCCTGTTCCTCGCCGAGCGGGAGACTAAGCAACACGAGCATGCACAGGAGCATGGAGCATCATCCACTTTGTTGTGAGTGAGGAGATTGTGTCAAGGACTTCCCGTGCGCTCAGGACATTTGCCCCGAGCCGCGCATTGATATCCAGAATCTTTGGCCGCCCCGCGGCATCAAGACGTATGTCCATATCCACCGGCCCCTCCAGTCGCAGCTTCAGCGCAGCGCGAAGGGCGACCTCCACAACGTCAGGACGCTCCACCCTGCGGACGCCTGTGGCATTCCCCGTAACCCCCTCCTTCATGCCGGTCTTGAGAAGCACGACGGCCGTTCGCGTCTGTCCCGCCGGAAGGGCAAAGAGATTCACGTCGAATTCCTCCCCCGGCACAAACTCCTGGTATACGATTTCCCTCCGTCTTTCCGTCACAGCTTCCTCCGGCGTCGCAAACAGTTTCACGCCCCGCCCTCCTCTTCCGACGCGTGGTTTGGCGAGAAACGGATAGCCCAGTAACGATGCGACCCTAAGAGGATTCTCCACGCTTGTCCCGTCAAACGTTAGGGGCGCCGGGCACCCGAGCGCCTGCAGCCGCCACGCGGTCAGCAGTTTGTCATTCGCGGTGTCGACTGCAAGCGGATCCGAAATCCAGACCGCAGTTCCCATGGCACGGAGGTCGTTTCGGATCCGGGCGACTGCCTGGAGTTCTTCCGAGACGGTAGGAACGAGAAGATCGGGGCGGAGATCATGAACAAGGGCGAGCAGTACCGCAACGAACGCGGGGTCGCCGCCGCGGGGAACGAACCGAAAGTCCGGTGCTGCGACTTTTACCTGAACAATATCGGTTGAGGTGATCTTCCATCCTTGCTCCCGAAAGAACGTTGCCGCGGCAGTACCGGCGGGTCCGCCGATGCCGGTGATCAGGACATGTGGCTGCGTCATGAGGATGGTCCTTGAATTGTTGAGGGGATTCGATTCAGCCCAGTCAAATTGCATTTGCTATGCCAGAAGGCGCGGTAGGCGCGGCAGATCTGATTCAGGCTGTTTTGAGGAAACACGAGCTCGGGAGAGCGGGATGTGTGGCGCGGGTGCAACACACAGGAGCAAAGAAATGATGCTGGAGTGGGACTTTCCTGCCACACTGGTGAGTCGATGACCGGCCACGGACCGGCACGGATTCCCAGCCAGGGGTGGTCAGAGTGGCTCTACAATGGAGGAAGTGGAATAGGGTCCAAGCCCGCGGCCCAGAGGGTGAGGAAGCAATTGGGCGCCAACGCGTATGGCACAAATTCATTTCTCCCCATCACCAGCGTCATCTGAAACCGAAGCACGTGAAGCATTCCCGCTATCGCCACATACTGCAGAGCATCCGGAACCAGAACCATCTCCGGAATACTCCAGATCGCTGATCATACAGGCGAAAAATCCCTTAAAGGTAACCTCAGAATCGAGAACGGCGCGGGACATGACACAACTCTGCCGATGCAGATATCACTGACGGGATGCATTCACAGAACCAACCTCGAAGCAGTCAGGACAATCGGATTTCATGGTGAGTTCAAGTGCAGATATTGACATTGGCTCGTTTCTTTGGTATCCTTATTTAGATTTGGTCTAAATCCAAATAAGGAAATACCCCAATGAAACAGTTTGCAGAATGCCTCGTGCGTTCCTCCAGGGTATTCACATGCGCCGGGCTTCTCCTTCTACCATCGGCAACGGGGTATCCACAGGACAGAGTGTTCAATTACACATATCAGAGCCTCGTGCTCGCTCCTGGCCAACGTGAGCTTGAAGTGTGGAACACTTTCCGCGTTGGTAAGGAAAGCTACTTCCGGGGATTCGACCATCGTATCGAATTTGAGATAGGGATCGCAAAGGGATTACAGACCGCATTCTACCTCAATATTGCCTCCCGTTCGTTTTCACGAATGTCAGATCAATTGTCACAAGGCCCGGGCGGCATCGTTGTCGTCACGCCAGTCTCCAGTATGCAGACGGAAACCGAATTCAGCTTTTCAAACGAATGGAAATACAAGCTCACCGACCCTCTGGCGGACCCCTTCGGCATCGCCCTCTACGGTGAATATTCAATTTCTCCCACAGACATCGAACTCGAACCGAAGTTGATCCTTGACAAAATCGTCGGTGACGTCATCCTGGCATTCAATACCGCCGCGGAGTTTGAATTCGAGAAGGAAATCGAAACCGACGGGAGTGAAACGACGGAGAAAGAGATAAAGGCATTCTTGACATTCTCTGCTGCTCTGCGTGTTGCCGATGGATTGCACCTGGGGGTAGAACTTGTCAACCGGAACGGCTTTTCCGATGGTATGTTCCGATACTCCGCCCTCTTTGCCGGTCCCACGGTGTCATACATTCACCGCGAATTCTGGATAAACGTGACTCTGCTTCCCCAGGTGACTGCCTTTAAGGGTGCGACGCAGGACGGGCTTGTTCTGAATTCACTGGAACGTTTTGAAGCACGAATACTCTTCTCTTATGCCTGGTAGACTATTGACAACAATATTCGGCCTGCTCCTGGTGGCGATGCAGGGGTGTGCGCCTGGTTTGTACCAACCGTCCCCA
>Ga0315278_10006579_pt1 | contig 10565 bp, 8 predicted proteins | sample YL17G06_0_MG_FD_203880 | JGI IMG/M metagenome (GOLD analysis project Ga0315278, IMG submission 203880) | Sediment microbial communities from Yellowstone Lake, YNP, Wyoming, USA - YL17G06_0 | ecosystem: Environmental > Aquatic > Freshwater > Lake > Sediment | place: USA: Wyoming | collected... | reverse complement strand
TCCCCACGCGGACTCCGCCGGGAAGATGTGGGTCTTCGCGTGCGTGTGGACCCGTCCGCCCGGCTCGAAGAGATGCGCGACGTTGAGCGTCTGGCCGCCCGGGCGAACCAGGTGAGAGCCGGCGAGGATCGCCTGGCCGCGCGCGCGCGCCTCGCCGGCGAAGAGCGCGCGGTATTCACCCGTGAAGGTATCGATGCGCGGCAGGTCGGCGAGCGGCGCTTCGCGCCATCCCGGGAGGGCCGTGAAGAGCTCGATCGTGAAAAGCTCCGGGAAAACCGCGAGGTCCGCGCCCCGCGCGTCGTCGAGGAGCGCGCGGACATGGACGGCGAAGTCCGCGAAGCTCCCGACCGGCCGGAGCGCGAGCTGACAGGCGGCTACCGTGAGCGTGCGAGGCATCGCCGAATCCCCGGCGAATCTAGAGCACGGCCCGACTCCGGCGACAAGCGGGACGCTCCCAACCTTGATGACCTTCGCGGCGAAAACGCCCGACGAAGGTTGCGAAGGTAAGGAACGTCCCCTAGAGGAACCGCCATGACCACCACGACCTACGACTGGGACGCGATCGTCAACGGGCTGAATCAGTACCTCCGCCTGCGTTCGATACCGATCGGCATGAAGCTCTTCGAGAGCGTCGAAGAGATGGAGGCGATTCCGAAGATCCGCCGGCCCAAGGCCAAACACACCACCGACCAGATCGTAGCCCAGGCCCGTCAGCTCGGCTGGACCGTCGGGATCACCATGGCGGATCTCGTCGGCGCGCAGTGCGGGACGGTGATCGGACTCCATCCGCGGGACGACGAGTGGCTCTCCGGCAAGGCGATGGCCGGGGTGTGGTTCAAGACCGTCGAGGACTCGGCCGCTCACCAGCGCGCGATGGATTGCGTCCCGCACGGGCGCTACCGCGCCATGGCGGTCGCGCCGTTGACGAGCGGCCGTCTCGACCCGCCGGACGTCTGCCTGATCTACGGTACCCCGGGTCAGATGATCTTCCTTATCAACGGTCTCCAGTGGACGGGGTACAGGAAACTGAGCTTCACCTCGGTCGGCGAGTCGGCTTGCGCCGATTCGTGGGGCAAGGCGCTGAAGACAGGCGAGCCCGCGCTCACCATCCCCTGCTACGCGGAGCGGCGCTACGGAGGCGTGGCCGACGACGAGCTGCTGATGGCCATTCCGCCCCGCTTCCTGCCGGGAGCGATCGAGGGGCTCGCGGCGCTCAGCCAGAACGGGCTGCGCTATCCGATCCCGCCCTACGGGATCCAGAGCGACGCCGCCGCGGGACTCGCGGTGAGCTACTCGAGCAAGAAGTGAGCTCGACCGCTCGCCGCGTCGGCGGAGGAGAGAGATGGAGCCGCAACTGCTGAAGATCGTGGACACGACGCTGCGTGACGGATGCGAAGCTCCGGCGTCACGGCGTGTCTCCCCGAGAAGATTCTCTTCGCTCGGCAGCTCGAGCGACTCAACGTAGACGTCATCGAGATCGGCTACCGGGGCCCGGAAGAAGCCGAGCCGATGCGCGAGCTCACCTCCGCGTTGATCCGTTCCGTCGTCCTCAGGCTCGCTCGCGTGAATCTCGAGGATGTGAAGCGGGAGGATAGCTCCGACAGCGAAGTCGGGCGGGGCGCGGGAGAAAGGAGGAGACCCCGCATCCGAGATCGCCGTTCATGCCATCCATGAAGACGCACCTGTCAAAGGTTGCTCGTGAAGTTTGGAAACCTTCGGCTTCGCCGGGCCTATAGACGGCCAGCAATGACGTGCTGCTGCTCCAGCATGAACAAGCGGGAATGGGTTGCATCGAAAGCCCATGCACTGATCTCAATGGGTTGTCGCAGGGGCCAGTCGACGGAAAAGCTTACGCCCCAGCGCAGCCGTCGAGGACTGCTTTGGCGCAGGACACTTGCAGCATCGGGCCGGCCCCCTTCCACCATTGCCAGAGCAAACGCGACTTCCGATCCCGCGGGCCCTTGCGCTAGCACAACTGCGTGCGCCGGCGCGCCGCTGTCTGGAAGCACCGCCCAGCCGTGAGCACTGTAGCGCCCGTCTCGTTTTTGCAGCAATGACTCAAAGACTCCGGCCGATTTGTCACTCGGCTGTTTCACGCTCTGGATTCGTGCGGTGTCAATCAGCTTTGGTTCGAGCAAGTTAAGGTCATTCAGCTCATTCGCCGTTCGAATGAGCCGTTCGGGGTTCGGATAGACGAATCGTCGAATGCACTCCTCGTCCTTGAGCACATTCACCCAGAGGACGCAGCTTTTGGCAAAAAGGCGTTGATGGTTGAGCTCGCTCATCTTCCCGGCGCCCGCTACAAAGCTTCGGACAAGCAACACCGCGCAAAGTGTGGCCACCGAGGCAGCACCGACCCGCGACCTCATAGATCCCTTCAGCCAGGCCTGGATCGGCAAAATCCGCGCCAGATATACGACCGCGACGATGAGGTAAGTCGAGTGCGTTACGTATCGCGGAGCAACTGCTGTCGCGAGGCCGAACCCTACACGCCCGAGTGCAATCGTGAAGCACGAGATGACCGCGTAGCCCCCGATGACAAGCCACGGCAAGGCCCGGAGCCGGAGCTCCCCATCTTTCTTGTTTTTCAGGACGTACGCGCACGCGACCAGGAACAATAGTAGAAAGATCGCCCCGATCAGAACCCTCGGGCCCAGCGCTTGGAACCAGAGTGGGCTTCCGAGCAACGAGAGAAAGTACAGTAGTGTAGCAAGCGGATGTCGAACGGCCTTGCCGAAAGCAGGGTGATGCGCTGGCCTTGCGTAGCCATGGAAATACAGTCCCAAGATCGCTGAGGCGAGAAGAACCCAACCAATGAGGACCCCAGCGCGCTGCCTGCTGCTCACTTGCGAACTCGCCACCAGGGCGGGGGCCAGTAGAGGCCAGCACACCATGCCGTTTGCGAAGGAAAACGTGCTGACCGTCGACAGGGCTGCGCCGACCAGGAATTTGCACCGCAGAGATGCAGCAGAATAGATCGCGAGGAGCGCAGCCGTCAGGCATGCGATGGGCACAAACACGGCCATTTGCCATCCCATCAGCCAGTTTTCCCATTGTGCTGGGCTGAAGATCAGGCAGTTGGCCACAAAGACTGCACTAAAGGCAGCTCGGCCGTCGACGAGGTTCTTCCGCGCAAGGAAATACAGGTTCCCGGCAATCACGCAGGCAAGCAAGAACGAAGCCCACATTCCGTGACGGACATCCCAGCCGAAAAAGTAAGTGCCGATTAGGGAGAAAAGCCGGAGAACAAGCGGTCGGCTCTCGTTGTGCTGCGCGATCAGATGTCCAATGGTGAGCGTTCCGCGGGCAGCATGGATTAAACTGCTGGCTGGTGTACCCCACTCATCGTAGAAAGGGACGTTGACGCCGAACGCAAAGATGAGCGCTGCAAGGATGATTGCGGGCAGGGCCACCAGCACCCAGAGGCCAATACCGAACCCGGGGCACGATGCCCCACTCAGCGAACACGTCGCCGCAGTTTGCGTATTCTCACTTCGAGTCATGACAGGACAGCGGAGTTGAAGTTGGGGATAGATGCTTTCTCCGTAGCTCTTTGCGTTCTACGAAGATCTTCTCGAGGTCGAGGATCTTCGCGAGCATCTTGTCGACTCGTCGCCGCACCGCCGGGTTGTCCTTCACGGCGAGCGCCTCGAGCCTCTCGATCACGCCGCCGGCGGTCCGGACTCTCCTTCGGGGGCGCTTCTTGTTCGTCGTGGTTTCTCCTTTCACCCGGCGCTGCCCATGCCACGTCCGACATTCGTCAGCACCCCGCAAGCGAATCCAAAGCTTCCCGGCCTCAGCGCGGCGGCGGCTTCTCCCAACCGAGAAGATTGATCTCGTCGAGCGGGACGGGATCTCTGTCGAGCAACAGGACCAATCGCAGGCCGTCGGTGAAGAACGGGCTGCCGTCCGCCATGTGGTGGGGCTGCGACGACGGAGCGGCACCCACGCCCTTCACCCAGCCGAAGCGCGCCACGCCTTGTGAGCGCAGCATGTCCTGGGCGAGGTAGTTCCTGGCCTCGTCGACGTCCGGGTCGACCTCGTGTCCGATGAAGCTCTTCCAGCTGAAGGTGAGACCCACGTCACGGCTGATCTGGCCGATCCATACCGGCTTGCCCGCGAGCCGGAGCTGCGTCCGCCAGATGCGCAGGTGGTTGCGCTCCCGGGCGGTCTCGCGCGATTTCTGCAGCGCACCGTCCTGGCGCCGCCCGAAGAGGTAGATCGGGCTGATCGGTGCGTGCTGGTACTGACTGGAGAAGAAGTAGGACCAGAAGGTCTGCAGGGCCGAGCTCGCCCTCAAGACCTCGGTGACTTGCCAGCCGCTGCGGACGAAGTTCGGGAAGACCTCGTCGGCCTGGCCGATCAGGACGAAGTTCAGCGGATCGTCCATGCCGCGGCCGTCCTCGGTCGCGGCGCAGCAGGGCATGGCTTCGAGCGCGGCCCGCAGCTCGGCCTCGCTCACGTCGCGGATCGGTTCCGCGTCGAGCTTCTCGAGATCGACCTCCTGGTAATCGGCCTTCACGTTGGCGATCTTGATCATGAAGAAGAACTGCACCAGCCGGTCCGCTCGGAACAGGTCCACGTTCACCGCCTTGACGCCACGGCTCAAGTTGGTGAAGACGAACCCGCTGATGCTCTGCCCGGGGCCGACGTAAGAGCCAATCGCGCTCGCCAGGAATTGGGCCCGCATGCGCTCGTTCGCCGATCCCGAGAAGCGGTAGCGAGCGCGATTCGCGGCCTCGATCGGGGTGAAGTAGTCTGGATCCAGTGCGAGCGGGAGGAACCAGTAGGCGTCCTCCGTGTGGTTGGCGATCACCAGGCCGACCGGCTGGATGTTCTGCTTCGCCAGCGACACCCCGAACAGTCGCTCGACCTCGTCGTCACTGGGTATGGCGACGCTCACGCGGAGGCCGGCGCGATCCTGCGTCACGGCACCCGCCGCGAGGGCGAGGGTGTCGATCGGCGCAGGGCGATAGCACGCGCAGCCTCCGGCGATGGCGAAGACGGCGAGCAGCGCCGACGCCCGAGACGTTCTCAACGCGGTTCGACGAAGGCCATCGAGTACTCGCAGGCGGATCTCCATGACGGCGGTCGTAGAGCACCGAGCGCCCGATCTCAAGAGCCGCGAGCGCAGGCGCGGAGACTTTCAGATCTTGCTCCGCGTGGTCGGGACGGCGTTCGACGCCCGTCTCCGCCGCCCCGGCGCAGCTCGCGGCGGGTTCTCGCGCACGGTCTGCATGGTGCTGGAGTAGCCCCGCGACTTCGCGCCCGATTCGCTGCGCGCCGCGCGGGCGCCCACGCCGACGCCACCCGCACGAATTTCGGACCGGGGCTGACGCCCTCGCAGACCGGATCATTTCAGTTGACCTCGTGCGGTAGCGGAACGTAGGTTCCGGAGGATTTTATCGGGGGGCACACGATGGGAGAGCTCGACGGCCGCGTCGCAATCATCACCGGAGGAGCCAGCGGGATCGGCGCGGCCAGCGTGCGCTTGTTCGTCGAGAGCGGCGCTCGGGTCGTGATCGGTGATCTGCAGAGCGACCTCGGCGACGCATTGGCGCGCGAGCTGTCGCCGAACGTGATCTTTCAGAAAACCGACGTCTCGAAAGAGAACGACGTTCGCACGCTGGTGTGTCGCGCCGAGGCCTCCTTCGGCCGCCTCGACTGCATGTTCAACAACGCGGGCTTCGGCGGCGCTCTGGGCGGCATCGCCGAGACGCCCGTGGAGGAGTGGGACCTGACCTTCGACGTGCTCGTGCGCGGCGTCTTCCTCGGCATGAAGCACGCGGCGCCGCTGCTCCGCCGCCAAGGCGGAAGCATCGTCTCCACGGCGAGCGCGGCCGGGCGCATCGGCGGCTACTCCCCCCACGCCTACGCGGCGGCCAAGGCGGCGGTCATCCAGCTCACCACGTCCGTCTCCCTCGAGATGGCCGAGGATCGCGTGCGGGTGAACTGCATCTGCCCCGGATTCATCGCCACGCCCCTTGCTCTGAACACGGTCGGCAAGCCGCAGAGCCTCATGGAGTCCCGCAAATCCTGGATGGTCCAGGCGCAGCCGATCAAGCGCCCGGGAGAGCCCAGGGACATCGCGGAGATGGCGCTCTTCCTGGCGAGCGATCGCTCGAGCTTCATCACGGGCCAGGCGTTCGTGGTAGATGGAGGATTCTCGGCAGGCCGCCCCTGGCGGGACCAGCCCGACTGGATGCGCGCGGCGCGTCCTTTCAAGGTTTACCGCCAGCGCTGACGGCGCGTACCGCGGAGCTGACCGGAGTCGGCAAGGGGGATTCGATTGAAGAGTAGCCGCACGCAGGATCTCGATTTCGTCGTTGCGCGCATCGCGTATCTCGCGGGTCACGCCACTCGAGTCGGTTACCGCGTGTGGCCGCCGGCGAGCGGACGGACGCCCGAGAGCCCACCGAAGGAGTACCACGACACGCGCATCCACGACTGCCGGCCGATCGCCGCCGACCTGAGCCTCGACGACGACGGCTTCGTCCTGCGGACCCGCCCCTCCGTGGTGCACGACTGCTACGACGAGGAGCTCGTCCGCCGGGACTACCTTCCGGAGGTCGAGCGCGCGCTGCGAGACGAGACGGGGGCGCTCGCGGTGTTCGCGTTCGACCACAACGTGCGGAGCGCGAAGGGCGCGGCCGAGGGACGCCCCGGCGTCCGGGCGCCCGTCGACATGGCGCACAACGACTACACCGAGGAGTCGGGTCCGCGCAGGGTGCGCGAGATCCTCGAGGCTCGCCAGCGGTCGGAGCTCGCCGGGCACCGCGCGGCGCTGATCAACGTGTGGCGGCCGATCCGCGGGCCCGTGCAGGACATCCCCCTGGCGATCTGCGAGGCGGCGAGCACGTCGCCCGCCGACTTCGTCGACACCGACATCGAGCATTATGGAGAAGAGGACCTCTCGCGCCCGCGCCACGTCGGCAAGATCTCCTCTGTCCGCTGGAACCCCTCCCACCGCTGGTTCTACGTCTCGAACATGCAGGCGGACGAGATCCTGATCTTTAAGTGCTGGGCCTCGAAGGGCGCGGGTGCTCGCTACACGGCGCACACCGGCTTCGTGAACCCGCAGGCGCCGCCGAATGCGCCGCCGCGCGAGAGCATCGAGGTGCGCACCGTCGTCATCTATCCGGCGTGAGCCGTTGCGCGAGGCGTTCGCCAAACACGAGCTCGGGACGAGGTACTGAAATGGGCAGCCCTGATCGAGAGCTTCTCGGCCGATTGAACCTGGAGCCTTTGTGGATGCCGTTCACGGCCAACCGCCAGTTCAAAGCGCTTCCCCGCTTGTTGGTCTCCGCGGAAGGCATGCATTACACCTCCCACGACGGGCGCCGGATCCTCGACGGCATCGCCGGCCTCTGGGCCGTGAACGCGGGCCACTGCCGCAAGCCGATCGTCGAAGCCATCCAGAAGCAGGCGGAGCGCCTGGACTACGCGACCGGCTTCCAGATGCACAGCGCGGGCCCGTTCATCGCCGCCGACAAGCTCGTGCGGATCGCCCCGCAGGGCCTCGATCACGTCTTCTTCGTCAACTCGGGATCCGAGGCCGTCGACACGGCGTTGAAGATCGCGCTCGGCTACCACCGGGCGCGCGGCGAAGGCACCCGGCGGGTGCTGATCGGGCGCGAGCGCGGCTATCACGGCGTCGGCTTCGGCGGCATCTCGGTCGGCGGCATGGGGTCGAACCGCAAGACGTTCGCGGGCCAGCTGCTGCCCGCCGTGGACCACCTGCCCCACACCCACAGCCTGGAGAAGAACGCCCATTCGCGCGGCCAACCGCAGTGGGGCGCCGAGCTCGCGGACGACCTCGAGCGGTTGATCCAGCTGCACGACGCTTCCAACGTCGCGGCGGTGATCGTCGAGCCGATCGCCGGCTCGACGGGCGTGCTGATCCCGCCCAAGGGCTACCTCGAGCGCCTCCGTCAGATCTGCGACCGGCACGGCGTGCTGCTCGTCTTCGACGAAGTCATCACCGGGTTCGGCCGCACCGGCAGCGCCTTCGCGGCGCACACCTTCGGCGTCACGCCCGACATGATCACCTGCGCCAAGGCGCTGACCAACGCGGCCGTGCCGATGGGCGCCGTGATCGTGAAGCGGAAGATCTACGACGCGTTCATGCAGGGTCCCGAAGACGCGATCGAGCTCTACCATGGCTACACGTACTCCGGGCATCCGCTGGCGGCGGCAGCGGCCGCGGCGACCCTCGACCTGTACGAGCAAGAGCGCTTGTTCCAGCGTGCCGCGGAGCTGGCGCCCTATCTGGAAGACGCCGTGCACTCCCTCGAGGGCCTGCCGCGCGTCATCGACATCCGCAATTTCGGCCTGGTCGCCGCGATCGAGCTCGAGCCGATCGCGGGCAAGACGACCACGCGCGCGTTCGAGGCCTTCCTTCGCTGCTACGAGAAGAACGTGCTCGTCCGCACCACGGGCGACACGATCGCCTTGTCACCACCGTTGATCATCGAGAAGAGCCAGATCGATCAACTGGTCGAGACCGTGGGCGACGTCCTGAAGACGCTGCCTTGAGTCATCGCTCTCGGGATCCCTTCCGTCGTTCCGAAGTCACCACGCGCGGCAGCGCCGCCGACGCGGCCGCTCCGGCGAACCCGCCGAGGGCCGAGACCAGGAATGCCCAGCGGAAGCTGCCGGTGTGCTCGGCGAGGAAGCCGCCGAGCTCGGGGCCGACGAGCTGCGCCACGCCGAAGAAGAGCGTGATCGCGCCGAAGGCCGGCGCGAACGAGCCCTCCGTCGTGTGGTCGCGCACGTACGCGGCGACGACCGAGCCGAGGCCCGACATCACGATCCCGAAAAGCAACGCCGATGCTCCGACCCACGGCTCGGCTCCGATGAGCACGACGAGCGGGCACGAGCCCATCGCGGCGAAGCCCCAGACGAGCGTCGGACGGCGCCCCACCCGATCCGAGAGCTGCCCGAGAAGGATGCCGCCGGCGGTGATCGAGAGGCCGACCAAGCCGTAGTCGATCGAGGCGTGCCAGGCGCTGAAGCCGGCATCCGACCGGAGCGCCGCCACAAGGTAGCTCGAGTAGATGGAATAGCAGAGCCCATAGCCCGCGTAGGCGGCCGTCACCGCCACCCAGCCCGGCACGCCGCGGAGCGATGCCAGCGCCAGGATCTCGCGCAGGATCGGGGCCTGCGTCTCGGCGGGACGCTCGTCGTCCGGCTCGCGGAGCCAACCGAGCGCGAGGATCGTCGCCAGGGCGGCGAGCGCGGTTTCGACGGCCCACACCTCTCGCCACTCGCTCGCGCCGTAGCGCGCCTGGACGAGGTGCGTGAGCCCGCTCGCGAAGAGCACGGCGATCCCGATGCCGGAGGCCATGAGGCCGATCGCGAAGCCGCGGCGGTCCTCGGAAACGACGGCGCCCGCGAGCCCGGGCGCGGGGATCCAGATGAATGCCCCCGCGATCCCGGTGGCGATCATGCCCCCGAGAAGAGCTAGCGGGCTCGCCGCCACGGTCATCGCCGCGAGCCCGGCAGTCGACACGACGAGACCGAACGTGATGAGACGAGCCGGGCTGACCTTCGTCGCGGCGAGGCTGACGAGCAGGACGCCGGCGAGATAGGCGGTGAGATTCGCCGTGCCGAGCCAGCCGGCGAGAGAGTACGAGTGCAGGAGATCGCCCTCGATCGCCGGCAGCACGAGCGGGTAGGTGAAGCGGCCGAACCCCTGCGCCACGCCGACGGCGAGCACGACGAGCGCAAGGACGAGCTTCGCCGATCGCGAGAGAGGCGGTTGACGGGTCGTCGCTTCGTCATGCGCGCCTCTTCTGCGCTGCTGCCGCGAATTGCTTCGATGATCGCCGTGGGCGATGATCGCAGGGCGACCGCGCGGATGGTCTCGAGGTCGTCGAAGCACGCGGCAACTTAGCGTCGTCGGCCTGGTGAAGGAATAGACGGGAACGGTTTGAAGCGCTTCGTCTGACGGAAGCGCTCTGTTGAGAGGACGAGACGATGGCGGCGGGCGACCCGGTCACCGAGATCCGCTACGGCAAGCTCCAGGGAACGCGGGCGGACGGGGTGTGCGTCTATCGCGGCATCCCGTTCGCGAAGCCTCCGGTCGGCCGCTTGCGGTTCCGGCCGCCCGAGCGTCCCGAGGGGTGGAGCGGGGTGCGCGATGCCACACGATTCGGCCCGGGCTCGTATCAGGCCGACCGGCCGCTGGCGCCGATCCTCGGCATCGTGGTCCCGGAGCAGAGCGAGGACTGCCTGACGCTGAACGTCTGGACTCCGGCCGCCGGAGATGGCGGGCGCCGGCCGGTGCTCTTCTGGATCCACGGGGGCGCCTGGGTGATCGGCGCGGGGTCCGAGACGACGTACGACGGGGCGAGCTTGGCGCGCCGAGGCGACGCCGTCGTCGTCACCGTCAACTACCGGCTCGGCCCCTTCGGATTCCTGCGCGGCCGAGAGCTCCGCGCCGGGCTCGACAGCAGCGGCAACGAGGCCCTGCTCGACCTCGTGGCCGCGCTCGAATGGGTGCGCGACGAGATCGCCGCGTTCGGCGGCGACCCGCGGAACGTCACGGCGTTCGGCGAATCCGC
>Ga0315278_10006577_pt1 | contig 10568 bp, 8 predicted proteins | sample YL17G06_0_MG_FD_203880 | JGI IMG/M metagenome (GOLD analysis project Ga0315278, IMG submission 203880) | Sediment microbial communities from Yellowstone Lake, YNP, Wyoming, USA - YL17G06_0 | ecosystem: Environmental > Aquatic > Freshwater > Lake > Sediment | place: USA: Wyoming | collected... | reverse complement strand
CTGTCGCCACGGATTCACGCAGCCGTACGTCACCGTGCAGTTCTGGCGCCGATACGACGTCCAGGCAACGCCCTCGACAGGATCCCATTTGCGCCCGTGATCGGCGGCATAGTCCTGGGCCGTGCCGTAGACGACGGTCGTCGAATCGCCATTCTTGGTCCCGGAGATGTTCGCGGCATCGAGGCCCGAGCCGCTGGTCGACCACGCGCGCCCGTAATACGGGACACCCAGGATGACCTTGGATGCCGGCAGACGGCTCAGGTAGGCGGCCACCGTGTCACCGATGTCATAGCTCGGCCCTCCCAACGGAGCGACCGACCCGACCGGGTTCGACGAGCCGCTGCGGTAGTCGTAGCCCATGACCACGACCGCGTCGGCGCCACCGGCGGCCGTCGCGGTGGTGATCGGATAGTTGCCGATCCAACCCGTCGCGTCGAATGTCAACTGGTACCCGGCGGCCACCTTGTCCAACTCGGCCCTGACTTTGCGGATGAGCGCCGTGAACTCGTCGGAATACATGGAGACGATCGGCTCGAAGTCGAGATTTACGCCGTCGGCGCCGCGGTCGCGAACGGCCGCTGCGATCTGGCGCGCGAGGTTGGCTCGGGCGGTCGAGCTGCCAAGCAACGCCGTCTGACGGGTCACCCCGGCAGACGACCAGGCGAAGCTCTGGACGGTGAGCACGACACGCGCACCGTTCGTGTGGGCGGCGTCGATGACACTGGTGAGTTTCGAGCTCGTCCAGCCACTCCACCCGACGGTGGTCGACCCATCGCTGTTGGTCTTCTGGAGGTCACCGTTCGAGGCCGCACCGACGCCGAAGTAGGCGATCGTCGAGAGCTTCTCCCAATCGAGCCTGGTCGAACCGTCGGACAGCTCCCAGTACGGCAGGAAACCGAAGACCTCACGCTTGAGCCCACCCGGATCGACGGCAGCGGCGAGATCGGCCGAGCCCGCGCGCGACGGGTCCTCGTACGGCAGGTCCACCTGCCCGACCGGTCTGTTCGATGGATCCGCCGCTGGCATCGAGCCAGAGGGGGCCGCCTTCGGCCGGACGGGCACGACTCCCGCCTCCCGTATCGCCCGGCCACTCAAGCGCCCGGCCGGAAGGGCCCGCGGCTGTTCGCCGCTGACGGTCCAGTGGTCCGACTCGCGCGGCTTGAACGGGACCGTCACGCGCCCGCCAGCTTCGAACGACACCTTGTCGCCTGCGTGGGCCATCGCCTCCTCGTACTGGATGCTTCGAAGGATGGCGGGGGTCTTGATCGACCGTCTGGGCGTGGCTGCATCGGCGCTGGCCGCTGGCGTGATCCCGGCCACGACCAGCAGCCCCGCGACGAGCGCGAGGTAGCGAAGGCCGAAGCGTGCGGAGCTTGCGGAGGAGCCGGTGGAGTGGCGCGCGGTCATCGGAGCTGCAGTCCTCGTGCGGCGTTCTGTGGCTCCACAGCGTCGGTCGAGGCCCGATCGGGTGCAATCGCACGATGGTCCCGGTCCGGGATGGTACGGGGTGGTCCGAGGTGGTGCGGTGCGGTCCGGGGTGGTGCAGGGTCGTGCCGGCATACCCGGCGGCGTCCGTCAGTGCAGCGGGTAGGCCTTGGTCGTCCGCTGTCCGGTGCCGCTGAGGTCGTATCCGACGACCTTGAGCGAGAGCCAGCCCGTGCGACCCCAGGACTTCACCTTGAATGTCACCCGGTAGGTGCGCTTCGCGATCTTGGTGGTAGCGACGCTCCACCTCGGGACACCCGGCTGATAGATGTGCACCCGCGGTGCCTTCGAGAGGGACTCGGCCGACGTCACCGTGACGGTGATGTATTGGCCGCGACGCGGGGTGGTATCGCTGAGCGCGAGGCGGAAGGCATCGGCGTCGAACCAGACGGACTGCGAGGCGCTTTGCGCGCCGTCCGTTGCCGTCACGTAGGAGACGTACCGGCCGCGTGGCAGCATCGTGCCGTCCGACCGACGACCATCGAACGCCCAGGTCTGGGTCCCGGCAGGCAACTCGACTGCGGCCAGGCGCGTGGCTACCGCCTGACCGGCAGCATCGCGCACGGTCCAGGTCACGGTCATCGGCCGGGCCAGCACGAATGACAATGTCGTCGTGCGAGCCAGCGCGTCGAGGTCCTGCGGGAAGAAGATCGTCGTCGATGTGGCGACGGAGCGGAGGGCGCCGATGAGGCTGACCGAACGCTCTGATGCTCCCCCGGTGTTGCCGGCGGCGTCGACCGGCGCCACGCTCACGCGGTAGATGCCGTCGTGGGCGTACGCGCCGGCGGTGTTCCGACCGTTCCAGGTCACGTCCGCAGACGCGTCGCCATTGGCGACCGACCACGTCTTGACCAGGTTTCCGTCAGCATCCAGGACTCGGGCCACGAGCGACCCTGTCTCTGTACTCGTCCCCGTCAGGGTGACCGTATCGCGCACGCCGTCGCCGTTCGGGGAGAACCACTGGACGGTGTCGGCGTCAGGCGCCAGAGCGGTCAGGACCGGCGCCTTGGTGTCCACGGTGAGGGTCCGGGTCGCCTGTGCCGGCGTGTTGCCCCAGGCATCGACGCCTGTCAGGCTGACGACATAGGCACCGTCGGCGACCGGGTTTCCGTTCACGAGCCCATTCCATGGGGTCTCGATGGTCGCACCACTGCCGGTCGTCTCGAACAGGATCTTGGCAGCCGCGTCACGAACGCGCAGCGTCCATGCGACGGGTTCCGTGAAACGAGCGCGGATGATCGTCTGATCGCCCTGGCCGTCGCCGTTGGGCGAGAAGGGCCCACCGGCATCGAGGCCGCGCACCCCCGGTGCGCTGCTGTCGCGGGCGGCCAGGTCGGTGGCCAGCATGAACCCGCTGATGCCGGCGTCGTCCAGGCCCTTGACCTCGACGAATGGGGTCCCCTCGGCCGTCGCCTGGCCCGTATCGCCCACCACGCGGAGCCGAGTCCCTGCGTGCAACGTTGCGGCCGGACCCGTCGTCGTATCGGGGCTGCTATAGAGGCCGGCGCCGTCGGTAGTGACCGCCGCGTTGCCGGGAACGATGAGGTTGGTGGGATCGATCGCGGTATCGCCATAACCCGCCGCGATGACTTCGTCTGTCGTGACGCCGAACGTACTGACGGCGAGCGAGCGGTAGAAGCCGGAGGTCGAGGTGATCGGGTCCTGGTGGACGATCGTGCCCGGAGTCCGGACCGACGGGAAGCTGACGAAGTTGCCGTTGACATATGGCATCGTCCGCCACATCCCCTCGATCGACTGATGGGTCGTGAACAACGCTCGGAGGTAGCGTTCCGCACCTGAATGGCCGTCGGCGAGGACGGCTGAGGCACCAGCCTTCAGGAAGCCGGCCGCGTAGTTGTCGGCGCGCTGGCGGGCGACCGTGATGGTCGGCTCCGCACTGCCCGGCTCGGAGTTGCCTGAGGCATAGCAGAGGTGATGGAGCAGGACGATCGCCCCCGGGGCGAGGTCGAGGGTCGAGACATACGGCTCGCCGTAGTAGACGTTGTTGTAGTCACCGTTGCCGGCCGTGGCATTCAGGCCGAACCCGTCCTTGGTCGTGTAGTTGGCGTCGTACGTGTAGGGGCTCGGCCAGCCGTTGCCGTGACCCATGTAGATGACCACGGAGGCGCCGACCACGGCCGCCTTGACCTTCGCCCAGGTAGCGTTGGGGCTGTAGACCTTGACGACATTGGAGGTGTACTTGATCGCCTCCGCATAGGCCACATCCGCGTCCGCCCGGTAGCCGGCTGTCGCGCCGTGTGTCGCCCCGACGATGATCACGACCTTCGGGTCTCCGACCGCGGCAGCGACCGACGGCACGATGATGCCGAGGGTGGCGATGAGGACGATGGCGAGGGCGACGGCGGACTTGCGCAACGGTGACTCCGCGGTGCGACGAGGGTGCGGGATGGATACCTCGTCAGACTCGCCGTCGAGCCCGTTGTTCTCAATCGCAGGATGGTCCCGGGCCTGCTAGCCCCTTCGGATCGACGCCGGTGGAGACCCGAGCGGAGCGGTGCGGTCCGGGTCAGATCGCGCTGTCGCGCAGATGCACCAGCAATCCGGCCAGGGACGGGTTCTCGGCGTCACGCCCGGACAGGATGGGGCGTCCGTCCGCGGTCCCGGGCGGGGTCGGCCAGTCGACGGCCACGGCCGGATCGTCCCATGCGAAGCCGAGTTCATCCGATCCGTCATATTCGTTGGTGACCAGGTAGATGAGCTGGAGCGGCGCCAGCGCGAGGAACCCGTGGGCCACCCCGGTCGGGATGAAGACCCACTCGTCAGATCGCAACTCGCGCGTTTCGACGATCGCAGGGCCGGATCCGGCGAGGATCGGTCGCACATCGACCAGGGCGACGAGCGCCCGGCCATCGGCCACGATCCACAGGTCGTCCTGGCGGCGGTGAAAATGGAGGCCGCGAAGGACGCCCGCGGCAGACGTCGAGAGATTGGCCTGGGCGAATGGCTCACCCGGGAATTCGCCTGCCCGCCAGAGTTCCCGGAAGGATCCGCGTTCATCGCCGTGGCGGACGATCGCGCCGTAACGGACGCCCGGGAGTACGGATGCCGGCCGGTCCTGGCTCATACCCGGAGCCGAGTGGCACGCATGAGCGCAGGCGCGTAGTCGGCCATGGCGGCCTGCCACGGCCTGATCGGTTCGCCGGATGGCAGCGGTGTCGGGGCGAGGACGCCCCAGCGTGGCGGTCGCGACGGCCGCGCCCACGTCGTCGAGGGTACGTCCAGCACGTCCACGTCCAGGCCGGCCCGGCCGAGCACGTCTCGCGCCCAGTCCGCGCGCGTGGTGAACGAGCCATTGACGAGGTGGTGGGTGCCGGCGATCGCATCGTCGGCGAGCAGTTCGACGATCGCCTCTGCGAGGTCGGCGGTGTAGGTCGGGGTCCCCCACTCGTCGTTCACGACGCTCAATGGTTCACCCGTGGCCTGGGCACGGACGGCGGCATCCAGGATCCGGCTCGGGAAGTCACGACCGGGCGCCCCGAACAGCCAGGCCGTCCGAGCGATCCCGAGGGCGGCGCCGGGCCGGTCATCGAACGCCAGCCCGGCCAGCCGCTCTCCCTCCGCCTTTGACGCACCGTACGGGTTGCCCGGAGTCGGCCGATCGGTGGGTAGGTATGGCTGACCGTCCGTCCGGGCGCCGTCGAAGACCTCGTTCGTCGAGACGACGACCAGGTCGGCGCCGCGTCCGGCACAGGCGGCCGCGAGGACACCCGTGGCGACCGCGTTTCGGCGCATGGCCAGATCCGGATCCAGGGCGCAGCCGTCAACGTCGGTCCAGGCGGCCGCGTGGACGACGACTTCGGGCCGGTCGTGGTCGAGACGCGCCCCGACATCATCGGGCGCATCGAGGTCGAACGCGTCTCGTCCCCACGCGATCGGGCCGGCGGGTCCGGTGAACGGGGCGTCGGCCAGGGCGTCGATGAGGGCTCGCCCAAGACGCCCGCCGGCACCGGTCACCGCGACACGCATCAGTCGGTCAAGGCGGGCGTGGCCGGGGCCACCGTGGCCGGCGTGGCCGGGGCCGCCGCTCCGGTCGCGAGCCGCTGGCCATACTGGCGCGCATACCACCCGTCCCAGTCGCCAGAGCGTGCCGCACGCCACCAGGCCTCGTTCGCCCGATACCAGTCCACGGTCGCCGTCAGGCCGTCCTTGAAGGCGGTGGTCGGACGCCAGCCGAGCGTCGCGAGCTTGCCGCCGTCCATCGCATAGCGTCGGTCATGGCCGGGCCGGTCCTCGACCTGCCTGACCAGCGACCACGGCTTGTCGAGCTGCGCGAGGAGGAGCGTGACGACCTCGCGGTTCGTGCATTCGGCAGCGCCGACGACGTTGTAGGTCTCTCCAGCGTCGCCGTTGCGCAGGACGAAGTCGATCGCCGCCGCGTGGTCGGACACGTACAGCCACTCGCGCCGTTGCAGGCCGTCGCCGTAGAGCGGCAGCTGGAGATCGTCGAGGGCGTTGGTCACGAACAGCGGGATCAGCTTCTCCGGATGGTGATACGGCCCGTACGTGTTCGATCCGCGGGTCACGACGGCATCGATCCCGTGGGTGATGACGTAGCTCCGGACGAGGAGCTCACCAGCCGCCTTGGCCGCCGCGTACGGCGAGCGTGGGGCGAGGGCCGCGTCCTCCCGTGCGTGGCCGACATCCACCGAGCCGTAGACCTCGTCGGTCGAGACCTGCAGGAACCGGGGTCGATCCGACGCGATACGACAGGCCTCGAGCAGCACGTGCACGCCGATCACGCCGGTGGCGAGGAACGCCTCGGGTTCGAGGATGGAGCGGTCCACGTGCGATTCGGCCGCGAAGTTGATGACAGCGTCCGACCCTTCGACGAGCGGCTGGACGACCGCAGGATCGGCGATGTCCCCATGCACGAACGCGAAACGCGCCGCCATCTCCGGATCGTCCCGGACGGGGGCGAGGTTTGCCTCGTTGCCGGCGTAGGTGAGCTTGTCGAGGACCGTGATCCGGGTCCCGACGCGGCGGGCCAGGACATCCCGCACGTAGCACGAGCCGATGAACCCGGCGCCGCCCGTAACCAGCAGCCGATCGAACGTCATCGCTTCGGGACGCGCCTCGTCCGGCACCTCAGCCCACCGGGCGACTGACCGGGGGTGACAGACGTCCCGCCGCGTCGTCCTCGGCGGCCATCTCGGAGGCGCGCAGGAGGGACGGGACGGTCCCGGCATCCGTCCAGTGGCCGTCGTAGATCGGACTATAGAGGCCGCCGCTGGGGATGTAGTGGTTGAGCACATCCGTGATCTCGAGCTCGCCGCGACCCGACGGGAGGAGTCGGTCGATCACGGCGAAGGCGTCCGGTCGGAGGAAGTAGACCCCGATCGGGATCAGGTCGCTCTTGGGCTGGTCGGGCTTCTCCTCGAAGCCGACCACGCGGCCGTCCGCATCCAGCTCGGCGACCCCGAAGCGCTCAGGGTCCGGCACCTGGTACAGGAGGGTCCCGGCACCGCATGGCCCGTTCTCGAATGCCGCCGCGACATCAGCCAGCGCCGGACCACGCAGGATGTTGTCGCCGAGGACGCAACAGAACGCGTCATCACCGACGAAATCTCGCGCCAGCCCGATGGCGTGCGCGATGCCAAGCGCCCCCGGCTGATAGCGGTAGGTCAGGTCGATCCCGAACGCCGAGCCGTCCGCCAGCAGTTCGACGACATCGCCGACGCTCTTGCCTCCGACGATGACCATCACCTCGCGGATGCCCATCCCGGCCAGCGTCTCGATCGGGTAATAGATCATCGGCCGGTCGTAGATCGGCAGAAGATGCTTGTTCGTGACGATCGTCAGCGGATAGAGCCGCGTTGCGGTGCCGCCGGCGAGGACGATGCCCTTCATCGCGGGGAAGGGTAGCAGCCAACGAGGGCGGACGCGCCGCGATTCACGGCTTGGTGCTCGGTCGTGGCGTGGTGGTCGTTTTCGGCGGCCCTGTCGGTTTCGGCGCGGCGGTCGGTGAGAAACACGGTTGCTCGCCATCGGGGAGGACCCCGCCCGTGCCGCAGTCGACCGGCTGCTGCTCGATCGGCGGCAGGCCGCCTTCGTAGTCCGTGATCACCAGGAGGTACTCGAGCTTGTCCAGCTGGGCTGCGGGCTGGAGATAGGCCGTCTGGACGACATCGTTGGCGTCCCGCCGGATATCGACGACCTGACCGATGAGGAGACCTTTTGGATACGGTGAGCGGACGCCGCCACCGAGTTCGATGCCTGCAGTGACCGCCTCGTCGCCGACGGTGACCGTCTCGCTCGAGTCGATCTGGCGCATGATCAGGACGCCGCCAAGCTGACCGACGACCTCCCCCGTCGCGGCATTCGTCGTCAGCTGGCCGATGACGGTCGATCCGCTGTCGGTCAGCAGGACGACCTTGGCACTGGACGGGCCGACCTCCGTGACGCGGCCGGCAAGGGCGCCACCGGCCGCTACCGCGACGTCACCTACGGCGATGCCATCGTCGCTGCCTTTGTCGAGCGTGACAAGTCGGCGGAACTCCGACGATTCACGGGCGATGACCGTGGCCGCGGTGCTCTTGAAATCGAAGCCGGCGCGGAGCTGCAGGAGCGCCGTCAGCTGTTCATTCTCGCGGCGGATCTCTTCGAGGCGGGCGCGCTCCGCGGCCAGTCGGTCGTTCTCGGAACGCAGTGCGGCGTTGTCCACGCGCAGCCGGTCGATCTCCGTGATCGCGGTCGCCACGGATGCGACGCTTCTCGCCGCCCCGTCAAGCGCGTCCTGGATCGGCCGGAACGCGAAGCTGATGCCGCTCTGTACCTCACGCACGGCCGCGTTGGACGAGAACGCCATGAGCATCGCGCTGATGACCAGCAGGATCATGAAGATGATCCCGCGGCGACGGGCGGCCCGGGTGGCGAGGAGAGAGGTCATGTCGGTCCGCTCGGTCCGCTCGGTGAAGGAATGACGCTCAGCGAGGCGGGCGCGAATAGGTCTCGGAGACGAGCACGCGCACCATCCTGTCAAGGTCCTGCAGCACGACGCCTGTACCGCGAACGACGCAGGTGAGCGGATCGTCGGCGATGTGGACGGGCATCTGCGTCGCCTCTGCGACCCGACGATCCAGACCAGCCAGCAGCGCCCCACCACCGGCCAGGACGATGCCCTGGTCCATGATGTCGGCGACGAGTTCCGGCGGGGTCTCCTCGATCGTGTCCTTGACCGTATCGACGATCTGCTGGACGGACGGCTCGATCGCCTCGCGGATCTGGTCCGCGCCGACTTCCACGCTGCGCGGCAGACCCGTCAACAGGTCGCGGCCGCGGAGCGCGACGCGCTGGGCATCCCACTCGCCCGGATAGGCGGACCCGATCGCGATCTTGATGTCCTCGGCCGTCCGTTCGCCGAGGAACAGGTTGTACTCGCGCCTGGCGAACGTGACGATGTCCTGGTCCATCTCGTCGCCACCGATCCGGATACTCCGGCTGACGACGATGCCGCCGAGGCTGATGACCGCGACCTCCGTCGTGCCGCCGCCGATGTCCACGATCAAGGAGCCAGAGGGTTCGCTGACGGGCAGACCGGCGCCGATCGCAGCGGCCATCGGCTCCTCGATGAGGCCGGCCCAGCGAGCGCCCGCATTGAGCGCCGCGTCGCGGACCGCGCGCTTCTCCACCTCGGTCACGCCGGATGGGATTCCTAGGAGCATCCGCGGGCGGGCGAGCATGCCGACACGGTCGTGGACCTTGTCCACGAAGTACTTGATCATCTGCTCCGTGACATCGAAGTCGCTGATGACCCCGTCACGCAACGGGCGCACGGCGATGATGTTGGCCGGCGTCCGACCGACCATCCGCTTGGCCTCTGCACCGACGGCCAGGACCCGCTTCGTCTTGGCATCGATGGCGACGACCGACGGCTCGCTCATGACGATCCCTCGGTCGCGGACGTGGACCAGCGTGTTGGCGGTCCCGAGGTCGATCCCGATGTCGCGTGAGAAGAGGCCGAGGATCCGGTCGAGCATGGTGTGGGGCGGGTCCTTCGCTGGCGGTAAGGGTCGGCGGGTTCGTCCGTTTCGGCACGGCGCGGGCGCCGCCGGGATCGTGGCGGGTCGCGCGGCGGCGGCGGAACGCTGAGTCGAGCGGGCGGCCCGCGCAGTATACCCGGTCGCTCGACGGCGGCCCGTGGGTGTCGTCCGAGGGATGGGCGGTCGAGGGGCCGCGGTCAGTCCGCGGCGCGCGCCGTTGCGCCCGGCCGGTCGAACGCCACCCCGCGATCGCGAAGCGAAACGTACGCGTCGTGCCCGATGACGAGGTGGTCCAGCAGCTGGATGTCGAGGAGTCGTCCGGCCGCGAGCGCCTCGGCGGTGAGGTGCAGGTCGTCCGGTGAGGGAGTCGGATCGCCCGAAGGGTGGTTGTGGACCAGGATGACCCCTGCAGCGTTGAGCCGGACGGCATCGCGAAAGAGCTCGCCGACCCGAACGAGCGACGCCGACACGTTGCCCTGGTAGACCGTCACGACTCGCAGGACGTGGTTCTTCGTGTCGAGCATCACGACCCGCAGTTCCTCGCGTTCGAGACGGCCCATCTGGAGGATCAGCCGGTCGGCGACGTCGTGCGGTCCGCGGATCGTCCAGCGCGCGGGCGGCCAGTCAGCGAGGAGCCGCCGACCAAGCTCGAACGCGGCAACCAGCTGCGCGGCCTTGGCCTCCCCGACCCCGCTGAGCGCCGCCAGTTCCAACTCCGAGGCGCGGGCGAGCCCAGTCAGTCCGTCGTGGCGAACAAGCGCGTCGGAGGCAAGATCCACCGCTGAGCGGCCACGCGTCCCGGAGCCCCAGACCAGACCGATCAGCTCGGCCGTCGTGAGCCCCCCGACGCCCCGCAGCGCCAGTCGCTCGCGAGGCCGCTCCGTTGGCGGCAACTCGCGGATCGCGCGACCGGGAGCGGCGGCGGCGTCCGGTACGCTTGAGGAGCGCTCGTGGGATCCGGTCACCGCGGCGCCTCCAACGATCGAATGCCTCATTCAGGTGTCCCCGGGATCCGGACGACGGGAGCCCGCCGATTCCCCCCGCCATCCGGACCTCGAGGACGACGCAGAGCCTACGGACGGG
>Ga0315278_10006576_pt1 | contig 10568 bp, 5 predicted proteins | sample YL17G06_0_MG_FD_203880 | JGI IMG/M metagenome (GOLD analysis project Ga0315278, IMG submission 203880) | Sediment microbial communities from Yellowstone Lake, YNP, Wyoming, USA - YL17G06_0 | ecosystem: Environmental > Aquatic > Freshwater > Lake > Sediment | place: USA: Wyoming | collected... | reverse complement strand
CCGTACTTCCACGCCGGCATGACCTACTTCCTCAAGGGCATGGCGGACAAGGCCATCGAAGTCTTGCAGCAGGGCGTGCGGATCGCCCCGCACCCCGGCTGGGCCGATGGCATGATTTCGATGATCCGGATGCGGCAGGGAGACCGCGACGAGGCGAGGCGCCTCCTCGCCGGGATGATCGCGCAGAGGCCAGGCGTGAACGTCTCGTGCATGGCCCTCGCGTGGGCGACGGCTCTCGTCGGCGACCTGGATGGCGCCTTCCAGTGGGTCGAACGAGCCATCGAGGAGCGGGATACGCTGGTCGGCTTCGTCCACATCTACACTCCGCTGCTGGCGCCGGAGTTGGCGGCGGATCCGCGATACGACGCGCTCCTCGCCCGGCTCGGCCTCTCCGACGTCGCGCAGTGAGCACCCGTTCGCGGGACTGTGGCCGCACTTCCCGCCGCCGGTCGCCCGGGGCGCCCGCTCTCGCTCGCGCTCGACAGTGCCGAACTAGTCGCCTCGGCCGGTGGCGTTCGCGTGAGCCAGTCGGCATGCGTCCGCGCGCCTCCGGGCAAGTCCGAGCCTGCGGCTCCTGGTTGGCGCAGTTGACCGACGGCACTGCTCGCATGCTCGCTCGACCGGGCATCCCCAGACGCCCGTCGGCGGTTACGGCACGCCGCCGGCCCTGGAGAGGCAGGCGCGGATCGGGTCGGCGCGAAGGGCGACTGTGAGGTCCGCCGAACCGGAGCCCGGGCCCGCCGCGCCGAAGCTGCGAAGCAGCGAAGGCGGGAGCCGACGAACCGGGCCACGACTGCCGCCTCACCAGCCGGCTTTGCCGCGCAACCTGCGAACCGCCGTCAGTACCGCCAGCTCTTGACGTCGGCGCCGGGTGGGGCGGTGGCGAGGATCCGCTCGACGATCTTCGGCGCGAACATCTGCGCGTAGCGCAGTCGCGAGATCGCGTTCGGCTGCGTGTGGTCGCCGTTCCAGCAGTGCTCGGCGCGCGGCTCGTAGTCGACCACGCCCTCGTAGGGCGGCGTCTTGGTGGACTTCAGGAACTCCTCGACCAGGTAGACGGCGTTGTTCAGGAAGTAGTTGTCGGCCTCGCCCACGTAGATGTGGATCTTGCCCCGGAGCTTCGGGCCGATCGTCGCCCAGTCGCGGCGCAGGATGTGGCCGATGTCGTAGCGCTCCCGCCAGTAGTTCGCCACGTCGCGGTCGATGACGCCCGTCCGCTTGTCGAAGATCGGCTTCGGGTAGCCGTCCGCGCCGACCGGCGAGAACACCGCCTGCCAGACGTCCCACTGGCCGCCCGACCGCCCCTTCTCCCCGAGCACCAGCTCGAGGCGGTTCATCGCCTCGATCGTCGTGCTGACGTGGCCCAGGTAGTTGCGAAGACCCGGCCGCGGGATCTTCCGCCACGGCCCCTCTGTGAAGAAGGCGTTGCGGTCGTTGTAGATGTCGATGACCGTGTATTGCCTGAAGTCTATGGGGTCCGGACACGCCGCGAAGCAGCCGTTGTAGAAGTCGGGGTAGAGCACCTGCACGCCAAGGGCTTCCCATCCGCCCGTCGACCCGCCGTACATGAACCGCGCCCACCCCTGCCCGAGGCCCCGGAAGGTGCGCTCGATGTGCGGGATCAACTCCTCGTTGATGGCATCGCCGTACGGGCCCAGGTTCTCCGAGTTCACCGCGTAGGAGTCGTCGTAGTACGGGTTCGCGTGCTGGATTTGAATCAGCAGGAAGCGCGGGAAGCCGGAGCCCGTCCAGTCCTTGAAGAACTGGTGCGCCAATTCCTGCTCGGTCCGGTTGTAGCCGGGCCAGTGGAACCGCTCCGAGTAGTCCGGCTTCAGCGCCGCGTCGGGCGGCTCCTCCCGGAAGCCGTCGATCGTGTACGGGAAGTGCCCGTGGTCGATCACGAGCGGATAGCGCGCGTCCGGGTGTTCGGCAAAGCCCTGCGGCAGCAGGATGTGCGCCCCCAGGTACATCGGGCGGCCCCAGAACTTCGTCAGCCGCTCGCTCTGGATCCGAACGTGCTTGATGTACTTCGTCTCGGGCGGGTCCGGCATCGGCGGGATGACCTTGTCGAGCGAGATGTCGATGGCGCCGTCCGAGCCCGCGCCGACGACGACCTTCCTCGGCGTGCTGTAGAGATTCCCGGGCGCGCGGTTCCACTGGCGCCCCTCTCCCTGGTCCATCGGCAGCTTGACGGTCTTGCCGTCGGCGCGGTGGAACGTCTCGTAGCGCTGCAGCAGCGCCTGGACGGTATAGGTCCCCGGCGGGAGCGCCGCGAGGCTGTCGATCGGGTAGGCAGCGGCGCTGGCGTCCACGACGGCCGTTTCGCCGGCCTTCAGGCCGTTCACGTCGATGCCGGCGATCACCTGCGTCGACGGGCTGTCGTTGATCTGGAAGCGGGGCTCGTTTCGATCGTCGTTCGACACCATGACGAGCAGCCGGCCGTCGATCGGCCCCTGCGCGGCGCGCGCGGGGAAGCTGACGTCACACCTGATCGCGGCGGACTTCACGGGAGGCCGCGCCTGCGCCGCCAGGACGAGGCCGAAACCAACGATCACGGCGAGGGCGCCGTAGATCACCGCCGCGGTTCTGTGTCTCATGGGTCTCTCCTGCCGCTTCAGGGCAGGAAACGAACGAGGCCTTCGGTCGCGAGGTGGACGCCGAGCCATGCCGCCCTGGCGGCCAGCGCGGCGACGAGCAGCGTCATGCTGCCAAGTGACACCGGCCAGGCGGGCGCCAGGCGGTGCGAAGGCCCGTCGTCAAGGCCTGGGGTCAGGAGGCGGTCGATTCGCGCGGACAGCAGCGTCCCATCGTAGAATCCGCTGCAGGTGGCCGCTCCGGTCGCGGGAGCCAGCCGTGCCACCTTGAGCAGCGCCGACGCCAGCGACACCGCCCGCTCTTCTCTGCCGGCCACCGCGCGGGCGTCCGCGGCGAATTCCACCGCCGCGCGCCACCTCCGCTCGAGGGCGCGGCCAGACGGCCACACGCCCAGCAGGTCCGGCGAACACGCGACCAGCACGCGCTTCAGGTTGTCGTGGGCATCGTGGTGCGCCAGCTCGTGGGCGAGGCTCACGTCCATCTCGTCGCTCGTGAACGCCTCGATGACCGGGCGCCCCACGAACACGCGCGGCCGCACGAGTCCGGCAAGCGAAATGATCGGCGACGTATCGGGCAGGCCATAGACCGGCAGCCGGCCTCCCGCGAACGTTCTCGGCCCGCGGGCGCGCTCGCGCCATCCCAGCGCTACCCGGCGCGTGGCTGCCGCGTCACGAACCGCGCGCCGCACGGCCAGGACGAGCGTGACGGCGCCGAGGAGCCCGAGCGCCACGAGCGTGTAGCCGGCCGATTCCTCGGCACCTTCGGGCTCGAATCGCCAGTGAGCCGGCAGGAAGACCACCAACGTGAAGAAGAGGGCGACGACCCCCGGGACGAGCTTGAGCAGCAGCAACACGTCCGGCGAACTCGATGCGCGCAATCTGATCAGGCCCCGGTCGATGAGCCAGCCGATACCGGCGGCGGCGGCCGACAGCGCCGCGTTCACGGCCCCGAACCACGCCAGCGCGAGCACGAGCGCGAAGAGCGCCTCGTTCACGGCTCCTCCCGCTTCGCCGGCCCGTTGCCGGCCTTCGGCCCGGTTCCTTCCCGCCCCAACTCCCGCTGCTTGCTCTTCACCAGCCGCTCGAGCTCGTCGAGCAGCGCGCGGTCGCGTTCGCCGACGGCGTCCACCAGGTTCGAGAGAAACGGCAGCGGGGCCGACCCCTCTCCCTCCAGCAGACCCGACACGACGTCGCTGGCGACGATGTCGTCGAGTTCCTCCCGGCTCGCCAGCGCGGAGTAGACAAAGGCGCGAGCCCGCTTGGTGCGCCCGAGGAGTCCCTTCCGGAACAGCCGGTCGAGCGTCGTCATGACCGTGGTGTAGGCCACGCGGCCGTCGAGCCGCGTGTGCACGTCGCGAACCGTGACCTCGTCGCTCTTCCAGACAATCTCGATGACCTCGCGCTCCAGGGTGCCCAGCCGGGCGCGCAGCAGCTCGCGCGGCGGCCGGAAGCCCCAGAACAGGAACGGACGATCGCCCATGGCAGACATCCTACGCCGATGTGGTCGACTTCACGACGCGCACCGACGGCGCGTTCAGCCGGTCGAACTGCGACAGCGGGCCCATCAGCGGCCTCGCGTAGTTCTTGAACGTCTCGTCGATGTCGTTCAACCCCTTCAGGTACTGCTTCGGGAGCGGCTTCGTGTTAGCCGCCACCGATTCGAGCGGCGTCAGGAAGTAGTCGACCGAGTAGTCGCCCGTGCGCCGGATGGCCACCGACCCGTTCCTCTTGCCGTGCACGGCGAAGTGGACGGCCGTTTCCCCCACGTCGCGCGCCTCGCTGGCGTCGACGTCCGAAATCACCCCGAGGAACGACCGCTGGAGGTAGCCGAAGGTGTCGCACCGGACGCGGGTGATCTTCAGGTGCGCCTTGACCGCGTCCGACAGGGCGTCGCCGAGGGTGCTGCGGCCCGACAACTGCAGGTTGCCGAACGGATCCCGCTCGTCGACGTCCTTCAGCTTCAGCAGCATCGGCACGTCGTCTTCGGCCACGATCCCCTCGCACACGGCCGCGACGCAGCGCCCGTGCCTGGAGTAGACGCGGTCGACGTCCGCCAGGAACCGCTCGATGCTGAACGGCGCCTCCGGGACGTAGATGAGGTGCGGCCCGTCGTCGGGCCACCGTCTGGCGAAGATCGAGGTGGCGGTGAGGAAGCCGGCGCTCCTGCCCATGACGACGCCGACGAAGACGCCCGGGATCGCGTAGTTGTCGAGATCGAGGCCCGCAAAGGCGCTGACGACGAACTTCGCCGCGCTGCCGAAGCCGGGCGTGTGGTCGGTCACCAGGATGTCGTTGTCGATCGTCTTCGGAATGTGGATGACCCGGAGGTCGTACCCCTTCTGTTCGGCGAAGTCGGAGACGATGCGGCACGTCTCGGCCGAGTCGTTGCCGCCGATGTAGAAGAAGTAGCGGACGTCGTGGCGCTGGAAGACCTCGACCATCCGCTCGCAGTAGGCCGAGTCGGGTTTGTCGCGCGTCGAGCCGAGCGCCGAGGACGGCGTGATGCCGACCATCTCGAGGTTGTGCGTGGTGGCCTGCGAGAGGTCGAGGAAGTCCTCGTGGATGATCCCGCGGACGCCGTAGCGCGCGCCGTAGACCTGGGAGATGAACGGGTACTTGCGGGCCTCGAGCACCACGCCGGCCAGGCTCTGGTTGATGACCGCCGTCGGGCCGCCGCCCTGCGCCACCGCCGCCTTGCCTTCCAGTCGCAACATGGCGCCTAGTATAACGCCGCTTATTGGTCCGGCGCGCCGACGGCTTTGAGCGACAGCGCTTGCGCCTGGTGCAGGTCGAAGACGATCACCCGGTTCTCGCCGGCCTTCAGCCACGACGCCGGGCAGTAGAGCCGAGTCTGGGGGCCGATGTCCCAGTAGCGCCCCAGGTTGTGCCCGTTCACCCACACGACGCCCTTGCGATAGCCGGTCATGTCGATGAACGTGTCGGCCGGCTTCTCCACCTTGAACGTGCCGCGGAAGAACGTGCCGGGGCGCGTCTGGTCGGCCTTTCCCGCCGGAAGGGCCGACACCCAGGCATCCGGCAGCGGGAGGAGGAACACGTCCCAGTTCATGAGCGTCATGCCGGACAGCGTGACGCGGTCGGTGATGCCCTTGCGGTCGATCATCTCCTGCGCGAAGTTGATGTGCCCCATGCCCTCGACGAGGATGTCGAGCACGGGCATCGGGTTCTCCGTGCGGGGCAGCTCGATCGTCCTCTCGCCGAGCCGGCGGTCGAGCGTGCCAATCTGTTTGCCGTCCACGAAGACCAGCGCGTAGTCGTGAAGATCGGTGATCTGCAGCCTGCCGCTCTTTCGTCCGACGAGCGTCGTGCGGTAGAGGACCAGTCCCTGGTTCTGCCCGTAGGCCTCGAACGTCTTCGGCTGGACGGACTTCACCGCCGCCGGCAGGTTCCCCCAGAGCGACGCGTGCGCCGCCATCTGGATTTCGGGCACCTCGAGCGTGGGGATCGGGTCGGGAATGGGCGGCAGCGGGTCGATGGCCGCGCGCGCGGCTCCGATCATCTCGCGAAGCGCCATGTACTTCGGCGTGGCGCGCCCCTGCTCGCTGATCGGCGCGTCGTAGTCGTAGCTCGTCACGTCGGGCTCGTAGCCCTTGCCGCCGGAGTTGGCGCCGGCGGTGAAGCCGAAGTTCGTGCCGCCGTGGATGACGTAGAAGTTGAACGACTTCTTCGCGCCGAGCAGAAACGCCACTTCCTTCTTCAGGCTGTCGAGCGAGGGCCGCGCCCACTTCTCGCCCCAGTGCGTCAGCCAGCCCGGATAGGTTTCCGACGAGAACACCGGAACGCCGGGCGCGATCGACCGCGCCAGCTCCCAGTGCTTCTCGCTCGAGCCCGAGTCGAGGCCAATCGCCGCGCCCTTCACCTGGCCGGCCTCGAGCATGTAGGGCGTCGGGCCGTCGCCGGTGAAGAACGGGCCGGCGATGCCGTTCTGCTCCCACACCGCCTTGAGCCGGGCCATGTACTGGCGGTCGTTGCCGTAGCTGCCGTACTCGTTCTCGATCTGCACGAGGAGGGTCGGCCCGCCGCCGGCGATCATCAGCGGCTTGATGACCGCGGCCATCCGCGCGATGTAGCGCTCGGCCGCCGCCATGTAGCGCGGGTCCAGGCAGCGAATCTTCAGGTCCGGGTACTTCAGCAGATAGGTCGGAATGCCCCCGAAGTCCCACTCGGCGCACACGTAGGGCCCGGGCCGGAGGATGACCCACATCCCCTCTTCCTGCGCGATCCGGACGAAGCGGGCGATGTCGCGCGAGTTGGAGGTGAAGTCGAACACCCCCTCGGACGTCTCGTGGTGATTCCAGAAGATGTAGGCCGCGATGGTGTTGCAGCCCATCGCCTTCGTCATCTTGATCCGGTGGCGCCAGTACTGCGGCGGGATGCGCGCCGGGTGCATCTCGCCCGCGATGATCTGGAGCGGCTTGCCGTCGAGGAGGAAATCGGCGGTGCCGAGTGTGAAGGTGTGGCGGGGTGGCGTCGCGCGCGCAGCACCCTGGGCCTGGACGGCCGGACGCGGCGCCTGTCCGGACACCCACACGGCCAGCAGCAGAATTCCGGCGCACGCCACCAGCAGACGTTTCATGAAGCCTCCAGGCTAGATCTTGCCGCCGTCGAGCGTTCCCATCACCCACTCCAGGTTGACGCGGGCCACGCGGTAGTCGCGCTGCGCGCGCGCCAGGCTGAGGCGAGCGTTGGACGCATTCAGCTCGGCGTCCTGCACTTCGAGCCGCGTCTTGACGCCGAGTTCGAAGCCCTTTTCGGCCAGCGACAGCAGCTTCTCCGCCTGCGCGACGTTGCCCCCGATGGACGTGAGGATCTCGGACGCCTCCCGTACCGCGTCGATGGCCGCCTGCAACTGCAGCGCCACGCCGTCGCGCAGCTTCATTTCGTCCAGCGAGATCCGGGCCAGGTCGCTCCGGGCCTGCGCCACCTGCCCCTTCGTACGGAAGCCGTCGAAGAGCGGCACGGAGGCGAAAACACCGGCGTTCCACAGGTAGCCATTCGACGAGATCGACTTCAGGCCCACCCACCCGAGACCCCACCCGGCGGAGAAGTCCACCCGGGGCTTGTCCCCCGCCTTTGCTATGGTGACCAGCTCCCCGTACACGCCGCGCAAGGCCTGGACCTCGCCGAGGTCGGGACGATTGGCCAGCGCCTTGGGGAGCACTTCCCCGTAGGCCGGAGGGGCCTCGGGCGGCGCGCCGAGGGCCCCGGTCGCATCGATTTCACCGGTCTCGGCCAGCAGGAAGGCGAGCTGCAGCCGCGCGTTGCGCACCAGGTTCCCGGCGCGGATAACAGGCGGGCGAGCGTTCTCGACCGCGACCTGCGCCGCCAGCACATCGTAGTCGGTGGCGGTGCCGGCCGACTGCCGCTTGGTGGACTCGTCGAGGTGCCGCTGTTTCTGGGCAAGATCCAGCTCGGCGATCTTCACCAGTTCGTGGGTGACCAGCACGTCGTAGTAAGCGACGGTCACGTCCCTCGCCACGTCCTGCCGGAACCGGCGGAGCTGCTCGTCGGCCAGGCCGAACCCCAGTTTTGCCGCGCGGACCGCCGCGCCAACCTGGCCCCACGTGAAGAGCACCTGCGTGACCCTGAACTGACCCGTCGCCGCGTCCTGGCGGCCGCTGAAGATCTCGCCGATGTCGACGCTGCTGCCGCTGCCGTCCGACGACCCGCCGCTGCCGAACATCTTGAACAGGTCCTGCTGGCGGTTGTCGAAGTTGCGGACGAACGAGCCCGTGAAGGCGGCGTGGGGCAGCGCATAGGACCGTTCCTCGAGGTACTTCCCCTGCACCCACTTCTGGTACTCGATGGCCTTCTGGATGTCGCGGTTCTTCCCCGCGGCCATCGCCAGGGCCTCGTCCAGCGTCAGCACCTTCGGCGCCGCCTGGGAGGCCGGCGCCTGGGCCGCCGCCTTCGCGGCCTGCCAGGTCGCCACCGTCAGCGACGTCTGCGTGCCGGGCGTGACCGGCGCGACCGTCTGCGCCGACGCGGACGCCCCACCGCCGGCCACGAGCGCCGCGAGCGCCAGACCGATCGCCGCCGCCTTCGCCTGCCGCACGCCCTTCCCGAACATCCACGCCGTGATGTCGTCGAGGATGGCGTAGACCACCGGGACGACGATCAGCGTCAGCAGCGTCGACGTGATCAGGCCGCCGACGACCGCCCGCGCCATGGGCGCGCGGAACTCCGCGCCCTCGCCGAGGGCGAAGAACAGCGGCAGCATGCCGAAGACCATCGCCGACGTGGTCATCAGGATCGGCCGCAGCCGCGTCCGGCCGGCCGTAATGAGCGCCGTGCGCCGGTCCATGCCCCGCCCCCTCAGCACCTTGGTGTAGTCCACGAGCAGGATCGCGTTCTTCGTGACGAGCCCCATCAGCATGATCAGGCCTATCAGGGACATGATGTTGATCGTGTCGCCGGTCAGGAGCAGCGTGCCCGCCATCCCGACGATCGACAGCGGCAGCGAGAGCATGATTGCCAGCGGATCGATGAACGACTCGAACTGCGCGGCGAGGATCAGGTAGACGAAGATGATCGCCAGCAGCAGCGCCTCGGCCATGTAGCCGAACGACTCGATCATCATCTCGGCGTCGCCGCCCGCCACGAGGCGGTAGCCGGGCGCCATGTTCAGCGACTGCTCCGCCGCCATCGCGAGGTTGTTGGCCGTCCCGAGCGGGAGTTGGTCCAGGTTCGCGTCCACGGTCACCTGCCGCGTCAGGTCGCGCCGGTTGATCTCGGCCGGCGACGTCGCGCGGGTGAAGGTCACCAGGTCCGCCAGCGGCACCAGCGACACCCCCATCGGCCCCGGCACGGTCACCTTCAGATCGTTGATCTGGTTGACATCGGCGCGGAGCGCCTGCGGCAGCCTGACCCGCACGTTCACCGCCTCGCCTTCCTCGTCCTCGTAGGTCGAGACCGCCTGCCCGCCGACGAGCAGCGCCACGGTGTTGGCCACGGCCCCGCTCCCGAGCCCTGACGCCGCCGCGCGCTCCCGGTTCACCACCAGGCGGTACTCCGGCAGGTCCTGCTCCATCGTCGCCTCGATGTCGACGATGCCAGGGATCTTGTACATCTCCTCCTTGAGCTTGCCCGCGTACTTCTTGAGCGTCGCGATGTCGTCGCCCTGGACGGCCACCGACAGCGGCTTCTGGAACGAGTCCGGATCCTCCAGGAAGTTGAGGACGACGCCCGGGATCTTCTCCAGCCGCAGCCTGGCGTGGTGAATGAACACCTTCAGGCCGCGCGCGCGCTCGTTCTTGGGGACCAGCTTCACGAACACCATCCCGTCGCGGACCGTGTCCGCGTCGCCGGACCCGATCGACGCATAGGTGTACCGCACTTCCTTGAAATCCGACAGCCCCTGGAGCACGGCCTCGAGCCGCCCGCGCGTCTCCTGGATCGACGAGCCCGGCGCGCTCTTGAACTTCAGCGCAAACTCGCCCTGGTCCATCGGTGTCATGAACTCCGACTGGAGCATGGCGAATACCGCGAGCCCGCCGACGAACGCCGCGACCGCCGTGCCGACGACGACGAAGCGGTGGTCCAGCGCCCACGCGATGACGCGCTTGTAGCCGTCGGCCATCCGCTCGAACCAGTCGTTGAAGCCGTCGAGCGGTCTGTGCCACCAGCTCCGCTTCCCCTTTCGGTCGATGTCCGGGTCGTGCCACCGCGAGGACAGCATCGGGTCGAGCGTGAACGACACGAACAGCGACACGAGCACCGCGAAGGCGACCGTCAGGCCGAACTGGTAGAAGAAACGGCCCATGATCCCCTTCATGAACGCCACCGGCACGAACACGGCGATGATCGACATCGAGGTGGCGAGGACCGCCAGGCCGATTTCGGCCGTGCCCTCGCGCGCCGCCTCGAAGTGATCCTGGCCGCGCTCGAGGTGCCGGACGATGTTCTCCCGCACGACGATCGCGTCGTCGATCAGCAGGCCGATGGCGAGCGACAGCG
>Ga0315278_10006573_pt1 | contig 10569 bp, 5 predicted proteins | sample YL17G06_0_MG_FD_203880 | JGI IMG/M metagenome (GOLD analysis project Ga0315278, IMG submission 203880) | Sediment microbial communities from Yellowstone Lake, YNP, Wyoming, USA - YL17G06_0 | ecosystem: Environmental > Aquatic > Freshwater > Lake > Sediment | place: USA: Wyoming | collected... | reverse complement strand
AAGTACAGCTGCTGCACAGCGGCTGCTGTTATCCACTTGGACAACGGTGGCGCTCGTCAGAGCCTCACGATCCCGCCGGTCCAGGTCCCGCCGACCACCCAGACGCCTGCCTCCCCGGTCGCGTCACCGACTGCGGCTCCGGATCCCTCCACATCAGCGAGCACATCGACAGCCACGTACCCCGCTCCCACTGCTACGGCGCCTACGAGCACGAATGCTCCATCGACCGTCGCCACGGTGTGGCAACCGAAGCCCGGAACCAGTTGGCAGTGGCAGATCACCGGGGTTGTCGACCCAAGCCTGCCTGTACAGATGTATGACATCGATCTCTTTGACGCCCAAGCCCCATCGAGCTACTCCGTGCCCGGCGTCGGCGTCGTCATAGTCCCGCGAGGCGACAACGCCGGGATCATTGATCGCCTGCACGCCGCCAACAAGAAGGTGGTGTGCTATCTCGATACCGGCGCCTGGGAGAGTTACCGCCCCGACGCCTCCCTGTTCCCCAGCCCCGCGATCGGCAACACCACCGGCTGGAGCGGAGAACGTTGGTTGGACATCCGGCATGCCGCCTGGCCGCAGTTCGAGTCACTCATTGCGGCTCGGCTGGACCTGGCGGCGCGCAGTGGTTGCGACGGCGTCGAACCTGATCAGAACAACCCCCTGGGCAACAATCCGGGATTCGCGATCAGTCAGGCCGACCAGAAGTCGTGGTACCTCGAGGTCGCTCGGCTCGCGCACGTACGGAATCTGTCGGTGGGTCAGAAGAATGGCATCGAGACCACTGATGCCGACACGGTGGCTGCCTTCGACTGGAATTTGAACGAAGAGTGCAACATGTACTCCGAATGTGACGCACTCCAACTGTTCATCGCCGCGAACAAGGCCGTGTTTCAGGTCGAATACGTGGACGAAGGCATGACGACGTCGGCCTTCTGCGCGCAGGACAATGCCAAGGGTTTCGACGGACTACTGAAGCAACTCGAGCTCGGGACCTGGCGACAGGCCTGCCGGTGAGCGGCTAGCGGGAGAGCGCCCCCTCGTGGACGTCCTGCCCGAGCCCGCTCGTCATCTCCATGGCAACGTCGTTGATAACGTCGTCCAGCGAGCGTCGGGGTTGCCAACCGATCAGTTCTCGGATCTTGGTCGTGTCGGCGAAGCGCCGACGGACGTCTTCATAGCCGACGGCGTAGGCCTCGCCATAGGGGATGAAGCTGATCCCGGCGGATTCGGTGGCCAGCGGGCGGATCTCGTCCAGCACCTTCTCCGCCAGGTCGACGATCGTGATCTCCTCCGAACCGCCGATGTTGAAGACTTGTCCGACCGCGCTCGGGTTGTCGGCGAGTCCGAGAATGCCGTCGACTGCATCGTGTACGTGGAGGAAGGAGCGCGACTGTAACCCGTCCCCGTACACCGGGATCGGCTCGCCGTTCAGCGCCGCGGCGACGAAACGCGGGATCACCATCCCGTATCGCCCGGTCTGGCGTGGACCGACGGTGTTGAACAGCCGGAAGATGACCACAGGAAGCCCGTGCTGGCGATGGTAGGCCAGGGCGAGGAACTCATCGACCAACTTCGAGGCGGCATAGGACCAACGGCTGTTCCGGGAGGCGCCGAGAAGGACGTCGTCGTCCTCCGATGCCGGCAGCTTCACGCACTTGCCGTATACCTCGGAGGTGGAGGCGACGAGGACCTTGACGCTGTGTCGCTGAGCCGCCCGCAGAACGGCTTCGGTCCCGAGCACGTTGGTCTGGATCGTGGTGAGCGCGTCTTCGACGACCAACTGCACACCCACGACCGCGGCGAGGTGGAAGACCACGTCAGCCTGGGACACCAGCGAATCAAGGGCTTCCGAGTCGCATATGTCGTCCACGACCACGTGGAAGTTCGGGTGCCCGATGAGTGCGCCGACGTTGTCGAGGGGGCCGGTGACGAGGTTATCGATGACGGTCACGTCGTAGCCACGCCTGAGCAGCTCCGTTGAGAGGTGGCCACCAATGAACCCGGTCCCGCCGGTGATGAGTGCTCGCGGCGGGTCTTCGTTGACCCCACCGAGCGGGCTCTCAGCGCTCGTGGGGTGGTTGTGGGATGGCATGTGCGTAATCACGGCCCTTCTGGTTCGTTTGCTGAGGTTAGACAACAGTGATGTAGAAGTAGTCGGCAGAGGCAATGATCCGACGGGCGGCACGGAGGGCAACAACCCCGTAGACGACGGCGCCGCACGCCAGCGCGATGCCCAGCCATTGGTAGCCGAACTGGTTGACCACCACTACACCGACGATCACGGTGACAGCCGTTCCTGCGGCCACGGCCCAGATCGGCCGTCGCCAACGCCCCAGTGAGAGGCAGTAGGACCCGTTCAACTGTGCCCACCCGAAAATGGCGTAGGCGACCAATCCGCTGACGAACAGGATCCAGATATTCTCGGTGTCTCCCTGCGGCCCGATTCGCTCGAAAGGTTCGGTCTGGAGCAGCATCCGGACTACGACGATCGTGATCATGCTGATCACAACCAGACTGAAAACGTAGCGCTTGGTGTTGCGCACGAAGACGCCGTGAAGGGACGCGCCGAACCGCTCCGGCGAGGCCGCAGGAACCGTCGCCTGCAGCATTCGAGTCTCTTCCCAGAAGGAACGCATACCACGCTCGGCCGTTCCTAGGGCCAGGACCACTGGCGCGAGCGGCAGGAACAGTCCGAGCTCCAAGGTCATCACCTGGGGCGCGTCGTATCCCAGGTGAACCCACCCGATCAGGTGGATCGAGAAGAACATGCTGACCGCGAGCGTTCCGTATACGAAGTAGGGCAGACCTTCGAGGGCGATGAAGCCGACGGACGGCAGCGTTGTGTCTTTGCTCGGTCGATCCCCGGCCCTCGCAGTCAGGCCCCGGTCCAGGCCCAGCACCATCAGTCCGATGACCGTCAGAACTCCCGCAGCCGCGGAGATCTCCAGGTGAATCGGCGTGACGAGCACCAGCAAGCGGTCCAGCCCGACACCCAGTAGGACCCCGACGGTTAGTGCGACGCCCGTCCACCCGCTGGCGAACACCAGCGACAGGAGGGTGCCCAAAGTCCAGATGGCTGATAGTGCGAGCGCCGCGACGACAAAGGTGGCGCGATTGTCGGCGATGAATTCCAGGCCGCTCCACGATGGGATCGCCATGGCCGATACTGCCAACGCGGTGAACCCGAAAGCCACGGCCACGCCTCGCGTGAGGAACCGGCGCGCGGCGTCGAGCTTCGCGAGTGACACGAGCGAGGAACCCCGTGGGACAAGCGACATGGCGATGCCGGTGGCGCACACCATGCCAGTGGTGAAGCCAACGGCGAGTGCCAAGACCTGGCCGGGCCCCCAGTCGCTGAACCTGGCGAACGAGAAGATCGCGGTCAGCAGGGCGACCGTCGGAAGGAGGGCGAGGGAGGGGTGTCGGGCGGTGTCGAATCGGCCCGTCGGGCGGTCGAGCGCGTGCCGCGCACGTAGTCGCGCGTGCCACCCTCCCATGCGGGCCGTTGTCAATCCCCCTGCAAACGGTGACGCAGCATTGGAGCGATCCCAGCTCGCCAGGGTCTTGTCGGTGGGGGCCAGCCCCTCAAGCCGCATCGATGGGCTCAGCGACTTCGGTACCGGGTCTCTTTCACGCAGGATCTGGAGGACCGCCTCCGAAAGCCGGAACGTGTCAGGGAAGCCGTAGCGCTCTCGCGCGACTGCATCGGTGACACCTGTCGACTCGATGATGGCCGAGACCTCGAGATGATCCACTGGTAGCCACGTGCGGCTGCCTACATCGTCGGCAAGCGCGTGTAGCGCGTCGGGTTGCTCGACACGGTCTGCGTCGCTGCCGCTCTCCGACGGAATTGCTGGCTGCGGCGCCGGGGAGGGGCGCCAGTGCGGGTGACTCGGCGACAACCGAAGGTAGCTCGAGTAGTGCGTGCCGCTGAATCGCTCGGCCGTGAACTCGGTGGATGCCCGCTCGCGAGCAGCCGCACCCATGCTCCGTGCTAGTCCGGGGTTGTCGAGCAGGGTCAGGATGCCGGCAGCCATCGCCTCGGGGCTTCGCGGCTCGACCGCGATACCCGCCCCTTCGATTTGCTCGGGGATACCGCCCACGGCAGTCGCCACGACAGGTCGGCCGCACAGCATCGCTTCGAGGATGCTGAAGGGGAAGCCCTCAGACACACTCGAGAGCACCACCATGTCACCTTCGGCGTACGCAACAGCCGGGGTATTGGTGTGCCCGCGAAACTCAACCGCGTTCTCAAGTCCGAGCTTGGCGTGGAGGTCCATGCAGCGCTTGTGATACTCAGCGTCCTCCGCTTGGGCCGCGCCATAGAGACGGAAACTGACGTCGGGTCGCTCGCGGATGACCGCCGCCGCCGCGTGGAGCAGCGTCTCCACGTCCTTGAGCGGATTGATCCGGCCGACCCAAACGACGGTCTGCTGTTCCAAGTCGGGCTTGGGATCGGGCCGGTACTCGTTGCGGTCGAGGCCGTAGTAGATCGTCTCCAGGCTGTGGGGGTCTGCGCCCGCCTCGAGTTCCCACCGTTGGTTGTAGTCGCAGCAAGGGGAGATCTGGTCGGCTAGCCGGTAACTGAGCTCAGTCATTCGTCGGGCAAACCCCAGAGCCAACAGCTTAAGGAACAGGCTGTCCCGGCGGGACGTCTCGGCCAGATACCGCTCGCGCAGATAGACCCCGTGCTCCGTCAGCAAGAATCCCGCGCCGTGCTCGAGCTTGGCCGCAGCCGCGACCATTGTGCAGATCCCCGCCATCGCCAAGTGCACGACATCGACCTCAGGCAGCGGAGCGGCGAGCGGGAACAACCATCGGGTGAGCCACTGGAAACCGGTGGTCAGCTCCCAGAGCCGGAGCTCCGGCCGGCCAGAGGCTGTTCCCTGGTTGTAACAGTCGCGCGCCTCTTCCACGATCATGTTCCATACGGACTCGTCGTGGAGTGCCTCGTGGAGGTCGTGGTCGACGAGGAAACGGTAGATGGCGTGGATGTCCGAGGCCAGGGTGCCCGGGTCGGCGCTCGGGTCGAGCAGTACGCGAAAGAACCGTCGCAACGGAGGGACGAAATGCTCGACCACTGCGGTATCGCTGGTACGAGACCGATCACGATGCAGCGAGCGGGCGGTGGCGTCGCTCCAGGATTCCTTGATGTCGCGAATGTTCCAGAGCGGGACTGTGATGGTTTCCACGAGGTTGGGTGGCGGATCGAAGAGCGGCGTGAGGCCTGGCTGCGCCACGATAGCCAAGACGTGGAACGGCACTTCCGGGAGACTGGCTATGAGAGCGTCACACCAGGTGCTCACCCCACCCCAGCTCACGGGATAGCTGCCCTCGGCCACCAGCAACACGCGAGGGGGAGCCTGCTTAGTAGGCCTGATGGGCATTGCGGCGTCGAGTTCGCCTCGTCGCGGGACCACAACGACGGCCGGTGCCGTGGTGGCCATCGCGTGCTCTCCTCTCGGTGATAAGGCAGATCCTGCGGCCGGTTCGGGGGGACTCGCAGAACCGGCCGCAGGAAGGACGGACTGCTACTACTGCAGTGGCAAGGTAACGCTCTGACCAGCCGCCAGCGTGATGTACGAGATCCGCTGGCTTCCGTAGAACTCCGTCTTGTAGGCCGGTGCGTTCAACCCGGTGACCGGCACCGTCACGGCCTTCTGCGCCGTCAGGGTGATGCTCGTCCCTGGGACGATGCTCGCCGAGAGCCCACCGTTCCTCAATGCGTCGTTGTACTTCATCCGGTCAGCCTGGCGCACCCCGAGCTGATCCATCGTCGGGCTGATCAGCGGCACCTTCACCAACTGGCTGTACTTGGCCAAGGTCGCGTCGACAAGATCACCGAGCAGGCTGTGAGTGCCGTCGTACGCAGTCAGGTTCGGTTGGTGGAACATCAGCGGCCGGTTGTGACCCTGCAACAGGTAACGCAGGAGCACGTTGCTCTCCCGGTCGAGGAGTTGCTGATAGGTGTCCACGTGGCCGAACGCGGCGTTGGCCGGGTACAAGCAATTGTCTTCGGCCAGCCACTGCTCCGGGGTGCTGACGTTGAAGTACAGGTTCACCGGGTATCGAGCGATCTCAAGGATCGCGGGCTGGAGGGCGTTGTACCGGCCCTCGTTGACCCCGTAGGTCGCGGGGTCACCCGTGCGCGAGGTGTCCGAGATGAGGTACCGGATGCCGTTGTCGTACGCCGCCTGAAGGAACTGGGCGTTGGAGAGGCCGGAGATGTCCGGCTGGATGAGGTTCTTCCGGTTGAAGGTCGACAGACCGAGCTGGGTGGCGACCTGGTTGTTCTGCCGGATCTCGGTCCTGGCCTGCGCGTATGTAACCGCGTCGAGGTTCTGGTGGGTATACGTGTGGTTGACCCACTTGAACCTCGCCTGGTTGGCCTTTGCGACCGGCGTCAGCGTGTCGACGTTCGGCGCGTTGAAGGCCGCGGTGGTGCCCTCACCGTTGAACGGGAACTCGATCTTCAGAGGCTTGCTGATCGCCACGGCCTGCTTGGCGGTCTGCCAGGTGATGAACCTCTGCAGGTCCGTGCCCGTGATCCGGGCCTCGGGCAACGACGGGTCGTCGGGCGCGGTGCCGCAGACGGTCGTCGTCTGCCAGATGCTGTCGCTGATGAAGATGTCGTCGGGTTGCGGGTCGAGAATGGCGTGCCGCTCGCCGAGGAACAGCCCCTTGGTGACCCAGTTGACCAAGCCATAGCCGAGCACCTGGCCGTGCGTGAGATAGCCGGCACTGTCGAAGGTCAACGCCAGCGCCTGTCGATTCCCCTGGGTCGGGTAGGTGTGGATGGCCCCGAGAACGTTACCGCTGGGGTCGGTCAGGATGGGCGTCGTCGTGGTGTCGCCCGCGGTGACGGCGGCCCGGTAGACATATGACGAGGTGATGGGGAGCGTGCCCGACGCATTCACGGACGGGAAGGCGGTGGCCCCGGCAGCCGTCCACCGCGCGGACGTATTGGCGCCACCCTCGCCAACGTAGGTCAGACCGAAGTCCGCCGTCGGGTAGGTGTTGGCGCTGACGGTGCGGATGTTGAACGCCGCTTCGAACGTCCACAACGCTGCCCACTCGTCAGCCGTGAGCGCGCTGCTGACGAAGGTGTTCGCCGGGTCAACGTAGGAGAGCGTCCCGTTCGTCAGCATCACACCCTGGTAGTAGGCGTGCACTCCGCCGTCCCACATGCGGTCCGCGGTGACACCGTTGTTCCAGTTGGTGATCTGGCCGGTGGTGCATGAACTGTCTGCCCCGTTCACCTGATAGTTGATCTTCCAACTGCCGTTGACACAGAGCTGCTTGGTCGTGCTCTTGTACACGTCATAAGGAACCCCGATGTAGTCGAGCGCCGAGGTCAAGGTGGACAGGTTCCAATCCCACGTACCGGCCGGCACAGTGTTGACGCCGTCCGGGTTGGGGTCACCCTTGGTCGCCATGACAAGGACTCGGAGTTCGATCGGGTCGACGGGCGACCCCGCCGACGCCTTGACCGCGCTGGTCGTGGCGGCGTGAATAGGCTTTCCGAGTTTGGCGGCCTTCAGTTGCTTGAGTGTCTTCCCGTCGAGTCTGTCCGTGGGGGTCTTGGCAACCCGGTGGCCGTGACCCGTGCCATTCGATGCCGATGCAGCGCCGTGCGGGAACGTCGTCATTACGCCCAAGGCCGCGACTAGAGCGAGCGGGGCCAGTCGGAGTGCTCGGGATCGGCCTTGCGATCGCGCACCTGAACTGGACGGGGTTGACTGACGGAGCATTGCCTGCCTCCTAGGCGGGGGTAACCACGGGTTGACCCGGGAATCGACGGGGACTGCTGTTCGGACTCGGAACTCTGATCTCGGCGGCCATGTCGTCTTCTAGAGCCGCGACCGGTGGGGCGCGTCGTTGAAGCGGTAGGTCGTGTCGAGTACGCACGCATGCCCCGCAACCCAGTCGTAATCCACGGCGGGATGCAGTGTGTTGATCACGACGAGGTCGTAGGACCTCATCGGTGCATCGACCGACGATCGCATCGCTGCGCCATCGCCGAGCCGAAGTTCATTGACGAGCGGGTCGAAGTACTCGACGCACGCCCCAAGGGCGAGAAGTCGGTCGATGACCTCGAGCGCCGGCGACTCGCGCAAGTCGGCGACACCCGGCTTGTAGGCGACGCCGACCATGAGCACGCGCGACCCGCGAACCCCGCGGTCGGCATCGGCGAGGATCTCCCGCGCTCGGTCTACGACCTCACGCGGGCGTTTGGCGATCGCCGACATTGCCTGCTCGATGAGTGGTGCGGAGTGACGCTCACGCTTGAGTTGCCACAACAGATAATGCGGGTCACAAGGAATGCAGTGACCTCCAACTCCTGGGCCCGGCGCGAAAGCCATGAAGCCGTACGGCTTTGTGGCTGCGGCGTCGATCACCTCCGTGACATCGACCCCGAGCTCGCCGCTAATGTCTGCCAACTCGTTCGCCAGCGCGATGTTCACCGCGCGGAACGTGTTCTCGTACAACTTGGTCAGTTCGGCCGCTTCGGGGCTCGAAACGCAGTGCAAGTTCCTGGCATAGGCGCCCAAGGCCTTAACGGCGCGCTGAGTGCACTCACGGGTGGCTCCGCCGACGACGCGAGGGACCTCCTCCTGTGCGAACTGCGCATTCCCGGGATCGATGCGCTCGGGGCTGAACGCTACGAAGACGTCCTCACCCACCCGCAGTCCCTGGCGGTATAGCGGTTCCACGAGTAGGTCTCGCGTGGTCCCGACGTAAGTCGTCGATGTCAGGATCAGCACCTGACCAGGTTGGGCGTGCTCGACCACCGTTGCGCAGGCCGCGGATATCGGACCCAGATCAGGCACCAAGTGCTGATCAACGGGCGTCGGAACGCAGACCATGACCACGCGCGCCCGACTCAGAACCGAAGGCGACGACGTCAAATGCAGCGAGTCCGCGTCCAAGGCCTCGCGAAGACGTACGCGGTCGGTGTCGAGCAGGTCCACATCGCCCGATCGGACGGCGTCCAGGCGCGCCAAACTCAGGTCGACTCCTGCCACCGACAACCCTGCGGCGGCGAACGACAGGGCCGTGGGCAGACCGACGTAGCCGAGGCCGACCATGACGACGTCATACGTCGTCGTCGGATCGAGCTGCTTTCGTTTCCGCGTGACGGTGAGGTCGATGACCTCGCTATCCCACGCCCCGACGCCGTTGCTCCGCTTGAGCATTCAATCCCCCCCGGACTGATTTGAGGCCAGCGCCTCATTGCCTGCGTCACCAATGCCCGAATGACCTGAAGCGGCTCGGGGCGAACAGAACCTACGACTCGGGCAACCCGTCACCAATTTGTTGTTTGCTATTCACCCGTTAGGGGTTATTCACCCGTTAGGGGTTATCCACGCGTTAGAAGCTATTCACCCGTTAGGGGTTATTCACCCGTTAGGTGACGCTCGTTGCATAGCGGTCACTTGATTGTTCACCCGTTAGGGGACACTCCTTTGCATAGCCGTCACTCACGGGAGTCGCGCAAGTTCGAAGAGCAACGACCGGCGGCCGTTTCGGACAAGTGTGGGAGAAGAGTCAGTGCGGGCTGAAGACCCACGGCTAGTTTCTGAATAGGCACCGGCAGGCCGCGCGGCGAATCTGACCCACTGAATCAAGCAGATCGGTCGCCTCATCCGCGCCAACGGTCGCGGCGGCTACACGGCAGTCGCGAACGTGGGATACAAGAACTACAACTACATCGTCACGCATCCCAACATCGACCCGAACAACCCCGACTTCACCCCTGGGGACTCGAACCCGTACGGCGTCTCGGCCGGACGGCACGGGGCGTACGTGGTCGACGCGGGTTCGAACACGTTGGACCGGGTCGGCTACAACGGCAATATCAACGTCCGCTTCGACAGGGACTAGTCAGAACAACCGACAACAACGCCGTACGGGCGAGCGAAATCCTTCGCTCGCCCGAACGGCGTCCTCGAACTGAGGGGGGCGCGCTCAGGTCCTCGTCACGGGCAGGACGACCTCGTTACGGCGGAGGAACCACGGCTTCCACGGCGGGTCAAAGCGTGCATAACGCGGACGCCCGGTTGCCGTCAGGCCAGCAGCCGCGACGTCTTTGCGCAGCGCCGCGACGTGCTCGTTGTAGGAACCTTCGGTCCAGCGGCCTGAGAACGTTGCCACGGCCGCGAGTTGCTCAGGCACCTCGTGGACGCTCACCTGACCGTCCACCGGTACAGGAAGCGCCGCGGTGGTCGAGCCGTCCGGCATCACAAAGGACACGAGATGGGTGTTCGAATCAGCCAACGTCTCTTGGACAACCGGAGCCGTCATGGCGACTTTCGTCTTCGAGCGGTTACGCCCGCTGATGTAGGAGATGAGCGGCCTGAACGCGGCGCTACCGGCCCGTTCGAACGAGCCGACAATCTCAACCTCAGCGACCACATGCGGCGCATACCGCCTCAACTCGAAGCCGGGACTCGACTCCAGAACCTCATACACCTGCTGCTCCGTCATGCTCCTAACCGTACGCGCGGTTTCAGTGCCCGCAACCCGAACGTCGGGCGGAACTTCTCGGGAGTTCTCGGCGGCCGCGCG
>Ga0315278_10006570_pt1 | contig 10573 bp, 14 predicted proteins | sample YL17G06_0_MG_FD_203880 | JGI IMG/M metagenome (GOLD analysis project Ga0315278, IMG submission 203880) | Sediment microbial communities from Yellowstone Lake, YNP, Wyoming, USA - YL17G06_0 | ecosystem: Environmental > Aquatic > Freshwater > Lake > Sediment | place: USA: Wyoming | collected... | reverse complement strand
AGAAATCCGTCATATCAAGCTCAACCGTTATGGGAAACGGATTACCGCCCTCGACCCATTCGCTTACCCGGTCGAGATGTTTAAGTATTTTGTCCGAGCTGAATTGTCTTACGTTAATACTCATAATAACGTCAGTCGCTATCAAAGTAGAGTTTTTCTCCCGCTTTAATCCGTATCCCTTTGCCAAACGTCGGTGCGTCGTTAATCACCCTCTGCGGGGTAGTCTGGTCGAGCTTGAGGTATGCGTTTATCTCGGTAGATGTCATCCCGATTAGATCGAACTTTCCGGTTAGAGCGTTCAGTTTAATTTCCATTATGCGTAAGAAGCTATTAGATAGTTTGAGTAACTATCATAAGCAATCTCTCTCTTTGTGCAGTTCCCACCGACCCAGGTGAACTTCTGTAGCAACCACCCATTAGTACTTTCCGCTAAACCTCTGGGAGCGTAGGCGGCGTAGATACATTGATTCGACCCGTCATAGACCCAGCGAGCCTGCATATTAGTAGGTATCTCTGCAATCCTCGAAGCGGATAAATCGTGTTCGTAACTGTCTACCGCTATGGCATCTGGTCTTACTGCGCCTTCAAATTTCATACCAATCTCCTACGCTCTAAAGCGGTTCTTTCTTTCTCTAAATCGTCTATCCGTGAAGCCAGTTTGCACCACCGCCATAACCTATCACTTCTTTTTTCCCCGATACTCGTAGCCCCCAACTGCCTCTCAAGCTCGCTAATCTTACTCATCACATCCCCCATCCCGCCTTCCGGAACTTTGTTTTTAGCCCAAGTGTATACTTCGGTAAGCCTATTCTTCTGCGTTTCGTCAAGAGAGAATATGTCTACATTGAAGTAATCCGCTACCGATAAAGGCAACCCATTAAACGACATTATCCCGTCGCTGACCACTACCGCTGACGGGGTTTCTACTGCTACTACTGGTTGAGGGGCGGATTTTGCTAGGGGCATTTATTCTCCTGTTTGGTTATTACGCCATTGTTCAAAAGCCGCTTCTGGTAACATAGCTCCAGTTTTTGCTAAATTTCCACCTACTTGTGCCGCAGTTCTAATCCCATAACTTTGTAATTTCGGTATAGCTCCTAAAATAAGAGGGGAATAAGTTCCTTGTCCTGACATACCCAATGCCCCCATTCCGGCACTCCCTACTATAGCTGGGATAAGGTGTGGAAACCAACGATCAAAGTTACGGTATACGGTTTCTCCTGCTTTAAATGTTTCATATTCGTTTAATACTTTTCCAGCTTCGGGATATTGTGCTTTTCTTAACTTATTTAATTCTCCCCTAAAATTAACAGTTAATCTTTTAAACTTATCAGAATAAGCTATTACTTTTCCCTGTTCTTTAGATTTATATAACGGTTGTAATGCAGAGTCCATTTCACCCATAAGGGAATCAACCTTATTAAAAGACATAGTTCCTTTTTGTAAATCATTTTCCCACTTTAGTAATTTCCTAACTTCGCCTGGTTTTAATGAAGTAACTTGTTTTGTCCACTCCCCATCCTTGCTAATCATTCCTAAATCTTCGGCAATAGTCTTCATAGAAGATACATCAACCTTTTTGCTAGAATCGTCTATAAGAGGTTGAATTACTTTTTTATAGGAATCTTTTACTCTGATGCCCTCTTTTGCAATCCACCCTTTTTTAAGAAAATTGGGATTAGATAAAGCCTTATTCATACTTTCTTCTGGGACTTGAGAAAAAACACTCATTACTTTAGCTAAAATAGGTTTACCAAATTTATTCATTAACTGGGGTAATTGCGTTATCTTAGAGACACCACTAGCCAAAGCGTTAGTTCCAGCGGTTTCGGGCATTATGGGTGAAGCGCCTGACAAAAGACCTATTCCCGCAGAAATTGGTTCAGGAACTCCAATCGCTCGTGTAATATCTCCACGTTGTGCGGGTCTATTACCAGTGATAGTTGACATAACGTCTTGGGGTATTTCCTGCGGTCTGCCCCTTTGTAGAGCCAATGCAACGCTTGACGGAATCCCTTCTAATAACTCCAAAGCTCCACCAGCGGCTCTTAAAGATGTTCCTCGGATGTTGTCTAAACCGAGCTAAAGTGGCAGGGTCTTGCACCATAGACTTCATCATTGATGGTCTTTGAGCAATAAGGTTCTCGGTCTGTGCTTGTTTCTCACCCAAAAAACCAGTAAAACCTTGTGGTTCATTGGGTTGGTTAGAAAGTAAATCCTGACCTTCCAATAAATCAACAGGTTGGCTATCTTCTAATAAGTCTCTTGGCATATTATTTACCTAATCGTTTTAAAACTTCTTCTCTTGATAAGTTTCTTTTTTTCATCGTATACGCTATATCTGCTTCTGAATAATCAGCTTTTTTAGCACTATTTACCTTAGAAGAAAAACCCTCGTGCTTCTTATAGCCTCTTAATACATTTTCTACAGGAACTTTAGCTTGGTTTTCCGCTATATCTGCATAAGAGTCATAAATACTATTAAATGTATTACCGTATTCATCTGCTATAGTTTTAGCCGCATTCACAAGAGCTTTGCGGTCTGCGTTAACCAAACCAACACCACCCTGTTCAATCTTTTTAACTCCGCCTACAAACTGGTTTATTAAAGACTGACCTTGAGGTGTTCTAGCAAACTCACTTTCCCTAACAACAGAGGTGGGGTCAAGGATTTTGTTGTAAAGCATAACTAGAGCTTGATCTACTGCAATCTTACTATCTTTATCTCCCTTAAGTGCTCCACTTAAAACACTATCCATTGTTTTTACTTGGCGGTTTACTAAGTTATAATCTTTAACTAATGGTAAATCAGTGAACTCTTTTCTTAAATCAGTTCCTCTTTTATAAACATCTGCCGGAGAGTCTGAACCTATACGGATATTTTTACCCGTTGAACCTTTAAGAAAATTACCAAATCCTACTCCTCCAGAATCTTTTAAAGCATTTAATAAAATTGCACTTTGCTGTTGTGCTAATTCAGGAGAGTTTCTATAAAGATTACCCCCTGTTTGCATATATTGTCCAGGTGCGGGAGGATTACCCCTACTCAACTTATTAAACCTATCCGTAGGTATCCCAGACGGAAGATAGTTCAACTTCATCATAGCTAACTGCTGTTCTGCTAAAGCCTTCTTCTGTTCCTGTTCCAACTCCCGCCGTGAGTGATCCATCTGGAACTGTTGGTACTTCTGGGAATAATCTTGTTCTTGCCGTTTCAAATCCAGAGCTTCTTGCTTAGAAGCATACTCTGGGTCTGCTATCCCTGCTAACATACCTTTAAGTGAAAATCCCATTATAGACCTCCCATAAATCCCTGCATCCCACCACCACCCATACCACCTGATGCTCCACCAGCCGCCATTTTACCCCAGTCAGTATACTGTTTGTTCATATTGGTAGCGAAAGTAGCGTTAGTGTTATACATATTAGAGTAAGCACCAGCATAACTACCATAAGCGTTATTGTTAGCGTTAGCTACACCACCTGGTGTGTATCCACCAAGTTGATTACTAAAACCTGTCTGTGAGGCGTTATACACTGGTTGGCGACCCGTGATACTTAGACCAAGATTAGTATAGTAATCTTGCCAGTTCTTACTCTGCTCATTAAGCCCAGTTGACATATAATCAGCACCCGCTCCAGATAAAGCGTTTTCTCCCAACAAAGACTTCTGTGTGTCTAAATACTGATTTCTAGCCCAATCCGGCAACTGACCGTTCATACCTTCGCCAACCTTTGCCGTCAACTGGTTGGTTAATGCAGTTTCATTAGGATACATAGCGTCCTGCGCCGACTTTAATGCTTGTGCCATAGGTAAAGCGTATTGGCTGGTTAGATCAACATTCATAGCCGCTTCTTGAGGTGCGTACTGTTTCATTAACTCAAAAAGACGGGGATAATTGTTGATATAATCCGTCATCGAAGAAGTCGCTGTAGGAGCGGCTGGGGGTTCTGGATTCTCTATACTGGTCATCTTGTTCTCCTTATAAAAACTGCGTTATTCTGTAAACTCTCATTCCTCTGTCGTTCTCTTTAAGCCTTCTCTCAAAAGCAATAAATTTAACCCACTTAAACCGTGTCCAACCCTGGGCTATTAGTAACTTTAATACTTTACCTCGTTGATACTTGGGGTTTACCACCACGCTTTCCACAAAGGCTGTGTACCCCCTTATATTCCATATCACTACCCCAATAAACTCTCCGTTATTATCTTTGGGGTATAGGATTGTTCCTAGTTTAATATGTTTCTTGATATTATCACGTATCTGTTTATAACTTTCGTCGTAATATGGTTTGACGAAATCAACTATACGCTCACACGTGCTATCTCTATGAATGATGTCCCGTCCCATACCAGAGTTATGTTATCTCCCGCCGTAGCTGGTTGCCACGTAGCACTAAGTAAGAACGCCCCGCCGTCAAGTATAGCGGGGAAACTGGCTTGTCCGGCGATCAAAGTGAACTGCTGACCAATCCGTGCGTTGACGAATGTGGCGATTGAACAAACAGTGGAAGCCCAGACTTTGAATATCGTCCCAGTAGAAATGTCTGTAATAGAAGCGTTGGTTGCAATCGTCCTCAAGTTCCACATCGTTTGAGGATTTATCTTCCCCGAAGCGGACGCAAGGCTTGTAAGCCAGTTGCTATTATGAGTAGCGGAGTTCACCAGGAGATTGAGTTTATCTCCTGTTGCTAATTCTGTATTCCCGAATGTATATCCTGTAGTGTGACTCATTAAATTCTCCTTACCAATAAACTATAACTGCACCTTGAGTTCCAGCTCCACCAGGTGTTCCCGAACCTGCCCCATCTCCACTTGTCATATTAACTCCTTAAGATTTCATAATATAAGCGAGTGCGTAGTAAGGTTGTAAATACCCCGTCCCCGAACCTATCGCACCCGTATCACCTGTTACTGCTACTGCGCCATCTGATTTTGCTCTTAAATAACCCGCAGTATCATCTTTCCAAGATTTACTATTACCAGTACTCAACGCACTTATTAAATCACCTATTGGCGCACCCGTTCCACCAACAGTCCCAGAATATCTTTCTATTCCATGTGTATGCGCTCCACCTGTCAAACCTCCTGCGGCGTGAGTGTGGCTTGGTAAGTTAGCTTCGGCAATAGTAGTAGAACCACCTGTACCTGCAACCGCATAAGCCGACCCTGCGCCTACAATAAACTTATCTCGCAAATTAGGGGTCCCGCTTGTCCCGTCGCATAGCAACCACCCAGACGGGATTGAAACGATAGAACCCGACCAAAGCATAATCATACCCGCAACAAAACTTGTTGGGATATTAGCACTAGGAATTACTCCAGCCCCGCTTGGGATACTTGAAAGGTTGGTAAACTTTGCCCCGCTGACATCGTTTATCTTAACGTTGGTTACAGCGTTAGACGATATATCTGCGGCTACGATGTTTGCGAGAGTAGCATTATCCACCAAGTCGTGTAAGTCCGTATTGCTTACTTCTTCGTCTGCGTCGAAAGTTTTTCCTTTATATAAATTTGCCATTTTAATCCTATTCGTTAATGTATTCTTCTGGGAAAGTAACTATGCTATACCCGTATATAATTATGGGGTCTACGTTTAAATCAGAATTTACCATTTTAAGTTGTATTGTTCTCCACCTGCCGAACGACTCAAGGTGGAACTTCTGTCTTACAATATAGCTGTCAGCCAAAGTAAACGGCAAAGTTACAGGCAGGGTCGGAGCATTGGGAGAGTCTAAACTTACTGTCCCCAACGTCCTGAAATCACCACCGTCTATTGCTATCTGTATAGCCAGTGTGTCATCCGAACCCGCTACTTCTACCTCAATCTCTACTTCTCCGCCGATTTTGTATTTGAGCGGTTGCCCCATATCTTCTTCTCGGCATATAATAGTACCCGTGATAGCCACGTCGTTGTTGTCATACCCGCTAAAAGCCCTATATACCGAACCGTCATTAGAGTCTATGTAGTAAAGTCTTTCTTCTCCGCTGAATTTAACCGTCCCCCACGCACCCACGTTCCACCCTTCAATCACTGTCCACGACTGGGATGACGGGTAGAATACCCAAACTTGGTTGTTGTAAGTAGACGAATCTACAGGTAGTGCTAATAAGTATTTGTTATCAAAGTAAATCGCACAGGCTTTGCTTATCGAGTTCCAACTTATCCTCTCAAACTCCGCTTTTAAGTTAAACGACAACGGGAAAGACTGCCCCATCTGTAACTTGTCCTGTTGCGTCCTAAATACACCCCTAACCCCGTCAGAAGATAAGAACAACACATCATCAGCAACCTGAACCGCTGTTTTATTAGCCACACAGCCTATATCAAGTATCTTTTCGGGCTTGTCAGTAGCCACAGGTGTAACTGAAGGGTTGATTCCATACACAGCGTCAGCCCCTAGTGCCAATAAACCTGTATCTCTGACACCGATCAACGCTCTTTCCTCACCTACGGTCATATTAAATGCGTTTGTAGCCCTATCCCAACCAGCGGCGTAGGTAGCGGGTAACGCACCTGACCAGTTCAAGACGTTGGCTTTTAAAGTCCAAACACGGTTGCGGAAGAAAGCCATTACTTTGGTCAACGGCGGTGTAGTATTTGAATCACCGCAATCGTTAAATGCGTGGGCGGAAGTCATCTCCCAAACGTGGTCTGTGCCGTTTGAAATCAAAACCACATCTCCCACTCCACCAGAACAGGTGGCTTTAATCATTGTGGTCTGTAAGTCTGTGGTGAAATTGGTCTTGTGAGCCGGAGAGGTAAACGCCGCACCGTCAGTAGTCCCAGATAATGAAGTACCGTGAGTAACTAACAACTCGTTTGTCCCACCACGAGGTTCGTACCCAAACGCCCCAGTCCCTGCGTTGTTACCTAAATCTTCTACTAAAACCGTTCCTGAAATCTTGCGGGTCTCACCCATAACACTAATATCCCAGTTCTCCAAAGTCTCAACCTGGGTATCTAGTATCTTGCTTGCGTGCTGGCGGGTATTCGTACCACCGCTGAAGTCTCGGCGGATAACAAATAACTGCGTGTCGTCGCTAGCCCGAAGATTGGATATTTGTCTGCCTTTATAAATAGACATTATACTGTGTCATCCCGATTAAAAATCTCTGGTTTAAATTGATGAATCATATTAGGTTGGTTCTCTTTGTCAAATATATATTCCTGTAACTGCTGATTAAAAAGTATCTCCATAGTCTGCGCCTTAGTGAACTGCCTCTTATACCTCCACGCATCCGCCATTGACCCTATCTCAATCAGATCACCCACGTCTATCACGGGGTAGTCGTAGTCTTGAGATAATGGTAACGGAGATATAACGTAAGGCATTGAGATAGTGTATACCGAAGAAGGGATGTAGTGAAGAAGTGCTAACTTATACCTTGTCTCCAGGGTTTCCCCAGGGATTACAGCGTTAGTTACCGCCGCAGTATTTGAGGTTATTGTAATAAACCCAGCGGTTGCCGCACTCTTTGAGATACCTTTAATCCTTGTATAAGGAGTATCTTTATTAGTGAAAGCTGGAGTCTTACCTGTGAGTGTTACTGATTCGTAACTCTCTGCTCCGCCGGATATACCTCGGACAAATATTGTCTGCGTAGTATCTGCCGCTTCCGAAGAAACTATCGTCAACCTCGAAGCCGCTGTTGGTTGTGCTTTAACGCAATCTTCGATTATGGCGTATCTTTGGACAGTCCCAGAATCATCTAGGTCTTGGTAGTTTCTAATCAACTCATCAAGCGTAGTCCTGTTTAATACCGTGTCGTTAGTGGTATCAGCACAGCTTATCTCTTTACCAAAGTCGTCTGGGAGAGCATACCTCTGCGTTCCGGCTACTGTGTCGAATGTATACCCGTAATTGATGTTCTGCCAGTTGACAGCACGGAGTACCTGGAAGTATCTGCGGTTGATAATCTTGCCTAAAATAGTAGCAAAAGCGGTAGACGTATCTATGATCTCCGCACCGACGTTCCCTTTAATCACTGAAAAACTTTTATTCATCTCAATCCCTCGAATATTGGTAAAGTACACCCATTGAATTTCTCGTTAAATCGTTTTCTCCCCACCTCGTATGCTTCTATATGCCCTGGTTCGTCGTATAACGTTGACCCCTGTTTGTGGTCTACTATGCAATTAAAGTTTCCATACATCGTGTACCCCGCAAGATACGTCCTCATCACAAAGTCCGTATCTGCCCAAACCATATAGTATTCTTCGTCGAAGTAACCTATCTCTTTGAATAAACTTTGTCTTACCATCACCAGGGAGAACCATATCCACTCCCTGATTAAATCTTCTTTGACGTGGTTGTGCTGTGAAGTCCCTAACGTAGCTATCCCGCAATCGGGTTTCTTCTCAAAAGTGTCTCTAAGGCAATCCAACCAGCCAGGACTAACAAAAACATCATTCGTAAGCTGACACACAAAATCACCGCTAGCGCACTTGAGACCTCGGTTAAGACTTCTGTGAATATCACTCCTGTCTTTTTCAAAGATGTAGACATCTGCGTAGTCCTTTAGGTAATCAGTCCCTGTCTCAACTATCACAAGTTCGTACGGCAACTTGGTGTTCGCCCTGGCGAGTTCAAGGCACTTTATAGTCATATCCAAATGTTTCTCTGTCTTGATAAACGCCGGAACGACTACACTAATTTCCAAGTATTCTCCGCTTTAATTTAATCGAGGTCATAGCTTGTATATCTTCCACGTCCCCGAACTTACCTAACATCATTGAGATATATGACGGGTTTGTATAGTAAGTCATAAACGCTTTGTCTCTAAAACTTAATACTTCTTGCGACATCAGAGAGTTTGTTCGTAATGGATTGCAGTCATATCCTTGTTGTGCATACCCCGACCAATTATTAGGAACTTCCCAACCCTTGCTTACTGCGTTCTGGTAAACCTTAGTCCCAGGATACGCCATCATACAGTTGAAGTTTGAACACTCCCCTTGTATATCCATAGCCAGGTTGAATGTCTGCTCCATAGTCTCCTGGGTATCATCCTCAAACCCGAACATATAGTTAGGGCAGATATTAACTCCGCAATCCCTAACCATACCGCAAATATCTATTATCTTCTCGTTACTTATTGCCCCTTTTAATTCTTTCTTCCGTATTTCTTCGTTACCTGACTCTACCCCTATACCTATCCAACGTATACCCGCTTTCCTCATCTTCTTGAGTATGTCAGGAGAGCAAGTGTCAAGTCGGGCAAAACACCACATATTTAAGTCAGGGACACCAATTTCTATGATCTTATCGCAAATATCTGCTACACGAACTTTGTTGAGAAGGAACAGTTCATCTATAATCTTTATGTTTCTAATCCCGCAATCTATTTGTGACTTTAAATCTTTTATTATTGAATCAACGCTTCGTAACCTGTGTTTTGTCCCGTAGTAGTTCTTGATCACGCAGAAACTACACTGGAACGGGCAACTAAGAGAAGTGAATAAAACTCCATACGGACTTCTGTCAAACCCACCCCAAGCGTGCCAGTTGTGGCAACGATACTTTTCTACGGGCATTGACTTCCAGTCGGGGATTAAATCTATGTCAAAATCAGGGAGTTTAGTCCAGCACTTCGTATAAGACTTCTGACCCATATCAAACATCTGGTCTTTAACGCCTTCTCTACCCTGCATAAATCCCGAAGGGTGATTGCCGAATGGGAAGAACTCTACGTAATCTATATTTAACGGTTCAATATCTCCGTTTACTTCCTGATCTAACTCAAATACTATATTCCCATTTTTCTTTAACTGGGCTGACCTCATCATCAGCCAAAGTGGGGCTTCAATAGCCATAAACCTATCAGCTAACTGTTGGTATCCCACTTTACGATTATTCGGTCTTATTAAGGCGTAAGAAGCCACTACATCTCCCTGTTTAACCAGACTTTAGGTGCGTTCTTAGTTATCTCTAATTCTTCATACCGAAACTTCTGTTTTCCTATCAACCTGGCATACTCGATAATATCTCTCAATATTATTCGTATTGATCTAACATCTCTATAACCTAACAACTTAACTGACTTATCCACAGTGCAATAAGCGTGTTTTGCTTCGCACGGGCGGTCAGGTGCGTGAATTGGTTTAATTTTAGTACCGAACTCCTCTAAAAGTATTCCAGCTACTTCGTTCAACTCTAACGATTTCTCTGCTCCGATATTGATTATCTGCTTACTAACCTTAGAGTCAAACCCAGCTAATACACAAGGTTCGACTATATCTAACACGTGGCTGAACGCCCTGGTCTGCTTCCCATCACCGTAAATAAAGAACGGTTTGTTGTTCATCAGGCAGTTTACCCAAATACCTAATACACCTCGGTATGCGTCGTCTAGCCTCATCCTAGCCCCGGAGATGTTGTGTGGGACTAAGATGTTGTAATCTAACCCCGTAGCCTCGCTTATAGCCTCTAACGACACCTCTGCCGCCACCTTTGCCGCCCCGTATACGTCACAAGCGTCTCTGGGCATATCCTCACTGAATGGGGGGATGTTTCTTCTCCCATACCTCGCCATTGAACTGAAGTGGACTACCCTTTTAACGTCGTGATT
>Ga0315278_10006568_pt1 | contig 10573 bp, 7 predicted proteins | sample YL17G06_0_MG_FD_203880 | JGI IMG/M metagenome (GOLD analysis project Ga0315278, IMG submission 203880) | Sediment microbial communities from Yellowstone Lake, YNP, Wyoming, USA - YL17G06_0 | ecosystem: Environmental > Aquatic > Freshwater > Lake > Sediment | place: USA: Wyoming | collected... | reverse complement strand
TTAAAACAAACTTATCCAAACGTACGATTCGACGCCGCACTCAAGGTAAGAGCCGGATGAGGTAGTTCCTCAAGTCCGGATCTGTGCGGGGGGTGCCGGGAAACTGGCATTCCTACCGCGACAGAATGTCACTAAGATAAGCCTATATTTCAGATATATGAGGCTTTCCAGGCAAATTAATAGATGGCACTCTAAAGGGGGGCGAAATATTGTCCTATTCGGAGGCTCACCGAGAAGTCATGAATGTCTTGATATTAAAATTGTAGGGAACTGGCATTGCCTGTTCCCAAATTGGCATTGAAGGAACAGGCGATGCCAGTTCCCTACCAAATTACGCCCTGTGTAATACCTCTTGGATAACCTCTCGCCAATGTCATCGGGTTTCATTTTTCTAATCAATTAATGATTTTGAAAAGGGGGCAGAAACCAACACTATGCAGCCGTGTCTATGGCCGCGCTGCGAGATTATCCCGGTGAATGGGTAATGGCCGGCATAGGAACAGACGGCTCGGATTATTTAGACGGTATTGCGGGGGCGATTGTGGATAAGAATTCGTTAAATACGGCGGATTCAAACGGGATAAAGATTCAACCGTATCTTGACCGGTATGACAGCTTCACCTTGTTTGAAAAGATCGGAAATTCCCTTATTAAAACAGGCAATACGGGAACTAACGTCGGAGATGTTGCTGTTTATATTTTAAAGTAAAGGTTATTTAAAACGTAATCACCATTTGGAAATAGCGTTTTGTTTTGTTTGATCATTTCTTCACTTCCTTATGCCATTTCCAGAGGAAATAAATGGCCGGGTAAACCAGCAGTTCCATGAGAAACGAGGTGAAAAGCCCTCCCACCATGGGCGCCGTCACCCGTTTCATCACATCCGCCCCGGTTCCCATACTCCACATGATGGGCATTAAACCCATAAACGTGGTGGCTACGGTCATCATCTTGGGCCGGATTCGCTTCACCGCACCATGCACAACTGCTTCCTGTAATTCCTCCTTGTTCTTCAACATGTTGTGCTTCCTGGCGTCCTCATATGAAAGATCAAGGAAAAGCAGCATAAATACCCCGGTTTCGGCGTCCAACCCCATCAAGGCAATCATCCCCACCCAGGCGGCTATGGAGACGTTATATCCCAGCAAATACATCAACCACACGGCCCCCACTATCGAAAACGGCACCGCCAACATTACCATCAATGTTTTAAATGTCGACCGGGTATTCATATATAGAAGCAGGAAAATCAAAAAGATGGTAATGGGGATCACTAACTTCAACCGCTCTTTCACCCGCAGCATATTCTCATACTGGCCGCTCCAGATCAACGAATAACCGGTGGGCAATTGGATGTTTTTATCCACTGCTTTTTTGGCGTCGCTTACATAAGAACCTACATCGCGGTCGGCGATGTCCACGAAAACATAACCCGCCAGCATACCGTTTTCATCGCGGATCATGGAGGGGCCGCCGACGATTACGATATCCGCCACCTGGGCCATCTGGACCTGGGTTCCGCTCATGGTGGGAACCAAGACCCGCCCCAACTGATCCGAATGGGTCCTGAAATCGCGTGCATAACGTAGATTTACGGAATAACGTTCACGGCCTTCCACGGTGGTGGTAATGGTTTCACCGCCGATGGCGGCCATAATGGTCATCTGCACATCGTCTATTGTCAACCCGTAGCGGGCCAACGCCTCGCGGCGGGGGATAAAGTCCACGAAATATCCGCCGGCCGCCCGCTCGGCAAAAACACTGCGCGTCCCGGGCACATCTTTCAAGACCCTCTCCATCTGTTCTCCCAGGCTTTGGATTTTGTTGAGATCGCTGCCCAGGATTTTAACGCCCACCGGCGTCCTCACCCCGGTGGTCAACATGTCGATCCTGGCCTTGATGGGCATGGTCCAGGCGTTGGTGTTTCCCGGGATTTGCAGCGCCGCATTCATTTCGTCCACCAACTCCTGCCAGGAAATTCGGTCCGGCCAGATATGCCCGAATAGTCCCGCTAACCACCCCGGCGCCCAGGAAGAATACCAGCGCGCCTTATGACGCCACTCCGACTGGGGTTTCAAAACCACCGTGGTTTCCATCATGGAAAAGGGCGCGGGATCGGTAGACGTGTCGGCCCGACCCGCTTTGCCGAATACGGAAACCACTTCCGGGAAAGACTTCAGAATCCTGTCTTCCAGTTCCATCAAGCGCTGCGCTTCCGTGACCGACAACCCCGGCATGGTGGTGGGCATATATAGAATCGTTTCCTCGTTTAACGGCGGCATGAATTCATGCCCCAATTGGAAATATACGGGCAGCGAAACGGCAATTATGAGTATCGCCGTCGCAATCACCGATTTGGGATGCCGCAGCACAAAGCGGCAGGGTTTTTCATACAACCGGAATAGCACCCGGCTGACCGGGTGGTTTTCCTCTTTGTAGTACTTCCCGACGGTAATGGTGTTAATGACGCCGCCGATCCACCGCGGACGGATACGGAACGGTTCCATGCGGGTAAACAACATGCGCACCGCCGGGTCCAGGGTTACGGCCAATATCGCCGCCATGGCCAGGGTCAGGGTTTTGGTATAGGCCAACGGAGAAAAGAGCCTTCCTTCCTGGTCCACCAGGGTGAACACCGGCAGGAAGGATACGGCAATCACCAGCAGCGAAAAAAACACCGACGGTCCTACTTCGGTAAGCGCTTCCAGGCGGATTTTGTGGAAGTCGCCTATACGGCCCCCCTCTTGCCAGAGTTCCAGTTTTTTATAGGCGTTTTCCACCTCCACGATGACGCCGTCCACCAGTACGCCGATGGAGATGGCAATCCCGGCCAGGCTCATGATGTTGGAAGTGATTCCCCAATAATACATGGGGATGAAGGCCAGCAGCACCGATACCGGGATGGTGATAATGGGCACCAACGCCGAAGGGATATGCCAGAGGAAAAACAGGATTACCAGGCTAACAATGATCATTTCAAGGATGAGTTCTTCTTTTAAATTGTCGATGGACCTGTTAATCAGCTCCGAACGGTCGTAAGTAGTAACCACTTCGACGCCCTGGGGGAGGGAAGTTTTCATACTCTCCAGTTTTTCTTTGACCCGTTCGATAACGGAGCGGGCGTTTTCGCCGTGGCGCATGATAACGATGCCGCCGACGGTATCGCCCCGGCCGTCCAGGTCGGAAACGCCGCGCCGCATTTGCGGCCCTTCGGCGATAATAGCCACATCGCGCAGCAGCACGGGCGTGCCTTTCATGTCATCTTTAATCATGATTTGTTCGAGGTCGGAAACGTTTTTAATATAACCCCGCGCCCTGACCATATACTCCCGCCCCGCCCATTCGATTAACCGGCCCCCCACTTCGTTGTTACTTTTACGGATGGCTTCCACCACCATGGACATGGGAATATTGTACCCCTGTAAACGGTTGGGATCGATGGTAACCTGGTACTGTTTCTGGAATCCCCCGATGCCGGCCACTTCCGCCACCCCGGGTACGCTTTGCAGGGCGTAACGTAAATACCAATCCTGGTACGAGCGGATTGCGGCCAGGCTGTGCTTACCGCCGCGGTCCACCAGCGCGTACTGGTAAACCCAGCCCACCCCGGTGGCGTCCGGGCCCAGTTCGGTTTTGGCGCCCTGTGGAAGACTGCCCTGGATTTTGGCCAGGTATTCCAATACCCTGCTGCGGGCCCAATAGATATCGGTGCCGTCATGGAATATGACATACACATACGAGAACCCGAAATCGGAAAAGCCGCGGATGGCTTTTACTTTGGGCGCGCCCAGGAGAGAGGTGATAATGGGATATGTGACCTGGTCTTCGATGATATCCGGGGAACGGTCCCATTGGGTGTACACGATTACCTGGGTATCGGAAAGGTCCGGGATGGCGTCCACGGGGATATGTTGTATCACATAGACGGCGTAAACAACGGCCGCCAGGGTCAGCATAATCACCAATACCCGGTTATGGGCGGAGAATTCGATGAGCCGTTTAATCATGCGCGTGTCCCCCTTCCGGTTGAGTGGGCTGAGCGGTCACGGCTTCCAGCGCGGCCTTGAGAGAGGATTCGGAATCGATCAAGAAATTGGCCGACGTGACTACTTTGTCGCCTTGATACAATCCTGAGATCATTTCGAAAAAATCGCCGCTGCGGGCGCCTATTTTTATTTCCACCGGTTGTAATTGTCCCTCTTTGCCCACGGCAAACACGTAATCCCGTTCTCCGCTTCTCATTACAGCGCTTTCCGGAACGGTTAATTTTTCCCCTAAGTCGATCTTTAATCGTGCATCCGCGTACATTTCGGGTTTAAGATTAAAGTCCGTATTGACGATATCGATACGGGCCTTGAGGGTGCGGGTCATGCCATCCAGCCCCGGTTCCAGGAAAATGATCTCACCGGAAAAGGTTTTTCCCGGTTGGTTGGGCAGGGTAATGTCCAATGATGTTCCGATTTTTACATAGGGCAGGTCTGCTTCGTAGATATCGGCCATGGCCCAGACGTGGGACAGGTCGGTAATGACCATCAGGGATTCGCCGGCCATGATTTTTTGGCCCGGTAAAACGGTTTTTTCGCTGACAAAACCCGAGGCCGGGGCGAAGAGGGTAAGGCTTTTCTGTACCTGGCCGCTTTTTTCGATTTGTTCGATTTGTTTGTCCGTGATTTCCCACAGTTTTAATCGCTGTCGGGCGGCGTCCAGTACGTTTTGACCCTGGCGGGCCAGGTTTTCGAAATCGCTGCCTTTGAATTCGCGGACCATGGTAACGGCGGTGAGTAATTCCTGCTGGGCCGCCACCAGTTCGGGGCTGTAAATAGAGAGTAGGGGAGTGCCTTTTTTCACCAATTGCCCGGTGACATTGACATAGAGTTTTTCCACCCAGCCTTCGATGCGGGAGGTAACGCGCACCTGGCGGGTCTCGTCCACGGCGATGCGGGCGGAGGTGCGAATCTCTTTGATGAAACGTTTCATTTCCACGACGCCATAGTTAAGGCCCAGTCGTGTGCTGTCTGCCGGGTTAATGGTCACAGCCGCCAATCCTGCGGGCCCGGTCCCGGTTTCGCCTGCCATTTCAAAGGGAATCATGTCCATTCCCATGGAATCTTTCCCCGGTTTATCCGAGATTTCCTGTGGGTTCATGGTGGAGCGGTACTTGATGATTTTCTTAGCGGTGGGTTTGGCGGATTCGGGTATCGGGACCAGGTTCATGCCGCAAATGGGGCATGAACCCTGTTTATCGGAAGTATAAGTGGGGTGCATGGGGCAGTGGTAGCGTTGGTGTTTATGTGCTTCGGACTGCGCTGCCGAAGCCTGGCCGCTGCTTTGCCCCGCTTGTTTTTTTTTGCCGCAAGCTGTACCGGCGAGCAGCAATCCTATTGACAATAATAAAACTAAAAAACCTAAATAATATATTTTAAATTGTCTCATGTTCATGTTTACTCCTTCACTTATTATCAAAAGCTTTTGTAGGGGGGGTTGGGGGGGCGATTTTCTCGAAAAGAGCCCCCCCGATTAAAGTTTCTATAGCGGCCAGGTTGCCCCACAACTGGGATAATTCACGGTAATAAGCCAGCTCAGCGGAGAAAAGGGCGGAGATATCGCTGAGCAAGGCCATAAAATCCGTCTTATTCACCGGGTAAGCGGCGAAAGATGCTTCCAATGCCAGCCGGGCTTGAGGTAAAATTCGTGTTTTGTATAAACGCACCAGGTTTTCCGATGTTTTGGCCCGCAGGTAATACTCATTCAGTTCAGCCAGCATATCGTTTCTCATGGCGGTGGAATCCAGCCCGGCGCTCTCTGCCATGACCCGGGCTTCTTGCAAACGGTTTTGCTGTTTTCTACCGGCGAATAGGGGAACCTCCATGCCCAGCATTAATTCGTACATATCGGGTAATTTTCCCTTGTATCCCCAGCCGGCCGTAACTCGAAAATCCGGTTTAAATTCTTTGCGCATGGCTTGAACCATGATGGATTTTTCTTCCCACATGAATTGAGCTTCTTTCAAGCGGGGCGATTGTTTGAGCAGGGTTTCCTCCAATTGCGGCAGCGTGAGCGGCACGGTTTCGCAGTCGATGCCTTCGGGTTTCCCCAGGGGGCGGGCGGCGGGGTAATCCAGCAGCAGGTTGATTTTGGCTTCAGCCGTTGTGATCATTGCTTTCATGGGAATGATCATTTCCTCCATGCGTGAGATTTCCAATTGGGCTTTAAAGATATCGTTTTGTGCGCCGCTGCCGACGGCGTATTGCGTTTCGGTGAGGGCCAGGGTTTTTTGCATCAAAACTTTTTGTTTTTCCAGTATCTCCACGGCTTTTTGCCAGTAATACAGATCGAAATAAGCCATTTTAATAACCCTGGCGGTTTCCAGTTTCACGGTTTCCAGGGCTTGCAACCGGCCCTCGTACGCTTTGCGGGCGATATCCCCGGCCAATTTGAGTTTCCCGAAATATGGGAAAACCTGGGAAAAAGAAACCCCGACGCCGCTGTTGGGGTCCTTGCCCAGCATCCATTGGTCCAGGCCCATGTTTTTGACGCTGAATTCGATCATGGGGTCGGGCAGGGTTTGGGCGGGTTTGATGCGGAATAAATAGGCCTGGGTTTCCTTTTCCACGGCTTTGATTTTGGGGTTCCTGGCGTAAGCTTCATTAATGAGATTGGCCAGGTCCAGGGGTTTTTCTTCTGCCGGCAACCAGGCGCGCCAGGCGCAGCAGAAACAGACGGCATATATTAAGAATATCTTTTTCATTATCTTCACCTTATCATTTCTTTTCTTTAAATGTTTTCAATTTTAAATAAATAAAAAAAAATTGCAATAGGGGGGCGTTTTTTTTATTTTTTTTCCAAAGCTGGATAGTTACCTGTGACCTTCTATGAAAATAGCCACCAGGGCGCGAAGGCACAAACGAACACCAAGAGGGGTTAGTATTAAAAAAAACTTGGTGACTTGGTGCGCCGGCGACTGGGCGGCAAAAATTTATATGGCTTACTTTCTAACTGGCGCATAAAATATTTTATCCCCATTCACTTGCGCCTTGACCTTTTTCTCCTTTTCCAGGATATCGATATACTTGAACAATTCCCCCCGGCTCTTGCCGGTCAGCGCCTCCAAATCTTCAACCGTCAGCGGCCTCCGCTTGATGGTATTTAAAATATTATTTTCAAGATTCTTGCTAAAAGAAACAATCTCTTCCCGTCTCTTTGTGCGCGTCGTGATTTCCACCTGCAAATCCTTCCATTCCTTTACCAACCGTTCCAGCGTTTCAATATCCACGGCCTCCACTCCCTCATAGGCCGGCGGGCGGTCCAGGGAATTCAACTGCACTTTATCAGGATTGATTTTTTTCGCTGTTTCGTATATTTTATTCAATTCATCCGGGGTGTCGTTAATGCTTTTGGCAATAAAAATCTCCAGCCATATTTTCCCCCGGTATTCCTTCCTGAAATCGATCAAGCCTTGTATGATCCGGTGGATATCCAGTTCCTTATGTGGGTGGTTAATTTTATTAAAGACAGCGGGCGTTACCGCGTCCAGGGAAGGCAGCACCAGGTCGGCCGGCGCCAGGTCCCGCCTTACCTCTTCCAGGTAGAGCAGGGTCCCGTTGGTCAGGACCGCCACGGGGATATCCGTCATTCCTTTGATCCTGGTGATAATTTCGCCGATATCGATGCTCAGCGTGGGCTCACCCGCGCCGGAAAAAGTAATATAATCGATATATTTCTCTCCCGCGATCACCCCTTTGATCTGCTCCACCACAACCCCGGGATCGACGAAACGTTTTCTTTCGAGGGTTAACTCCGAAGTACTCCCGCATTCGCAGTAAAGGCAGTCCAGCGTGCAGGTTTTATAAGGGATAATATCCACACCCAGCGATATTCCCAGCCTACGTGAAGGTACAGGTCCAAAAATATATTTGATCATTAATGCGTAAGTTGGTAGTTTGTAGGGAACAGGCAACGCCTGTTCCCTACAAATTTTCAATATCAAAACGATTTAACGTTTATATTATTGATTAATCCAGGGAAATGGCTTTTTTAGTTTTCCCTCTGCGTTTTGCATCCGCCTGGTTCCATTCGTCCATACAGGGGGCGTCGAGGCCTTCTACGAGGGAGCAGGAGAGGTATTCGGAGATGTAAACGATACAGGCGCGGATGGCTTTACCGATGGGTGTATTTTTGGCCTGTTCGCCGCCGACGGAGAAATTCCGCAAATTCAGGTCTGCTCCAACTTTAGTTGCTTTGGCGCGGCCTTCGATGGTCCTGGCGTCAACGATTTCGCCCGTTTCCGTATCGATAATTTTCACATCTACGGCGATGTATGTTTCCGATTTTTTAGCGCCCAGGCTGATGCCTTTAAAACGGATACCGCCGCCCTTAGAACCGGACTCTTCAAAGGCGGAAACCGTTCCGGCGATGAGGTACTTAGCCCCTTTGATTTTTTTCATTTGTACCAGGGTTTCCTGGCTGACCCGGCCGGAAGCGCTCAGGTCTTGTTCGCTGAACACGGCGTTGATTTCTTTCCGTTCCAGGATCTGGAAGGCGCGGGTGCTAACCAGTTCCGCCAGGTCATCGGCCACGCTGGAATGCCACCAATATAAACCGGCAACATTGTTGGTGAACCTTAAAACCCCGATCCTGGGTTTTTCCTCGGCGAAGGCGCTGCTGTTTCCCAGGGTCAACACAAACACAGCCAGGATAAAAAACAGTATGTATTTTTTCATAATTCCTCCTTTAATTTTTTCGATTAGGAAACTATTATAGTTAAACCAGGAAGAAAAGTCAAAAAAAAATAATTGTTACAGGGATTTCAATGTTAGCCAGAGGCTAGCCGAAAAGTCATGGATGTTTTGAAATTTAAAATTGTAGGGAACAGGCATTGCCTGTTCCAACGGTGCGTTTGAGGAACAGGCAATGCCTGTTCCCTACCAATTTACGCCCCGTGCATACCTTTTCGGATAGGCTCTAGCCAGGAAGGAAAGTCTGAACCACAGATGACACAGATGACGCAGATTAAAATTAATTGGTCTGTCCCGGAGTTCTGCCTGGTGAGTGGGAAAAAGACAAGCGGGGAGTGATCGAATTGTTGGATCAGTTCTCGGAGAACCGGGATAAAGAGCCGTGGCCGATTCATCCATTTTTCGGCCGGTTAAGCGGGCCTGCTTGGGCAAGATTAATTTGGCGACATTTTAATCACCATCTCTCCCAATTCGGTGTTTAGGTGCTTTCTTCTACAAATATCTCTGCCAGGTTGATATTTAATCCTTCAAGGGTGTGACAGGGGAGAATTTTTTCTTCCGTATAAAATTCAGGCCTGCCGTATTTCCCGTTTTCACCCAGGATGAACACTTCCACACTTTTGTCATCGGGGGAAACCAACCAGTACTCTTTAACCCCGAACCGTTCATACGTATAAAATTTAATTATCCGGTCTTTTTTGGAAGTGGTGGGGGAGAGAATTTCAATGATCAAATCCGGGGCGCCTTTGCAGCCGTTTTTATCCACTTTAGAGCGATCACAGATCACGGAAATATCCGGCTGGACTACCGTGAGGATTTCATCATCGCTTTGATTGGCTTCCGGGAGCCGGACATCGAAAGGAGCGGCGTAGACCTTACATTTTTTACCCTTAAGAAATACTTTTATTTCAGTAGACAGGTTCATGGAGATATCCTGGTGATAACTATTGGGGGCCGGGGTCATATCATAAGGGACGCCATCGATAAGCTCCCATCTCTCTTCATCGGGCCAGGTCAGGTAATAGGCATATGTAAATAATTCTTCAGGCTTCCTTAGAGGTAATCCCATAAATCCTCCTGTTCAGAATCCTATTTTAACCCATAATCATTTTAATTTCAAGTATGCTTGACTTTCAGGTAGTGTGCTATTGGAATTTTACCATGAATCTCAGTAAAATAAAGACGGGATTCTTGTCTGTCCCCTCTTTTTATCTCTCTCTTTGAAACACAAAATTTTGCCTCTGCGCCTCAAACTTTTGCTTCCTCACCGCAACCTTCTGTCAAAAATCCCGCGCTTCCGGCGGAACATCTCAATCCTCTGGCAGAAACCCATTTTTTCCGGCAAAACACCGCGATTGTCGGACAAAAATCCGGCGCGGCCGATAAAAACCGATTTTATTCAGAAAAAATCGGGCACGTTGCTCCAAAACCCGGTGTGTTTGGTTCAGCACCGCAAACTTTTCTTGAAAACCGCGTTTTTTCCACTAAAACCCTGTACTTTCTCCAAAATTCCAGTGGCTTTGGCTCAAAACTTCGTGCTTTTCTCAAAAACCCCGTGCTTTTGACGCTGTACCGTGTGCTTTTCTTTAAAATCTCGTGCTTTGGTCAAAAATCTCGTGCTTTTGTCAAAAACCTCGTGCTTTTGACTCTGCACCTCGTGCTTTTCTCTAAAACCTCGTGCTTATGGCGCCGCACCTCGTGCTTTTCTCTAAAATCCCGTGCTTTTGCCAAAATTCCCGTGATTTTGACTCTGCACCGTGTGCTTTTCTCTAAAACCTCGTGCTTTTGGCGCCGCACCGTGTGCTTTTCACTAAAATCCCGTGCTTTTGAAAAAAAAC
>Ga0315278_10006567_pt1 | contig 10573 bp, 11 predicted proteins | sample YL17G06_0_MG_FD_203880 | JGI IMG/M metagenome (GOLD analysis project Ga0315278, IMG submission 203880) | Sediment microbial communities from Yellowstone Lake, YNP, Wyoming, USA - YL17G06_0 | ecosystem: Environmental > Aquatic > Freshwater > Lake > Sediment | place: USA: Wyoming | collected... | reverse complement strand
GCGCGCCGGCGCCGAGCAGGCCATTGCGCAGCGCCATCGATACGCTGGTGCCGACGATCTGCTCGAGCAGCGCCGTATCCGTGGTCAGCCGCGAAATCATCTCGCCGGTGCGCGTCTGCTCGAACCATGCCGGGGATAACTTCAGCAGATGCGAAAACAGCTGGCGGCGCAGGTCCGCGATCACGCGCTCGCCCAACCACGAAATCAAATAGAAGCGCACCCAGGTCGCGCTCGCCATCACCATGATCACCGTCAGCAGGAAGAACAGGCCCTGGTTCAGCGCGGCCGGATCGCCACCGGCAAAGCCGCGGTCGACCACTTGCTTGAGTCCCTGGCCGATGACCAGGAAGGAGCCGGAGGACACCATCATCGCCAGGCCGAAGAAAACCAGGCGCCGCCGGTAAGGCGCCGAAAAACGCAGCAGGATCGTCAGCGCTCGCAGGCTGGCCACGGCGCGGGCGGGGGGAGTCTGCCCGGAAAGGTCTTGCGCTTCGGAGTTCATGCTTACCTGGGTTGTGATTGCCGGAGCAAGGTTGGGATACTGCCTGCCAGCGGTCGACAGAATACCGTGAAGCGCGATGCTCACGGCGCGGCAAGGGCTGCCCGCCTCACCCGAGGCCGTCGCGAATTGCCCCGCATTATGAAATGCATGGCCGCATGATGACAAACCGGGCGCTCCGAGTATCATCGAGCCAACAAGAATCCATCACCAGAGGAGCGCATCATGGACGACCAGCTCGAAGCGGCGGCAATCGAGTATCACGAGAAACCGACACCCGGAAAAATATCCATCACGCCGACCAAGGGGTTGACCAATCAGCGCGATCTCGCGCTGGCTTATTCTCCCGGCGTTGCCTATGCCTGCAAGGCGATAGAAGCCGATCCCTCGCGCGCGGCCCAACTGACCTCGCGCGCCAACCTGGTCGGCGTGATCACCAACGGCACCGCGGTGCTGGGCCTGGGCAACATCGGCCCGCTCGCCGGCAAACCGGTGATGGAGGGCAAGGCCTGCCTGTTCAAGAAATTCGCCGGCATCGACGTGTTCGATATCGAGCTTGCGGAAAACGACCCCGATAAGCTGGTCGACATGATCGCGGCGCTGGAACCGACGTTGGGCGGCATCAATCTCGAGGACATCAAGGCGCCCGAGTGCTTTTACATCGAGCGCGAGCTGCGCAGCCGCATGAAGATCCCGGTGTTCCATGACGACCAGCATGGCACCGCGATTATCGTCGGCGCGGCAGTGACCAATGGGCTCAAGGTCGTGGGCAAGAAATTCAGCGCGGTGAAGCTGGTGTGCTCCGGCGCCGGCGCCTCGGCCATCGCCTGCCTGGATCTGCTCTGCGGGCTGGGTCTCGATCGCGGAAATGTGTTCGTCTGCGATTCGAAAGGCGTGATCTACGAGGGGCGGGACGCCCAGATGGAACCGAACAAGGCCCGCTACGCGCGCAAGACCGGCGCCCGCCAGCTCGCCGACGTGATCGCCGGCGCCGATATCTTTCTCGGCCTGTCCGGTCCCGGCGCGATGAAGCAGGAGTGGGTGAAGCAGATGGGGGAGAAACCGATCGTGTTCGCGCTTGCCAACCCCACGCCGGAAATCCTGCCGGAGGAGGTCAGGGCGGTGCGGCCCGACGCCATCATCGCCACCGGCCGCTCGGACTATCCGAACCAGGTCAACAACGTGCTGTGCTTCCCGTTCATCTTTCGCGGCGCGCTCGACGTCGGCGCCACCAAGATCAACGAGGAGATGAAGCTCGCCTGCGTGCGCGCCATCGCCGAGCTGGCGCAGGCCGAACAATCCGACGTGGTGGCGACAGCCTACGAGGGCGAGGACCTGTCCTTCGGCCCGGAGTACATCATCCCCAAGCCCTTCGACCCGCGGCTCATTACCCGCATCGCGCCGGCGGTGGCGAAAGCGGCGATGGACAGCGGGGTCGCCACGCGCCCCATCGCCGACCTGGAGGCCTACCGCGAGCAACTCACCAATTTTGTCTACCATTCGGGCTTTATCATGAAGCCGGTGTTCGCCGCGGCGAAAAAAGCGCCCAAGCGGGTGATCTATGCGGAGGGCGAGGACGAGCGGGTGTTGCGCGCGGCGCAGGTGGTGGTGGATGAGAAACTCGCCAGACCGATCCTGATCGGCCGTCCGGAAGTGGTGGAGACGCGCATCAAGCGCTTCGGCCTGCGGCTTGTTCCCGGCAAGGACTGCGACCTGGTGAATCCGGAGTCCGACACCCGCTACAAGGAGGTATGGACCGAGTACTACAAGTTGATGCGCCGGCGCGGTGTGTCGCCGGATGACGCGAAAGTGCATGTGCGACAGTCCACTACCCTGATCGGGGCCTTGCTGTTGCGCCGGGGGGACGGCGACGCATTGTTGTGCGGAACCTTCGGCCGCCACAAGGACCATCTGCGGCACGTCGCCAACGTCATCGGCCTTAAGCGCGGTTCCAGCATTTTTGCGGCCATGAACGTGTTGATGCTGCCAAAGCGCACCGTGTTCATCAGCGATACCTATGTCAACGAAGATCCGTCGGTCGAGCAGCTGACCGAAATCACCGTAATGGCGGCCGAGGAAGTGCGCCGCTTCGGCATCGCGCCGAAGGTGGCTCTGCTTTCGCACTCGAACTTCGGCTCCGACGATTCGCCCTCGGCGCTGAAGATGAGCCGGGCACTCGATGCGATCGAGCGGATTGCGCCGGAACTGGAAATCGACGGCGAGATGCACGGCGATGCGGCGCTCTCGGACGCGATCCGGTCCCACGTTCATCCCGACGGCCGGCTCAAGGGCGCAGCCAACCTGCTGATCATGCCCAACCTCGACACCGCCAACATCTCCTTCAACCTGCTCAAGATGCTCGGCGGGGAAGGCATTACCATCGGCCCCATCCTGCTCGGAGCGGCAAAGCCGGTTCACATCATGACGCCCAGCGCGACGGTGCGGCGCCTCGTCAACATGACCGCGTTGTGCTCGGTGGACGCGAGTGCTCAGGCGCAGTCATCCTAGAAGCCTTCTCAAAGACCAGATTGAACAGGAGAAAGCAGATACCCTACATGCGTAGCACGTCGGAGTTATGGGCGTAGCCCGATTATGGTCGCAGACCGGTTATGGTCGCAGACCGGTTATGGTCGCAGGCCGGTATCCGGGCGAAGCCGGAATCCCTTGTGGAATGCCGTGAGCGGCACCCTTTTGGGTAACGGAGCTAAGAAGGCATTCTCTGATTCCTCTCGGTCGCGACTTTCAGGATGGCCGCCGGGAGCGAGCGGTTGATCGCGTATTTCATCCTGTCCATCCTGTTAATCCTGTCCAAATATTAAGAGCTCTAAAGAGCATGACAGGATTAACAGGATGGACAGGATGAGTGCCAACAGCACGAAGAGGATCGAACAGTGACTACTTCAGCACGAATTCGACCAACTCCAGTTCCGTCGCACCGGTATTGGTGAAGGTCGCGGTGGTGGTCTGCGGCTGGAATACGAACTGCGCCGGCGCAAGACGCATTTCCGTTTGCGTGCCCTCGATTTCATGCGCCATTTTTCCCTCGCCCATCGCCACGCGGATGCTCGGGCCCGGTATCGTCAGCGGGCCGATCGTTGCACCGGGTGCAAGCTTGATGCGGTAAGCGCCGACGCGCTCGTTGTCCAGCGCCGTCTCGACACCGGGCAGGGCCGGCAGCGCTGCCTTTGGCGCCGTGGAATCCTGCATCGGCTGCAGCAGTTCGATGCCGATTGCGCGGAACGTCCCCGGCCCGCGATTGATGAAGCGATGCGTGTAAGCGCCCTTCGCGGCGGCATTGTAGTAACCGATGAAGCCGGCCTGCATGTTCACGTCCTTGGCCTCCTGGCCGTAAATCTGGTTGTAGAGCGTGACACTGGTCACCAGCACGTACGGGTAGTCGAGTGAATGAGTGTGATACAGGGTCTGTTCGCCCTGTGGAATTTCGACGTCGAGGATGCGCACCCATTCGTTTTCCAGCTTGACCACATGGCGCGGCTCCTGATTGGCCGGCACGACACGCTCCTCGTCGGCCGCGATGGCGCCGCAGCACACCAGGCACAGCAGTGCCGCCGCAGCAACTTCAGTTCGATGACGGTGCGGGTTCATGCTCAGGCCAGCACGTAGCTGGTTTTCACCGTGGTGAAAAACTCGGCAGCATAACGTCCCTGCTCGCGCGGACCATAGCTCGAGCCCTTGCGGCCGCCGAAGGGCACGTGATAGTCCACCCCGGCGGTCGGCAGGTTCACCATGACCATGCCGGCCTGCGCGTTCTTGCGGAAATGCGAGGCCTGCTTGAGCGATGTCGTGACGATACCGGATGAAAGGCCGAACGGCGTGTCGTTGGCGACCGCCAGCGCTTCCTCGTAATCCTTTACCGCAACTACCGAAGCGACCGGACCGAACACTTCCTCGCGGTTGATGCGCATGGTGTTCACCGTCTCGGTGAACAGCGCCGGTTCCAGATAGAAGCCGTCGGTTTCGCGCTTGACCACGTTGCCGCCGAAAGCGAGCTTGCCGCCTTCCTTCTTGGCCTCTGCGATATAGAAGAGATCCTGGTTGAGCTGGTTCTTGTCCACCACCGGTCCGATGTCGGTGCCCTGCTTGAGCGCGTTGTCGACTTTGACGCCTTTGAGCCGCTCGATCAATGCAGCGACGAATTTGTCATGGATGCCCCTGGTCACGATCAGCCGCGACGAAGCGGTGCAGCGCTGGCCGGTGGAGAAGAACGCGCCATTGACCGCGCATTCGACCGCGGTCTTCAGATCCGCGTCGTCCAGCACAACCAACGGGTTCTTTCCGCCCATTTCAAGCTGGAACTTGGCCATGCGCGCGATGGCTTTGGCGGCGACCTGCCTGCCGGTTTCGACCGAGCCGGTAAAAGTGATGGCGTCCACGCGCTTGTCGTTGACGAGCACCTCGCCGACCACGCTGCCGCGGCCCATGACGAAATTGAAAACGCCCTTCGGAATGCCGGCATCGATGAGAATCTTGGCAATCGCATGCGCCATGCCCGGCACCAGGTCGGCCGGCTTGAACACCACGCAATTGCCGTAGGCCAGCGCCGGCGCGATCTTCCAGGCCGGGATCGCCGCCGGGAAATTCCACGGCGCGATGATGCCGACGACACCGACGGGTTCTCGTGTGAGTTCGACGTCGATGCCGGGACGCACGGACGCAATCAGTTCGCCAGCCCGGCGCAGCACCTCGCCCGCAAAAAATTTGAAGACATTGCCTGCCCTGGCCACTTCGCCGATGCCTTCCGGCAGCGTCTTGCCTTCTTCGCGCGATAGCAATTTGCCGAGTTCGTCCTTGCGCGCGATGATCTCGTTGCCGACCTTGTCGAGCAGGTCGGCGCGCGCCTGCACACCAAACGTCGCCCACGCCGGGAAGGCGGCACGTGCCGCTTCCACTGCCCGCTCGGTCTGAGCCTTGTCGGCTTGCGCGTATTCGGCGATGACATCGCCGGTGTCGGACGGATTGACATCCTTGGAAACCGTGGCCCCGGCAATCCATTCGCCGGCGATGTAGTTTTGAAGCTGGGTTGTGCTCATTTTGGTGACTCCTCCGTAGGGGGAGGATGCTAGCACGCCCGCGAAACCGGGGTGGTGGCCGGTGAGGCGGCCGCAGGCGCGGGTTTCAGGCAAATTTCACCACAGAGGCACAGATACCCGACGTGCTGCGCACGTCGGGTATCTGTGCCTCTGTGGTGAATGTCGTTAAGTCTTAGGCAGCCCGAGTCTTCCGCTTGCGGCGCAGTTTGTTGAAGTCATCCAGCTCCCAGGGACGCAACGCCAGCACCACGCTGGCCGGCCGGCGTTCGCCTATCGGCAGGTGTTTGTCGTCGTTGTGCAGGTCGGAGAATTCGTTGGCCAGCTTGCGCAGCTTGGCCACGAACTGCGCGCTCGATGCCGGCGAGAGCATGGCATTGACCACCATGATCATTTCGTTCGGGCCGTCGAAGCGGAAACGGAAGTACTCGTGCAGCGCGCGCGTCATGAAATATTGCAGGATCGGTCCGTTGGGCAACCAGGTAAAAGTCGAGGTGACTTTGAGCCTGATGCGGTTATTGGGCATCAGATCGAGGAACTTGATCCGGTCCAGCTTGAGCAGCAACTGGATGCATTCCGATTTCGGGATGTCGTAAGCGGCGAGGATCTGTTCCAGGCTCATGTGATTGAGCGCGCAAACCGCGACCAGGAACAGCTTGGGGTTGCCGACGAGTTCACGCTCCTGCTCGACCGCCAACTGGGAGATGTAGTTCTTTTCGCTGTCCGCCTCGCGCGCCAGCTGGGTCAGGCCGAGCCCCGCGATCTCACAAACCTGCTCGAAACGATGCAGCGTGAAGTGGTTGGACGCGAACATGCGCTTCACACTCGCTTCACTCATCTTCAATTCGCGCGCCACGTGGGCGTAAGTCAGCTTCTGCGCCCTGAGCGCGCGCTTGAGCGCTTCCACCACCGCGACGATCTGCGACATGGCCCCTCCCCCGAAAAGCCTGAAAGTAGCTTCATACGATACCAGCAGGCGACAAGGTAGCAACCCCTTTCGCAGCGCTTCCTTGACGACGCACCGCTGAGCAATATGGCGCCGCGCCCACCCATCAACCGCAGCATTCAGGAGGCAACGAGGATGAAAACCCAGACTTTGTTCACCGCTTTCGCCAGCGCCCAGACGCACATCCCCGGCGCGCCGCCTGTTGCGGCGCGATTCGACGCGGGCTTCACCAACGCTACGGCGCTGCTCACTGCGCTGCGCAACAGCGCCACCGATCGCGATCAGATCATGCAGCGTCGCATCGGAATGATCACGGCGGCCGCAAACCAGATGTAGCGCACTTCATTGTCTGTGCGGGCGGGGTCTACAAATCCCGCCGCTTCGGCCGGCCCTGGTCCAGGGACCGGCCTTTTTTTATCCCCCTCTCCCCAGCCCCCTCTCCCCAGGCCCCCCTCTCCCCAGCCCTCTCCCGCAAGGGGAGAGGGAGAGGTGCGAGGTTGCCCTTCAATTGCACCAGGACTCCCTCTCCCCTTGCGGGAGAGGGCTGGGGAGAGGGGGGCTGCGGAGAGGGGGGGCTGGTATGAGAAAATGCCGCTCCCTTTTTAGATTCTGACCCATGCCCATTCACTCCCCATCCCCTCGGCCCGCCGTCCACGCCCTGCGCAATTCCAAAATCCGCGAAGTCGCGAACGCCGGCATGGGAGGAAAAGATCTGCTCGCTTTCTGGTTCGGCGAGCCCGACGAGGTGACCCCCGAGTTCATCCGTCAGGCCGCCATCGAGGCGCTGCAACGGGGCGACACCTTCTACACGCAGAACTTCGGCATTCCCGAGCTGCGCGACACCATCGCGGCCTACGTGTCCCGACTGCACGGCTCTCAGTACCAGACAGCCGCGGACAACATTGCGGTCACCAACTCGGGCATGTCGGCGTTGATGTTGACGACGCAGGCACTGGTCGGACCGGGCGACCGCGTCGTGATCGTCACACCGGTGTGGCCCAACCTGGTGGAAATCCCGAAGATCCTCGGCGCGCAGGCGCTGACCTTCCCGCTGACTTACAACGCGCACGGCTGGGCACTCGATCTCGAGCGCCTGCTCGATACGCTGACACCCGGCACGCGCGCGATCTATATCAACTCGCCGAACAACCCGACCGGCTGGACCATCAGCCGGGAGGAGCAGAGCGCGATCCTCGCGCATTGCCGCCGGCACGGCATCTGGATTCTCGGCGACGACGCCTACGAACGCCTGGTCTACGGCAACAGCGTGGCTGCCTCGTTCCTCGACATCGGCCACGCCGAGGACCGCATCGTCAGCACCAATACATTCTCCAAATCCTGGCTGATGACCGGCTGGCGGCTGGGATGGATCGTGGCGCCGCGGGCATTGATGTCGGGAATCGGCACGCTGATCGAGTACAACACGTCCTGTGCGCCCGGCTTCATCCAGCGCGCCGGCATCGTCGCCATCGAACAGGGAGATGCGGTGATTGCGCGCACGCAGCAGCGTTATCACAAAGCTCGCGATTTCCTTTCTGCGCGGATGCAGGAGATTCCGGGCATCGAGGCGCCGCTGCCAGCCGGCGCGATGTACACATTCTTCAGACTGCAGGGCGTGACCGACAGCCTGGCATTCTGCAAGCGCCTGGTCGCCGAAACCGGACTCGGCCTCGCGCCGGGCATTGCGTTCGGTCCAGAAGGCGAAGGCTTCGTGCGCTGGTGCTTCGCCTCAGGCGAAGACCGGCTGGCGCAGGGCGTAGAACGCCTGAAGAAGTTTGTCGCTCATCGTTGACCTGCCACGACAGCCGACATCCAAAAACACCGCCGTTACGGATGCGCGGTCAACAAGCGCTCACGCAGCCGTTTCCCGGGGAAACGAGTTGGACGATTGTCCGGCATTTCGGCAGTCGAATTGACGTTGACCCCACGCCCATGCGCTATCTGCTCGCCATAGTCTGTACCGTCGCAGTGCCGGCACCTGCGGCTCCGCCGCAGGTCTCGAGAAAAAGGGTCGAGGACATTTTTGGCAAGGATGGGCAGTTCGCCAATCCTCCTCGTCGAGATCAGTGGTACTACGGGGACGGACCAGCCGGAGCCACATTCACCTTCGACAACCTTGACAAGGTCAAGTCAATCGAGTGTGATTTCGATCTGGATCAGAAGCTCGATCTGTCGCCTGACAAGGCGCTGGTGCCAACCGTCCGGCTTCGGCGTCCGGCCGCACAGCTTGTCCGTTAGCCGCCATAAGGAGTCACCGTGACGCATTACGACCCAGAAGTCGCGCCAGACCCGGCAGAGTGGCTGGCGCTCGACGAGCAGGAAAGAATCCTCCTTGCTGAGGCGCATCATCGTGCCGCTCGCATCAAATTACCCAACGCAGCAGCTCACGCCGTGTTCCACGCGATCGTCGAGAACCAAGTCGCCGAAGGCCTTGAACCAGTCGTTCGAGCAATGAAGCGCCTGCAACACGAAGGCCTATCTCGCCATGATGCCCTTCACGCCATCGGTTCCGTTTCCGCGGGGCACTTGGTCGAAGCCATGAATTCGAAAGAACAAGACGCAGCGAGTACGGCGCAGTCTCGCTACGACGCAGCCGTCGAACGCCTCACTGCGAAGTCCTGGAGAAAAGAGTATGGCTCGTAGTGGAATGGCGGCTAACTCCACTTTCCGGCGGACTGCCTTCGGCAGCGGCTGAAGGTTCACGTTCGACCCCATAGAAGAACTCATCCCCACACTGCGTGTTGGAGTAATTGACAACATCTACCATGTGTTGGTATTCTCTCCAACATGAAGGCTGTAGCTTTGGTTCGTCGCCGGGTGGTCGTCGCTGCCGATGCATTCGTCGAGGTGGTAATTTGGAGAGTTCTTGAGCCGGTTCCGCCGTCAACCCACCAATTCAAGTACCGACTTGCGTACGTAGTTGGGGACCGATGTGTGTTGCGCTATGACAACGAGCGCGAGAAGGGCGATCACCGGCATACCGAAATGGCGGAGGAGCCTTACCTATTTTCTACGCCTGATCAACTGATGGCTGACCTTGAAGCTGATATCGCGAGGTGGAACCATGAACACGGTCGTTCTTGAAGTTCGCTCTCTCAAGGAGACGCTGGCGGATGCCGCACGTGCAATGAAAACCGGGCGTGCGGAGCGCGAAGCGCGTATCAGCTTTGCCACATCCGAGCTTCTTTGGAAGGTGCTGACCGCGAAACGCTGGGAGCTTCTCAAAGTCCTTTGTGGCGCCGGGCCGCTGTCGATCCGTGAGGCTGCGCGTCGGATCGGACGTGATGTGAAGGCCGTTCATGGCGACATCACGGCGCTCTTGGAGGCCGGAGTGCTGACCCGCGCATCCGATCGGCGCATAGAGTTTCCCTTCGACGCCGTCAAGGTGGAGTTTCTGCTACGAGCGGCGTGAGCGCGGGGGATAAGGGTAGGACCAGCGCAACACATTGATCCGCTCGATTGAGAAATTTGTCGTGCATCGCTGGATTTCCACGGGGAGCTGGCATGACCAGGCATCATCACTACCAAAGCACGGTGCGCTGGACCGGCAACAAGGGCACGGGCACGTCCGCCTATCGCGCCTACAGCCGCGATCATGAAATCCGCAGTCAGGGCAAACCAGCGATACCGGCTTCGTCTGATCCGGCATTCCATGGCGATGCGTCACGCTACAACCCGGAGGAACTGCTGGTTGCTTCGTTGTCCTCTTGCCACATGCTCTGGTATCTGCACCTTTGCGCAGTCAACAAGGTCGTCGTGCTCGAGTACGAAGATCATGCGGGCGGAATCATGGAAGAAACCGACGACGGGGATGGTCGTTTTCTGGAAGTGACGCTGAGGCCGCACATAACGCTGACAGCGGAATCGGATCTGGAAACCGCCAAACGGCTGCACCACGATGCGCACGAGAAATGTTTCATCGCCAACTCGGTGAATTTCCCGGTCGGCTGCGCGCCCATCATTCGGCGCGCCGGAGACTAGCAGCTAGATGCAAAACTAACTGAGGAGCGTCTTTTCTGTCATTCCCGCGTAGGCGGGAATCCAGAAGTGTTTGATTTTCTTGCGAGCGAGTTCCTGGGC
>Ga0315278_10006565_pt1 | contig 10574 bp, 12 predicted proteins | sample YL17G06_0_MG_FD_203880 | JGI IMG/M metagenome (GOLD analysis project Ga0315278, IMG submission 203880) | Sediment microbial communities from Yellowstone Lake, YNP, Wyoming, USA - YL17G06_0 | ecosystem: Environmental > Aquatic > Freshwater > Lake > Sediment | place: USA: Wyoming | collected... | reverse complement strand
ACGCGGCAGTGTGGGCCTTCGCGAAAGGCAGCGGCTACACCATCGTGTCGAAGGACTCCGATTTCCACCTGCGCAGCTTCGTCGAAGGCTACCCACCGAAAATCGTATGGCTGCAGGTCGGCAACTGTTCGACCGCCGAGATCGAGGCGCGTTTGCGACGCTATGCAGACGAGTTGACCCGCTTCCATCTTGACGACACCTCGGCGGTCTTCATCATCGAGTAAGACCGCACTCCGCTACGCTACTGCCGCCGGTTCCGCGAGGGCCTGGACGATAGGACGGGCCGTCCGGGGGGCTGCCTTCCACGTCGCTGCCTTCGACTACGCTCAGGCCAGGCAGGCCAGGGAAGCCCCCCGGCTACGACTCAGGGTGCCGTAACGGTATCGCCTGCCATCGCCTTCCAGGAAACGGATGGGTTGCGCGGTTGCCGTCAGGAGGGCGTCGGTGAAGGGGGCGCGCCGCGATACCCGGCCGCAGAGGGGGTGACGATGGGCCTGGATCCCGGCTTTTGCCGGGACGACGAAGGGCTGGGCGGATCATGAGGCTGCCCTGAGAGGTAGACAGCTGTTCAAGCGACCAAACGCAATCACTGTTGCGTTTAGGTCAACCATATGCCATACTACTGGCGTGATCGACCGACACTTCTGGCAGAAACGCATCTCTGACGCCTGGCAGCGGCGATCCATCGTGTGGCTGATGGGGGTGCGGCGCGCAGGAAAGACCGTCCTTGCACGGTCGATTCCCGACGCAGAGTACCTGGACTGCGAGCTGCCACGCACTCGTGCCAGCGTCTCCGACCCGGAGGGATTCCTCCAGTCGGTCCAGGGCCGCACCGTGGTTCTGGACGGGATCCACCGCCTGCCGAACCCGGCCGAATTCCTGAAGATCGCAGCCGACCACTTCCCGAGTGTCCGCGTTCTCGCGACGGGCTCCTCAACCCTGGGAGCGTCGAGCCATTTTCGCGACACGCTGACGGGGCGCAAGGCCGAGGTGTGGCTCACCCCGATGACGGTGGACGACCTGGACGACTTCGGATCTGCGGACCTCCGCCGTCGCATGTTACGAGGGGGATTGCCCGAGTTCTTCCTGGCCTCGGCGCTGCCGGAAGCCGGCATCGAGGAATGGGCCGACGCGTTCTGGGCGCGCGACATCCTGGAGCTCTTCCGGCTGGAGCGCCGCACCGCATTCCGCCGCCTGTTCGAGCTGCTGATGGCGCAGAGCGGGGGCATGTTCGAGGCGACCCGATTCGCGAAACCCTGCGAGGCCAGCCGGACCACCATCACCAAGTACCTTGCCGTGCTCGAGGTTGCGCTCGCGATGCACGTCGTCCGTCCGTATGCCGAAGGTGGGCGAGCCGAGATTGTTTCAGCCCCCAAGGTCTACGGATTCGACACGGGCTTCGTGTGCCACTACCGGGGCGCGGCTACGCTCAGGCCGGACGATCTGGGGCTGCTGTGGGAACATCTCGTGCTGAACGACCTGCACGCCCATATCGGCCGCAGCGCCATCCGGTACTGGCGGACCAAACACGGGAGCGAAGTCGATTTCGTGCTCGTGCGGCGCGGGCGTCCCCCGGTGGCCATCGAGTGCAAGTGGTCAGCAGCCGAGTTCGAACCGAACGCGATGAAGTCGTTCCGCGCCGCGTATCCAGGCGGGCCTTCCTACGTGGTGACGTCGGACACGTCGGCCGGGCGTTCCTACGAGCGTACGTATGGAGGGCTGAACGTGACGTTCGTGTCCCTGCGGGACCTTGTCCGGCTGTGCGAAGCGGACGAGAAGTGAGCCTGGATCCCGGCTTTCGCCGGGATGACGAGAGGGTCTACGCCCCGGCGAGAGAAGCGGCGTTGGCGGCACGATCGTTTGTGCCAATGGACTTGTTGCCTCGTTCGGTTGTGTACCCCGTGTGGCGCGTTGCCAACGTTCCGCTTCGAAAGCCGGTTGTCGTGAGTGTCGAACACGACGGCGATCAGTTCATTGTGAGTAGTGAGCCTCTAAGGATTTGGGGGGTCGGCTCTACGAAGTTTGAAGCACTGGCCGACTTCGGGAAGACCTTCATTGAGTTGGTTGAGAGCTACTCAGGAACACCCGAGCACGAATTGACCGAGGGAGCGATCAACTACCTCCGCCAGTTGGAGTCTTTCCTGTCCGAGCACCGATGAACAGCAAGGCGAGGGAGCTGCGCTCTGCGCTGGCGTTGAAGGGCTTCTCGCTGGAGCGCAAGACCACGGACGACCTCTTCTACTTCTACTTCGGAGGGAAGAAGACACAGGTCCATACGAAGATCTCGATGGGCCGAGGAGAGGAACTACGAGCCCTTGTCTACAAGAACAGGCACGGGACGTACTCGTTTGCGGTGCCATTGAGGGGGCGCGGAGATGAAGACGCGGCCTACACCAGCGCCGCCAGGAAGCTGCCCGCGGGCACGCACCGGACGCCATCGTCCAGCGTGTCGCGGCTGCCTTCGAGCACCACCTGGTACACCCACGGGATGCGCAGGCGATCGCGGAAGTAGCGGATCGAGGGGTCGATGGCCGCCTCCGAGAGCTTGGCCTCCACGGCGAACCAGGGCCGCCGATCGAACGTCAGCAGGAAATCCACTTCGCGACCGGCGCGATCCCGCAGGTACCAGAGGTCCACGTCGTAGCCCTCCCGATCCTGCAGCGCGTGGCAGAACTTCAGGAGGTGGAGCGCCAGCAAGTTCTCGAAACGGGCGGCGCGATCGGGCACGAGGCTCCAGTCCCAGAGGTACGCTTTCGGCATGCGTTTGAGGGACGCGACGCGCCGGCTGGCGAACGGCCGCAGCAGCGCCACGTGATACAGGCGCTCCAGCACGTCGATCCAGTGGGTCACCGCCCGATGGCTCACCTCCAGGTCTTCCCGCAGCGCGTTCAGCGACAGCGGCGAGCCCACGCGCCCGGGCAGGGCGTCGGCGAACTGCTCAATCAGGGAGAGGTCGCGGACCGTGTCGAGATCGCGGACGTCCTCGCGGAAGAACCGCTCGAGCCGGCCGCGCTGCCAGCGCCGCAGCGTGCGCGCCGACTGCGCCAGCAAGGGCTCCGGAAACCCCCCGTACTCGAAGAGCGCCCGGAGATGATCCGCCGCCGGGCCCAGATCGGCGCCGACCTCGAGTTCCCGCCCGGGCACGGGTGTGCGCCAGCCGCCCCGTGCCTCGAGCTCGGCCACTGAGAACGGATGGAGGCGGTAGTGATGGTAGCGCCCCTGGAGCGAGTCGCCGCCGCGCCGGTACGTGTCGAGGCGGGCCGAGCCGGTGACGAGGAAACGCACGCGCGCGCCGTGCGCGTCGTACTCCCCCTTCAGCCAACGCTTCCACGGGCGCCACTTGTGAACCTCGTCGAGGACGACCAGGGCGGGCGTGGCGGGCCAGCGGGCGGCGCGAATCTCGCGGCGATCGCGGCTGTTGTCCCAGTTGAGGTAGACGCCTGGGGTCGTCTCGAGGCACAGCCGGGCCAGCGTGGTCTTGCCCACCTGGCGCGGGCCGTCCACGAACACCATCTTGGTCCCGAGATCCGCCAGGACGTCGGGCTGCAGATAGCGGGCGACGGCCATGCGCGGATTATGCTCCCAGGCAACATTTGTTGCAACAATTTTTGCCTGTAGGCAAAAACAGCTCACGTCTGGGCGGCCGACTGGCCCCGCCCGGGCGCGGTGACGGGCTTCGTCGCCATCGCCTTCCAGGCCCGCGAAAGAAGCGGCGATTGCCGTCAGGAGGGCGTCCGCCAAGAAGACGGCACGCCGGGTCTAAAGACCCGGCCTCCACGACAGGCTTTCGCCGAGAGGACGAAAGTAGCCGCGACTTTATTTTTTACTTGCAACTTTCAACAAAAAGTCGCACCTTAATGTCATGGCTGACTTGCGTTTCGGCTGCAGGCTCGACCACGTGCCGGGCTTCCAGGCGGATGCCGTTCTCGGCGACACCATCTTTGAAGTGCTCAAAGAGCCGCGGGACGGCAGAAGACTCCGCGCCGCCATCCTGAACATCGCACGGGCGGCGAACGCGGAGTGGGTCAAGCACGCTGTCCTGGTGCTCGACAAGTCCCGAATCACGAAGGCGCGATTGCAAGAAGAGTGGAACGGCGCCCAATCGGTCTTCAGGCCCGAGCTCTTCGACCGCCTGGCCATTGCGGTGCGCGACGAAGCCGGATGGGACGGGATACCGAGCGCTCCCGACCCATCGCGACAGGCGGTCATCGAACAAATCCTGAACCACGAAGGGCCGTGGACGGTCACCCACGCGCGAGGCAGCGCGAACGCCTCCCAGGACATCCTTCGCCTCCTCGTCCACCAGTGGCTGCTGGGCAAGGGGCCGGCAACCATCAAGTGGCTCATGCAGACGTCGGGGTACAGCTACCCGACCGTGGCCAAGGGAGTGGACCAGCTCGGTTTCTACCTGAAACGCGATCGAGGCGGCGTGGAGCTCAAGCAGTTCCCCCGCGACGAATGGGTGCGCCTCCTGGCAGTTTCCGACGCGGCACGGCAGACCATTCGCTTCACCGACCGATCGGGGCAGCCGCGATCGCCAGGATCGCTCATGCGACGCCTCCGCCAACTTCGACGCACCGACATCGCCGTTGGTGGCATTTGGGGAGCCGCTCACTACCATCCTGATTTGGACCTGGTTGGAAACCCCAGGCTGGATCTCTCGCTGCACAGCAGAAAGGCCAACGCCGACTACGGTTTCGTCCAGCGCCTGGATCCCGGGCTGGAGCAGACGACGAGCCGGGACGAAGCCGCGACACTCGTGATCCACCTTGTTCGCACGCGGGAGTCGCTCTTTGAGGCTTCTGACGAAGGTCCCCCCTGGGCGGACCCGGTGGAGTGTCTCCTCGACCTGCACGAGGCCCGCCTCGAGGCACAGGCCCGCGACTTCCTGCGCTCCTTCACAGCCACCAGGGCCGCGGCCCTGACGCGGGGTCAGGGACAATGAGGCTTGTTCGGCCCGCCGTGGTGCTCGAGGAGATCGCCAAGGCAGTGCCGGCCGACTGCCGCGAGAACATCATCATCATCGGCAGCCTCGCTGCGGGGTACCACTTCTTCGGTGCAGATCCCGCACACTTTCTGCTCTCGCCGAGGATTCGGGCGATCTCCGCCGGCGTCGACATCACCGAACGGCTGTTCCGGGAGCATTGGCGGTTCCGCGCAGACGAGCGGTGGCGTCGGCCCGGGGACGCCACGACGCCCGACGCCGCGCTGCCGGCTGTTCGTCTCAATCCGCCGAACACGGCCGACTGGTTCATCGAGTTGCTCGCCGTCCCAGCGTCGCCTGCAGACGAAGGGCCGCAGTGGACCCGAATCGAGACCGCCTTCGGCCACTTCGGCCTTCGCAGTTTCCGCTTCCTCAGCCTCGCAGCCTTCGAGCCCATCGCGACTCCGCTTGGAATCCACGTCGCCCGTCCCGACCTGATGGCCTTGGCCAACTTGCTTGAACACCCGGCGGTCGGGCCCGAAACGATGAGTGGGTTGGTTGGCGACCGGGAGATCAAGCGAAGCAACAAGGACTTGGGGCGGGTGCTGGCGATCGCAAGGCTCAGCATCGGCAAGAATGAAGACGCGCTTCTGGATTGGCCCCCTCACTGGACGAGCGCGCTGCGGAGTCTGTTTCCCGAAGACTGGCGCGAACTCGCGTTGCGGTGCGGGCATGGACTGCGCGAACTCCTCGCAAGTGCTGATGACCTGGACGAGGCCAGGCACACCTGTGAATTCGGACTGCTTGCGCTGCAGGCCCCGACGGCTGAGCAGTTGCGATTAGCGGGGCTACGCCTCCTACAGGACGCCGTCGATCCGCTTGAACAGTTGGCACGGGAAGGCTGACGACGCGGACTTCGTCCGCCATCGCCTTCCAGGAAATAGATGGGTTGCGCATTGCCGTCAGGAGGGCATCGGTCAGGAAGGGGAGGAGGGGGTTTAGTCGAGAATCTGGAGGAGGCCAGCTCTGCAAGTCTCCCGAAGCTGGCCAGGCGACAACGACCGGCCAGTCGCCATCAGTGCCGCCCCCCGGACGGTATCCGTGACATCATCAAAACACTCACGAATCGCCCGTCGTATCTTCACCTGCGCCCGCAGTCCCAGCGCTGGCCGAACCCCGTCGCACCACAGCTGACACAGCACTGGCAGGGAGCCGGCAAACAACGTCAGGGTATCGTGAATGTACAGGACGTCCTTCGAACGGTCGTCCGGCTTCCGCCTGGCGTGGACGAGCAACTTCTGGACGATGTAGCTCACGGGGTTGGCGACGAGCACCTGAACGCGCTCATCCCCGCCCCCGTTTGAGCAATGGCCGGAGCACCCGCCGGTCGATCAGGTCGGCCTGTTCCGAACCACGAGACGGATGGACACCGGCATCCAGCCACACCTGCAGCACATCCGACACCGGGACACCATCGCGGAAGACGGCTCCCCGGAAGACCGACTCCCGTGCGGACGGAATGCGTAGCAACACATCCGGAGAGGGATGGGGTGGCTCGAGAGAGAGGCCAAGGCGCTCAAACAGGTCGACGTCGGGTCGCTCAACATACGCATGCGGTGCGACGCCGTGCACCAGGCCAACCCCAAGGTCCTCCGCTGCCGCGAACAGGCCCAGGCAGGCCCGCGGCCGGCCGCCTGGAGCGCTGAACGGGGAACCCCCGGGCGGTAGTGTGGACGCCTGTGAGCGGAGCGCGTCGCGGAGCTGCCGCGCAGGATTTCCGCGCAGGACCCAACGCATGGGTATCTCGCGTGACGGCCGGAGACTCTCGGCCCGCCACCGCCGCAGCAACTCCTCGAGGCGCACCAGTCGGAGCCGGGACTCGAACTCGTCCAGGAAGCCCTGGATCTGAAGCTGCCGCACGAACCGGAATGCGCTCATCGCGGAGACGTGTGCCGCAGCCGCCAACTCCGATACGTTCCGATATTCGCCGCGCGGGGCGCACAACAGGTCAGGAGCGATACCGGGAGCGAGCAGCACCTTGAGCATCCACTGGTTCAGGTCCGAGAAGAGATGGACGACTCCGGACGAAGGCACACCAACTCTGAAGCGGTGTGCGGCCTCGCCCCGTGCTTTGTTCATCGACTCCAAGCCGGGTCCGTGGAACCGCTGGAAGCCCTCCAGGTCAACGACCCCGAATGCAACGTCAGGCGCGTAGTCGCGGGCAAAACGTTCGACGTGGAGAGTAAGAGCCTGGCCGACCCTCGGGCCACCCACCACCGCCAGCGCACGAACCGGCCGCGGACTATTCCGGACGGCAGCCTGGGCCTGGAGGATGGCGCTCGCCAGAAGCGGCAGGACACGGTCTCGTCGATCTTCGGGAGCGGCCTTTACCTCGACCACGTACGCGTAGGCGCCACGCTCCACGAACAGATCGGCGCGATGCGGGCTCGCGGCCGATGCTCGATTGACCGTCCACCCGGCTCGCCTGAACGCCTGTGCAACGAAGCGTTCGAGCATGCACCCATGTTTGTTGGGGTGTTTCGGAGCCATAAGATTCTCGTGGCCGCGACAACTAGCACGGCCATGATAATTAACACGGCCATGATATCTTACACTCCGACGCAACGCAAGCCGCCGGTTTCGCGAGGGCCTCGACGATAGGACGGGCCGTCCGGGGGGGCTGCCTTCGACGTCGCTGCCTTCGACTACGCTCAGGCCAGGCAGGCCAGGGAAGCCCCCCTGGCTCGGCGGCCGCGCGGCCGCGTCCGCCCTCGCCCTCCAGGAAGTGGATGAGGTGCGCGATTGCCGTCAGGAGGGCGTCGGTGAAGGGAGCGCGCCCGCGATACCAGGCCGCAAAGGGGGTGACGACGGGCCAGGATCCCGGCTTTCGCCGGGGTGACGAGCCGGAACCCCTACGCGAGCCTCCGCGCGTCGGCTTCCAGCGCCTGGTGCAACAGCATCTTCACGTAGGTCTGGTAGCGCAGGCCCCGGCGCTGGGCCTGCCGGCGCGCTTTCTCCAGGTCCGCCAGCGAGAGTCGAATCGTGACGTTTTTCGCCGCGATTGCCCGCGCGAGCGGCGCCGGGACGACGGTGAGGTCCTCGCCTGCGGCGGTTGCCGCCTCCATGTCTCCAGCAATCCGTGAGCCCTGCTTGTCCCACCACCGGGCCTCCTCGGCCTCAGTCCTGAACTGGGGGATCTGTCTGACTCGCGCCATCGTGGCCGCCTTTCGCCTTCGCATATGCCGCCTGCAGACGCCTCGCGGCCGGGTATGCCGTCACCACGCGCACGCGCGCGCCGCGAACCGTCCAGACAACCATCAGCAGTCGCCCTGTGCTCGTCGGGCCCACGCTGACCCAGCGCGGTTCTCCGCTGTCGGTCACCGCGTAGTGCACGGTGACGGGATCGTTCGTCAGTGCGTGTTCGACGTCACCTGTCTGCAGGCCGTGTCGAGCGATGTGGGTGACGTTCGACGCGTCCCACTCGAATCCGCCATCGCCTAGATTATGCATGTATGTCATACATACGTCAAGATCGAGATCGACTGACGTGCTAGCCACCCGATCTGCATTCCCGGTGCCGGAAGCGGAATCCGAGAGAGACGTCAATTACGGAGGAAATGGCGCGCGGCCGACGACGGTGTGTTACGAGCGTGGCAGGAATTGCGATGAGTCCAGCGTGACGCGTGGGGAGAAACTGCCACCCTCACTGCCGTCGGCCTTCAACGACGTCGACCTCGTCGGGAACGCACATCTCGAGGCACCAGGAAATGGATGAGGTGCGCGATAGCCGTCAGGCGGGCGTCGGTGAAGGGGGTGCGCCGCGATACCAGGCCGCAGGGTTAAGACCCCGCGGACCCCCAGAATACGCGAATTCCTGCCATCTCCTGACGCCTTGCGTGACGCAGTTTCTGCCACGGCTGAAAACGCGCATTCCCGTTCCACGCAGAAATCCGCCGGAATCACCCACCTTCCCGCCGCCGCCGCCGCGGCACACACCATGCAGGCTCACCGTCGGGAGCGGAGCGCCGCTCATGCCAGCGTTCAGCCCGCGCCAGGCTGGGCATTCTCCTGCGTGACGACCAGTTGACGCAATGCCAGATATGACATAACATGCCTTCTGTCCCGAAGCTAGGCAAACCCCTGGCGTGGCTTCATGGCGAGGTGAAGACACCTCCGTTTGCGAACCACGCCGAGAGTCGTCCTGGAAGCGTGCCAGCGGCGGCTGCGCGACTACGACCACATCACGAAACGCTGAGCGACTACATGAAGAACCGTAAGAAGGCTCGACTGGAGGCCCAGGGTTGGCGAGTAGGCGACGTCGCGACGTTCTTGGAACTGACGCCCGAGGAGGCCGCCTTCGTCGAAACCAAGCTCGCCCTGAGTCGTAGTCTTCGCCTCCACCGAACGGCCAGTGGCCTGTCCCAGGCAGCCTTGGCGAAGCGGTTGCACTCCAGCCAGTCGCGTATTGCCAAGATGGAAGCCGCCGATCCGACCGTCTCTATTGACCTCCTCCTGCGCGCCTTGTTTGCCTTGGGAGCCCGGCCACGTGACGTGGCGTCGTGTCTTGCGTAGCCTCGCGAAGGGAGTGCCCTCGAAGACGAGCGAGTTCATTCAGGAGTCGAAGAGGCTTCCGGCGAAGAAGTAGAGCGGGACCATAAAGTAGGCATGCGCGGCGTCAATTGCTATTGCCGGCACTCGGTAATTGTCGTTGGCGGGTCGCTCGCCGTGAGTGTCGTCTTTCTTCGTTCCCGGTGTTCAACGAATACGGTGATGGCGGTGGGCGGCTGGCTGGTGACTTTGCCGGCGCTGGTGCTGGTGTGGCTGTTCGCCGGGGAGGTGCACCGCCGGTTCCGCGAGGCCTGCCCGATAGGACGGGCCGTCCGGGGGGCTGCCTTCGACGTCGCTGCCTTCGACTACGCTCAGGCCAGGCAGGCCAGGGAAGCCCCCCGGCTCGGCGGCCGCGCGGCCGCGTCCGCCCTCGCCCTCCAGGAAGTGGATGAGGTGCGCGGCTGCCGTCAGGAGGGCGGCGGTGAAGGGGGCGCGCCGCGACACCCGGCCGCAGAGGGGGTGACGATGGGCCTGGATCCCGGCTTTCGCCGGGATGACCCTTCGACTCGCCAGCCGGCAGTGTGCTCGCTCAGGGCGGGCGAGGGGAGACCGGGATGACGCTGCTTCAGGTCAGCGATCCGGCCTGAAGACGCTGGGGTGCAGGCCGTGCCCTCGGTTGTTGCCGAAATTGCGGGAGATGAGGTTCACGCCCGCGAGTTCTGGAGGAGAAAGGTCGATCTGGCTGGCCGTGCCTCTGAAGTCGTTGAACCCGATCGCGTTTTCGTAGATGACGCCAAGTTCAGGGCGAGTGTCTGTCATTTCGAACGCGTTGATGTCAACGAGACCAGGGTTGTCGCTGACCACGCTGACCTTGTTCTTGATAACCCTGTTGTAGGCCAGCGCCACCGCGCCGGGGGCGCCCCACCGGAAATCGGCGTAGATGACAATGCCGGCGCCGGCGTAGCCGCCGCAGTCGCCGTCCGAAACATGGAGCGTTCCCGAGATCTTGTTGTGGGCCACGAGGTTGTCCAGGACGCCCGAAAGTGTAGCCTGCCAGTCGCCAATGAGTATCCCGATGCCGCCACCACAGGCTGTCTCGAGA
>Ga0315278_10006562_pt1 | contig 10576 bp, 9 predicted proteins | sample YL17G06_0_MG_FD_203880 | JGI IMG/M metagenome (GOLD analysis project Ga0315278, IMG submission 203880) | Sediment microbial communities from Yellowstone Lake, YNP, Wyoming, USA - YL17G06_0 | ecosystem: Environmental > Aquatic > Freshwater > Lake > Sediment | place: USA: Wyoming | collected... | reverse complement strand
AGGCGCTGAATGCGCCCCCCCGCACCATAGCAGCAGGAATGGTTGATAACAAGCGCCTTGCTGCTCCAAAGAGATAAGCGTGAGAAGAGTCCGGCGGGAAGGAGACGTAGGCGCCGGCTAGTGCGTCACGGCAAGCTCTGACCCTCAGCGGCCCGAGGTATGGTCCCGTGATGGCGCATTGATCCTTTGATAGGGGTGCTTGGCACCTTTCGCGTACATCCCTTAGAATGACGCCTGTGAGAAGACGCCTCGTGCGCGCCATAGGAGCAGCCTTCACAAGGGTAGCTGCGAGAGTGCACTTCGTCCATGTCGTGGCGACTGTTGCCAGTCTGGCGCGCTTGGCGGCTGCCTTCTTCAGAAGGCTAGCAGCGAGAGTGCTCTCCGTCCGCGGCACGACTCTTGTCAGTCTGGCGAGCTTGGCGGTCGCCTGTGTGGCGGTGTATGTGGGAGTCCGCGCCCTCACACAGCAGGAATACGTGATCCTCCTTAGCCCTCGGCCAGAATCGCTCGTGCGGGGTTCCGTGACAGTCGCCGGAACAACAGTGAGATCCTTCACAGACTGCGCAGTCTCTTTGACAGGGCCTATCCAGACCAGCAGTGCCGTGATCCCGAATACCTGGTCAGAAGGCGACTTGCCTGATGGCGAGTACACGTTGTGCTTGAGGGTTTTCGGTAGACCCTTCCTCTGGCGGACTCTAGTACAGGCCGTTTCCTTTCGCTTCGTGCTTGACAATGCGCGGCCGGAGATCACTGTGGCAAGCCCGCAAAAAGGCGTCATCGCGAAGGAAGGCATGCGTGTTGCAGTGATGGCACAAGGAGGGTTGCTGACCGGAGTGCTCTTGGACGGCGTGAGAGCGCTGACAGGATCACCCACGAGTGGGATTGACATGGTACTTGACACGACGGAGTTGGCGGACGGAAAGCATACGATTTGCTTCGCTGCTTCAGATCCTGCCGGGAATCCGACCCCAAAGACGGTGGAGTTCGTCGTAGACAACACAGAACCAATCATCCGCGACCTGGGGATCCGGCCTGGCAGCTATGTGGGCGCAACCCTCCGCGCAAGCCCGGAAGTCACGGAGGGGAATCCTCTCCAGTACACATGGTATGTGGGAGATAAGCCCATCTGTGACACCATGGACCTCAGTTGGGACACCTCTACGGTCAAGGATGGCAGCTACGACCTTGCGCTTGAGGTGACCGATGCTGTCGGGCACACGAAGAAGTCCGAGCCCCTCAGCGTCATCGTTGACAACTACGCCTGGTCGTTCGAGTGGCCCTTCCCATCCGGTCGCACCATGAGATTGTCGCGCTCTGTCCCTGCCCTCGTAGCCACTTGGCCGGAACTACCTTCCGATCCTCACGAGGCCCTCGTGGAGTCGGAGACTTTTCCCCACACCAGCTACTACCTCGACGGCGTCCCAGTCTCTGGCCCGCTCATTGACCTATCCCGCTGCTCGCTCGAGACACGTCACGTGTTGCGCGCCGTACTGACGGACCGCGCGGGGAAAGAAACCGACAAATCGGCTGCAATCATTGTGGGAGGTTCCTCTGCTGACGTTGCCTCCTCGCTCCTTCTCTTGGCGTACACGTGGAGTGCAGATCGCCTCAAACAGGGGCTCACTGCCCTGCAGTTGTTCCTCGATGAAACGTACGCTTGGCTTGCTGGAGTGCGAATTGGGCTGGCCTTCGACGTCCCGAATGCCGGCACTCCAGGCTTCTGGAAACGCCTCTCGGCAACCTTGCCTCTCAGAACAGAGATCTACCTCATGACAACCGAGGCGCTCGACTTCTACTTCGGGTTTGCCGTCCCGCTGGAGACCGACCTATTAGGCGGGAGATTCCAGAGGCAGGTATCCTCGGGGGGCTATGTTTCCCTGACTCCCAGCTTGGATGTCCGAACTGGGTACTTCGGATTCTTCAGATCTGAAGAAGATTCCTCGGCGGACCGCGATAGGGGTGTTGAGACGTCGGTGAGTCTCAACCTTACCTGGTCTGCGTCGAGTAGTGCGCCGATCATGCCGATCCTCCCAAGGAGTTCTATCGGGTTTGCTGGCAGCATCGGGTTGCGGGTCTCGCACATCACCACGTTTCTCGACCAATCGACCGACTCGACACAGAAGGGACAAGACGCAGAAACGGTGGAAAGACACTTCAGAATATCGGTCTGCGTGTCTTATCGCTTCGAGTTCTGTCCGGATGGATCTGGGGCTGCTGGAGCGGGGCAGTAATGCCAAACGTCGCCGCGAAGGTGCCCGCTCTGCGGTTTCGCCGGCGGTCGGGGCCCGTGAAACGTGTTGCTTCAGCCACCTGATGACGACGGTCTCGCGTGAGAAGAGGCGGACGGCGAGGGGAAGCAGAAGGCCGACGAGAAGGAGCGAGGCGGCGAGGAGGAGGATCCCGCGGTTGAACCAGGCGGCCCCGGTCGCTCGCAGGGCGATGAGGTCGGACCGGAGGACATAGGGCCGGCCCGGCGCGGCCTCTGGCTCCGCACAAGTGCTAGCCGTGCCGGAGTTGTAGCTTGCGTCCCGCGGTTCCAGGGCAGCGGAAGAGGAGTCTCGAGGGAAGGAGACGTAGGCGCTGGCCAATGCCTCATGACAAGATCTGACCCTCCGCGGCCCCAGAGTGCCAGAACCTGGCTCTGGATAGCAGGATCTCATCGGGCCGCTTGGCTGCCGTTCCCATGACGGGAATGATCATACCCAATTCGGGAACGAACCAGACGCGGGTCGCTGTGGATCTGGCAAAGCTCGATCCGCATTGCGGGCTAGACTATGGGCCGCCGGCTGCCCGGCGATCGCAGCCCCCGTTGCGATCCGCCGGACCTTGTTGCTGGATTGCAGGACCAGACCCCGCCGCCCCAGAGCGTGCTGCCTCTCAGGGTCGGACTCTACACGTGAGGTGTGAGGGGCTCATGGAGCCGCGAAGGAGAACGCGTGAGGCTCCGCCGAGCAGGACCGATCCTCGTCTACCGGGCGAAGGGCGCAACAACAAGAGCGGAGGTCTGAACCCGTGCTCTTCGGGGCATCTCCTTCCTGGGGGGATCGGAGGCCTGACCGTCGTCGCGAACGACCTCAAGGTAAGAACGGCGGGCGGGTGAGAAAGCTCATCGCAATCTGCAGGTTGAGACGACTCCTGGCTTCCCCTCCTTCATGTCCAGCACGCGGAGGGGTACCATGTTGCCAGAACCCAACCGCCCCAAGGCGCAGGTCACGCGAGTGGAGGGATCGCCGGCCTTGACGACCAGTGAGATGAGGTTGCTCTTCAGCAGGCTTGAACGCCTGAAGGAGTTCGTAGGTCGGTACAAGGCCGGATACGCTGGCTTCAAAGCGACTGTGCTCGCTGTGGATAAGCGTCTCGGTATCGGGCGCCTGGAATTCACGCGGGAGTCCCTGGCGCCCTGTGAAGTCCACGAGGAGATTGCAGATGGGCTGACTCTGCATCGCTTCCAAGGAGATGCCTCGCTAATGTCCAGCTTTCCCCTAGAAGTGACTGACATGGGACTGCAACTCCACATGCCAGGCGAAGTCGTCGCCGAGGCGAGCACGCCTCAATGCCGGAGCCTGATCCAGATGTCTTCATCGGCCGAGATCGAATACGGGCTCGCATGGAGTATCCATTCCGTCGAAGCGTGGACTCCGGCTGGACGGCTTCCCGCGCTACCAGAACCGGAAGCACTGGAACAGCTTCGCTGTCACTTCTACCTAGATGTGGCGAAGCACTGGGGCAATCTCCTCCTCCTCATGCCGTGCTTCGGGGGCCGTCTACCTGCTGCTGACAGGCTGGGCTGGGAGCTTGAGGCTGTAATTGAGTACGACTCACGGCTCATCAAGCTCGATGATCTCGTGCTCGTCAGGGAGATCTGGGAAGCCGGCAACTTGTGGGACAGGGAGGCAAATGCTGTCTCGTCCCTTATACCCATCAACGCGGACGAGCTGGATGACGGCATACCTCATGTCGCCGTGAAGGATCTGGCTACTGGACGTTCGCTCTCGTGCCCAATACCTCCAATCCATGGTGATGGAGGAGACAGCTATCGAATCCTTCTGACCGCCCGGGGAGGACAGCTACTCGATGCGAGAACGGTGCCTTTGCTCAACAGCTACCGCTTTGACATCGAGGTAGGATTACTCGAGAGCTCAGTGATCAAGAACCCTCGATGGAAGCATCGCGAACGCTCGTCAGTTGACCCGAATAGGCCATGGAAGGAGCGACTTCCCAGGGATCGATTCCTCGGGCGACCAGGCCTTTGGCTGACGAGAGCAGACCCAGAAGAAGTCGCGAAGCTACTCGAGCTACTTGCGGCCCAGGCACTTGAGTACGTAAAGATTGTCGATCCGTACGCTGGTGTCGATCTTCTTACTGCTTTCGTTGCGCGCCTCCCGAACAACATCGGCGTCCGGCTCATCACCAGCAGGATCGACTCCAAGGGCGCTTTCCTCGAGAAGCTCAGAGAGCTTCGCTCGCACGGCTACAGAATCCAGGTCCTGAGAATCCACCGCGAAGAGGGTCCGTCCGGGACCCCGTTGCACGATCGCTTCGTCGTCACCCGTGGTGCGGGGTGGTACCTCGGGACGTCCTTCAACTCGCTGGCGAAGAACGCATCTCTGGTCGCCGAACTCACCCCGGCAGACGCAGCGCAACTGGAGGCCCAATTCGATGGCTGGTGGGCGAACGATGTTCGTGGAAGAGATGCGAAAGCCTGCACGAAGGAGCCATTCTAGCGCGAGTCACGCCGGTCCGCTGCGAAACGGGGGCATGAAGCCTCCAACGGCAGGGCAAGAGCTCCGTCAGTCGCTCTATCGGGCTCTGAGTAGACGGGCTAGTCAGTGTCTTCGACGATCTCGCGACCGAACACGCGTCCCGCAGCGTCTCTCAGGAAGCTTCGGCCGGCATCAGCAAGGGTGAGGTTGACTGTCATGGCGCTCTTGAACTCGGAAGACGCGATGAAGTCGTGTAGGCTCCCTCGCCTATTGGGAACGCCTGCTGAGTACGCCTGGAGAAGATCCAACAGCGCCACATTTGCAGCTGAACACTCCAGGTCCTCTAGGTCGTCGATCGTCAGGATCGTGAGCGGCGCAAAGCGGAGGCCGTTGACCTCCCACTGCCACGATGCGGGTACTCGCCTGGCACTCAGCTCGCCGACAAGCATCTCTGCGAGCGCTTCTGTCACCAGTGGTTCAACGAGCAGCCGATCGTGCACAACCAAAACTGGGTACACGAGCTTCACAGCTCCCGCTGTGCCCACTCCGGCCCAGGTGCCCACTGCGAGGGAGCGTATGGCCCGTGCGAGCTGCGCGATACCGACATCTCTCTCGTCTCGGAGGTACTTGCGCTCCAACTCCGCTCGGAACGCAGCCTCATCGCAGGCGATAACGGGCGCATCAGCGATGAAAACGGCCTTCGTCTCGATCAAGACGAGTCTGTCAACGTAGTCAAGGCACGCATCGATCTCGAAGGTGTGCCCCTGTTCATCCTCCGCGGGCACCTTCCGACGAAGCCTCTGGTGGAGCCCAGTCCGATACGGGAACATCCTGTCTAGGATGTCGGTAGCGTACTCCTCGAATGCGTAGCCGAGCCGGCTGAAGACGTAGTTCTCATCCCTTACCCGAGCAAGCTGGAAGATCGGCCCTGCCAACACGCTATCGGCCAGGAGGATCGGATCCGGTATGACGCCGCGACCATCCGAAAGGGCGATGATGGGCTTCTCGCGCAATGGCTTGAGGTTGAGTGCGGGAACTTCTTCAAGGGATCGCGGGATTCTCCCTCCAGGCCAGAGCCTGTCTCTGAGATCGTCAACGTCCCACACCTGGAGTCTCTGGTATGCCCGATAGATCTCGGCGTACTCGGTATCGCTCCCCAATGTGATCGCGTCGCTGAGGATCATGCTGTTGTCGAGCTGAAGATGCATCGCGACAACGGCCCCAGCGGCCGTCATGTACTCCAGGAAGGAGGTTCCCGCGGCCCGCCTGAAGTCGACGTCGAGGTCTTCGTAGTGCTTCGGTAGGTACCTGAGGAACAGCTGTTGCGCGCGGCCGACGACTCTGTACGGGTCTGGTCCGATGAGAGCCGCGTCCAGGGCAGATCGAAAGAACACGAGCGCGATGCCCTTGAGCGCTGGCACGCTCGTGTTGCTGCCCAGGACGGCAAGCACCTTCCCTTCGGAGATCCGCGAGCAGATGAGAGCGGCCTGAACGAAGAAGTCCTTCTCAGCCTGCTTCCATAGTCGCTCGGCCGGCCAAGGCTCGTCACTGCAGAGCAGAAGGGCCCAACGGACCAACTGGAGCAGCTGCGCACGGAAGAAGAGAAAGGCCCTGTCCGGACTGCCTTCGAATCGTGTCCGTACAACCTCGTTGAGCCGCGTGCCAGCTCCGGTAGATAGGAACGAGTTCGCCAATCGCTTCTGGCGATCGACATGGCTGAGCTTGCCAGGGCCAGAGACAACCTGGTTTGCCCGTGCGCACATGACCAAGACCAGACTGAGCGGTAGCTCACCGAGGCACTCAGCTAGGTATTCCAACGAGCATTCTCGCTCGGGAAAGAGCTCCGCTAGGTCCACGTATGAGCCGACCTCTACTGGCATTCCGTTGTTCCCCTTTCTATCCGTCTAGGATCGGCGTCCATCTTCGCCCTCTCGGGAAGGCTCCCAGATCCAGCGGGGTAACCTGCGTCCCGGCTGATGCAGCACGCTCGCGCCAAGCAGTAGTAGCCGCTCCTACTTGCCCTGTGACGGCGGATACCTGCGCAGCGCATCTTGCAGAGACCTCCCGAACGTCCCTTCTTCGTACTCGTCAGCGAGGATGCGTTGTGCGTTCTCGTGGTCCTCCCAGAATGCCTTAGCCCAGACCTCTGGGTCTTCCACCGCCTTGCGCAGAAGCGCTAGTTGCGTCGCGTCATGGGCGGAAGAGAGGAACGAGTTGAGATCAGCCGGCGTCACACGCCACTCGGTTCCAACGAGCAGGCCAGGCATCTGCCCGCTCTCCAGTAGCCCCACTACCGTTCCGCGTCTAGCCCAAGGACTAGAGCACAGTCACGCGGGGTCAGAACGAGTTGTTCAGCTGCGAGTCTAGCCGCTTCGTATCTCGTCTTTCGTGTCAGCCCGCCCCAGGGTAGCTTCAGGTCGGTGACTGACGAGAACAGGTTGGCAATGCCCCGCAGGAGGCGTCTGAGGGACGTCACAAGGCTATCCATCCGCGACCTCCACGAGCCCCCGCGAGGGGCTCCGTCCCTATGGACTTGGTGCATCTCACGCTGAGTCAGCCAACTTCCTCTTGCTCGCAATCTGGATCCGCTTTGGGATCTGGGGACACAGTACCGATCTGCGAGTTGCAGCGAGCACTGCTCACCCCGAATCCCGCTCCCTGCGAGGCAGGATCCATGTCCTGTCCCCCGAACTCCTGACACTTGCCCGGCTTAGCGTGTCTGTCCCCGCGCAGCTACGAACCTTCCTGCTCAGGAGCTCTCATCACCGCCGAATTCCGCGTGGAACAGCCCCACGGCTCCTTGGCACGGGCGGGGCTTCAGCCGACGTGGATTCGCAAGAACCCACCCAAAGCCGCCGGGCTCGAACCACTTGGAAGAATGACGTTCCACACAATCGAGCACGTCCACGACCCCGATGACTGCGCCGATCGGCATCTCGTCTGGGATGCGGATGCCATGTCGCCGCCCTATTCTGTCGGCTTCTTCGTTGTTGAAGTCGGTGTGGTTCAGGCCAGCATGGACGAGTAGCGTCCTGGGGCATCGAATGTGCCAGGAGCGGTTCTCGATGTCCTTGAAGCCGCTCACGGTGAGCCAGGCCCACGGCTGCCGGACGGACAGAGCCGAGAGTCTGGCGAGAGCCGGCGACCAGCGGACAAGGGGAGAACGCGGCTGAGTGAAGCCAGTGGCCATGGTCAAAGACCTCCTTTGAACGCGCGGTCGAGGATCGACGGTAGGCTGGCGTCGAGCTCGGTAGCGGTCTCGGCCTGCAAGCGTCTCAGCGTGTCCACCTGCGCCTGCAATCCGTCCAGGTACGCCACGATCCTACTCTGCTCGTCGAGGGACGGCAGCCTAAGCGTGAATTGCCTTAGGGCTCCTATGTTCAAGTGAGGGGAGGCGGACCCTTTGCTCAGTGGCGTCATCTGCTCCTTCTGAACAAGGGGTGACAACAGTTGATGCATAAGAAAGCGAGGCAAGATCCTTGTGACGTTCGGGCGAAGCATCATCACGCGCTGGCCAAGGCTGAACCGCTGGGCTGGGAGCACTAGAGCACATTTCCCGGTGCCGCCGCCTTCACGGACGAGAACAATGTCATCGGCTTGGGGCGCACCGCGAACCGTCCGCCGACGATACTCCTCTTCATCCGTGCGTTGAGCATCGTCAAGGTTCAATGTCCCATATCCGACATCAGGAGAGCGGATGCACGCGATTCCAGATTCAGTCAGTCGCGGGTTGCTGTGGAGATTGTCGATAATGGCGGCGCAAGCATCCTCGAGTGCGACAGTGCTTGCTCCACAATCGCCAATGACGGCACGGCGAGCTGACGTCAGAACTGCTTCGGTTTCCTCGGCGGCTTGGTCGCGGAGGGCGCGGGCCTCGTCTATCAGGGCAGCCAGTTCTTCGATCCGCGCCACGATCCGCCGCTGTTCTGCCAGCGGTGGCAGGGGGATTTCGAGGGCGAGGAAGAAGTGCTCTTTGAAGCGGTTGCGCGTCAGCGGCGTGCTGCCGGAGCAGTCCACAGTCACGCGCTCCAGCGTGGCTGGGAGCTGGAACCAGTGGCGCAGGAACTCCACATCTACGCGGTCGGGCACCGGCAGAAACGTCGGGAACTCGCCTGAGACATAGGAGCCATCCAGCTCCTCACCAATGACGCCAAACGCGCCGCGCCAGGCAAAGAGCCGGCTGTAGATGAAGTTGCCTTTCGCGACGCGGAAGAGCCTCTTTGCGGCTGTGTTCGCACCCGTGACGAGCTCCCGTAGGAACGGTCCGCGCCCATCGAGTCGGACACCCAGCAAGCGGTATTCTTTGGTCGCGTCGACGACCTCTTCGCGGGAGACCGGCGTCAGCACCTCGCCCAGCCGCACGGTCGGCCATGCGGATCGCCCGCTCATGGGGTCTCGCCTCCGCGGAGTTCGCGGTACTGCGCCTCGAGGAACGCTCGGATCTTGGCCTCATCGGGGAGCTGGAGCTCGTACTTGGAGACGAAGAGGCGGTCGTCCATTCCGGCCAGGGCGTACCGGACGAGGGCGTGGTTCTTCTCGGCGCAGAGCAGGATGCCGACGGGCGGTCTGTCGCCCCCGGCCATCTCGTGCTCGCGGTACCAGTTGACGTAGGTGTTGAGCTGGCCGAGGTACTCGTGGCGAAAGCCATCCACCTTGAGCTCGACGAGGACATGGCACTTGAGAATGCGTTGGTAGAAGACGAGGTCGACGAAGAAGTGCTCGTCACCCATGAGAATCCGCCTCTGGCGTGCCTCGAAGCAGAACCCGCGACCGAGTTCCAGGAGAAAGTCCTGGAGCTTGTCGAGCAGACCGTCTTCCAGGGTGGACTCGCTCATGACCTCGCGGGGCTGGAGCCTGAGGAACTCAAAGACGTACGGGTCCCGGATGGCGAGGGCGGGCGTCGAGATCTCCGCCGCTTCGTTGGCGAGACGGGATAGCTCGGCTTTGTTTCTGGAGAGGCCGGACCGCTCGTAGTATAGGCTTGCGATCTGGCGTTTCAGCTCCCGCACCGACCAGCCGCCTTTGATGCATTCGATCTCGTAGAAGGCGCGTTTGAGCGGAGCCCCAAGGCTGAGCAGCTCCACGAAGTGACTGAAGGACAGGCTGTCGAGGAGCGTGTCCGCGGAAATCGCCAATCCGGGAGACACTGTCTCCCGGATCTTGCCCTTGCGGGGCAGCGGGATGGCGGCCGCCGTCAGGTCTGGAACGCCAAGCCCAAGCAGCTTTGAGAATTCGGGAGACAGCGTCTCCCGAATCTGCGGGTAGGAGAGACAGAACTGGCGATAGCGGCGCAATTCCCGGGGGTCGACGCGGACAAGACCTTCCACATGAAGTCGTCCGGCAAGGGAATCCAGCAGGCGTTCGCCGTAGGCCGCACGGTCGGATCCGTCCTGTTCATAGGCGACGATGTAGAATCCGATCAGCCAGTTCCGGAGCGTCAATCCCCGGTTAACTGCCTTGAGTGCCTCGCTTTCGAGTCGGCGGTAGACCTCCTCAACGGCTTGGACCAGTCGGTCGAAGTTCATGGCCCTCTCTCCAGTTGTTTCTTGATCTCCGCCATGATCTCGAGGATCCGCCGCTCTTTGGCCACGATGCTCTCGGCGAGCTCCTCCGGCGGCAGGTGGGCGATGTCCTCTTTCCCTCGCGGGTTCTTGCGGTCTAGATTGCACCCGACGGCGAGGAGTTCATCGGCGGGAACCTTCCACGCGCGGTCGTTCTCCTTGCGCTTCTTCCACCAAGCGAGGCATGGGGCGAACTCCTCGAACTGGATCGGCTGGGTCTTGGTGTAGTTCTTCCGGCCCTCAGGCAGCGGGTGCTCGTAGTACCAGACTTCGCGCGTCGGCCCGGAGCGGTCGAAGAAGAGGAGGTTCGTG
>Ga0315278_10006561_pt1 | contig 10577 bp, 10 predicted proteins | sample YL17G06_0_MG_FD_203880 | JGI IMG/M metagenome (GOLD analysis project Ga0315278, IMG submission 203880) | Sediment microbial communities from Yellowstone Lake, YNP, Wyoming, USA - YL17G06_0 | ecosystem: Environmental > Aquatic > Freshwater > Lake > Sediment | place: USA: Wyoming | collected... | reverse complement strand
TGCGCCCGAGCAGGCCTACGAGCCCGGTTTCATGAGCAAGCTCCAGGCTGGCGGACACTCCGATCTGTCGCTGCAGCCGAAGGAGTGAGGCGGCAGATCGAGCTATCTGAGCTCCTTGCGTAGTTGCGAACTCTGGGGCACTTCCCGAAGGCTGTCCGCTCGAAGCGCATCGGGGTGACCCGTCGGCGCAGGTTCTGTGCCCCCGCGGGCTCCCCACGCGTTGCGGCGATCACACGAGCCCCTTGCTGCGGAGATGGAGCTTGATCGCCTCGATCCCCCTGACGTCGCTGGCATTGTACTCGAGGAGACGCTGAAGCGACTTCTCGTCGCCGGAACGCGCCTTCTCCCAGAGGCGGATTGCATCGCGACCATCGAGCTCCTCTCCGCTCCGCTCGAAGCCGAGCCGCTTCTCGATGGCCTTCTGCCCGCCAACCAACCCGTTGCGCTGACAGAGCCAGCGCAGATCGCAGCTCTCGAAGTGATGCGCGAGATCGACCCGAAGCTCCTTCCGAATCCTGACGATGTCGAAGCAGTGCCCGTTATAGGTGAAGAGACGCCCGCTGCTCGGTAGCTCCCGGAGGAGCCGGCCGGAGGAGATCTCGGAGCCGACCATCTGAATCAGCCCCGTCTCTCTTGACTCGAAACCGATGACGGTCAACCGGCGGTGCCAGTCCGTCTCGATGTCCAGATGGATCTCGACCGGCTGTGTCATCTAGTGTCCGCGTAGCCAGCCGAGAAGGCTGCGGCGCTTGTCGGGCTCGGTGCGTCGGTCGGAGCTGCCTCCGGCACGGGTGGGAGATCCGAGCTTCTCCGGCTGAGTGTGCGGCGCCCCCACGGCAGGGGCTGCAGCGTGCGGTCGTGGCGCTGCGATCGGCTTCGCCACAACCGGGCGTGTCGGAAGGGGTGGGCGGGGCTGTGGCTCCGTAGTCGTTCGATCGGCGACGAGAGGCGGCTGGACGATCCCGAAGACGCCAGCCAGCTTCGGCGGAACCTCGATCGCCAGCTTCGCGCGGGTGAGCGCAACATAGAAAAGGCGAGCCTCCGCTTCGTCGAGGGCTTCCTTCCCGTTCTGGTCCTTCCGCTTCAGGGTGAAGTCGTCGGTGAGGCGCACCTGCTCCCATTCGCGCCCTTTGGCCTTGTGCACCGTCGAGATGACTACGCTCGCCGCTCGTTCGTCCTCGACGACAGCCTTCATGCAAGCCCGGAGAGCGACGTCCCCATGTCGCTCGACGAGCCGCACGAAGGTCCGAAGCGGCTCGCCCTCGTCGGACTCGGAGAAGGCGACGACCTCGCTCCACGAGGAGAACCCAAAGAACTCCGGCACGTCCGTCGGCTGGCCACGTTTGAGCCGGCTCACGCCTTCGAGGAGCCGTAGCGCGTCGCTCGTCCCGCCGACCACGCAGGGCGGCTCCTCGCGCTCCTCGAGCGCGCGCATCACCTCGTCTATGACATTCGCGTTGGTGCGGCAGAGGATTGCGTCTGGATCCACCGGGCTCAGCCGGCTCGCGATCTTTTCGTTGCCCTCGATCACCTGCGTCTCACCGAGAGCCCGGAGCACCCTCGTGGCGGCCTCTGCGATCGCCGATCCGAAGCGAAACGACTGCGTGAGGCTGCTCACATGCTGCGTTTCGATGAGATCCATCGCGTTCACGGCACCCCGCCATTCGTAGATCTGCTGGTAGCGGTCGCCAACGTAAACCAACTGGCTCGACTGCTCCTCGAGGACGGTGAGGACCGTGGGATTGCTGTCCTGCGCCTCGTCGAGAAGGACGAAGTCCGCGGGAATCTGCGGCCTGCCGAGCGACCAGAGCTTCAGGTATCCGTCGTGCCCCAGCGGAGTCGGATCGCTCGGATCGATCATCTTGGCCCAAAGCCTTCGCGCTCTCTCGACGGTCTCCTTCAGGAGACGGGTGAGCGCGGGCCGAGGGAGCGCAGCCATCTTCCCCCAGCGAGGGACGTGCCGCGCCTCGATCGTGCGCGCATCGCTGTGCTGAAACCGCCGGACGGTTTCTCCGATGAGCGCCCCGAAGGAGCGTCTCGCGAGGCTGAAGTCGCGGGAGAGAACGAGGTCGCGGAGCTCGAGGATCTGCGCAATGGCGTTCCCGAAGAGGCGATCCCTCATCTTCCCGGTCGTCTGCTTGAACTCGGACGGCGTAGCGCGGAAGGCGAGGCTGTGGGTGGTCCTGCACTCCACCGTGCGGGGGAACTTGGCGGCCGCCTCGTTTGCGATCGCGCGATTGAAGGCGAGGTAGATCCCTGGTCGGGCCGTAGTCTCCGAGAGGAGGGCCAGGGTGGTCGTCTTCCCGGAGCCCGCGAAGGCGTTGATCTTGAGCGATCCGCCCGTGCGAAAGAGAGCGATGGCTTGCTGCTGCTCGGCGGTGGGCTGCACGTTCCGTCTGGGGTTGGGGATGAATGTTCGCCGACGGCGGCCCTGCTGGCCACGATCCGGGTACGGTCTCCACGAACGACCGGCGCCGCCTGCATCCTCCCATCACGTGGAGGGGTTGGTCAAGGCAGGGCTGATCCAACCAAGGCCAGGTCGGGCCACGGAGGAACGCGGGTACTCTCCTGCGAGCGCTGGAGCCGGCCGTCACAGCCCCCCCCTCGCGCGCCTCCCAGCCCGGCTCCGGAGGGCAGCGGCGAGGCCGGGACCGCGGGTATGGACCCCATCGTCCACTGGCGATGAGGATGCCCGACGTATTTCGCTTGCAGAACGCCGCACTTGCGAGCAACCATCGACCCACTGCGAGGGAACAGTCTGGTGGCGCGTGCAGAAGGTCGGGGGGGGGCACCGTCTGGTGGCATGGCGGCGATGGCCCCGCGCGGGTCTGCCGAAACCTCGCTGCTGACACAGGTCCGTGGCACGCTGCCCGGAGGCCGCGCCAACGCGCGGACGGTGGCGGCGCTCACGGAGAACCCGGGCTGCACCCGTCGGCGCGTGATCGACTCCGCCGGGATTCGGGCGGATCAGCTCGCAAAGAGGACTGGGCACCCGACCGTTCGAGGGCAGTCTCCGTTTGCGATCGCCTCCGGGACGATGTTCGAGTGGCGCCTCAAGGAGGGCACGCGGTACGAGCTTCTCTTCGAGGCGCTGAAGGAGAGGTTCGCGTTCGACGCGGCCAACTCGCGCGTCCTCGACATCAACCGTGCGCCGGGGAAGGTCGGATCCGAGGCCTGGCTGATCGAACGTGCAAGACAGACGGACGTGGCTCTTGCCGCAATGGCGCGTGGCGACAGTGGTGCTCCGAACCTCGTCGATCATCCGGTGCTGATGTTCGACCTCGCGGGTGTCCGCATGTATCTCGAGCCGGACGCGCTGGCGTTTCGAATCGAGGACAGGCTGGAAGTCGTCGAGGTGAAGTCGTACCCGGTCATCGATGACCAGGCCGATCCGAGCAAGGTGGCGTCAACGGCCGGGCAGGCCGCCGTCTACGTTCTTGCTCTCCGATCGGCAATGGAACGCCTTGGTGTGAATCCCGATCTCGTTGCCTGGTCGGCGATCCTGATCGCACCGAGGAACTTCAGCCGGCAGCCAACGGCGCACAGGATCCCGCTACGAAAAAAGGCGAGCGCGATTTCTCGCGTCCTTGCATCCTTGCCAAGCACGATCAAGGTGCTGGCAACTCTCCCGAAGGGGTTTACGCTGGGGCCGGATGTCGACCCCAAGCGGCTCACAGAGAGCACCGTGCAGGCGCTCGGGGCGATCCAGGCGCTGTACGTCCCGGAATGCCTCGCGTCCTGCGACCTCGCGCAGTTCTGCCGGGCAGAGGCGATCCTGCGAGACGACGTGGGCCGCATCGGTCGTCTGGCACGCGACACGCTGGCGGGCGTGGCGTCGTTGTCGGACGTGATGCGCCTGGCGCGGGAGCCGGCCGGCAGCGGCAATGGGCCGTCGTCCGATATCGCCGAAGCACTATGCGCTGCCGGCGGCGCGCTCGATCGGGCTCGTTCCGCGGCGCCGGCGAGCTGCGGGGTGAACCCGGCCGAGGAGGGTCGTGGGCGAAGCAGGGACGGAGCGGGGCGGAAGGCAGCAGGCCGGCGAACGAGCGATCGCGCGAGGAGCACCAGACGATGAGCCTCCTTCCGATTCTCCTTGCCGCGGAGGCTGCCGTTCATCAGCAGGCAGTGCGCCGAACGGCCTATCGACACCGTGCCATCCGAGACGAGCCGTTCGTGGTGGTCGTGTACAACCTCGCGGGGGAGGCGGCCGCGCCTCTCGCGTTCCTGTACGGGACGGATCCCGATGCTGGCAAGCTCGTCGTCGCGCCCGAGCCTCGCAACCGCGAGGTTCGCTTCGCGTGCATCAACGCGTTTTGCGCCGATCTCGTCGACTACATCCACCCATTCCTCGAGACACGCGAGCAACTCGTCGGGAACCTGGGGCATCAGTACCCGCTCGAAGTCGCGCTGGATGCGCCGCAGATCGTGGTTCCCAACCGTGCGACGCGTGACTACCTCGGCACGCGGCTCGGCCGGTCGCTCCGGTACCTCGGCCTCGGCAAGACCCACCCGGTCCCCGAGGCGACCCAGTGGGCGGGGGCGCATCTCTCGTGGCTCGCTGAGCATGCCCGGATGCCGGGGCAGTCGGTCTTCCTCGCAGCTACCGAGCTGCTGGGCCGACACTTCGTGACGGGTCAGTCCTCGCTCGAAGATGAGAACCTCGCGACCCTCCTCGCGTGGATCCGAAACGAGCAGGGCTCGGGCCTGGGCGCGATCCGGAGAGCGGAGGATCAGCGAATTGCATTCGGCCCCGTGCCGGATCCTGGCCTGGATCAGCGGCTCGAGAGCCACGTCCAGGCCTTTGGCCGCGCCGTACGTGCCGGCGACGAGAAGACGCAGGCGGAGCATCGCCGAGCGGTCGAAGATCTCGTACGCGAGCCCCTCGCCGTTGCGTACCGTGCGACCCACGAGGCACTCGATCTGATGCGGCCGATCCCGGAGGCGGCTTCGGTCGACAAACGCTGGGAAGCTGACGTCCGGGAATGGGGAGCGCATGCACGCCGGTGCTCGCGCCAGATTCCGCGCTTCTCACGGCGTCATGAAGCACTTCGCGCGGCACGCATGCTGGAGCTCTGGTCTCGGGCGCAAGAAGATCTCGAGATCGAGGAGGCCTTCGACGATCCGCTCGTGATGGCAGAGTTCGACGCCGAGGGGCGCTGCGTCTCGGGAAGCGTTCTGGAGGTCGACGACGAGAACTACGAGATCAAGCCGGGGAACAAGCGGAGGAGCCAGGTACCGCTCGTGAGGCTGTTGGCCTCCACAGCTCCGGAGCTTCTCGAAGGCGACGAGACCCGTTGGACCCGGGATCGGCGGCTCGGTGGCGCAATTCGCAGGATCACGCAGACACGGCGTGGTTGGGAGGTGGAGATCGCGATCCTCGATGGCCACAATCGGGGAGAGCGGCTTCCGGCCGAGAGAGAGACCACGGCCTTCGTCGCGCTCTCGACCTTCGGCGGTCGCTCCCCGGACGGCCCCGACGAAGTGCCGTGGACACACCGGCTCCGACGCGACGAGCCGCTCGGCGGGGATGACCTGAGCGGAACGGAAGAGGCGGCTGGCGTGGGGGATGCCGAGGTCGTCCTCGCCGACACCGAGGACGAGATCGGCCCGGATCTCGCGCCGGAGGAGGTCGTGGCTCCGCCCGGGGTCGTGGGTCGGCCGGACGAGATCCCGGGAGTCCTGCTGTGAAGGAGGGCCGAGCCGGCTTCGAGGCCCTCAACCTCGATCTGACGCGGCGGGTCCTCGAGGCGCTCGAGTCGGGACCGAGCCCGGCCGTACTCGCAGAAGCACCGCCCGGTGCGGGCAAGTCGACGCTCACGACCTCGGTCGCACACGCATTGGCGATCTCCGACAAGAAACTTCGAATCCCGATCGTCACGCAGACCAACGAACAGGCGGACGACCTCACGCTCTCCCTCGCGTCGAAGCACCCGGGGCTCCGCATCGCGCGGCTCACGGGGGCGGGAGGGCCGTCTCGTGCAGTCGCGAGCTGCCCGTCGAGGACCCTTGTCAGCACGAACAAGTTCGACGACGCGAGCCACTCTCAGGTCATCGTCGCGACGGCGCGGAAGTGGCAATACGTGAGAGCCGACCGGGACAAACACCAGCCCGGCTTCCAGTTCGAGGTGGCCCTGATTGACGAGGCATATCAGATGCGGTCCGACATGCTGCTCGGGATCGCCGGGCTCTACGAGCAGCTCTTCTGCGTCGGGGATCCGGGGCAGCTCGACCCCTTCACGATCGTGGACGACTCCCTTTGGAAGGGGCTTTGGTACTCGCCCGCGCGGACGGCGATGGGAACACTCCGGGCGGCGCATCCCGAGCTGGAGCCGATCCAGCTTCCGACCTCGTGGCGGCTGCCGCCGAGCGCCGCCGGCGTGGTGGCCGGCGCCTTCTACCCGACCGCACCCTTCGATGCCGGCACCGCCGCCTCCGATCGGTCGCTCGCGGTCGGAAAGGCCTCCCGGCGAGGAGGGGCAGCCCCGGAGGTTGACGATGCCCTGGAACGCGCGGCCGCCACGGGCTGGGCCTACCTCGAGCTGCCGGAGCGCCTCACGATCCGGACCGACCACGAGGTCGCACGGATGCTCGCAGGCCTCGTTCATCATCTGCTCAAGCGCGGAGCCACCTGTTCGGACGAGCGATCGCCGACCGGACGGCGAGTCGCGGCGGACTGCCTCGCGGTCATCACCGCCCACAACGATCAGGTACAGGCGGTGAGGAAGGCGCTCTCTGAGGCAGGCACCGATCCTGACACGCTCACCGTCTCCACCGCCAACAAGATCCAGGGACGGGAGTACGACATCTCCTTCGTCTGGCATCCGCTCGCCGGCCGGCGGGACGCCACCGCGTTTCACCTCGAGGCCGGCCGCATGTGCGTCATGCTCTCGCGGCACCGCCACGCGTGCATCGTGGTCGGGCGGGCGGGAGCGTCGCGCCTGCTTGCCGAGTTCCCCGACGCGGATCCCACCTTTCTTGAGGAGCCGGAGAAGTTCCCCGACGGTTGGCAGGCGAACCACCTGGTGCTCCAGCATCTGGAACGGTGCCGTGCGTGAGGCTGCGGGCTCGGCCGTGGAGAGAGCGTGACGGGGGCTGGAGGTGGAGGCCGCGCTACTGCGCGCTGCGAAGGAGCGCCCCTGCGATGCCGTCCTTCACGTCCCTCGCCGAGACCAGGAAGCGCATCGAGGGCCTACTCGTCTCGACGCCCTTCGACCTTCCGCCCGGCAGGAACTGGTAGTGCCGACCCGGCTCGCAGAAGGCGTCGCCGATGACGACCCGATCGACGACGTAAGCCACGAGGATTCTCCTGCGACGGGTTACGTCGCCATGTGGGAGCGGGGCCGACCCGCGCCCCGTACCACCCTCACGCCGAAGCCAGCGTCACGCTCATGGGGTCCTGAACGTGGCGCGAGGCATCGAGGATCTCGAAGCGCACGATTCCTCCGTCGTGGCCGAAATCGGCGATCACGCCTGGTCGCACCTCGTCGCTCTCCTTGATGCGCTCCTCGCGAAGGGTGATGACCATCGTGTCGGTCTCGCGGTCATAGCGGATCTTCATGATTCACCTCGTCTCAGGAATTTCTCGAGTTTCGAACTCTTGTAGCAGGTCACAATGATGGTCTCTTCTTCGGTCTCCTCAGTGACCACGCAGAGTACCATTTCGTGACCGAGCGACGCATCGTGGTAACCGCGCGCGAGGAGCCTTCGGCCTCCACGCGACGTTCGAACCGTCACCGGCTCGGACACGGTCCGTTCGGCGTCCGTGCGCTCGATTTCGCGTTCATCGAGCGCCTCCAGCGCATGCAGTGTCCATCGCACCCTCTTCAAGTCAGGTCTCCCAAGATGGCGGGATCACTCGAGCCTCGAACTCACGTAGGCACGCGTCTCTTCGTCCTCGAACCACACATAGATGCCCCGAATCGCGCGTGAGAGCAGGATGCGGTAGGCCCGGGCAAGGCGCCGCTCGAGCTCCTGCATCTTCGGTCCCGGCCGTCGCTCCTCACGCACGGCCTTCCTCAGCTTCGTCCATGCGGATTCGTGAACGTGCTCCGGCTGGGCGACCCACCGATTGCCTCGCCGGACGTAGTCCGACATCCAGAGGATGCCGAGATAGTCGTAGTCGAAGCCCCGAAGCACATAGGTGCACCCGACCTCGCCGAGCGGGTTCGCAGCCATCGGCGATCCCGGCGGCGCCTGCACGAAGTAGGTGTAGTCCCCTCTGGGCGTGAAGTTCCAGACCCGGGACCAGACCTGGGGCCGGCCGTCGGACTGGTATGGGATGCAGAAGTCCATGTCCTCGGGCCGACGGTTGTGAGGATCCGGATCGTCCTTCGTCTTCCAGGGGCGCGAGTACGTGGCGCCGAGACGTGCCGAGCGGCCCGTCTCAAGATGCTCGCGGAGGCGGCGATCGAGCTCGCCGAGGCCGGACACGATCTCGAACCCGAACGGTCCGCGGCGGCGTCGTTGCCAGTCCAGCGGCGGGGTCTCCGAAGGTGCATGGTCGATCAGCGCCTCGAGCCAGGTGAGATACTCGGTAGAGCCACCACACCGGAACTGCGATGCGCCGAGGCTCAGACACTCGATTTTGGGAACGCCCAGGTCGCGGGCAAGGTCTGCGATTCGCTTCTGCGTCGTCGTCTCGTTGTCTCGGAAGCTCTGGGCGCCGTCCAGCAGGAAGACGGAGACGCGGGATGCCCGGATCACATGGAATGCTTGGGGGCCCGCATGCATTGCCCAGCCAGAGGGCGAGACACCCCGTGCATTCGGGGCCGTGGGATCGATCAGCGCGTGTGCTTCGTCCACGATCGAGACGTCGAAGGAGTCGTCGGGACAGCGGCTCTTGCGTCCGCTTCGCTTGAAGAGCGCGAGGTTGTCGGTCCACGTCTCGATCTCCACCTTTCGCCCGATCCTCCGCATCTCGTTCGTCCACTTCGGACTGAGTCCCGGGTTGAACGAGTTCGCCGGCTTCACGAGGCCACGGCCCGCTCGCTGCCCGGCGCTGCGCTCGAAGAGATGCTCCCAGTTGTTTCGCTGTGCGCCCGACGTCGTGACGAGGACCGCATTGCCCGTGATGCGCCGATCTCGAGCGAGCGTGGCCCAGAGCTGGGCCGCGAGAACCGACTTTCCCGATCCTGGCGGGCCTTCGATCAGGACGACGGCCTTCTCGCCAGGGCCGGCGCGCTCGAGCACTCGATCGATCGTCGCCATGCAGTACTCGAAGCCCTTGCGCTGGGCATCGAGGAGTACGAAGGGGCTGGCACTCGGGTCTGAGATCACCGCCGCGACCTGAGCCACGAAGCTTCGATCCTGCTTGTAGGTCCCGTCCTCGAACGCTTCTGCGAACCCGGGGTCCGGCTCTCTCAGAAGGTTCGAGAGGTAGGCCGGGAAGCGGTCCGTCATGTCCCGCCGATTCCTGGTGAAGAACGGGTACTCGGCCACGAGCCGGTCGTGAGGGCTGGCGCCGTATACGTCGGCGTCGGGCGCGGCCGTGAAGAAGACGCAGCCTGCGACGTCTGCCCTCGCCTCGCCGATGGCGCCATGGAACTTGCGACAGTACTCGACGTACCCACGCACCTGATCCGCCGGGTGGAGCGTTAGCTGGCCCTGGTGGAAGACGAGCCCTTCGCGCGGTCCCGGGGAGTCGCCGTCGAGCACCCAGTTCTTGAGTTCGACCACGACCGCCACGGGAGCTGTGTCGCCGCGCCCCAAGAGCACGGTATCGGCCCAGGACGAGGATGCGGGGAGGCGATACTCCAGCGAGAGCTTGCCCCGGCGCTCGAGATGGAGGTGGAGCTGCTTCAAGGCGTCGTGGCGAAGGACGTCCGCAAGACGCGGAAGCGACGCCTCCCAAGCCCGCGCCTCCTCCTCGCCCTCGCGCTCCGTCACCTGCTGGAGATCGGATACGAGACTGCGGAGGTCTCGTTCCACGCGACGGCAGAAGACTCCCACCTCGATCAGCACGGCTGCCCCCCGGCCTGCAGATCAGGCCGATTCATCGCTCGTCGGCGACGAGAAGATCCATCATCCCCTAGAGCACCTCGCGAGGACCGGACGGGCCTTCACCAATCGGCGTAGGCCCGGGTCAACCGTGCCCGTTATACCACGGCCGTGCCCGCAAGTTGACGATGTGTGGCCCAGGTGGTCGGGCCACTGCGCATCCCCTTGCCCGTGACGCCGCGGGCGAACCCCCAGCTCCTAGCGTACCCCGCCGTCACTCCTCCTCGTACCACGACCGCGAGCGGTAGGGCGCGTCGTAGCGGCCGGTGCTGCTCGGCTCGATGAGCGGGCGGTCGGAGCGCGGCGGCGTGGCGTCGTGGTAGTACTCGAACTGGCCGATCCGCGTCGAGGTGCCGGAGCTGCCGTCGTTGCCACTGTAGTACGTGTAGTTGCCAATATGGGTCGACGTGCCGCTGCGGCCGTCGTCGCAGTTGTAGTAGCTGTAGCTGCCGATGCGCGTCGTGGTGCAGTCTGCCGCGGCGGGAGATGCCGCGAGCAGGACGAGGATGGGGATGAGGATTCGCATGGGGCCTCCTTTCAGGCTTCGCGCGTACCAGACCGAGCGCGCGCACCTCGATGAA
>Ga0315278_10006560_pt1 | contig 10577 bp, 12 predicted proteins | sample YL17G06_0_MG_FD_203880 | JGI IMG/M metagenome (GOLD analysis project Ga0315278, IMG submission 203880) | Sediment microbial communities from Yellowstone Lake, YNP, Wyoming, USA - YL17G06_0 | ecosystem: Environmental > Aquatic > Freshwater > Lake > Sediment | place: USA: Wyoming | collected... | reverse complement strand
CAGACCCTGGGCAAGATGGCGCTCGGCATCACCGTGGTCAGGTGCGACGGCGGCGAGCCGGGCTACGGCCGCGCGGCGCTTCGCTGCCTCGGCGGGCTTCTGTCCCTCGCGAGCTTCGGGCTGGGCTACGCGGGGGTCGTGTTCACAAGGGAGCGGCGGGGTCTCGCCGACTGGCTCGCCGGCACCCGCGTCGTCGAATCGCCACCGGAGCCAATCGCGGCGATGCAGGTCACGCCTCGGGAGCCGGGCCTCCTCGGCGCTTGACGCGACGCTCAGGGTTTGGACGCGGCTTCCGCCACGGGCGCCGGCTCGAGCGGCTCGAGCGCCGCCAGGCGATCTTGAAGCGTGGGGCGCGTGTCGAGCGCACCGCCGCTGGCCTCCTGGCTCTTGACCGGTGCGGCGTCCATGGCGCGGAGCGCCTCGGCCATGCTCCGGCGTGGTGTCGGATCGCCCATGGTGCGCAGGATCTCGACGGCCCGCCGGTCCGCCTCGAGCTCCTGCTTGCGCGAGAAGGCGCGTGTGACCAGCGGGTTGAGCATGTAGTCGAGCAGCCCGACGCCGGGCACGAAAAGGCCCGCAACGCTGAAGCCCCCCGTCATGCCCACGGCCATGCGCCGCCGCGTGCCGACATGGTCGAGGACCTCGTGCGCCACTTCGTGGGCGATCACTCCCTCGAGCGTCGGCATCGGCATCCGCGCGAGGCCGTCGGAGATGTAGAAGGTCGCGTCCTCGTCGGCGAACGCGACCGGGTGCTCGGTCTTGATGAAAGCGAAGGTGTAGCGCGCCGGATCGTCGCCGGCGGCGACGGCTGCCCGGTGCAGTGTATTGGCGACGCGCACCGTGTTCGGGTCCCTCGGCTCGGGATAGTAGGTGCCGGCCGGCAGTCCGGCGCAGCCCGTCGTGAGGACGGCCAGCCCGAGCGCGGACACGATGGCCCAAGATGCCATGGGATCTAATATCGTAGACCCGGCGCCCACGTACTCCAAGGAAAAGGCCGGGTTACGAGGCGGCCCAGGGGCGGGGCGTCGAATTGACAGCGGCGTGACACGACCCTGGGCGAACCTGCTAGCATCGGGGGTGCATCTCACGCGAGGAGGATTATGGGCATGCTCATCAAGCGCGACGCCGATATGAAGCTCCGGGGAGAGGACATCTCCCCCCGGGATATCACGGATCACGGGATATACCTGAATCGCCGCGCCTTCATGACAGGTGCCGCGGCGCTGGCGCTGGCGCCCTGGGGCCGGGAGGCGCTGGCCCAGGGCAATCTCCAGCCGCTCCAGGCCACGAAGAACCCGGACTACCAAGTGCAGGAGGCGCTCACGCCATACAAGAGCGTGACGACGTACAACAACTTCTACGAGTTCGGCACCGACAAGGAAGATCCTGCCGCACACGGCGCCTCCCTCAAGCCCCGCCCGTGGAAGGTCCAGGTGGACGGGCTCTGCGCCAAGCCGAAGACCTTCGACATCGAGGAGCTGCTCAAGTTCCCGCGCGAGGAGCGCGTGTACCGCCTGCGCTGCGTCGAGGCCTGGTCCATGGTCATCCCGTGGATAGGCTTCCCGCTCTCCACGCTCCTCAAGCGTGTCGAGCCGACGGGGCAGGCCAAGTACGTCGAGTTCACCACGCTCGTGAACCCGGAGATGTTCCCGGGGCAGAAGCGCGGGCTCTTCGGTTTTTCCCTTGACTGGCCCTACACGGAGGGGCTCCGTCTCGACGAGGCGATGCACTCGCTCACGCTCATGACCGTCGGGCTCTATGGGCAGGTCTTGCCGAACCAGAATGGCGCGCCGTTCCGCGTGGTCGTGCCCTGGAAGTACGGCTTCAAGAGCGGCAAGTCCATCGTGCGCATCCGGCTCACGTCGGAGGAGCCCAAGACCTCGTGGAACAAATCCGCGCCCAGCGAGTACGGCTTCTATTCCAACGTCAATCCTCAGGTGAGCCACCCGCGCTGGAGCCAGGCGAGCGAGCGGCGCATCGGCGAGCTGCGCCGCCGCGACACGCTCATGTTCAATGGCTATGCCGACCAGGTCGCGTCGCTGTACGCCGGGATGGACCTGAAAAAGTTCTACTAGACGGTCCATGAGCTACACGGTGCGGGTCGCGCTCAAGGCCGCGGTCTGGATCGCCGCTCTCTGGCCGGTCGGCGTGCTGGTGCGGGGCTTCATGACCGACGATCTCGGCGCCAACCCCATCGAGTACATCACCCGCACGCTCGGTCTCACGGCCCTCGCCCTGCTGCTGGCGAGCCTCGGCATGACGCCCCTCCGCGCGCTCTTCGGTTGGTCCTGGCCTATACAGCTGCGGCGGCTGCTCGGCCTCCTGGCGTTCTTCTACGTGTGTCTCCACTTCACGGTCTGGATAGGTCTCGACCACTTCTTCGCCTGGCGGCGCATGTGGGAGGACGTGGTCAAGCGTCGGTTCATCACGGTGGGTGCGCTGGCCCTCCTGCTGCTGATCCCGCTCGCCGCAACCTCGACCTCGGGGATGATCAAGCGGCTCGGCGGGGCCAACTGGCGCCTCTTGCACAAGCTCGCCTACGTAATCGGCGGCCTCGGCGTGCTGCATTTCCTGTGGCTGGCGAAGAAGGGACGCACGACGGCCTACTACTACGCGATCACCCTGGTTGTGCTTCTTGGGGTGCGGGTGTGGGCCTGGCTGAGGAAGCGCCGGTTGGCCGCTCGCTCCGGCCCCCTCCCCGGAGGGGAGAGGGCCAGCGTGCGAGGCTGAGAAGGCGCTACTTGTCGGGGGTGTAGTAGGGGTTGGTGCCCGCGCCGTGGTCTGTCGCGTCCAGCACCGCCTCGATCTCGGGCAGCTCTTCCTTGATCAGCCGCTCGATGCCCGCCTTCAGCGTCACATCCGCCGCACCGCAGCCCTGGCAGCCGCCGCCCATCTGGAGATACACCTTGTTCTCCTTGACGTCGACCAGCTGGACAAAGCCACCGTGACCGGCCACCGCGGGGTTGATGGTCGAGTCGATCAACTCCTGCACCTTGGTCATCAGATCGTCGCTCATGGGCTCACCTCCTGGGACGCATAGTCTACACCGAATAGAGGGCGCGGTATACTCGCGGGGCGGCGCCAAGCATGCGAGACTCCCTCTGACCCCGCCCAGCCTGCTTTCGCCAGGCGCCCGCGCTGCCGCGGTGACCTTCGTCACCCTCGGTCTCGCGTACGGGCTCTGGTACGCCTATAGCGTCTTTCTCGTCGCGCTCTTGCATGACTTCGGCTGGAGCCGCTCGCTGCTCGCCGGCGCGTTCTCCATCTTCGTCCTCGTGCACGGGCTCCTGAGCCCCGGCCTGGGCTGGCTCGCGGACCGAATCGGTTCACGCCGTGTCGTCCTGGCGGGCGGGGCGCTCCTGGCGGTCTCGCTCGTCCTCGACGGCGCCGTCCAGACTCCCGGCCAGCTCTACCTGGCCTTTGGGGTGTTCACGGCCATCGGTGTCGCCGCCGCGGGCTGGGTGCCCGCCGTCGTTCTCGTCCAGCGCTGGTATGCCGATCGCCTGGGCCTCGTGATCGGCGTCGTCTCCTCCGGCATCGGCGTGGGCATTTTCCTCGTGGTGCCGTTCTGCCAGTTCCTGATCGACGCCGTCGGCTGGCGCTGGACTTTTCGCATCCTGGGAGGGCTCTGCGCCCTCTGGATCCTGCCGGCCACGCTCTGGCTCCTTCGTGATCCGCCGCCGCCGCGCGCAGCGGCGGGTGTTCGGCCGCTCGCCATCGGCATGGCAGGCGACCTCACGCTCCGCGAGGCAGTGCAGGCGCCCGCCTTCTGGCTGCTCGGGGCGGTCCACTTCCTGGGCCATGTCGCTTGCCAGACACTCCTCGTCCACCAAGCGGCCTATCTCGTGGATCACAAGATCGCGCCATTCGTCGCGGCCTCCGTTGTGAGCCTGGTCGGGCTCGTGAGCATAGCGGGCAAGGCGGGCGGGGGATGGTTCTCGGACCGCTTCGGCCGCGAGGTGACCCACGCCATCGGCATGGCGTGCGTGGTGGCGAGCGTGGGCGTTCTCGGGATGGTCGCGCTTCGCCCCGGCCCCGCGCCGGCCTACGTCTACGGCGCGCTGATCGGGCTCGGCTACTCGGTGACGGCGGCGCTGATGCCGGCCATTATCACCGATGTATTCCGCGGCCGCAGCTTCGGAACGATTTTCGGCACCCTGCAGGTCGCGACGGCGATCGGCGGCTCGATCGGCCCGTGGCTGGCGGGCCGCGTCTTCGACGTCACGGGCAGCTATGCCCTGGCGTTCTACGGCATTGCCGGCGCCGCCATCGCCGCCAATGCGATGCTCTGGGTGGCGCGTGCTTCGCTGCGCAGGCGCCCGCGCCTTGACAGCCGCGGCGCCCACGACTAGAGTCGCCGGCGAGGTGATCCTGGGTTTGCAGGCAATCCGCGAGAAGTGCCCGCCGTCGTTTCCCTCGGCGCGGTGACGCGGGCTCTCGCGCTCTTCCTGGTGCTCTGGCCGGCGGCGGCGGCCGCCCAGTCCCCCGGGTGGGAGGAGCTTCTCGGCGCAGCTGATCGCGCCTGGGAGCGCGGGCAGGTGTCCGATGCCGAGCGATTCTATGCGGCAGCGGTGAAGAAGGCCGAAGCCTTTGGCGAGTCGGACTTGAGGCTCGCGCAGAGCCTCACCGCGCTCGGCCTCTTCTACCGCGAGCAGGGCCGCTCTCGCGATGCCTCGCCGGTCCTTCACCGCGCGCTATCGGTGACTGAGAGGGCCGTGCCGCCCGACGATCCCCGTCTCGTCCCGGCTCTCAATAACGCGGGCGCCGTGTGGCTTCAACAGGGGCTCGTGGCCGACGCGGAGCCGGTCTTCCGTCGCGCGCTGGCCATTGCCGAGAAAACCCTCGGACCCGACGATCTCGCGACCGGCACGTCGATGGCCAATCTCGGTGCTGTCTACCAGGCCCGCGCGCGCTTTGCCGAGGCCGAGCCTCTCTACCGCGGCGCGCTACAGATAAACGAGAAGAGGCTCGGCCCTTCCGATCCCGAGGTGGCGCGGACGCTCTCGAGTCTGGGCTCGCTGTACCGGGAGCAGGGACGCTACCGCGAGGCGGCGCCGTTCTACCATCGCGCGCTCGCGATAGTCGATCGCGCCCTCGGTCCCGACCATATCCGGGTCGCGCTGCCACTGGGCGGCCTTGCCGCGCTCTACAATGCGCAGGGGCGCTACGGCGAGGCCGAGCCGCTCTACCGCCGGGCACTCGCCATCCAGGAGCGCGCGCTCGGCCCCGATCATCCCGCGCTGGCAGTCACGCTCAATGACCTGGGGGACCTCTACCGCGTGCAGGGGCGATACGCCGACGCCGAGCCGCTCTTTCTGCGCGCCATCGTCATTCGCGAGGCGCGCATGGGCCCGCGGCACCCCGATGTGGGCGCGACGCTCGGCAACCTCGGCCTCCTCTACTTCGACCAGGGGCGGTACGCGCCGGCCGAGGACGCGTACAAGCGCGCGCTCGCCATCCTGGATCCCGGCCCGGGGCGAGAGACGCCGGTGGTAACCGAGTCGCTCAATAACCTGGCCGAGCTCTACCGGGTCCAGGGGCGCTACCCGGAGGCCGAGCCCCTCTACCGGCGCTCGCTCTCGATCCGCGAGCGCACGCTGGGACCCGATCACCCCAGTGTCGCCGCGAGCCTCAACAACATAGCGGCGCTCTACCACCTCCAGGGCCGCTACGTGGAGGCCGAGCCCCTCTACCGGCGCACGCTCGTCATCCTGGAGAAATCGGTGGGCCCGGAGCATCAGCGGGTGGGGATCACGCTCAATAACCTGGCCGAGGTGTACCGGGCGGAAGGACGCTGGGGAGAGGCCGCGGTGATTTACCCGCGGGCCATTGCCATCGTCGAGAAGAGCCTGGGGCCCGATCACCCGACCTTGGCGAGCCTGCTGGAAAACTACGCCGCCGTCTTGCGCCGCGCGCGGCGGGACGCCGAAGCGCTCGAGGCGGACGAGCGCGCCCGCGACATCCGCGCGCGCCACTCCCAGCAAAACCCGCGCCGGTAGTTGTTGCAGGTCTTTCGTGGTTAGGCGGCGGCCGGGGGCGGGGGCTGCCTCCGTGGACCACGCTGAGTCGCATCCCGCAGAACCGGTGCTGTTAGTTCGCGGTAATGACGCGGCGGGTGGGGGCTGTCGCTCCAGCGGAGAGGGTGGGGTTGGGGGGGCTTCCCTCCCCAGCCCCGCCCGGAGACAGGAGAAAGGCTATGGCTCGCCGTGGGGGCGGCGGTGGGGGCGAAGTGGGCCGGGATCGAGCTCGACTACGAGGCCGTCGCCCCAGCCGTATTTCTCCTTCGACCGCGCCTGGATGTCGCGGACCAGAGACGGTGCCGTTTCGGCCCGCACGACGCGCGCGCGGCCGACGAACGTTGCGGTGCCGACCCGCCACCGTACCCGTGGCTCCACGAGCAGGTTCTGCACCCAGTGCGCGCGCAGCCCGTGCTCGGCCACGAGGTAGTAGCTGCGCCCGCGCTGCGTAAACCAGATCTCGATTCTGCGCCGACGCCCGGTCTTCCGACCACGCGTGGTGAGGTAGAGATACTCCTGCTCGTCGCCCGCCGCCGGGCGCTTCACCCGCGTCCTACGCGGTCCCCAGGTCGGCCGACTGCATCCGCTTGACGCCGGCCTTCTGCATCTGTGCCCAGGCCTTGCCCAGCGAGCCGCCGGTGTCGATGCCGCGGCAGGCGTCCTCGATCACCGCGGCCTGCAGCCCGACTTTGCGCGCGTCGAGCGCCGACCAGCAGACGCAGAAATCCGTCGCGAGGCCGACGAAGTAGAGATTGCGAAAGCCGCGGTCCCGGACGTAGCCCGTGAGCCCCGTCGTGGCCTTGCCGTCGGCCTCGAAGAAGGCCGAGTAGGAGTCCATCTGCTGGCGATAGCCCTTGCGAATGATCAGCTCGGCGTGCGGGATCTTGAGGTCCTTGTGGAAATCGGCGCCCGGCGTGCCCTGCACGCAGTGATCGGGCCAGAGCACCTGGGTCCCGTAGGCGAGCGTCACGGTCTCGAAAGGCTTCTTGCCGGCATGCGCGCTGCCGAAGGAGATGTGCCCCGGCGTGTGCCAGTCTTGAGTCAGAATCACGTGCTTGAAGCCGGCGGCGATCGCATTCACGAGCGGGACGATCTGGTCGCCTTCCTTCACGGCCAACGCTCCGCCGGGGATGAAGTCGTTCTGGACGTCCACAACAACGAGGAGATCGCGTTCGCCCGGCTTCGCTTTCGTCTGCGCGTCCGCGCGGCCGGCTTGCGCCACCAGCCCGCCTGCCACCAGACCCGCCGCTCCTGTGAGGAACTCGCGCCGATTGGAGTGCGTCATGAGAGACCTCCTTGGTGCCGGCAGTATAGCCGACGCGCCTCCGTCTAGCAGGACGCTGAAAAACCCGCAGGCCGCTCAAAAAGGTCCAGATGCGAGGCGGCGCCCGACGGCCGCACGCGAGGCGTACTCCCTGTACGTTGAGCGTGCGGCCGAGGGCGCCAACGAAGCAGATGGGCCTTTTTCAGCGGCCTGCTAGAGCTTCTCGACCCGCGCCGGTTGTCCCGACCACTCCCAGCCCACCGTCGTGCGCGAGACGCCGAGCAGCAGCCCGCAGAGCGCCGAGGGATGAATCCAGAGCCCATCGCGCTCGGCCGCCGGATCCTGGCCGCGAGGGGTGAAGCGGCCGCTACGCGCCGTCAGCCGCTCGATGATGGGCCGGATGTCGTCCACCTCGCAGTAGCACATGTACAGAGAGTCGCCGCGCTTGGCGGCCCAGCGCCCCATGGCCGTGTTCGGGTCGGTCACCTGCGAGATCTCGATGCGGTCGAGACGGTCCGCCGGGTCGAACAGGGTCAGCGTGCCGGCATAGCCGAAGCGCTCGCTCTTGATGCGCGAGAACCGCGACGGGTCGAGGTCGAAGATGCGCGTGTAGCGCTCGGCCGCCGCGCGCCAGTCGGAGATGAGGGTATTGGTGACCTCGTAGAGGTGGCGCACGAGCCCGACGCGCGGACGCACCGCGTCGGGACTGATGACCACGCGCATGCCGAGGGTCTGGGAAGGGTCGAGATAGATCTGCTCGCCCTCGGAGGTGAAGCGGCAGGCGTGGCGCTCCAGGTTGGCGGTGAGCGAACCCATGTCACGCGTCGAGAAGCCCGCGGTCATGAGCCCCTCGCCGTGGGCGCGCAGGTGCTCGGCTGCCGGGCCCGGCCCCGAGGGCTCGCAGAGCTCCACCTCGCTCGAGCCCAAGGCCAGGACGAGGCGCATGGCGCCGAGGTAAGCGCTCGGCGCCTCGCGCGCGAGCTGGGCGCCCAGCACCTCGCCGAAAACCCGCGCGGCGGCCCGCCTGTCCTTGACCACGAGCTGTACCCGATCGACCCGCTCGAGCATATTGCCTCCCATTGGACTGAATTCACGTACCAATGTCTGTGTGCGATAATCCTGTCACAAAACGCCCGGATACGGGTGGAGACAAGGAGCCGTGGATGCCCAAGCTCAAGAGGTCGCAGGCGGAGGAGCCGGTCGCGCCCGAAACGGGGCGGACGGACTGGATCGTGGTGGCGCTGGCCCTGCTGGGCCTCGGCGTCGCGGGATATCTCACCGCGCTGAAGCTCGGCGGCAACCAGGCCTTCCTCTGCCGCGACGGCAGCGGTTGCGACATCGTCCAGGCGAGCCGCTACTCGCTTCTGGCGGGTGTGCCGACGGCCATGTGGGGCGCGGCCCTGTACCTCGCCATCGCCGTGCTCGCGGCGATGCCGCGCACGGCCCGCCGCTGGCAGGTCGCGTTCATGCTGGTCGCGGGGGCCGTCGCGTTCTCGCTCTACCTCACGTATCTCTCGATCTTCGTCATCGGCGCGACCTGCCCGTACTGCCTCGTCTCGGGCGGCATTGCCGTGGCGCTGCTCGTCGTCATGATCGCGCGACGGCCTCGTGGCGAAGGGCGAGAAGCCGCGGCCTATAGGCCCGGCAAGCTGACGGGGCTCGGGATCACCGCTGCCGTGTTCACCGTTCTCATCGGCGCCTTCATCTTCGCCGCCGACTTCTCCACACCGGCCGGCTATCAGGTCGCGCTTGCCCAGCACCTGGCGAAGAGCAATGCTACTTTCTACGGCGCCTTCTGGTGACCGGCGTGCAAAGAGCAAAAGGCCCGGTTCGGGTCTGCCGCCGCCCAGCTGCCGTACGTGGAGTGTGATCCGAAGGGTTTCAACCCGCGCCAGGATCTCTGCGAGAAAGTGCCCGTGCGCGCCTACCCGACCTGGGTGGTCAACGGCGAAAAGTACGAGGGCGTCATGTCCCTCGAGAGGCTGGCCGATCTGTCGAAGTTCCGCTTCGCCACGACGACCCAGGCCAAGCCGTGACGACAGGGGTCGCCACGCCACGGAGGCGCACTTGACATGGGAAGTCGATCTCGACCCCGCCGTCCTCGACGCCGCACCGTCAAAGTAGCGCGCAAGGCCACGGGTTCCGCACGCGCGGCGAAGCAGCGGCCTGCGCGCGCAAAGCCGGCCCGGCGTTCCGCGCGGGTCAAGGCGCCCGGCACTCTCGTCAGCACCGAGTGGCTTGCCGCGCAGCTGGCCCGGCCTCAGAGGGATCGGTCCGGCCTGCGCGTGCGTGTCCTGGACGGGACATGGCACATGCCGCACCTCCAGCGCGATCCGCGCCTCGAGTTCGAAGAGGCGCATATCCCGGGCGCGGCCTTCTTCGACATCGACGCCATCGCCGATCGAACGACCTCGCTGCCCCACATGTTGCCGAGCCCGGCGCAGTTCTCACGCCAGGCCGGCGAGCTCGGCATCTCGAATAGCGACCTCGTCGTGGTGTACGACGTGCGCGGCGTGGTCAGCGCCGCTCGCGTGTGGTGGACGTTCAAGGCCATGGGTCACGACCGCGTGGCCGTCCTCGACGGGGGTCTGCGCAAGTGGCGGGCCGAGGGCCGGCCGGTCGAGACGGGCCCAGCGAAGGTTGCGCGGGGGCGGTTCCGGGCGCGCCTGCGGCGCGGGATCGTGCGAACCCTCGAACAGGTGCGGCGCAATATCGACAGCCGCCGCGAGCAGACGCTGGATGCCCGCTCGCGTGGCCGCTTCGCCGGCACCGAGCCGGAGCCGCGCGCGGGACTGCGTGGCGGCCGTATCCCGGGCAGCCTGAATCTACCGTACGACGCGCTTTACCGCCCGGACGGCACGCTCCTGCCGGCCGACGCGCTCCGCCAGGCTTTCGCTGCCTCGGGTGTGGATCCGGCCCGGCCCGTCGCGACCACGTGCGGGTCAGGGATCACGGCCTCGGTGCTGGCGCTGGGACTGCACCTCATCGGCCACAAGAAGGTCGCGGTGTACGACGGCTCGTGGACAGAGTGGGCCGGCCACCCTGACACGCCTGTGGAACTCTAAGGAGGACTTGCCATGGCGGACTACACGCTCAAGAGCTTCGTGGACGATCTCGACGCGATCACCAGCAACGAAACCGACCCGGCCGCGATCACGGCCAAGGCGGCACCGCTCCTCGCCCGGCTCTGCCGGAATCCCGAGGCCATCCCGGCCGAATACCGCGCTGCGCCCGCGGGACAGCGCGGCCGCTACATGCTCCACCGCGCGCCGCGCTTCAACGTCACTTCCGTGATC